>Ga0304730_1000037_pt1 | contig 165370 bp, 201 predicted proteins | sample M_130628_MF_Meta_FD_190474 | JGI IMG/M metagenome (GOLD analysis project Ga0304730, IMG submission 190474) | Freshwater microbial communities from Lake Montjoie, Canada to study carbon cycling - M_130628_MF_MetaG (v2) (version 2) | ecosystem: Environmental > Aquatic > Freshwater > Lake...
CGCCAGAAACCGCTCCACCATCAAGCCAAGATAGTCGATAAACACCGCCCCGACTTTCATGCCCGTGTCTGCTTCGAGCCGCTCAAGCACTGCCACAATTTCTGGCACGCCACCTGAGCCACGCCCGCTGGCCAAACCAGAGAAGTCCATAAAAACCAGATGCTGGTTGAGCCACTCACGCATGTTGTGCCACCGCTCGCGCTCACCAAGCATAATCTCGCCGTTGCGGTTCTCTGGCAACTCGCGGTCATACGCCTTGAGGTTTTCTGCAGTAGAGAACTGAGGCCAAAACTGCGCCTGCGAATGCGTGAACATGCGCCGGTCGATCTGGGCGGCTGCGCTCCAGAACAAATGACTCATCTTGTCTTTGCCGTCCTCATAGCAGATGTATACAGACAGCTGCCCTGATTGCCGTGCATGGAACTGCTGGGCCATGCGCGTAGCCGCAGACGCCATAATAGTCGTCTTACCGCCAGAGAACGGACCCAGAATGCCAATGATGTCGCCGGTACGGATACCGCCGAGATACTGGTCAATCCAAGGCAGCGTTGTCGGAATAGGTGGCGGCGGGAGAGCGATCTCTGTACCAAACTCAGGGGCGTAGGCTGCGTTTTCAACAGCCCGGCCAATGAATTTAACAGCCTGTACTTTCTTGGCCCACCGGCTCAACTGTGATTCAAAGTCCGTGGGCACAATATCGGCGCCCATGTTTACAACCGACTGCACGCCGTGCTTCACCATGCGGGCGTTTACAAACCGTTTCAGGATAGATTCCTGATACGTCCGCTCAGCGCGTGCCCGGTGTACGTCAGCCACAGGCGGCGCAGTCATGCTCGTTTCAATAAACGTGCAGACTTCGTCGCACTCGCTTGCTGAAATAGACATACGCCTATTTGCGTGCCATGACCGCAGTTCGTTTACAAGCGTAGCCTGCGTGAAAGTTCCGTGCTCTCTTGTAAGGTTGCCCATCGCAGCGAACAAGTAGGCCAGCTTTGTTTCTGGGCCTGAAGTGAAGTGCGTAGCTTCAATGCCAATACTCAATGCGTCTTTCAGCATTGTCGGCGTACGTAGCAATCCGCGCAGCAGTTCTTCAAGATCTGTGTACGTCAGCGGCTCTTCGCTACGCAGCTGCCGATTAGCGTCATCAAATTGAGATCCATCTCTAACCATTGTAGTTTCTCCAATGCTCACGAATAGCGCACACAGCTGCCTTCAACTCGTCTGTGATCCACCAATCTGTAGTGTTATTTTCAAGGGCGAGTTGATTGTAAACAACTTGATGCACCTCGTAGTCAAGTGCGGCAAACCACAAATATCTTTCAATAGCGCGGTCGCACTGCGCTAAGGATGAGAACACATAGCGGAAGAACGACGAAGCAGATACATAACTTTCGTCGCACAATACGTACAGTGCCTGATCGTCTTTCGCTAGGTTGTATGACTTTGTACTTGCGTACCTAGAACTGATCGTCTGTCCGGCAATGTTAAAGCCAGACTCCAGCATTAGAGGCAGCTCGTCCATGTACTTGATGTAAACACACTCTGCCGCCGCCGCGTACATCATCGACGGGCGCACCTCTGGAATAGAGTTTGTGGCCGCAATGAATTTGCGGTCAGCAGCGGGCGAGAACTGCGAATGCACCCACATACCCGGATGCGCATTTGCTTCCAATATCGCGTGAACTGCCTTGCCCCAGACAGATGTGTATTTCACGCCGTAGTTATTTTTACCGCCGTCCCATGATGGGCGCCGAACACTGTGCGCCCGGGAGTCCCAGTCAACGGCGTGTTCATTTAGATAGATAAACTGATACCGCACATACGCGGCCAGTTGGCTCTCAGTGAGCTGCTTGTGCCAGTCGTAATCAAGTAGCGCCCGCTCAGGCGCTACCACCCCTCCAGCTGCGTTGCGCGTCATGCCAGTTTTGTTCCCAGCCGAGCAATTTATAGCTGTCTCGTCTGCCGAGACTTTTGCGATAAAAAGTCGGGTCAAAAGTGTCCATACAGTCCAGAACTTCACCGAATTCTTTTCGGGTTCCGTCTGGCGCCGTGTAAATACGGCTTACCCGTCCCGGTCCCTGAACATCGACAATATCGCTGTCCCTGTCATCAGCCCGCACCAACACGCTCAGCTGCTCAAAGTCCACACCAGTCGACCACACGTCTGTCGCGATCACTCGCTTCAACGTGCCGGCCTCGAAAGCCGACCGCATGTCGTGCTTTTCGTAGTCCGTAAGTGGCTTGTAGCCTTGCGGCAACAAACCCTTTTTCTTATACGCCGCGCAGTCATTCGGAAACATGCTGCCGTAAACTAGCTTGAACTCAGGCAGTTGCGCGCCCAAATTGACAGCATGCTCAATCGTCTCTACCAGAATCAGGATCTGCTGCGACTCTGGGTATGCCCTCACCGCGTCGGCTATGATGCGGTTTCGTTCGACGTTTGTCCAGATGCCGTGTCGCTTTCTTGCCACACGATTGCCGTAACGCTCTGCAGGATTGGTACTTAGGCGCATCGGCAACCAATTGACTTTGACCGGAACCACCAGCCCAAGGTCGACGGCGTTCTGGTAGGTCAGCTCAAACACCATCGGCCCAAAGAGCGGCTCAAGCACAGCGTGAGCGTTGTCCATGCGCGCATACGGCGTGGCGCTCAACCCAAAGTTGCGGCTGTGCCTGTAACGCGACGCCAGCGAAGTAGAGAAGTTAATCGTAGCTAACTGGTGAACTTCGTCAGCAAACAGGAAGTCTGCGTCACCGTCTGCGTGGGCTAGACTCCCGGCTGTAATAACAGTTACCCGTTCACGTTGTTTCAGTCCGTCGCCAATACGGCCAACACGCGGCAGCAATCTTTTCAGGCTGCGGGCAATACGCTCGGCTACGTCTACAGACTTTGTTACAACGTCAATGCGGGCGTCAGGAAACAACAAAGCCGCGGCGCCGATCAGCGTCGTGTTATGCGTCACCGTGTAACTGCGCGTTAAATACAAACCGTCATCAGCTGCGACGGAGATACACACGCACGGCAACCGCCCGAACGGGCGCACAGCCGTAATTGCTTTCGTTTTACCCTGCTTTGTGCTGCGCCGCCACAGTTTTGCTTTTCGCTGCAGCCAAAACGGATTCACAGATAGATTTACGGCTACGCGATAATACACTTTACCGGGCTGCGACGCATATGTCTGTTCTTTTACGCGAGTTACACCACCTAAAGACCTAACAAGATCGCAGACATCTTCGGCCAGTTGTTTTGAGGCTACAGCGCCAAACTCAACATGATAATTGTTTTTGCGCACAGTGCCGTCTGTGTCCATCAAGCCGCGAAGCAACTCTAACCGTTGTTCAAAACTAGCGTGTTTGTAAATATCTGGGATTTTTTTGTCTTTTGACAGCACACATACGCCCAAATCGTTTAAGGCAGTTTTAAGAGTATTTTCTCGTTTCTTTACGCCATGAGTAATTGCCCAGTCGTATTGCGCGATATACCGAACAAACAAACCGAACGACTGCACAGTACTGTCAACGCGGTCGATTATTTCTTGATCCGCAGAACTGAATCGAATGCTACTTTGTGTCAAACCGCCGTCGCCAAGTAACGCACCCAATAAATAAGGGTCTATTGGCAGATCTTGTTTTTGAAAATGCACAGGTGCGGTAACTGGTACAAACCATTTAGCGTTACCTTGATTGTCGTAAAGATCAGCAGCAATATCGGCAATCGGTACCGTTCTATACGGCGTGTTCCTGTGTTTTTGGGCTTTCGTGCGAACGTTCCACAAATGCTCGATGCAACAATGCACTACTGTGCTGTCAGAGAACTCGACTTCAACAACTTCTTTTAATCCCTGCGGGTACACACCTGTGACTTCAGTCGGGTAGCCGTTTGCGCCAATAACGTTGTCACCAATTTGAATATCACCAACCGGCACAGGTCCGGTATTTGTGTATACCGGTTCGGTGACAGGCTGGGCTTTTCCAAAACCGGTGACTGCTTTTATTACACCGCACGGAGCGCGGGCAATTGTTCGCAGGCACTCTTCCTGTCGGGGACGAAACTCTATCCGGCCAGTTAGGTTCTCCCACTGCGGCGTATAGCACGTTGGGCGTTTACGGGGCGCGCTAGCGTCGCGTAACGTTGTTGGGCAGCCAAGTTTACGCAGCCTGTTAATCATGCGGGCTAGATATCCGCACAGAATAATTACATGCCCGTTCTCGACGCGGAACAACTTGTATTCCTTCGTCTGGAAGAACATGCGCTGGCCGGTGATAGGGTTGCGCTTGGCCTGACCCTGTACCTGCTCGACATGCGAGTATCGCAAGTCGTGAGTAAGTTTCTTGATAAGCTCCGGGCTTAACGGCGCGCTGTCTGGGCCCGATAAAGTCAGAACGTTTCCAGTGCGCGTGATAACTACCGGTTGATCTGTCATGTTAGACGTCGCTTCCGGGGCCTGCGACGGGTTCGATGGAAATGACTTCAAATGTCCCATACTTTTCCTGCGCATTATTAAACGGCGAAAATCCGCGGTACTTGCCCACCAGCGTTAGCAGGTGCTCAAAGTCGGCCGCGCTGATTTCGTCTGGGAGAACTGCGGATAAGATAACAATATCGCCCGGTCGAAACGCCTCGTGCAGCGCAAAGTGCGTTTTGACCTGAGTACCGGGCTGCGCCTGCACAATCGTCCGGCGCCAGTCGTTGCGGGGTTCGCCCACCACTATAGGGCACCAGTCGATCTTTTTCACCTCCGCGTGGTGGCGGTTGGCGATTTTGGCAGCGTACCGCATGCACGACAGCCACGCAGACGGCAAAAACATGACCCGCTGGCTAGGGTCGCGGTCAAAGCAGAACACGATCTGCCCGTGCCGGCGCTTTTTGGCCGCACCCAGACAGACCCGGTTGAACCGCAGCTTGATCGTGATCTCCAACATGCCTATTTTGCCTGTTTCATGTGTTCTTTGAACGCCGCCACTTCAGCTGGCGTTTTGAAAAATAGGTCTGGGGCAAATAGCCCGTCCTTGACGCCCTGACGCGTTTCTAGGGCCGCCAGCCAGTTGTGCCGCAGATACCGGACAAACGCCTGCGAAGCCCGTAAATCGCCTTTGGTACCCCCTGCAACGCGTTGAATGCGGTACAGGAAGTTTGCCGGGTCTTGCAGGTCTAGCTCGGCTGGCTCGGCTGTGCGCCAAGCAGCCAAGGTGGTAGCCGCCCTGCGTTGCCTGTTGTTGCTCAACGGGCATTGCGTGTTCTCCACCTGATTCTGAATTCTGGGTGTTAACCCCAAGTACAACTCCAGCTTGGCAGAGCGGTCTGGCGCGCGCCGGTCTACGTACCAGCGCGGGTCGATAATATGTGCCAGTAGTTCAGCAGCGTGACTCTCAGACAACGTCGGAATAAACGACAACGCCCGTCTAACCGGGTGGATGTTGAAATACGCCTTGGCCGACTCGTCAAATACAAAGTTACACGGGTCTTGTGCTGTGCTGGTTTGCCGCGCCAGCATTGCGTACGTCAGGTAGTCGTTCATTGACAGCACGTGCCAGCCGCCTCTTGCAGCCCCGACTTCTACAGCCCGCATTCGCTGTAGCACAAGCACTGGGTCGGCCAGCTCAGCGGCTGTGTGTAGCACGTTTGGCCCGGCTACCTCTACTGCCCGGATTTCGCCTTTGTGCCGGCGCAGATACAGCTCTGAAATAAGTTCCGCGTTCTGGCGAATACCCAGCACGCGCACAGTAAGCCCCAACCCCGACACAGCCGACGACGCCAAAAACGCCGTTGGCTGCTGCGCTGAATTTACAGCCGGGTTGATGCCTTTTACGTGCCAAACATGACCGTCACAAGAGGTGTAAAGTTTAAGAACTGTTTCGTCAGGTGTTTGGAACATTGCGCAACTCCGGGGCCTCCAACTCAATTGCCGACTCAAACAAGTGCGACAAATTGTTGGCGTGGGTTACCAATAGACACTGTAACCCTTTTGCCGTCGAAAGGTCACGCAATTTCTCAAGTACCGGGGCTAGCGCCTGAATACGCGGCGCATCCAAAGAAGCAGTCGGCTCGTCCAGTGCAAGCAGACCAATTTCTTCGGCAAACATGGCGTTGACGGCGACTCGAAACGCAAGAGCCAAGACTGTCTTTTGCCCAATTGAGAGTCGCTGAGCAACCTGCCGTCTTCCATCGAAGAATTCGGCAATGAACGTCGGTGTGCCATCCGTAGCAACCTTTACGACAAAGTTTACATTGAACACTTGCAGCAATTCATTAATCGCTGATTCAAGCAATTGCAGATTGCGCTGGGCAACAAGCCGCGGGGCATTCTTAAGTGCTTCGCGGGCTGTCTCGGCAATCGCGGTCCACTTGCGTAACCCGGCGGCTGTCTGCTCGTTCTTTGCCGCTGTGTCCCGTTCTGTCTCAAGATACCCAAGTTCCATGCGCAGCTTCATGTGCTTGTCTGACAGTTCGCTGCGGGTTTTCAGCAACTCGTAGCGCCTGTCTGTATTCATTTGCGCCAGAACAGCCGCGGCTTTTGTAGCTGTAGAAGCACTGATGCTGTCCTTCAACTGCTGCGACCGTTCTTGAATAGCGCTTAGCGTACCGGCAAACTTGGCTTTCTTTTCGCGGGCTTGCTGGGCCAACGGCAAGATCTCTTTCTTGACCTGCTGGAACTCTTCATAGCCTGCAACAGTCTGCTGCAATTCTTCTTCGGGCGCTGCTGGCGGCGGCACTGTTGTCAGCTCAAGCTCAGACTCGTCCAGCCGCTTCTCCTGCCCGGCCAGTTCCTCTTCTTTCTTGAGCCACTGCGCGTATTCACGTTCTGCTTTCGACTGCGTAGCCCAGTTTGCAGTGTTTGTAATCATGGCTGCACGCAGCAGCTCTAGCGATGTCTGATACTGCAAAACCTGTGCGGCAATCGTCGTTGTCGGCGTGTGGCACGTCGGACACTCGGCTACGCCTTTAGCCGTAAACATGTCGACAAACTTTTCGCCTTCTTTGACCCGGCGCGCAATGTCTTCACCTTCACGCTGCAATTGGTCAGCAGACGGTGAGCCGGGTTTTGTTGGCTCTGAATTCTTAGCGCGGAGAGCAGCAATATACGCCCGCTGTTCTTGCAGCTTTTCTTTGAGCTTAGCTACGCTCTTGTAGCTTTCCCAGTGCCCCAGCGCACTACGCGCAGCTGCGTACGCTTCCTCGTTACCGCTGGCTGCTTCTGTAAGCGCAGCCAGATCAGCATCGTGCTGGGCAGACTCCAGCTCAGCTGCTGTTGCCTGAGCTTGGACGCTACCCAGCTGCTGCTGCAACCCCGCCAGCTCAGCTTCATTCTTTTCGCGCTGCTCCCACTGACCGATGATCAGCTGGTCTGTCTTCTGCTCTTCCCGAAACGAGTCCAGCGTAGGAAGCTTCTCCAGCTGTGCGCCCAATTCGGCAATCAAAGCTTGTTGCTCGTCTATGGCAGTTTGCACAGCAGCCGCTGGGCGCAGCACCTCCGGTATAGATATCTTTGCCATAGCCTTGCCAATCACGTCCTGACACTTGTCTGCCTTGGACGTGTTGAACAGGCGCTGAAAAAACTTATCTGTATCCGTCTGGTTATCGTCAATGAACGAGAAGATGTCTGTCTGGCCGACGATGATGAAGCGCGAGATGAACTTGGCGTCTACGCCCAAGAGTTTCTCGATGCCGGCCGTGACAGCTTTATCCCCTCGGCCGGCTTCCTTGCCGTCGACTGTCAAGATTGACTGCTCTTTCTCGGGCAGCAGGTGCCGGGTCACAACAGCCATGTGGCCGTTGTGCTCGAATTCCAGCGTGGCGTACGACGGCTCGCCCTCCTTGGCGTACTGCGACACATTGTCCGCCTTGACGCCGTAGTTGGGATTCTCGCCGGTCAGCAGCCAACGAATAGCGCCGAACAAACTGCTTTTACCAGACCCGTTTTCGCCCAAAATAGCCACAAGGCCGCGGGTGAACTCACACAGGCGGTACCTGTGATGCACCCAATTCTTCACTTCCAGTCGCAACAGTTGCATCAGCAAATTCCCCGTTTAGGTATTTAGCAACCTGAATATCGAACTCTTTCATCGGATCTTCGGCCCGTAACAACGCCGTGGCCAGCTTGTAGGCGTCTGTCACGTCGCCCAACAAGTCACCGACTGCGCTCAACAGGCTGTTCTTGGCGCCAGCTCTGGGGGCAGCTGTTTTGGCGGTATTGTATTTCTCGCTGATGGCTTCACACGCAATATGCGCGAAATCGCCTACCGCCGTCATCAGCCGTAAATATGCGTCTGGAAGCTGTTTGTCGAACTTGATTCGAATCAACGGCTTGTTGATGTACGTTGGCAAGTTGGCGTCGGCCATAGTTAAGATATCTTTACGCAGCTGCCCAGCGCACAGCTTATCCAACGTCTCTTGGTCTTTGACCACGTAGTTGGCAAACCGGCGGGTCATGAGCTGCTGCGGTTCAAAGTGAAACGTACCATCCGGCATGCGGCAGATTACAAAGAAAAACTTGTCCGGCGCCTCGCTCATGTCCTGCATGCAGATAGACCCGGGCGACAGCATCGTAACTGTTTTTCCTTGGAAGTTCACGCCCGTAACTGTTTTTGTGACGTGAAAATCACCATTGAGCACAGTCTGCGCGTGGTAAACGTTTTTGAGCTCGCAATCGATACGGCCCAGCCCCTTCATGAAGTCTTCCCACACTTGATGCGTGACCATGATGTCCACATCTTCCGGCACGCGCGTAAACGCTTCTTGAATCTCGCCCCGGGGCAGCCAGTCAAACCCGCACACCTTAGCGCCATTGATATCAAAACTGGCTTCGTGCATGTGGATAGGCCACGGATGCACACTCAGCCATGGCGCGTTCCTGTCAAACTCATGGTTACCCTGAATGTAATACGCGGGCACATTCGCAGCTTGAAGTTTTGACAGGCCGGCACACAGCTTGGCAATAGGCCGGGCTGAGTTGCTCTTTTTCTCCAATACGTCGCCGCCAAGGATCAGCGGCAGGTGCGCAGCAATGCAGTAATCTACAATCTGCTCAAAACTCCAGTACGCGTCGCCGTAGATTCCCGGGCGACTTGACCATGCGCCGTCTTCCAGATGAAGGTCGGCACAAAAGACAAACAACGGTTTCATGTAATTCTCCTATTCCTCGTCATCAGGCCAACCAAAGAAATCGTCGTCCGGGTCGTCCTCTTCCTGCGCCTGCAAATACTGTTTGAATGTGTACATCCCCGGCGGCAGTTTACCGTGTTTCGGCTGTTCAAGCAGTTTGTGATTTGTAAACAACTGTTGCACGGTTTTCAAGTAACCCACCAGCTTGTCGGGCAATACGTCACTTTTAGCCGCTGCTGCTGACGCCACAGCCGTTTGCCACGTAGCTGGTTCACCGCTAAACCAGCCGTTGTCTTTTTTCACGCCAGAGCGCTTGGCCATCAGCTTGAAAAACGACAGTGAGAACAGCGACGACAGCTCTTCTGCACTTGGCTCTGTGGATACCTTGCGCGTGCGATAACTGCCAGCGTCGCTCACTTTGTTTATTTTGTCGGCAAACTCGTCGTGCAGCATGACCAGTCCGCGAGCTACCTGCGCTGCTTCTACAACGCACTCAACGTTTAGCCCGTCTGGATCCATAACATCCATGACGTTGCACAGCAGGTGGTAGTCGCGCTGCATGGCTTTTACGTACAGCCGAATGAATCGATTTTCGATTGGGTTGAACGTTTGCGGTATAGATGGCATCCTTGCCTCCAGTGTTTATTTATAACTCAAACCAAAGAGAATCAGAGTCAGTAATTACAGTCATGCCCATCACACCGTCACGTATATCAATTGGGTTCAGTTGCGTTTTGTTGACATACAGTTGCAACATACGAAGCATAGCTATTGGCATGTGCACAGTTGTTGCTTCTTCACCAGTTAATTTCCAGAACATTTTGACTGCATCTAGGAATAAACACCAAAAAACCCACTCGGGCTCGTCGTCGGCTGTTGCCGGGTTTTGAACTTTGTTGTACACCTTTTGCAACAAATACTGCAGTTCTTGCTCTACTTGTTTTGGCCGTTTTTTGCGCATAATTAACCTTTCAACTACCCGACTAGGATTCGAACCTAGACTAAGGGAACCAAAATCCCTTGTGCGACCGTTACACCATCGGGTACCGCGCACAGCATCCTGCTTATTACGACTTCCAGCACACGCAATTGGAGAACACCGTCTTGGAAGCGCTACTGGCTATGTGGTTACAAACCCACTCACACCTTGGGTGTCAGGCTGCCGTAGTGAAAACAGCTTCAGCGCTTCGCGCTATCGGGTGCTGACACACCCGGTTGATTCACAAGAGCCACAAGTTCTTTTGCAATTGCAATTGTGGCAAGGTTATCGTTCTCGGCGTTGTGGGCTGTTCCCGTATCAATGCCGAACACTTTCCGCAGATTGTCCAGACTGCAGCCGCCCGGCAGTTTATTTGCTGCAGCGAACAGCCGGGCTGAAGCACAGGTATCAAAAAAGTGATACGTGAAATACGTATCCCACTTGTCTGGCTTCATAACCCAGTGCTGCATAAACCGCATGTCGAAGGGCACGTTGTGGCCAGCTGGCGTCAATCTTCTGCAGCCAGTCGCAGCTGCGCCTTCTTTGACAAACGCCTCAAACAACTCCGCTGTTTCTTGAACTGAGAATCCGTGCTCGTTGTTGTGAGCCAAATCAATCTTGTTGACAGCCATTGCCCGCGGATGAGTCACGTAATTGAGATGCTTCACCGCTACGTACAACCCCGGGTCAAAATCATGCACGCGCACGATGTTGAAGTCCTTGTCCGTGACAATCGCAGAGAGCGTCAACAAACTGAAGTCAGGCGTAAGCCCGCCGGTTTCCGTATCAAAAAACAAGTACATCATGTACTCCTAGTTGTCGTCGAACCGTTTGAACGTAGAAGAGAAGATCGCGCGGCCGGCTGTGCTGCGTTGCCGGCTTACGTGATGCGTATATATCGCAGGCGGCGACCACCGACAGATGTGCGTAACTTGCCGCATCCGACGTTGAGTTTTTGACCACGTTGCCTGCACAGCCGCTTTGCGCCGCGCTATGTAATCATCTACAGCCGACGGCGCGTCGTCCGGCGGAGGTGCCCCTCTTTTGCTGCCAGAATCAAAACATAACCAGCGATCTGCCGCGCGTTCTTCGTCAGACTCGGGCTCACAAGCGTCGTACACTGTCTGGTTCATAGTTCTGCGCCCATGCTTCTGTCGTGAAAGCTCACAAACTCCCCGCCGTCCTTAGTGAACAGCAACCCGGGTTCGCCGCCGCCATTCTGCTCAGCTGCCCTGCGCGCCCACTTGGAGAGCAACGCGTACAGCCGGTTACCGCGCTTGTCACCAAACTTAAGGCACAATAGCGCCTTCACTGTCAGGTATTCTTCAAAGCCTTCGATGTTGCACGCCCCTGATTCTTCGCTGTCGTTTTCACTCAGAAAGCTGCCAAAATCAAAATTGTTCGCTGCCATTGGTTTCACAGTTGTTAGGGTAATAATTGTTCGTCAACTAGACATAGCGCAATTACGCAGTCGGGCAGCGGGAATATGTACGAACCAGCCAGCGTTTCATGCCGCGGCTGGTCTATGCGCATGACTACAACATTTCTGCCGTTGATCTTTTTGTACAACGTCGCGGTATGGCTGTAAGTCCCGTATGCGCCGAGATGCGAAGTTACTAGCACCGAATAATTAGGGATGCGGTTGATCTTAAACAAAGCCGGGCAAGCAAGAGCAGGCGCTACGTAGACTTGCTGCTCAACCGGTTTTGAAAAACTGCCGCACGCTGAGCGCATGCCCGGATTGCGCGACATAAAATGCATGTGTGCCAACAACGCCGGGCTGATATGCGCGTAGTCGTCAGCCGCGTGGGTCAGCACAATTTCCGGGCTGGTTGCAACCACCTGAAACGTTTCGCCTGTTTCCAAGAGCACAGAAACATGCGTGTCAGTTTGCGAAAACACTATTGCGCGTTGTTCTGGCATACAGCGGCCGTTCAACCCTAGGCCGCGATATCGGCCCAGATTACCGCCTAGAACAGTTGGCCCGCTTACGTGATCCAGCACAGCTGGCGTAAACACACGCAAAAGCGCAGACTCGCTGTAGATCGGCGGGTATTCCGCGGCTGGTTTCGGCAGGCTCACGGCTTCGCATGTCTCAACAATCAGCGCGTCCATAAGCTCGGCTGTTGCGGCGGCTGGTTCGGCTGCCAACATTTCCACAAACAGCTCCAATGCTTTGATTGCGGCAGCAGCGTCTGTTTGATCAGCCAGCTTGCTCGTGAACGAGAAATCAATACTGTCCAGTTCACACTCTAATGCGTCTGCGACAAAAGTCAACATTTCAAACAGCTTGCCGCCGCTTATTTGGCTAAAAATACGCATTACGTCCAGCAGCGCCGCAGTTGCCCGTAAAGCCTCGCTGTCGCTGCTACTCTTGCGCAGGCTTGCTAGCAAAGTTGCTAGCGCAGTCGCTGCCTTCGTTTGCTCCATCATGAGTGGTTGCCCCGCTGAATACGTCATCGCATGTTTTCCGTAGGTTATAGACGTTGCCCCGATATGGGCCCGGCAGCACACAAACCGCGCCGCCATGAGCTTTGATGTCGTCAATTACGCTGACTGATGGGCTAGAGTCAATTGCAATCACAGTGAACGCTGTCGCTGGTTGCTGCTGCGCTAGCAACGCCGTCCGCAAGAGGCGCCAGCTTCGCTCAAGCACGTCGCCGGTCGTAATAAGCACGCCGCCTGCGCGTAATTCCTGCACCTGTTCGGTAAAGATAAGAAAATCCACGTACGTGGCCGCGCCTATAGCCGCGCCCAATTCAGCGCCGCGCGCTGCCGGAAACAAGTGTTGCGGCAACTCGCCTATCTCCACATGAACAGTAGCCGGTATGCCAAGCTGGTGCGCCACGTACAGCGCGCTGTTGCGCCTTCGGCCGCTGGGCTCCATACCCCAGCGACCAATAGCCTCGCCGTAGCCGACGCCGTGCTTTGCCGCCAGCTGCGCCACATAGTTCAGATCTACCGGAAAAGACTGGTAGGCCATGCGCACGTCACGGGCCATACCAGCGCCGGTCGTGGCCAACGCTGTGACGTATTTCTTCTCCAGTAGCTCTACCGCAAGAATACCCACGCCCGCAGCAATAGCGTCGGGCCCGGCAAAAAGCATGACAGGCCGAGCCGCGCCACGACTGGCATGAATAGCGCGGGCGGCTTGCACATGTTCTGGCGTAGCAGCCGTAACGCTTTTGTGGTGCGCGGACGCCGGAGCCATAGCGGGCATTGTGGTTACAGCGTTTTGCACAGTAGAGAACGCCGTAAACGACGTTGCCAGCGTAAGCGGCAAATCCAGCGCGCCGGGGTTGTCATGCACGTCCAAACCGCCGTCTAACATAGCCCCATTGCCCCACATAAGCCAGTCCATTCTGACCCGCGTGCGCGTAACTATCTGCGCAAGGAACAACACCGACACCGAAGCGCGACTCGCCATAATCGTCCGTATGTGCGACACTTCCATCTCTACAGCAGTGGCAAACTGAGCAGGACTACCCCCAAACAAATGGTTGCAGACAGCGGTTATGCGAGCTCGTAAAGCTATAAGCTCATAGGTCATTTTCCGCGGCGCCCCGGCTCGCTTGCAGCTCTTTCTTTCTGGCTCTGGCATCTGCGTCCTTCTGTCTGTAATAGGGAATCAGCCGGCGCCCTGTTTTCTTGAATAACCCTGTGCCACTAGATAACCGAGTGCCCGCAGTGCTGACAAGGTATGCGGCTGTAAACTCTACGTAACCTGTCAGCAGCGACCGCGGGTACTGAGAAAATGCGCCAAAGATATCAAAAAACTTTGCGCCGTCTGGAGTGCAGCACGCCACCACCGGCGCTGACTTAGCGTACAGCACCTTGCCATTACGCAGCTTCACCCTAGGCCATGACTTGTTGGACTGCTGCAACACAAACTGCCGAGTCTCTACCCGCCAACCGGCAGCCAGCGGCACAACAACAATATGCGCCATTGACCCAAGAGTCCGCCGCTGCAGTTGTTTCGCTACCTGTTGATACGCTGTTTTATGCGCAGCAATTTCAGCTTGCATGAGCTTTATGTACTCACTGATCTGGTCGTCTTCACAGCCGTGCAACGGATGAAAAGCCGGCGCCAGAAAATCACGACCCACGATACGGCAGGCCACCACACATTTGGTGCGCGGAGCTTTCTTTACCAACTCTCGCATTGTTGACTTAACGTACCGATAGTTCACCGCTGCTACACGCGCAGCGCAAAACGGACAGATCTGCGATTTGTGGCACGGCCGAAACGTAGCTGTGGTTTTGCGCCGCCACGCAAAATACAAATACGCCGGGCGACAAAACAAGCAGCGCCGGTATGTCAGCTCAAACTTACGCAAGTCAAAGTCTGGATGATGCGGATCCGGTTTCTGGCTGCCCGGAAACCACAATCTGCGAGACACCAACTCAAGCAGCCGCTGCGCCCACAACTCCCGCAACGTGTTCGTCGCTGTTCGAATCTTGTTGTGTGTCTTTTTATATTCAGCGCCTAATACAAAGTGCTGCGCAAAAGTGTGTCTGACCCGCCGCCCTACTCGGGCAACGCGCCATGGCACAAGCTTGTACCGCCGCATGTGCGCGTTGAAATCAAAGTAGGGCACGCAATTAACCTTCTTCTATCAGAGTTTGCAAGTCATCGGCTTCTTGGGTGTAATGCAACTCACGCAACAAACGCACCGCCGGCTCTACAATTTCTTTACGCAACCGCAGCGTTTCTGTTTTCAACCGCGTAAGCTCGGCATACGCAGTCGCCCTATCCTCGGCGAGCTGCGTTATTCTCTCATTGAGCACATCAATCTCTTCTCGCAACGGATCTGCAAATGCCGGCTGTGGCCGCGGCGTTGGCGTAGGCAATTCAAACGAATCGCATAATTTCTTGAGCCGTTGAACTAACATTTCGCCAACGCTCACTTGCGCCTGCCGGTTGCGACGAAAACGACCCACTTCAACATCTTCCTGCGTAACAGCAAAGCCAATAGTGTCATTCACAGGCCGCCAGTCGCCCCATTCTTGTTTACATTGATCACCAGCTTGAACTACTTCATTTATCTGTAACGGTCGCCATTTCAACCCCCGCCATTCGCACGTTTCGGGCGATGACTTAACCGCTGCCGGCTTTTCAACTGACGTAGGTTCTGTAACCCGGCGGCGGTAAAAACAGTGATTGAGTTTAGTCAGCAATTGCCCTTCCTGAGCTGGGCGCCAATCTTCGCGAAAATCGTCCCAGTAGTCGTCGTTAATTGTGGTGTATTCGCCTGCAGTCATAGCCCGCCAACCGGGACTGATCGCCGGCAAAGTTTCTTTTGCCGGTTCAGCTGGCTCAACACGACGCCGATAGCACTCACGCCACGCAGGTGCTACACCCCCGCCCGCTTCATACGATTTTATAGGGATAGCGTCATCGCCAAGCATAAACTGATCGCCGACGTTGATTTGTTCGCCCACCGCTAGCCAGCGCCAGCCGGCTTCACAGGCTGATTCTTTTGACGCCATTCTGTTTACCCTTTCGTGGATTCTTTGGCCGGGCACCCAATGCAGTGCTTACAGGCCGGACAAATGATGTGCTTGTAGTTAGGTTGGCCGGGCAGGACGATCCCGCTAAACGTTGCTTCTTCTACGCCGTCGTCACTAAACTCTGTGTTGCAGTGCGGGCATTTATATGTGTCAATTTTCATGGCGCCGTTCTCCAGTTGCATAAATCGCTCAGCTGTAGCCTGATGCCGTAGCCAGTCTCTGCCGTTAAGTCTTCAGTCAGGCCAACGTCGCCAAGCCGAGACACCATTACAAGTTTCACTGTTTGCCCGGCCGGCATTTCTATATCAACGTCTTTGTTGTCCCGTCGATGCCGCATGGTGACAGCACGTTTAAGTGTGGCAAATTTGTATGGCCACGTTTCAGGCTTGTGCGGCATCCAACCAAAATCTGTGGGATACTGCGTTTTTGTCTCGTCTAATTGTTGTACGCTCACTCCGCATCTCCCAGTTCTGCTGCCGCTTGTTCAAGCCAGTCGGAAAAAGACAGAATTACTACAGGCAATGCGCCGGTGAGTACTGCGATAATCCAACACAAACCTGCCGCCGCATAAAGGATGGCAGAAACAACCCTGCAAAAATTAATCATTTTCCACCTTCCTGCCGCTTGATGATTGCCGCAACTGGCAAGTGGTAGCAGTCAGGCACAGATGGTGATTCGGAAATCTCCTCAAGCAACTGCCGCTCTTCCTTCGTCAGCCGCAGCCGCTCCACCGCGCTGCGGAGCGTCATAATCTTTCCCGCCGCAAGTCGGGCTGACTCGCAACAGGCTTTCCAATCGTCGGCCTTCTCGGTTCGCAGCCGCTCCACCTCTGCAACGAGCAAATCAACAATTTCCTCGATTGGTGGAACGCCGTATGAATCGCCTTCAACCTGCATTTCTGACAAAACTTTACGTGCCCTTTCACGCACAGCCGTGTCTGTTTCCGCCCAGTCTGAATTGCTCAGTTTTTGAACTTTATTCAACAGCACCACTTCGCCGCGGAGTTTTTTGATTTCTGCTATTGCCTCTTCTGCTATGTCGTAGCCATCCCACGAGTCATCAGCTGGATTGCGTTCTGTATCCAGCGCATCCAACTTTTTCAGAATGTCACTCATGCTCACCTTTTTTAGATGCTAACAATTTTGTTTTAAATGCTTGCAAATCTTTTAACCATTTGCTGTAAGCACAATTTTTGGGCGGAGTCTCACCACTTTGCGCATCGTATATGTGCGTATCGATTGCTTCTGTAATTAGTGCTTCAGCGCGTTCTAGCATGGAAAAAATTTTAAAGCTAGTACTGCTAGTAATTTTTGACGTTGTGGTTTTACTCACTCCACACCTCCACACCTCCATGCCTTGCGAGCAACAGCAACAGCCTCTGCCGTTCGGAATGTAGGCTGATTAACTCCAGCCGCAGCCGCTCCACCTCTGCCTTAAGATTAGCATTTTCAAACCGTAGATCATCGTATGTATGGAGCCTTGCTACAGAGGCTTTTCCATCAGTCACTACAAGGTTGGCGTATTCCTCGTCCGATATCAAATCGGCCTCATACAACTCTCCTCGTTGATGCCTTACCAAATCTCGCAGCCGCTCCACCTCGCTACGGAGTTCCTCAATCTCTTCGTGCTGTCGCCATGCGTCACTAAGCAAGGCGTCGATGTAGTCCACCAAATTTGTGTTCTTCGCCTCCGCTAGCCCTGTTCGCAGGTTTGCCAGCCCCGCCCGCAGGGCCGCCTCGCTTTTCTTCAGCCGCTCCACCTCGCTGCGGAGGCGTTTGACCTCTTCCTGTTCGGCAGCCAAAGCCTCATTTACGGCTTGCCAATTTGCCGCCGCGATCAATGCGTCACGACTGGCACTCGCCCGCGTCTCCGCTGGCCGTGACTGCGGTGCCGGTGGCACCACGGGCGTCACGCGGCGGCGGTAGCGGTTTGGCGAGAGCGCCCCAACTTGACGACCAATTGACGCAGTGGCGAGCCAAGTGTCCTCAATAATCACCTCATCGCCATCGCGGAGAATGTCATCCGGCCCAAGTTCCTCCCACCCCTCGCCAACGTCTGGCTTATCCCCGTCGATTTCGACGGGTTTGGCTGGCTCTTGTCGCTCCCCGCGACACGTCGCCGCGTCGTGTCGCTCCTTCTCGATTTGTTCGACACATCGGACAACGTCCGCAGCAAGCGCGAAAGCGAAATTAACGCCGGAGGGTTTTGGCGGTTGTTCCGCAGGAATGGCGACAGGTGCGGCGTAGAGCGGAAAAACGCGGCATTCCTCGCCCCAATGAGTTGCCCTGTCGCATGCGACTGATTGCAAAACATACAATCCCTCAATCCCGCGCCCGCTCTCCACGGCCCACGCCACCGGCGTCGGCGTTGTCTCAACCGCAGCCTCACGCGGTCGGATATGCGGCGGCGAGTCTTGCGGCTTCGGCAGCGTTTTCAAATCGTCAAGTCTTTCACGCAGTCTAGCAACTTCCATTTTCAAGCTGTCGAGCGCTGCTTGCTCTGGTGTCATTTTGTTTCCTTTACAAAAATGCCGTCCTCAGTCAATGTGCCTTTCCGGTCTTTGATCTCGTCATACGCGCCGGCCAAACAATCTGTAATGTTTGTGCCGTACAACTTGCAATACAGAATTAGCGTTACCAGCACATCGCCCACGCCGTCCTTCACGCCAGACATATCGCCCTTAAGCGTGGCGTCGGCTAACTCGCCTAATTCCGACATAGTCTTCATTAACTGCGCTGTTGGGTTGCTGTTGGGGATAATCTTCCTGTCTCTGGCCCACTGCACCACGTCTTGCTCTAACGTCTCAAAAGTCATTTGGATTTAGCCTTTTGTTTAGGTTGCACGGGAATTAATTCATTGGTTTTCACAGGCCCCATATTTCTGGTCCACGCGGCAGCCGCTAAACTTAACGTGCGCACTTTGTCTTTTTCTGTTCGGTTGGCTGCTGGCAAGCTAATACGCCAATAATATGCCGCTTCGCCATTTATCAAACCAGCGCAGTTTTCAATCTCCACGGCAAAATAACCGCAATATTTAACCATTAACGCGGTAGTAATAGGCGACAAAAAACTTACATAAAAACCGTTGGGGTGCCCTTCGCAGCTGTAATGCGTAACCGCACCAAGCTTTTCTAGCTGCAACACAAAATAGTTCACGCCGGGATCAATAATGCCAGTGTACGTACCACACGGCGAAGATCTTTCAAGCCGCAGTTGCTTAGCTTGTTTCCAAGTTTTGACGACCATGCTCAATTCTTTCTTTCACAAGGGCGATTGCGACTTCAATATCGTCAATGTCGACAAACGGGATCTTCTCCTGCAGGTGTGCCCATTTCGTCTCGCCCACGCCAGATACGTTGATCTCGCCGGGGCGCTGGTCTTTGAACTCTTCCAGCCGCGCAATAACCGCGGCTTCTTCTTTGGTCTTGAACACCAACGCTCTGTTATCTTTATCGGCAAACAGGTGCGTGCCAGACTCGTCGCAGATCACCCACCGCACAGGTTGCTCGCCCATGTCGATGTGCCGTGCGCTGCCAATGCCTCGAAGCCCAGTAGGCGCTCCGGGCATGCAGCACCGCTTGAACTTGTCGCCGCTGCCGCAGCCGCACTTGTCGTTCCGCCGCAAAATAGAACCGTCATAACCTGTGTGGGCCATAAAACATCCTTGTGAAGTTGAAACTCAAACACTACTGCGCGTTACGCCTTTGTGCGCCGGGCGAGCAACTTTCGGAAGCTTGAACGTGCCGTTGTTGGCAACGATGTTCCGCATAATAGCCAGCAAGCGTTTTGTCGGCGTTGCGTAGGTCTTGTAAAACGCCTTTGATGCCGCTGAGTAGTGCGCATGAAATTTGCCAGTACCGTCACTCATATCATCTCTAACTATGCCTGTATTGCCCTCGAATGTCTGCTCAATCAAACGAAGTTGCGCCATCGAAAAGAATTTGTCTAGACCGTTTGAGAAGCCGTCACGGTGATACCGCTCACGATTAATTACTTCGCCAATATTGTTGTACACAAACTGATTTAACGTTGTGTTGTTGTTGTAAAGTGTGCAGCTAACAAACAAACCACCTAGCGCGCAACACGCGCACTGCGTAATGTGGTTTGTCAACAAAATCTTTCTGGCGTCAGAATCGTCTAAGTCGGAAGAGTAGATTGATTCGGCTACACGCGGATTTTGTTTAGCAGAAATAAAATGCCCAGATGTTGGCTTGATCTTCTTGGTTTTGATTTGCGCAATCACGTCTTTTGCAATAAGCACGCGCTTCTCTGCGTTGTTGGCTGCCTTGAAGAGTTTTTCGCGTCTAGCAATTTCCCGCGCTACACGGGCGGCTGTAATCGCTTGCTGTTGTTCTGGCGTTGTCTTCTTTGTGGCTGTCTTCGTCATTGGTCATGTCCTTTGTGGTTGTTGAAATTACTGATCAAGTTCAAATCGTTTGGAGTCCGTGTTGTCGAGCAGATCGGGGCCCTGTTCTGGCTTAATTGGTTGCGTCGTGTCTAACACGCGGCGGCGGTAGGTGATAGATGGCGCCAACTCCTTCGACCCATGCCTGTCCCGCGTAAGCTTGCGCCAATCAGCGGGGCCTGACGAAAACGTCCATTCGTCGCCGTCCTGCAGCACATCGTCCTCCCCTAACTTCCGCCACCCCTCGCCAGCGTCGGGTTCGGGCTTTGATGTAGTATCTGCTTCCATCTTTGCGCGTATGTCATTGTTAACGATATCAACAGCCGCCGGGTCAGCCTTTTCAACTATGTGCTGAAGTTCGCGTAGCTCTTCGGGCGGTAGCCACGGAATAGGCTTAGACACGCGACGGCGATATGTAAACGATTCGTCGGCAGTTGCGCCCCAACCGATGTTTAGCAGCTTTTCAAATTTGCCGGCAGCGTCAACGCGTTCGTCTTGCTCGCAAAGGGTTTCACCCTCTGCAAGCCATCGCCAGCCATAGCCGTGATATAGCGGTTTTGCAGGTGCTGCTGGTTCAACAGGCGTCACGCGGCGGCGGTAGGGTTGTGACATGTCGCCAACGCGCATTCCAAAATTAACCGTAGCGACCCACCGTCCTGCACCGTGCCCCACACGGACCTCGTCCCCTAACCGCAGGATGTCGTCCTCCTTCAAGTCCCGCCACCCCTCGCCAACGTCGGGCTTATCCCCGTCGATTTCCACGGGATTGTCTGGCGTCACGCGGCGGCGGTAACGCCGACCAGAACCATCAAAATCTGTAATCCGTGAGCCTATTTTGTATTTTGTTGGCACCCAAGAACCATCACTAGCCTCAAACTCGTCGCCATCTTGCATAACAGCATCCGGGCCAAGAATTACCCACTCTGCGCTAACGTCTGGCGTCGGCACTGTTGGCGCATGTACCGGCAAAATATTGCGCAAACGCAAACTTAAATGCCTATGTGAAGCGGCGTCACGCACTTTTTCTATTACAGCATCACGCTCAGAAACGGCGCTGCTCAAAGTCTCAACAACCTGCGCCAGCCGAACAAGCTCTTTTGCTTGCGACTGCGTTAAGTTAAGTGCGGCGTCCCGTTCTTTGATAACTAAATCCCTGTCATTTTCTGCTGCTAAACGCTCACGGTGCGCGTTCGCCAGTGCGTCACAGTAGGTTCGAGTCTCGCCATGCAAGCTATCAATTTCATCTTGCAGTTCTTTGCGGGACTGCGGTGGCATAAGCCAGTCAAGAATTGTCTGAAACATTGTCCGAAGTCTCCGTAGGTGAAGTTGAATTAGCTGCAGCAGCCATAGCGCGAATACGCCGGCCGGGTTTATGCCCGGGATACGCATACGGATCAACCGGTTGTGCGGCTCTACTTGCATTAAGTGCGCTACGTGCATTAAGTGCGTCAATTTCTAGCTGCCAATGCTGTAAACGAGCTGCGTCAGCAGCAGGCACAGAGTAATGCCGTCCAAGCTGCCGCTGACGCACTGCCTCGGCGGACCAGTACGACATCATCGAATCGTTGCGCGCTGTTCCGTACGGCTGCCCCATTGACGCCACCGCATCTATATTTTCGACCGTGTTTGCCGGGCCGCTGGTTACCGAAGAAACCGGCACAGTCACAGCGGGCACTGCAACCGAAGCGCCAGTTGCCGGCGAAAGTTGCTGAGCAGGCCAACCGTCAGCAGCACGGTTAATAGCATTAAGGTTAATACCGTGAGGCAATACAAATGCGTGCGTGTTGCTAAGCGTTATCTGGCGCTCACGCGCGTAATCCGCAACCTCTGCAGCCATTCCCTGCCGCGTGTAGTTGTTCACGACCTCAACGGCAGCGGGGTCAGCCATTGCAGTTGTTTGCTCTAGTTCACGCAGCTCTTCTGGTTGCAACTGAGGCACCGGCCGTTGTTGAGCTGGTCGTCCCCGCAAATCAACCGACAGCGACAAATTCCAAAGATCACCTGCGCCACTACTCCCCGAAAAACTCATGCTGGTGCAGCGCATCTCCGGAAAAATGCGGCTCAGCGCTGCGACCAGCTCCGCGTGCTGCTGCTCATTCATAATCGGCACCGTGGCGTCCAAGCCGCTGCCAAAACAAAAGAGGCAGCATAGAGCACCGGGCTGCAAAGTCAAGAATCCAACGCATAAAACCAACCCTGAATAAAAAAACTTGCCATAACTTGTTGTGCAGACAGCGGTTACGGCAAAAAATGAGTTTTGATGTCATTGAACTAGCCTCTTTTTTTGCGCCGTAACTTGTGCGCACCAAACACGTTACGTCAAATTTGGGAATAAAAACATGTCCGACTTGTGCGGACCTAGAGTAGTCTTTCAGACTACTTCGGAAGCCACTACGTGGCTTTTTCGAAGAAGAGCAGAGAGAGAAAAGAGAGTTTTGCCCGGATCACCGACAGCAAAAAAATAGCTGCGGTAGGGGCGGGAGACCCGCCCCTACGCGCATAGCCGATTACTTTCTGCTCAATTATTGGCGCTGTCTTTGCCGGACTCCGAAGACTCTGATTTCTCCACATCCACACTTGGCAACACATCGAAACAATACATTGGCATGTCGATGATAAATCTGTCGCCAAGTTCATTGTGCACGAACATGCAGCGCATATGCGGTTCTGCTGGTTTACCTGCAATGTGCTCATGTATCATTGTGAACACGACAGGAAAATTAACGTCACTTGGCAATCGTTCGATGAAGTCTTTGTCGAGCGTGCGATTGTAACCAACTTGATGCGCGACATTGTTGATAAGTTTCAGCAGGTTCTTGTCTGCAAACCTGACCGTTTTGGTTTCTTTGTTATTCGCTATCATGTTTAGTCTGCCTCTCTTTGTGCGCAACTGTACTGCTTTTCTGCCCGTGCGATAGACTCCTGCAGCAAGACCCAGTCATCTGCCGTCACACATTCCTTGTACTCTTCGAGCGTACTTGCATCAGGTACGGGTAAACCATTTGCGATGGCGTCAAGGTCGACGACGCACACGTTTACGCCTTTGTTAGGCCATGTTGCCGCTGTGCCACCTTGCACGATTACCAACACTTTAGGCTGATACATCAGCACCATCGGCATAGTCATTTTGTTCTTTCTGCTTGTGGTTATTCGTAAACGTTCTGCATGTAAGCTATCTGCATTGCATTCGGCCACGCAGCTCTGACTTCCAGCTTGCGCGCCTCGATAGCGTCTTTTTCTGCTGCTGTGGGTTCTTCATCAAACTCGTCGTCGTTATCGCCGAGGTGCGCTGGCCTATCTGGCAGCTTGTGCTTTTTTGCCAGACGGTACAGCTGCACGACTGTGATGTGCAATTGCGCGGCCATCTCAGGAATAGACTTGCCAGATTGCCACACGGCGAACAACTGTGGAACTGGAATACGGTGCGGCTCTACACGAGTAAGCTTTGCTCGCATCTTGCGGTTTTCTCTACGTAAGTTGTCGTGGTTTAGATATCTATTCGCCGGTCACGACGGTCCAGCCGATATGGCTGAACACTTCTTTTGTGGCGATGACGTCCGGGTCGTCGGCCTTGCCCATAGTGAGGGTCATGCGCTTGGCAGCCTTGTCAAACTTGAACATGACGCCAGATCTTGGAATACCCCAGACGCCACCGTCTGCGATCATAGCCACGAGGGTTCTGCACCAGTCCAGCACGTCTTCAGACGGCTTGGGGCCTGTTGGCTTGCCGGCGCGGTTGTTTTCAGGGAAACAGCGGTTGATTGCGACCATGGCGCAACCTCCTTTTGGTTGGGCTAGCTTACAGCAGCTTAGCTATTGGTCTTTTTAGCAAACGCGGCTGTGGCGTCCAGTACCCACAGGTCGTTGCCCACTTCCAGCCGCGCAAGCCGTTCCAGCGTCTCGTCGTCGTACCCAAACCTTAGATCGCCGCCCCACCTGTTCTCGATGGGCAGGATATCCGGCCACATTGCTGTTTCCTCTGCGTACGCCTTGTCGAAGCCGCACGCGCGGTAGAGCGCTATGACGTGCTCCCTGTAGCGCTGGCTGGCTTCTTCACCCTTAAGCCGCGGCGCGAGCATTGTAGCTGCTACGTCGCTCACTCTGTACCGCAGGCAGTCGAGCGTCGTGAGCAAATTCTCCAGCAGCTCTGTGGTCGTGTCGTCGTCGTAGGCGTGGTCTTCGTCGAGGAAGTGCGCTGCGAACACCCGGCACACATTGTCTCTGGCCTCGCTGACTGTGAGCGTTTCTTTGTCTGCCGCGAGGAACTCCATCCGCAGCGTTGCGTTCATGCTGCGCTTTTTGTTGTCGTTTTCACTGGTCATTGGTTCTTCCTTTTTTGCCGGAAAAAAATGTTTCTTCGGGAGAAGGAAAAAGTGTGTCTGTCACAAACCACCGCCGGCGTTTCATGTCGGCTGCTTTGGCTGAGCCCGGCAGCCCTTCTTTTGAAACCCATATCCACGCTTGCACATATGCGCCTTCTTCGTTACCCAACGTTACAGTATTATCCAGCGATATAGCAGCGTTGTCGTCTACCTCGATAATTCCTTCGTCCCTGCATTCTTTTGCTGCGGTTACGTATATGTCGCGCAGCTCCGAGTGTTGCGTTTGCGCAGCCTCGTTAACTTTGATTGCTAACACGCTGTTTGGTCTGATATCTTTCAGATTTTCAAAACGGATAGCCAGCCAGCATGCAATTTCGTCGCGCGGAATATCGCCTTCTAGTTCTCTTTCATTTATCATTGTTCGTCATCCAGTTCGTCTTTTGTTGTTGCCGTAAATGGTCGACGGTTGCGCCGTGGCGTTATATACATCGGGTGCCGGTACAACACTTGCCGGCCGCGCGTTGTTTTAATTTCAAGAATATGTTCGTCGCCTATTTGCACGGCACCTCGCGAGCGCTTGCTGTATTGTATTATTGGCACTTTGGTGCTGCCGTTGCTTCGCGAAACGTACCCAATGTCCCGGCTCGGGCTTTCGTCGTAACCCCAAGCTTGACCAATGTCGGCGCCGCTTGTGCTGCCGTAAATAATTGACACACGCGTTTTATCTGCCATGCATTTTTCTAGGACAGCAATAACATCGTCTGCCGTGTTTTCGTTATACGACGTGCCTTGCGCGCTAACTTTCATGGCGTTACTCTTTGAGGGTTAAACAGCGTTAAACCAATTGAGCGCAGCTTCTCCTTTACTTCCGCCAACGACACGGCTCCAAAATTCTTAGCTGCGAGCAGTTCTTTTTCTGTGTGTTGCGTCAGCTGGTAGACCGTGTCAATGCCTAGCGCTTTCAGGCATTTACGGCAACGCACTGACAGGTTGAGCACAGCCACTGGCGACGGCGCCGTGATCTGCGTAACCGTGGCCGGCACTTTTGGCGTAGAAAATGAGTAGTCAAGTGTGGCTGCGTTTACGTGAATCAGAAACTTGGAGTACAGCGCGCAATTTGGCAACCAGTCGTCTTGGATCGGCAAGATCTCGACAAAGTCGTCACCACCCACCAGCTCGCGGCTTGTTTGGTACCAGTCATCGAACGCGCCGATATTTGGGTTACAGCCTTCGGCGTACGCTACTGGCTGGCCGCGCATTCTGTTGTTGCTCATAAGATAGACGCCGCTATCGTGGACAAACAGAATAGCCGGCCCTGCTGGCGTTCTATTTGTTATTGGCGGCAAACCCAGCTCGGCTAGTGCTTCATCTGTGTCGTTTTCGTAGCCCATGTCAAACTCAGTTGCGGCTTTAGCGTCTCCAATAAGCCGCCGCAAATCTGTTGTGTCAAAACTGCAAACACCCATGTTAATTTCCTTGTTCGGTATTGAAGGCTTTGGTGGCTTTTGCTATAGCGGCATTTGCGTCTGCTATAGCGGTTTTGATGGTGTTGTCTTCGTCAGGAAACATGCCGGCCATTTGCTCGGTTTGCCAGATAAGCGCCGACAGTGCCGCACGCAGATTTTGCGCAATTGATTTAAAATCCGGTTTAGCGTTTTTAGCCATTACGCACCTTTACATTCAGCGTGATCAGCGCACGGCAAACATACTGCCGGTTCTCGTCTGGGTACGTTTTCAAATATTTTGCCGCAGGTAGCGCACGGCGCATACCCGCCGCAACTGTTGCAACACGTCACAATTCCCTTTTTGGGGTGGCGCCACGTGCGGTTCAGCTCTGCTGGCGTATCGCACTGCTTGGCGCAGTAGCAGCAAGGCGTAGGCATCACGTGTCCTCTTCCATTGTGTCGTAGGGGGCATCACAGGCGTCGACAATTTCTTCGTCTGTGAGTTTGTTGATTCGCTCAAGCAATGCAGCGCGTAACTGCGCGCCTGTAACGTCTTCAGCGTGAGAGTCTGTGCTGCCGAATACTTCGACAGCAAATGAAAATGCGTGGTTGTACGTGATCGGCATTTCAGGTTGTGTCCTTGTTGTCTGCGTCTAAATACGCGTCATTTGCAACGTCTGTTTTGTGCTGGTTTAACAGCTCGACCATGGTGTCATGCGTGGTAGACCAGTCCATTGAGTCTTCAATGTGTTCGGTAGCGGCATACCACGCGTCATCGTCCAGCTGGTCAAATATGTCAGCACTCCACCACGACAGCACAATACTTTTTACGCCTTCTTTTTTGGCTTCTTGCAGCTGTTTAATTGCTTGCTCAATCGTCATGGCGTGTGTCCTTAGAGTTATCTAACTGAAATTACTGTGCGTGATTCAACGCTGTCGTTGACGGTGTGCGTATAATGCGTAATTCTGATGTGCATGTCTGCGTAAGAATTTCCCCGGCGCTTTTTTCTGTTTATCGGCGGCACAACTAACTGCAGCGTTCCGCGCCCACCCATGCCGGTGTACCAGCACAAGTGAGCAGGAAGCGGCTGCTTCATATCATCGCGCGCTATGCTGGCGGCTATGTCCATATCAGGGTAATCTTGACGCGCGCGGGATCGGTGTACGTACTCCACTAAAGCCTTAGCAAGTTCTTTCTTTTCTGTTTCTTGCTGAGTTGCGTTAAGCGCCGTAAAGGGTATACCGTACTCATGCTTGAGCGTTGTTACGCTATATACGCTTTTGATCAGTGCGCTTCTAGACGCAACACTTGGCGCCGCCGCGCCTGCCGACGGGATAAAACTAAATTCTGGATCGTTGCAAATTACAGTGCCGTGGTCGCCTGCATACTCCATGAGTATGCTCACAACACCCGCATCTCGAACACTGTTAACGACTGCTTCGATAATCTCAGCTGGCGTTTTCGGTGGCGCTGCTTTTTTTGCCATAGTTACCTCCTTTTGTTTGCGCCGCATTGATTTTGATATCAATACAGCAGGTCACTAGACTACGACACTTTTTTGCTTCGAGTGCTCGACAAAATAGCCGCCACTCTACGAACAATGCGTGTTGGCGACGCACGATGCTTGATCGTGTGCCCGCCCACGACCACCGTCTTACGCTTAAAAGCACCTGTGCTCTTTCTGCTCACCAGCACTGTCACAGTTGTCGTGGGCGTTTTGCGGCGGTCTTTACCTTCGTACATGCGGATCCACGAGGGGGGCAGCGCGCCCATAACTTGCGGGCCGGGAGGCAGATCCCATGTACCAAATTTGGTACTGCCGCGCTTGCGTCGCTCCCATTTATTGATCTGTGCTCGCAGCGCTGGTGGCGTGGAGAAACGAACGAAAACCTTGGCATCTTCATCGATGATCTTGATGATCCCCGCTCCGACCTCGAAGCGGTAATGATCACCAAAGCCGGCGTGGAGAGCCAGTCCAATTACACACCGCACGGGATCCCGAGGGATTCCGTTGTCGATGTGTTCTTGCGTGATCATGAACATCTGACTGATAATTGCGTTAACTGCTATCCAGCCATCGTTGCATTTCACCGGTCTACCCATTTTCAGAAGCGGGCAGCGCGTGCTTGCGGAAACTCGCGGCTTGTTATTTTTCTTGGTTTTGACGGCCATCTTGGCGGTTCCCTTTAGGCATGAAAAGAAAAAGCCCAGCGCGCATATGCCTAATGCGGGCGGGGCTCTGGTGCGTCAAACTACAAACTAGAAATAGAGTTAAAGCTCGTTGTTACAAAGTATCTGCTTAACAAACTCACCCATGGCGTCCACCGCGACCGTCTTTTCGGTCGTCAGCTTAAGACGTTGGATAACTTGCTTGAGTTTTTCGGTGGTTCCCGTATACGAATACTCACTCATTACCTCGGCGGAGTCGGGGTGCATAGGGGACTGCCCTAGTTTGGCTAACTGTGCTTTGGTGGGGTGCAAATCCAGCCTGACATAGAAGTACCCGTCCCAGATCCACTTGATCTCGTCCGACTCCAAAGTGCTGGGTTTTAGCTTTCCCAGTTCTTTGCAGGCAAACGCAATGGCTTTCTTATGCCATGCGTCGTACTCCTTCTTCATTTGTGTCTGTTTCTTTTTTTGTGCCTCCCACGCTTTACGGAGCGTGACGAGCTTGCCCTCAAGCAATACGATCGCCTTGTCTCTGTCGATCTGTATCGCTAGTTGGCGCAATTTCTTCTTTGCCATCTGCACTCCTAACGAAGTTGATTAATCACAAAAGAGAGGGCGCCGGAGAATTTCCCCGGCGCCCTCATTGACTCTGGTTGCTGGTCCGTTTACCGGACTAGCTGTTTGTTGCCGGTATTAGCGGCGGACGGGCTTGACGACCGTACGGGTGCTCTTGCGCACGACGTGACCGCCAAACAGCCGGTGCCGGCAGCTTTCGTCCTGCGTGGTCTCGGTGCTGTAGAGCTTCTGGCACTTGCCGCTCAGGCAAACGACAGAGGCCGGGGCGGCCGAGACACAATCAACGCACGCCGGCGCAACGACAGCTGCGGGAGCTGCCGTGACGACAACAGCCGTTGGCTGCTGCACAAGCACACTCACCGGCTCGCCGGTATTGCCAGCAGCAGCCACGCTGCACGCGACACACAAAGCCACAACCGCCAACAGACAGGTAAACAAACGCATAGCACTTAACTCCTTCGGAACACACCAAACTAGTTGACGCATACGTGCGCCAACTCACAATTACGTCTAGTTCCACCAGACGCAGTGATCTTCTTTGTGGTATCGGTATAACCGACGCCCCGGCACTTGCCAACCCCAGTCAGTTGTCTAAATACACCGCAAGCGCGGCATTTTCTATTGCTGCGCGTAATTTAGGCGTTGTCAGGATTAACTGAAGTGCCCATTTTGTCATCAGGACTGAAAAATCACCGCCGCCAAACCAATTAATCGGCAGCAGGTCTTTGATCTCTGCTGACGCAGGTACAGCCGGGCAACCGTCACCGTCACTGTCTCTCTGCGCTGCCGGCTCGCCCGGATCTATGTCCAGCACCACGGTGATGGGCACTGCTGTGGGGTACCCCAGCGGGCTTGTGCCGTCTTCGTCCTCAATAACCCACTCTAGTTCCATTACAGCGCTCCAGTGGCTGCGACATGCCCGCTAGCCATCTTGTTGTTGAGCCACGCCTCTTCAGCTGCCAGTGCTTGGTTGCGTGTATCAAACGGGCCGAGCATTGGCCCGCCAACTGGCGCCAGATCAGCGCACCACTTTACGGGAAGCGTAGCTGTGGGTTCAACGTGGCTGGCCCGGGCAATACCCAGCGCGCCAAGTTTAGTCAGGTCGATGTCTTCGCTGTACAGGCACTGCGCTGTGCCATCTGGCCGCACGAACAAGTTCATACTGCCTCCTATGGGGTGAGCGCACTGATGCGCCGGGGCCGCGTCAGGTTATTGATATCAAAAGCTTGGCCTGTGTTACGCTGCGCGCGCACAAGAGTTGCTCGTATATCTTCTTTTGACCTGTTGTAAGTTAGAAACACGTTGTAGTCAGTAATGCGCTCGTCTATAAGCATAATCCGGGCGTGCACATCAAGACGCAGATAGGGATTATCAGTTCTCTGCTCTGTAAAATACGTGCTCAGATCAATTTCACTACGCATGATATTTCCGCTGGCCATGTCATAGCGCCCAGTCAGCGAACTGAGATAGATACGCGTGTCACTCAAAATACGCGTTGCATTGTCTTCGGGGTAGTTGGGCCCCGTGGAAGGATACGGCAGTTGATTTTTTACAGTTGACTCGTTGATTACAGCATTGCCGCCAACCAGTACGTGGCCAATAATATCAGCGCGGTCAAGTCTGGCTTTGTCAAATACCATGGCTGCGCCGCGTACAGTACCGCCAAAGATTACGGGCGTGCCAAAAATTATGCAGTGGCCTGAGAACCTAGCCATAATGCGAGTGTGGGGCGAAGGGTCATGCGCACGCCGAATGATAGGATTGTCACGAATTACGCAATTGCCTTCAATGTCAGCGTCGACAATGTCGCCGCCAAAAACGCGCGCGTGGTTTGCCACGACGGAATTCTTGATAATTGTGTTCCCGCCAACACAACTGCGGTCGCGCATAACGCAAGCGCGCACTTTTGCTGAACCGCACACTCGCGCATTACCACTCATATGGGTGCCGTTTAACACAGTAGCGTTGTGATAGACAGTGGCAGGATATCCTATAAGACACTCTTCGCTTACTTTTGCTGTGTCTGCAACCCAGCCGCCGCCGTTTGCGTGCTTGTGCGCCGGCACCCGACCTTCGCCGTCGCCAAAGTCATATCGCGAAATGGGTTTTTTGCGGATTTTTGGTGGCGGTGCTGGCAGCGCGGGTGCTGGCCCAGCTGGCGTGTCACCAACTGGGCCAGCGGCAAACGCCACAAGCTCTTTGATTTCTGGGATTGGCTCAAACATGTTGCTGTCTGTCATTCGTGCTCCATCGGTGTGATGCGCCTACGGGGCCTTTCGGTGATTAAGTTATCTAAAGCCGTTTGGACGTCGGCCATTTGCGCCGAGATAGTCTGGCGCACGCTGTTGTTTTCACGAAGCTCTTTGATGTCCACGCCGGCAACGATGTCGTTTGCCTGCTTGATAAGCCCTTCAAGCTGCGCGTTGGAGCGCACGTTCATGTGCTTGAAGTTCTGGTAGAACTCCTTGAAGTTTTCCACGGCAGACGCGCGGAAGATTTTCTTCTGCTCGCCGGGCGCTTCTGTCAGGCGCTCTTGCAGGTGCGAAACCAGCTCAGCCAGCTTGGCCGCAAAAGCGTCTTCAGCCAGCGCTACAGCCTGCTCAAAGCGCTGTCGGACGCGGCCCTGTTCCTGCCGATACAGTTCTGGGTTGAACTGCATCAGGTACCGCGGCGGTTCGACGGGCGGATACTCCCACGAGATGCCGAAGACGCCCTCCAGCGTAGCCGGGTAGTCAACGGGATTGAACAGCGAACCAAGTTTCTCGCGCGCTGCGTTCTTGATAGTCTCGTACTCCAGCTGCAGGTTGGCAGCTGCGGCGTCGAGCTGGACTTTGAACTCCCGCATCTTGTCTTCAAACTTGGCCACGTCGCTCTGCTTGATCAACCGCACACCTTCTTGCGGGTACGGCAGCGTCATACTGCGCCAGTACGCTGACGCCTGACTTTTGATTGCCGTCGCCGCACGATAGGCGGGATGCTTTGTGTCAATCAGGCGCTTGGACGCCGTGACCAGCTCTGTCGCTGCGTCGAACGTGTCTGCGGCCTGCTTGGTCTGCGCGTCAGACAGTTTGCGCTGCGTACCGAGCCACGAAAACGAGAGCTTTACAGCGCCCGTGCTTTGGCGCATTTCAGCTGCGCTTTCAATCACGCTATCTGGCAAGTTAGCGGTCTCACTGGAGTCTTGGGTTTCAGTTGCGGACATATTTTCCCTGTCTAAAAGAGGTAAAACGAAAGCGCTATAGCGCAACTACACAGTTGCAACTCTAGCTACCGGCACTAGTTCTGGCCGGGGTTGCTCACAACGCGCCGCCGCGTTGCGCCGTTGTTAGCCGGCTTTCCAACGCGCGTGTAGATACCGCGAGTATCTGCCGACAGACAGCGACCCTCAGCCCAGTGGCGAAGGTTCTCAATCTGGTCAGCAGACGTCACGGCAACGGGGACGACATTCTGGGCGGCGTCAAGCAGCGGGATGTCAAGCAGCGCAGCCAAGCGGCAGCACGACTTGATCTCGGCACCAGTCCAGTTAGCGTCGTCAGGACGGGGCTGTTTCTCGTCCAGACCGAAATGCTGGAGATAGATGCCCCAAATCTGCTGCCGCTGCTCAACACCCGGCAGGTCAACAAAGAACACGCCGTCGAAGCGCTCAGCGCGCGCAAACGGCGCTGGGAGCTGGCTGGCGTCATTGCAGGTGCCGATGAAGAACACGTCGCTGGTGTGGTCATTAAGCCACGTCAGCAGCGTGCCAAACAACCGGGCAGACACACCCGAGTCATTCTGACCAGAGCCGCCAACGCCGGCAAGGCCCTTCTCGATCTCGTCGACAAACAGGATGCACGGGGCCATCGCATCGACCTGCTTGAGCGCACGCCGCATGTTGCCCTCAGACTCGCCCACAAACTTGCCCATCAGGCTGCCAAAGTCCAGCATGACGGTCGGGCGACCCACCTCGTTACCCAGCGCCTTGGCGAATTGCGACTTACCGCAGCCCGGAGGCGACAGGAGCAGAACGCCCTTGGGCCGGCGATCCGCACTGGTCTCGTTCTGCCGGCGCATCGACCGCAGACAGAACGACTTCACGTTTTCCAAGCCGCCGAGATTCTCAAAGCTGGCGTCACCGCGATAGAGCGTCATTGTGCCGCTCTTCTCCAGTGTCTGCGCCTTGATCGTCCAGACGGTGTCGGCCGTGAGCTTCTCGTTGCGCACGAACGACAGGGCAAACGCGTTCTCAGCCTCGGTGTTGGTTAAACCCCGGGCAGCGTCTACGACGACCTGCACGTCTTCTTTCGTCGGCGCAGCAAAGCCGCTATCCGGCGTGCACAGGCTGTTGCAGATCTTGGTCAGCTGCGCCGTGTCGGGCAGATCGTGATGCACGACCGTGAAGAGCTTCTCAATCTCAGGCTGCAGCAGCAGAGTTGGCGAGACGACTACAACGTGCTGGCTTTCAGACTTGCCAGCTACAAGCTGGTTAGCCAGCGTCTGCAGCACTTTGACGCTGCTGAAAAACCGGTTGTAGTTCTTCAGCACCAAAACCTTAGTTGGCTTTTCAGTCGGCACCTTGAAGAACTTGAATGCGTCTTCAGGCGCCGGTGCCTTTTCAAGACCAGAATACAGGCCCTTCTCGATGTCCCACGTATCAATAGCCCAGTTCTTTTCCTTGGCGATTGCGTACAAAGACGTAATCGCCTCGTCGCACTCCTGCGACTCGACCCAGATACCGGCAAAACCGGCGTGAACGAGTTCCTGAAATTCTTTTGCGAACGACATGTGTTGTCCTATTGGATTTGATACGTGTTGTTGGTGAGTTGGCGTAACCCGCGGCTACACGGCCAAGTAACTTTCCCAGAGGGCCAGCGCACCATAACGCGCTGGCCCCTGCATCCGTCAAGTTGGCATTTCTTCGTGCTGCCTGTGGCTACACCGCGAAGCTGCTCGTCATCACGTGCAACAACTACGGAGTCTTTGTAGCCCATGGGAGTTAGTTGCTTTCTTCGAGAGTCTGCTCGTTGGAGGCGTAATACTCAGGCGTAAACGACTCGCCGGCCTTGGCGCCGAGCGCAGCCTCAAGTGCTCGCGTGGCGTCTTGGCAAGAGCTGCCGGTGAATCCAGTGGTCTCGATTTTGGTCTCACCCTTGGGGGAAACGGTGACGTGAATCATCTTGCTCATTAGTAGCTCTCCACAGTGATGTTAAGTTTGATCGAACCGTCTTCCAGAAGCTCCTCGCCCACGGTATACCCGTTGCTGCGCGCCTCGCTTGTGGCCTTCTCGATGGTGTATGCCTGCAGGAACTTATCTAGCTCGACCTGCTTGCCCCAGCGGCCGTTGTAGTTGTCGAACGCTACCTCGCCAGTTTCGGTGTTGCAGACAACGGGGTACTGCCAGTTTGGGAGCATTACGCCCACGCCAGTAGCTTTCTGGCCGCTGAACAAGTCAAACGTGCCAGTTGTTGGCTCTGGGAGGTTGAGCCGCGCGCAGGCTGCTGTAATAGCAGCTTCGTCGGTCACCTGTGTTTTGATCTGAACGATGTGCGACATGGTTATGTGGCCCTTTTGTCTTTGAGGATTTCTTGTAGCGCATATTGAATAGCATGCGCAAAAATGTCAGCTGTTATTTCAGGAATACCTGCAAACCGCGCCAGAACTTTTTCAGCCGTGTCTCGGTCAAACTCGTCTAACAATGTTTTGTTGTGCCGGAAATAGTTGAGTCTGTACTCTGCAATTTCCAACATTGTGATTGGCATTGGAATACTGATGAACCGTTTGTGCTTTTCTTGCACGGCTGCCAAGTCAGCTAACGCGAGCGTAATGTGCTCAGTTATTTCAGCAAGTTCTTTCCCTATCATTGGCGACCTGCAATCTCTGCAGTGGTCTCGACCCAGACAGTGGCACCGCAGTTTAGCGGCTTGTTGGGCGAGTAGACTACGCGTGACGGGCCAAAAATCTCTACGGACTCGAAGCGGTAGGGCTTGCCTCGCCACTGCACTGTGACGACGGGTTCGCTAGCGTTGGTTTTTTTGTTGCTTCGGATAATGTGAGTGTTTACGTGGACACGTTTGAGCGTGCCGGCTGGCATGGTCATAGGGCATAACGCCCCGGTAGCCACGCTGCATTTTGCTGCAGCGGCAGGCATATGGGCTCCTTTCGCGCGCAACAGCGCGCAGACGCGGGCAGAACGCCCGACAGGATAAAGATATCTAATCCGCGTGGCGCCAGCTGCTGTGAGTCGCAGACTGGCGCCGCCGCAGATTGATGTAGCGCTGCTGACTAAAGCGTGGCGTTTTTGATCGTGTCCATCGTCATGGTCATACGGCGGTAAGTCGCCAACGTGCAAAGCGCGGCGTCAAAATTGCCTTCGCACGTCTTCACAAATTGCGCTGCGGCGATCAGCATCTCGGTTGTCATGAGCGGATCTTCCGCCATATCCATGACAGGCTGCGCCGCAACTGCTGTCGGGGCTGTTGCAACGCGAGGCTTCGCAGATGCAAGCACCGCGTTGTTTGGCACCCGTGTCCGACCCGGCTTGTCTTTCAGCTTGAACTGATTGGCAATCCGGCTGCGGTCTTCGCTGCTGATTGTCATAGCCATACCGCGCGGCTTACCGCCCATGCCAGCCTTCTTCAGCAGCTGACTGACCTGTGCTGGACTGACCACAATCTTCTTCTTAGCCAACGCAGCCACGATATCGACGCCACGCAGTGACTCGCCGCTAGCCGTGCGCTGAGCGATCATGTCACGAATGTGGTCGGCGCCGCTTTTCTTTTCAGCCATATGTTCACGTTCCTTCTCGTTAGTGGGCATTTCAACTGTTTCTGCAGCAGCGCTAGTCTGGGCAACAATAGTTTCCTCTGGCGCTACTACGTCTTCTTCTTCTTCTTCGGTCTCATCCTCTTCGTCGCCTTCTTCGTCGTCGAAGTCTTCGTCGTCTTCATCGTCGATGGCTTCGTCTTCTTCTGGCTCGTCGTCATCCGGCAGCGCGTCTGTCACGGCAGGCGTTTCTTCCTGTGCAACAACGGGCTCTTTCTTGCCGCTGTAACCCGGCAGTGGCTTGCCCCACAGATTTGCGGGGCTGATAAACTGCTCGGGAGCTTTCTTGGCCATTTGATCCCTCTGTTCTTTTTTACGGCTCCAGACCTCGTTAGGTTGGACGCCTATTTCAAAATACGCTGTGCAAAACAAAAAGCAACTGCCTGTGCAATTTTTGCCAGAAGCTACAGAGTAGCGGGCGGCAGGGGCTTAAAATCTAGGTAAAAACCGCCGGCAACGTCGATAAAAATTGCCGTGCCCGGCGCGCCAGTTTGCTTCTTTGTGGCAAACGCGTACGGCCGAGTGTGGTGCAAGATATCAAAATCGCGTTTGAATTCTTCTGCGTCCCACACCTTTAAGCCGCTGGTCTCAAGAGCAGCGCGGACATCGCCTTTTTCCAGTTTTGCAAGATTAGATTCAAACGTGTTGACGAGCACCATGGCTGCGTCATTTGGCAGCGGCACTGTCGTTGTCGGGGGCAGCGGGGTTGTTGTCATCGGTTTGTTGTGCGCCAAGGTTGTTTAACTTTGTTTCCTGTTCGTTAATAGCTGTGCGCAAGTCTGCCGCATACTTGTCGAAGATATGCAGCTGCCCAAGCAGATCCTTGTGCACATTGATACTGAATTTTGCCAGCTCACTCTGAAGCATCAGCATGCTTGCAACATAGGGCGGCTCTGGATCGCGCAGGTGGAGCAAGCCAGCCGGCAAGTTCTCTGGCTTTTTCTCCCAGAGTGCCACAAGCGCGATTCCATGCAAATTAGGAAACTGCGCAGCTAGTAGTTCACACATGTTCTGGCTGGCCTGTAGAAAACTGGCAGCTGTATCTGTTGGCTCTGCTGCCGGCTGGTCAGCATTTGGTTCGGTCATTTAACTTGTCCTGTTAGGGTACGTACTTTGATTGCTGCGGTAAAAAGCCTTCGATGATATTGCCCAGCCGCGTAGCAGCTAGGCCATAAATTGCTACCACAAAAAGGCCACCAGTTGCGCCGCCGACCCACTTAGCTGCCAAAAGCAGCAGCAACAAGTAGAAGGGCACGTGATAAGATTTGCAGAACGGGCAATTCACCCACTCAAGGAAGAGCCCTTTCAGGCTATCGTGCGGGGTGATGTCTTGCAACGCCTGCGCTTCTGCCCGGCGTGTAGCGAAGATTGAGCCCTTGTGCCACAGCTCAATAATGGCGCCGGAAGCGAGCGCAACTGCCAGAAACTCAATTGGCGTAAACATGGGTTTGGTTATCGCTTTCTACGTTCCGCTGTGAACCCGCGCATAAAGCACGCGCCAGTGTAAATAGCGGCACCTGCGCCGAGTAGCCCTGCAATACCAAGCTGGGGCACTGTGATGATGCCGGCAACGAGCATGAGCGCTGCGTAGCCGGCGAACGTTTTGTTGGGATCGGATTTTGGCATCGTGTCATTGATTTCCATTTGGCCACACAGTCGTAAGGGCTGAGTCTGGGCCGTTAGGGTTGAAAGCAAATGCGGGATTTGGCAACGGCGCCTCTAGTTTGATGTTATGCACCGCGTTATCGGGCAGGTATACTTGCGGGCCGGGGCCGCGCCGAGTACCTTCGACGTACGCGCGTTTGCGCTCTTGATAGAGTCGGGCTGATTGGCCGATGATTGGCATAGAACCTCCTACAAAATAATGGCGGACCACCGTTTAGTATATCCGCCGGCTAGCTGTTATTTCTTGAGTTTTTCTTGGGCTGCAGAAGCAGCGGCTTGGCATGTCTGCGCAAGGGCGGACGCCAAACCAACTACACCGCACAGGAACACGTAGCCTGTGAATTTAAGGCTGTCTTCCACCCACTGAAACTCCCAATCTTCGCTGGGCTGAATATTCGGACTGTTATTGCTCATGATAAACGCTCGCTGTGACGATAAAGCTCACGCTGTGCCGCCAGACGGCATAGCTGAGTTAATCAGTAACTTGATGACAATCGACGCTACTGACCCGGCGTCTGTTCACGCCAAGGCCGGTATATTGAAAGAGCTGGCGGCTCGCTACGCGTTTCCGTCGCTGGAGCCAATCCTGCCTCTTGTGTTGAATTTGAATGGCTCGCCGTACACCCTTCGCGACCACTTTGCTTTTTCGCCTTTGTTTCGCGTGCTTACGCCAAAGAGCCAAGTGTGGTGTACTGGGCGGCAGGTGTCTAAGTCTACGTCGCTTGCCGCGCACGGAGTTGTATTTGCGAACTCCGTGCCGTTTTCTAAGACGCTATACGTCACGCCACGGTTCGAGCAGGTGCGCCGGTTCAGCAACAATTACGTGCGCCCGTTTATAGATCAGTCGCCGGTAAAAGCGCAGTGGAGCGACACGACCACAGAGAACTCGGTGTTGCAGCGCTCGTTTCGCAACAACTCGATGATGCTGTTCAGCTTTGCGCTGTTAGACGCTGATAGAACCCGCGGAGTGAGCGCCGACCGCGTTAATTTTGACGAGGTGCAGGATATGGATCCTGACCACGTGCCAATTATTCAAGAGACCATGTCTTACTCCAAGTGGGGTATCACATACTATACGGGTACTCCAAAAACGCTCGACAACCTGTTGTATGGGTTGTATCAACGGTCGTCACAAGCTGAGTGGTTTGTTCCGTGCCATTCGTGCGGCAAGTGGAACATCCCGTCGCTTGAGCACGACCTTGACGCCATGATTGGCGACTACAGCATTCACATCAGCGAGAAGTATCCCGGGACTGTGTGCGCTAAGTGCCGGCAACCGATTAACCCGCGACACGGCAGGTGGGTACATAGATACCCAGACAGGCGTTGGCAGTTTGCTGGCTATCATGTGCCGCAGCTTATCTTGCCGCTGCATTTTGCCGACCCTGAAAAGTGGTCGACGCTGCTGCTCAAGCGCGAAGGCTACGGCAATATGACACAAGCACAGTTCTATAACGAAGTCATGGGCGAAAGCGTAGACACAGGCCAGCGCCTTATCAGCGAAACTGATTTGCGCGCTGCTTGCCTTTTGGACTGGGAAAACAAAAAAGAACCTGACCCAAAGTGCATGAAGAACCTGAACGACTACAAGCACAGAATGCTGGCTATCGACTGGGGTGGTGGCGGAGAAGCCGGGGTCAGTTTTACCGTGTTGGCTGTGCTTGGGTTCCGCAATGACGGCACAATTGACGTCTTGTGGGCCAAACGACTGCTCATTGGCGGCGACCACCTGCAGGAAGCAATTGAGTGCATGAAGTGGTGCAACTTGTTCAACTGCGACTTCGTAGCTCACGACTACACTGGCGCCGGCACAGTTCGCGAGACTGTGATGGTGCAGGCTGGATTCAACCTCGACCGCGTAATGGCGATGCGGCTTGTCCGGTCGGCGGCTCAAGATTTACTTATCTATAAGCCGCCGACCGAGATCAATCACCGCGCGCACTACAGCCTCGACAAGACCAGATCGCTGCTGTACACGTGCCAAGCCATCAAGCTGAAACAAGTCAGGTTTTTCCAGTACGACCGTATCTCGCAGGAATCCCCGGGGCTTGTCTCAGATTTTCTGGCCCTTGTCGAAAACAAAGCTGACGCTAGGTCAGGCAGCGACATATACACCATTACGCGCAACGTACTTCTGACAGACGACTTTGCGCAGGCTGTCAATATTGGCTGCGCGGCGTTGTGGCATATTAGCGACGCATGGCCAAACTTTGCCGCTATTGCTGGCGTAGCCCGGCTTACTGAGAAACAGGTAGAAACTGAAACCGTGAACTCTGCCGACGACTGGGCTGACGATTCAATTGGCAACAGTTACTTTGGCCGATACTAGTTGTTTTCTGGATTGCCGTTGCAGCCAAACTTGCGTACAGCAGAGTTAATGTCGCTGTTCATAAGTTCGATGCCTTTTTCTGTAGGCGTAAAATCAAACTCGTTGGTTTCGGTGTTGAAGTCAACGCTCAGAAAGCCGTCTGCCGCAGCGCGCTGGCGGATGTTGCTAAACAACCGCTCGCCAATTGCCACCATCAGCGCGCCAATCTTTTTATTAGCTTCTTCTATTGAGTCTGCACCAATTGCGCTTACACCGTTTTCGTGAACAGTGGTGTGGTCTCTCACGATAGCCGACACTTCTTCGGCCGGCAGGAAATCGCGTAATGAGTTGGCCATGGCCATAAAGTTTTGCGGGTTTGACAGAACCTCGGTCATTTGTGACGGATCTCGCATAACCACGTTGGCCATGAACGAGCCAACTATGTAGTTGCGCAAATCATCGATAGACCCGCCAAAAAACCGCTTTGGTTCGCTGTTTTCCTCAAACAACATTGTGGGCTCCTTGCATTAGGTTGGCATTGGCGACAGCGGCGTGATAAACGCCTTGCGCCAAAGTACGGGCTCCCGCTGCAATACGCAAGCGTTCCAGATGGCTGGCATAGTTTTCGTCGGAATAGACCATAGCTTCCGCGCTCGAAAACGAGTGCGGCTTGCCGGTCATGCGATTCTCGCCAGTCATGATGCGCCCGATTGCGGCCATCTTGATAGCCTGCCGGGCGTCTTCCAGCTCCATCTCGTGCATGACGGCGTCGCCCCATTGGCGGGCGGCTGTTTCGATTGCAATTGCTAGGTGATGCATGTGCTTCTTTCTTTTTGTGGGTTACTCTCTACACAGGCCGCCGACCAGCCACATAGAGCCAAGGTCTATTGTTTGTTCCGTGTACAGCTCGGCTGTAAACTGTTCGTCTAATGCGCGCAACGTCATTGCCGCGGCGTCGGCGTCTAGCCGCAGTTCGTGGCGCTGATTGCCAAAACGCAACAACGGTTCGAGCGTTTCAGGCGTGATCAGCTCTTTGGTGCGAGCAATCCCGCTTAACGTCGCGTCAAAGTTTTCCGCAACTCTGTCGGCCGTTTTCTTTTTTACGCGCCACGTATCGTATGCGGTAGCGAGCGTCTTTTTCTGCTCGGGCGTAAGCTGATCGGCAACTGCTGGCGCTACGGTGCTGACTAAACAACGCATCGTGTAGCTCCAATCAGTCGCGTCGACTACTCTAAAATACGCGCCGCCATCCCATTGCTTGAGTTTTTTGCCGTTAAACGTGGGTTCTTTTGTGTACTCTTTGCGCGTGTCAGTGTATTTGACCGCAATAGCGGACTCCCCTTTCGTGCAGATGTCGGCAAGGTATTCCCCAGCGGCAGCTTTGGTCGTAAATACGTAGTCAGTAACTTCAAAACCTGACAGCGTTGAGAACGTTCCGTTATATGCGTTATCGCCGTAAGCGTTGCGTAGCTCGTCTACGGTAGCAAAATAGTGCTCAGTCAATTCTTTCTTTGTGAGTTTTCCGTCAAATGCACAAGTGACAAAACACGCACCCATGGTTACTCCGGGTTGTTGAGATCTCGCGTAGCTAGCTGTTCTTTGCGCGTTAGCTTGCGCTTGGGAAACTTATCCGCGTGGCACATAGCGCACCGGCTTTGCCGACACCCTGAGCACCGCTGCGTTTTGCGAAAGCGGCCGACGTCAGGAACAAATTTGTTATCGTCCGGCCCGAAGTGTCCGGCTAACCGCTTGTATTCTTTTGCGCGGTTCTCAATAAGTTGTTTTTCTTCGTGATAGCGTTTCATTGCTGTTATGCCTCGCACAAGAGCTGTATGTAACACAAAAGCAGCAGGCCGGAGTCGAACCGGCTGTGATAGATTTGTACGGTTACCTGTCAATTCAGGCTTTAAGACGCCACATCGGCTTGCGAATCAAGCAACCGGCGACGCCCCGACGCTTCGTCCGTTCAGGTGATCAGCCCATATCCGTCTATCACTTCAAGCTAAAACGCGCACCCCGCGTATCTGCTGCAAAAGCCAGTGGCCGGGTACGACCCGGCAACACTATTTGGCGATATCTTTTTTGCTTTCCCTCAAATATTTGGACGCCTCAATTAGCCAGTACCCCATCTGTTCCATTTTTTCAGCTTCTTTCCCGGTCAGGTAAGAGGCTACATGAATGAAGGCGTAATCAATTTTACCCCTAGACACAATCTCTAGTGTGCCAAACGTTGGATCACTGAACTTTTCTGGCTTGTCCATAAGGTCTCCAATTAAAGCCAGTGGCCGGGTACGATCCGGCGACATGCAGTTTACAAAACTGCTGCTCTACCAACTGAGCTACACTGGCGGCGGCTCTATTGTACAGCCTCTTGTGATACCGGCCAGACGTAAGGTAGATCTACTGGCTCAACCCATTCAAACTGGCCGTAATACACAGGGTCTTTGCGCAAGAGATTACTGCGGTGGCTGGCGTGAAAGTTTTCGTCTTCTAACCACTCAGGCACGTCGTCGCTGTAGTCTTTGAAGCGCAACGCGTCTTCTACGGCGACAAACTGCGCTCGCAGCGTGTCTTTGAACCCGCGAATACGCCACTCGGTGCAGATATACTGAGCGTAAATAGCCAGTTGCACTTCATGCCCGCGCCACATGACTACAGCCGGATGGTTTTTCCAGCCGCGCTTGCCGGGAACATGTTCGCCAACAGGAACGCCCAGAGCGAGCAGGATTTGCTTGCACTCTAGGCGTTGTTTACCGAGTCTTTTGTTATCTAAAACACTTGCCGAATCTGCGTAGCTGGGCAGAGGCAAAAATGTCTGCATGGTCGGTCAGTCCTCGTTTTCTTCTGTGTTTTCGGTGTCGTCGTCAATTGGTTCTTCGGCGGCTGTGCTTGGATCATCTTCGTTGTCTGGATCCCACTCGCCGCTCCACTCAGAGTCGCTATTGTCTTCGTCGTCATCGTCGTCGATAACAAAGTTGATTTGCGGCTGCGGCATAAACTCGCCGTCATCGCTGTCGTCTGCGTTATCCTCGCGTACGACTTCCCACTGCCACTCGTCTTGATTGAAGTCGCCATCAAGCCCGTCGTCATGACGTGCGCGCCCAGCGCAGTGCCCTGTTCGAGTGTTGTGCAACATGGTTATCCGATTTCTTGCGCCGTGGTGGTCTCTTGCGGGTCTTGCCAGAATTTATCGCACCAACCAGTCGGTACGAGAATACCCGGCATATTCTGCACAATTTCTTCTCCAGAAAAAAGCCCCGCTTTACTGAGCAGCTCAATTATCGCCAGCCAATTGGGCGGCGCGCTTTTCTGTAGTTCAAAATACCGGTCTATGGCGCGGCGGTTGAGCCACCAATTATCGGCACGGCGCAACAGGTAGTTGTACGCTTGCTGCTTGTTTCTAGGGCGCGGTAACACGGCCAGCTTACCTAGTTGGATAGCATTGTTTAGCTCGCCCATAAGCGTGATGTGCGCTGTTTTTGGGCTGACCAATTTGTTCAGCGCGCACGGCAAATGGAACGCTGTGCCGTAAGTCTCGTCTAGCCAGCGGTGCAGGTCACGCAGCACGACCTCGGTAAGCGTGCCGGTTTGGGCGGCTAGGCTCATGCGGCTACGCAGCGTGCGCTGGATGTAAGCGGGAAGCACATGTTGCAGCACCGAGAAGTCTGTATTAGCTGCAGGGGCTGTGCCGTTGATCAGCTGCCAGCCGTAACCAGTTGCTATAGCGGCGCACGTTGGAGTTAACCGCACGGTCACAGGCAGGTTATGGCACCGTGTAACTGCCGCGCTGAATACGGTGTCGTCAAAGGCGTTTGAAGCTAGTAGCGGCCAGTCTGATTCGTTGCTGGCTTTAACCAGCTGTTGTGCGTTGTGGCTTTTACGCAACCCCGCATATTGTATATGAGCGCAGTTCAAGGCTGCGGCAATGCGTACAGCCGCGTTAAAGTTTGCGCCGACTATGCCAATAGCCGCGCTGTCTTTACGCAGCACCGGCGCCAGTAGCTGCGCTGTGATCCCGGCAAACACAGTCCAGATGAACGAGTTTTCATAGCTGGGTGTTAAAAACTGCCGGATAGCTGGCGGGGCTACAGGCGTTGGCTCGGGAAAAGATATCTTTGATCGGTTGCGCTGCAGTAGATTAGCCAGCGTGATTTCGCCGTCTGTGCCAAGTTCGTATTGCGCGAACCGGAACACAGACGCATACTCGTCCCAGCCAGCGCGCCCTGACACCATGATTAGCTCAGGTTGGTGTAGCTGGATTGCGAGCAAGTGGCTGCGCCTATTCCACGCCCGGTCAAACACAATGAGTTTGCCGTGGGGCGCTGCGTGGGCCGCGGCGAAAGACAGCAGGCCCATGCGCTCTATCTTTGTAGCCGTGTCGCAGAACTCCAGCGCGTCGTTTTTTATGTAGATAGTGCCGGAGTACAGCTTTTCGCCGTTGTCAGCTTGGATGATTTTTTTGATCACGGGCCGGGCTGAGCAAATCTGGTGGCCAAGCTGGTTCCACCAGCTGTTGTCTTTCTCTACGATGACCCAGCGTCGGTGCGCTTTTGTCGGCGCTGTGGGCGCGACGGCTAAGGCTGTTATGACCCGGCTGGCGAACGTCGCAGACAAGTTTACGTCGCACTTCAGCAGAAAATGCTGCAGCTTATCGTGCGGCACCATGAGCCTAGACGCGAACGAGTAGGCTGATATTTCATTCATGCCGCGCAGTGTTTTCTGCAAGCTGTTTTGCCAAGTCGCAGCGCTACGCCGGATTTCAGCGAGCGTGGTAATGGCGGGAGCTTCGCGCACCCTAGCAGCTGGCGCGAGCGGCGTTACGCAGACGTAACCTTTGGCGTGGCATGCCCGGCTGACAAGTTCTGGCGTAATCGTGTTGCCGTGAAACATGCGCGGAATAGGCGGGAACGCAAGCCAGCTGGGGCCGTAGCTGGTAGCTTCGGGGCCATTGTAGCTGGCCATGATGGGCAGCAGATCCAAGCCGTGCGCGCGTTGTTTACACTGAGCACGCAAGGCCCAGAATGGGTCGTCTACTACAAACTGCGAGCTTTTGAGTAGCTCAGGCCCCGGTAGTGTGGCTGTCTTGAGCAGGAAGTACCCAGCTTCTGGGCGTTGCCGGGTGTAGCCGCTGGTCGGTATGAACGTGCTTTTGGTCGCGAAGTCCTCGGCGTACTGCACGACTAGCACGCCTGTTGGGCGCCCGGGTAGATCGTAGAACGGGAACACGATGCTGGCGCCGTCTGCCCTGAGCTTAGTGGGTTTGGGGCGGCCCACTTCTGAGCACAAGTTTACGATCTGGTCGTGGTGCGCTACGCCGACTAGGCCGTCAGCGCAAATTTCTTTGCCGACGCCTAGTTCCCGCAGGCGGCAGGCGATCACGTCGTCGCCGTGGTTCCAGATCTGCGCCTCAGCGTCGCACCAGAAGTTCTCGACAGCCAACTGGCGCCGTAACCCTCGGTCGTACTGCCCGGCTAAGTTATCTTTATCCCCGGAATTTACCAGTCCAAGGTCGGCAAACCGGGTCAATGCAGCCGGCAGGCTTGTATTCCATATCAGCGCGCCAAACGTTATGATATCTCCATGGGCCGCGCACCGGTCGCAGTGCAGCCAAATACCGTCTGTTGTGATATCGTCGAACAGGTGCAACGCAGTTTGTTGGCATAGCGGACACTGAACAACTGCTGGAAACGCAGGTTTTTCCAGCTCAATACCCAAAGCTGACAGCGCCCCCATGTGGTGCTGACGGCGGACTAAACAGGTAGGCAAACCCATGTCAAATATTCCGTTGGATCAGATACAGGACGTTAGTGGCCGCGAAACCCACAGGCTTACCGCTCTTCATCCCGCGCCCGATTTTGTTAAATCAGCTGCGCCGGAACGGCTTTCTGGCGATGGCACACTTCCTCGCCACTTGTATGCTGATCCGCGCAACAAACTTTACCCATGTCACACTGCGCCTGCAACATGGATGTCTGCGTTGTTTTTCACAGACAAACAAGCCAGCTTTGATAAGGCGACAGCGGACGCTATCCAATCCAAGATACACAAAGCAGCTGAGTATTTCGGCATTTCTGGTCTTGTAGCCGAACTGGAGAAGACGTCGGCAGCCCAAAGCGGGTTGTCTGAAAGCCAACTGCCGGACGACGCTTTTGCTGTTGTCTGGGTAGGCGACAATGGCAACACAGAACGCCACTGGCCGATGCGCAACGCTACGGAAGTCAAGTTTGCCGCTGCGCATTTCCAGAAGTACCGGGACGAGTTTGTATTCGAAGACCGGCACATGATTGCCACCAAGATCCTGAAGAAAGCCGCGCAGTACAGCGCTGACACGTCTGATACAAACGGCTCGCTGGAAATGGCCGCTGGCCTCGGCGCCTGTGCGGCAAAGGTCGCCAGCCAAATGATTAAAGACCGCGTACGGCTCACGCAACGGGACCATGGCCCGCTGGCCGCTGAGTTGTCAAAGTTAGCTACTGTGATTGACCAGCACCCGGAGAAAGCTCGGGAACTGGACACGCGGCTAAAGTTGGCGAGCGCGGTCGACCAATTTGACAAGAGCACGCAGCTGCACCGGCTTTACGACGCCGGCGGGTTGTCGCGGCCCGAAGAAGTGCTTTTTGCCATTACCGAGAAAGTCGCTCGTGACTTCATGCAGCACAACGTCGAGACCACCACGGGCAACGTGTATGCCCTTGATGATCTGGAGAAGCTGGCCGTTGAAGACGTCCGCGAATGGATGGGCGACGACTTCGCTGACGCTGTGAGCGCTGGCGGTGTTTACATGGACCGCGACAAGCTGGCTGAGATTGTCCCCACACTTGACCGGGGTATGGCAGCCACGCTTGACCGGCTTGTGCAAGAGAAGAACGCCGGCGCTGTTGTGAAGCAGGCGGCAGCAGCTGATACGCTGCTGCCATTGAGCAAGCTATACGAGTTGGCTAAAGGCTGATTATCCCGTTTTATCTGGGCTTAGATAATTTATGCGGGCTTAGATAATTCAGTTTGTCGCTTTTCAGCTGCTTTGAGCTTTGCAATCAGCTCATTTAACGACGCGCGCACGTCGGTATCTTGCTGTGCAGCTACGCGCGTAGCCGGGTCAATGTTTTGCGACGTTAACCCAAAACACGGCTCTGCGGCTTCTGCGGCGCGTAGCTCTTCCGAGTACAACAGCCACCCTTCGTAACTGTCTTCCTCACTTGGCAGGGCCGGGTCTTCCCTTAGCCTGTCGTTCCAGCCCACGTTTCACCGGTTTTTCTTTAGTGCGCGGCGCGCCTAATTCACCGCGCATGATGGTTACATTAGCCGGCGCTGTTAGGCCCAGTCGCACGCGGCCTTTCTCAATCGATAGAACGCGGATAACCACGTTATCGCCAATCATGATGTCTTCATTCAGTTCCCGCGATAGCACTAACATTGTTCACCCCTCAAGCGTCTTGCTTCTTAGCGCCGCGCAACATGTCTACGACATACTGCGTGGATCCATTTTTTAAGTTCAACGCGGCCATCTGCTGGGCTAACAGGTCTGCCCGTAGCTGCAGCGTACGCGTGATGTCATCTGTCTTGCCTGCTTCAACGTCGTATATGGCGCTGAACATTGCCGGGTCATCCGAGAAATCTGTCATGTGCGGCGACGTTCTAGTCTTGCGGAAAGCGATGCGCAAGATATCAGGCGGGTTCATGATGCCTTCTTGGTCAAGCATGGTGCCGATGTAGGCGCGGATCTCGTCTGTAAACGGATCTGCTTCTTCAGGCGGCTCGATTAGCAGGGCTTCGGTAATCCCCCACGCGATCTCCTCAACGTCTGCAGGATCCCACATGTCAGGCTGGTACGTGTCGCCGCTGAGCACGTTGCAGAACGAGATGAAGTCAGGCAGGCTTTTGAAGAACCTATCTGTCGTCAGGATCTGGATGCCGACGATTAACTTATCTAAAGGCAGCTGCGGCAGATCGACCTTGAACTCTTCTTCGATCTCCAGCGTGATAGTGGCCGGATCCCATTCCAGCGCCTCCATCCCGAACCTGTCGAGGAACAACGTGAGCAGTACGCTGGCAAATGTGTCAGGACTCTTCCACGCTTCTTGCAGTAGGTTTGACATGCTTCCCGGCCCTATTCTCGATCTGCAGTACACCCCGGCGGTACAGCTCATTTAGATTGTACCCAATTGTCTCCATAGGCGGATTAGGAAGAGACGTAACCTCTTCCCCAGACTCAAGATCTGTAAAGCCCGCGTGAGTGGTCCATGTGGCGTATTGGCCGTCTGCAAAGACCAGCTGCATCAGGCACTCCCGGCACGACTCTGGTTCTGTGAGCACTGGTTTGAGCGCCGTGAGCAAAAGCGTGCGCTGCTCTGGCTTGAGAAATACCAGTTTCTCCAGCATGTCAGCTATCAGCAGAAACATGACGGTAATCTGGTCTAGTGAGTCAGCAGCTGCAGCGGGTTTAACGCCAAGCACAGTTGTAAAAATTGCCCGCACTTGCAGCTTGCTTAACTTCACGACTCGCATTACCATATCAAGCGTTACGGTTTTTTCTACTTCGGAGGTATTTTCCATGGTTTCCATCGTTGACGGTCTTTCCAAGGTGGCGTCGGGTCGGGCGGAGTTTGTGGTCAGCGGTAGCGGCGTGGAGGAACTCATGTCGGCCGCAACGTCGAACATTGTGATCCAGAAGGCTGCAGAGCTGGGTTTGAACCGCCCGGGTGTGTCTAACGCCAGCGGGCCGTACCCCGTTGACGCCGAAGGCAAGACCGACGATGACCTCCTGCTCGGCAAGCGCGGCCCAGTGGCTGCTTACCAGCGGGATTTTGTTATCTTAGCGTCGATCTAAGCGTCGTCGCGGCGGTCTACGACGAAAAAGTGTACAGGCGCGCCGTTGTCAAACTGCACGACTGCAAAACAAACCGGCGTAGCGCAATCGATTTCGAGCCGCTTGCTGATTTCGTAGGCTTTTTGACGGCGCATTGTTGTTGCAAACTTGACAGCGTCATCATAATCTGAAAACAGGCCGACCGGCACATCATCCATTGTGTGCCGCCAAATCACTAAAAAACCTGTTAACCCGGATTTAGGAGCCGCGCTGCGTGTTTTACGCGGCGCGGTTTTCTTTTTGCGCGCAGCAACCGGCGTCTGCCGCGGGGCTAACTTGCCTGCGTAGTCCACCATTGTGAACCCGGTTAACCGCGCTGTTGGTTTCTTTTTGCTTACGGGGTTTTTCTTTTTGCCCGCAGCAGCTACCTTGCCTGCGTAGTCCACCATTGTGAACCCGGTTAACCGCGCTGTTGGTTTCTTTTTCATGTCATTCCTCTACGCCAAAGGTGTCAATGTGGGCTAAGCGAGCGGCGTAAAACTCCGCAACAGCCCCGGCTACTTCTTCAAATCGCCGTTCGATCTCTGGAATGATAGTAGCCTCGAACACTTTCATAACGGTCTTTTTGTATTTTGCAAGCGCCGCCGTGGAGTACTTGGCTGCGCGTGCTTTTTCGGCGCCTTCTCTAATCGCTGGACTTGCGTCGAGCAGTAGCTGCAAGAACGCTGGGCACACGAAGTCGATTGTGTGCCCGTAGGTTTGCCGCACTTCAATTGGCGCAGCGACGCTGAACATGCCGTTGCCGGGCCATATGTCGCCGGGTTTTGAGTCGGACGTCGGGTACCGCAATTTTCCCAGCGCCCAACCATACGCGGCGGCATCGTCGTTCGGCTCTTCCATACGGAACTTGGGCTTACGCTTTTCTATCGGCGTGTCGAGTTTTGCTTTTCGCATTTGTTTGATAGCTAAGGAAAACGGGGCACGTTAACGCACTGGCCGTGTAACCGGGAGCACACAATACACCCCGGTAAGGGGGCGTAAAGGTGTCCCGGCTACACAGCCAGTGACGTGCCAGCTTACTGCAAGCTGGCGGAGCATGCCGCGTAAGCGGCGGAGCGGACAGACAACTCGATGTTGTCGTCCACTTTTCTGACAGCGCCATCGTCGTCGATGGTCGCCATCTCTCCCCGCAGCATAGCTGCGGTATAGTCGCTGTACCAGCGGGCCATTGGGCCGCGCAGGCCAGCAGCGGTGCGCTTGAGAACGCGCCGCCGGATGAACTCGGCACGGGCCCAGAATCCTTCGATTCTGTTCAGGCCGCGCGCCGATTTGCGCATCGTATCTTCAAATAACATGATCGCCTTTTCAGGGACGATCTGAAATTGTGGAGGTTGCTTATGCAACCGCCTGACAACAGCCAGTTTGAGTCTGGCTGCCGGCTCCTTTATTGCGTGATGAGCAGAATCACGCACGCGATACTCCCTTGTACGCAGGAAAGAGTGCTACCAATACGATGCAGTAGCGACATTAAATATGCCGTGTTTTTGCAAAGAATTTAGCGGCACTTTTGCGCGGGAGACAGCGCGACTAGAAATTATGCTGCACGACTTGGCCGCTGGAGTTTGCGTACACGATGCGAATGTCGTCAGCGCCAAGCAGCTTTTTGAACTCGTTCTTTTTCTCTGTGCTCATGCTTGCTAGGCACGATTTAATTCGGGCCATCTCGCTGCGCTGCCGCTCCTGCTTTTTGTTTCCGCAAGAACCACACCCTGTACGGGACGTGTTAAAGATATCCCGCTTGTTCATGAAACAAGGGATTGTCTCGGCAAACCGGGTGTCGCTAAGCAGTGTAATGATTGTGCTGTCTTCGATAACGACTGTTCTGGCCATGATGCGCTCTCTTGTTTACTCGGGTGGAATACCGACCCACAGCTGCCCGCCCGGCAACAACGTGTCGGCTGTATCAAGCGCAGTTTTAAGCCGCTGCACGTCTTCTGCCACGTCAGCAATAAACGCGTTTACCTCAGCCCGGGAACGCAGCAGCACGTCAACGTAGTCGAGCCGGAACCAAGCTGGGCGCACGTTCGGCAGCGGTTCGTCTTCTGGATACTCTTCCAAATCAACCGGCGAGCACACATGATCGAACGCCCCGACGGCTGTGTTTGCGCCCGGCTTCATTGGCAGCATCAAGTACGCAAAGACTTTCGACGCCATTTCTGCGGCGTCAGTAGCTGTGATCCTGACGCGAATGCCGTCTGTCTCGCTGAAGTTGTACCGGCTCACAGTCCACGTTAACTTAATGCGCCGGCCGTTATCTGGTTGTGGCGGCGGTGGCGTAATGATCGGATTGTAGAAGTCCAGCCCGATGGCGTCCGGCAGTACGATAGTTCCGTCGAGTGGCTCTGGATCACATGTCGACATACGGCACCTACGGAGAAACGGGTAAAACGACGGCTGTGATGTTAACCGGCCCAACTGTATCGGCTGTCACGTAACCCAGCGCCAAGCCGTGTTCGTCTGTCAGTCCCGGTTGTTGAATTGTGACGCCCGCGCGGCTTGCCGAAAGTTGTGCTTGCCTGCCGGCGACGGGTTGGTCGTTGTGATCGCGCAGGCGGACTTTGACGACAGCTTGGTGCGTACCGTCTGCGGGCACGTGCGGACTAGACCCGTGAAGGATGCGCGAGTTAGCTGGTTGGACATTGCTCATGGGAACACGTATCGGCGCAGCGAGTTAGTTCCGGGGTGGATGTAATGTATTGTAACTCCTGTGTGCGCAATATCCTCAGCTTTCGCCACGTACCGGATAAACTGCTGCACTGTTTCAGGCTCTGTCTGGCGCGCTGCTTCAAGCCTGTCGAGTAGCGCCATAATTGCGTTTGTGAGCAGCGACGTGTCTGCGCGGCACCTACAGCCAGCTTTTTTGGCCGACTCGTAGAACGCGGCAAGGCTGGACGCGGCGAGGGGCTGGATATCTACAAGTGCTTGATTGCGCGTGAAAAAGTCCGGCTGCTCAAACATGTTGATGATGTTGTCGCGGCTAATCGAGACCATGCGTGTGATCGTGGCCATGCCGAGTTCCTTTAGTTATCTTTACGCGCTGGCTGCCGCCTTAATCGCCGCCCGCAGCGCTGTGTTTGTCTGTAGTTCACTGATAAGTAGCGCAACTGTCAACTCGCCTTGTACGCCAGTAGCCCCCGGCGGGCCACACGCGCCAGTGGCGCCAGCCACGCCAGTCACGCCTATCAAGCCAGACGGCCCGACAGGCCCGGTTATGCCGCGCGGCCCGCTAGGCCCACTAGGTCCAGTTGCGCCTGTAGCGCCAGCTGCGCCAACGGGCCCAGAGACACCGCGTAAACCAGACGGGCCTTGCCTGCCTGCGTTACCTGTAATCCCAGTCATGCCAGTAGGCCCAGCAGAACCAGCCGGGCCAGATTGGCCTGTCAAACCGCTTGGACCAACTTCGCCGCGCAGCCCGCTGATACCGGGAATGCCGCTTGGGCCAGATAACCCGCGCAAACCAGACGGCCCGCTAGGTCCACTTGGTCCACTGGGGCCACTGGGGCCTTGAGTTCCTTGTGGCCCCTGTTTGCCGGTTAAGCCAGACGGCCCCGCTATGCCCGGGTCGCCCTGCGGCCCCGGCGGCCCCTCTGGGCAGATGCCACAGTTGTTAAGCTCTGTTACAGCCATCGGCGTGCCGACGTACTGGACAAACTCTACAGGATGCTTGTCGGCCATGTTATGTACTCACGATAGCGAGAATAGCGGCGCGTAAAGTAGGGTTTGTTTGCAGCTGGCTGATAAACGCCGTCATAAACGCTGCGTTGCCGGGTATATCACCGGGGTAGCCACTTGGCAGCACGCCAGTAGCACCCGGCGGGCCGCACGGCCCTGTGGCCCCTGTGTGGCCCACGCCGGCCGTTCCGGGCACACCAGACACTCCAGACACCCCTCTGTCGCCCGTGGCGCCACGCGGGCCTGTAGGGCCTGTAGCGCCCGTAAAACCGGCCGGTCCTTGGGTGCCAGCTACGCCGGGAAGCCCCTGTAAGCCCCGGGCGCCAGAAATACCGCGCAAGCCAGATACGCCGTTCGTGCCAGCGTCGCCTTTATCGCCCTTTGCGCCTGTATCGCCCTTTGCTCCAGCGTCACCAGTTTTTGTGAACGACAACAAGCACTGCCCGGTGAACAATCCTGCCGCCGCGGGTATGTTTGCCGGATTTGCCTGCGTTACGTAATTTACCGCCAGCTCGTAGTAGTTGCTGTGGTTTGTAGCGCCAGCCACGTTATAGATAACAAAACCGGGGGCTTGCGTAGCCGCGAATGTCGGCGTCGAGACAGTGAGCGTGCCTTTGATGGCACTAGAGCTAGCTGCGAAGTTAGCCAGCCACAGATCTACACCAATACTGTCGGCGGCGGTCGTGCTGATGTACACAGCCGTAGTTGTAGCGACGTCTGCGCCACTGAAGTTGATTTTGCCACCGCCCGGGTTGCCTGCTCCCTGCGAGAACAATCCGTAAGTGAATCGGATTGAGTCGCCGCCGTAATTTCCAGACATTCCGGTTACGCCCGGCAGGCCCTGCACACCAGTTTCGCCTGTCAAACCAGTGGGGCCAGTCATACCTGTGGGGCCGGTTTTACCAGTCAGCCCGGAAGGCCCTACCGCGCCGCGGTCGCCGGTGTTGCCTTTGGCGCCAGTTACGCCGCGGTCGCCCGTGCAGCCTGTAGCACCTGTTGCGCCGGCGCGGCCCGGCGCGCCTACGCCCGTCGCGCCAGTTGCGCCTGTTACGCCTACGCCAGTTGCGCCAGCTGGGCCAGATGGGCCGGATGGTCCGCGCTCACCTTCTACACCGTCAGCTCCGTTTTGGCCAGCCTGTCCCGGTATGCCAGTTGGGCCGCGCAACCCAGTCGGGCCCGCTGGGCCGGCAATCCCGCGGTCACCTTGCGGGCCGTCTGGTCCTTGCGGCCCAGTTGGGCCTGTGGGGCCTTCGGGTCCGGTTGGGCCGCTGCCGCTGCCACCAGAACTAGACGAGCTACTCCCAGAGCATGTTGCAACTTCCAGTTCAATCAACGCGGTTAGTTTTGTGTCTTTGCCGGCTGGGGTGAAAGTGAATTTGCCAGAACCTACTTGTTTGCCATCAGCTTTAACAACGATTCCGCCGTTGTCGCTGACCAACTGCGACATAGCAAACGTTTGCTTAACAGAGTACTGCGAACATTCTGCCGACTGCGGATTAGTTTTTGTGATTTCTGTTTTTGTGCCATCAGCGCGAACTGGTGAGTAAGTTACTTGCCCGCCCCAGCTAACATCAACATCAACTTTTGTTGGTTCTGGCGTAAATGTTAAACAATCTGTCAGTGCGCCAATACGCAAGTCCTGTGAGATCACGTACTCGCACGTGTCGATTTGCCTGATAGATATGTAGCCGTAACCTTTGGACCCGTTGTTGATATATTGCGGACCAACGTCCACAGACGACGAACCTTGATCAAAGTTGAATTTCAGGTTTTGGCATGGCCGCGGAATCGTCAAGTCCATCTGGATGCCAAAACTACACTCGTTGCTATTTACGTCGATTGCCGACATAGAGCCGGTTGCGTACGTATTGCCGTATTCATCTTTTACGTAGATGTAACCGCCGCTAAACGTCGTGCATTTAGGCGTTGGCAGAAACAGCTCAAGGCCGAGCTGGAAATCAAACAAGCACTGGCCGTTCTCACCGCTACCGACGTTGCCGCCCGATACAGTGAAGTACCCACGAGGCTCGTTGCTTTCGTAGATGCTTACCTCGCCGGATCGCATGTAGATAACAGGGCACGCAATCTGCGGGATTGGAATATCGATAAACGTGTCAAACAGGAACGTACACGTACCGGGGTCTGTACATGTAGCCGGTGTACTGCGTGTGCGCAGGTCAAACCGGCTTCGGCTTGTGAAGTCTCCGTTTTGCGGTACTTGCCGAGTTTGCGCTGTACCGGTGTATGTAATGTCCGGGCATTTAGGCGTCGGTACAGGTATGACCAGATCTAGTGTGATTTCAAAGTCGCACGTGTCGGGTACGTCGCAACCATTACCCGGGGTTACCACGCGCACAATGTTGAACTGGCTGGTGCGGTTGCTGACGCAGGACGTACCAGCGTAACCCACAGTCGTTGTGAACGACTTGCTTTGTATGTCGATACAGGGCGGCACAGGAATGGGGACGACAATCTCTAGGTCAATATCAAACGCGCACGTTGGAATACTGCAGTCGTCGGTAGGTATCTTCGACGCTGTGATTGTGAACTTGTTGCTGGCGTCTTCTACGCACGGCGAATTGGCATAGCCGGAGTTCACCGCAAACGTCTTAACGTTGATCTGCGGGCAAGGCGGTTCTGGAATCGGGATGTTGAGGCGTAGATCTAGAGCAAAATCGCAACGCAGCTCTGAGTTGCAATCAAGCGGGTCTGGCGGCGGGTGGTTTACCGTAAGCGTCGACACAGAGCCGACCATGCAGCTTTCCCAACCCACTGTCTGCTGTACTGGCAAGACGGATATCGACGGGCAGGCAGGCGGAGGAATGGGAATGACCAGATCAAGATTGAGTTCAAACTCGCATGACTTCTGGTTGGTGCAGTCAATGCTCGGGTCTAGTTCAACGTAGTTAGCGCTGACCCACTGGTAGCTCTTAGCGTGCGTCAGATCTACGTAGATAATTCCGTCTACGCCAATTTCTGGAAAATCGGTAAGTGATTCGTACTCGCGGCGGTTTGACGTTGACGTGACCGTAAACGTTGACGCGCGTTGCACACACGATGACCCCGCGTAGCCAACTGTTACAGCCGGGCTGTTTGCGTTGATACTGGGACACGGTGGCCGCGGGATCGGCACTACAAGATCGAGGTTTAAGTCGAATGCGCACGCGTCTGTGTCCGGCACGCGATCCATCGTGAGCGTCGATTCGCGGTCAACACACGCGCTGCCGGTATAGCCAGACGTGACAGATAGCGTTGGCGGGTTGATCGTCGGGCATTCTGGCAACGGAACTGGTATGACAATTTCTATTTTGAGGTCGAACTCGCAAGGCTTGAGCTGGTTGCAGTTCTCGCTTGGCGCCAGCTCAGTTGCGGCGTACGTTGCTAACTCAGGCTGCCAGAAGTACACAGCGCTATCGGCAAGATAGAAAGTATCTGTAGCGCCTGTAGTCGGCAGCTGCCCAAAAGTATTTGAGGCCACTACGGTGGTTGTGTCGTTAAGCTCGTATGCAGTGCCAGTCCACTTATATGCGGCAAGTCCGTCGATGTCGATGTAATCTACAGCGTCATCGCCTGTAGCTGGGAAGTTCGCCGTTGTGACGTATTGCTGCGCGTATTTTGTCACGCGCGGGGCAACAACGAATATCGACGGCCGCTGAACAGCTTCTGAGTTTTCGTAGCCAGTGATAACCGTGACGCCGGTAGTGTTGATGATCGGGCACGGCGGTTTCGGGATCGGCACAGCCAGATCAAAATTGAAGTCGTATTTACACGGATCTACGTCAACTTTGGCGAGCGTCAGAATAGCGGAGGGCTCAGTGGGGATACCGCACCGCGCAGCCTCCGACGCGCCAGTTGGAGCGTACCCAGCCACAATGCTGGACGTAATCGAGAACTCGGGGCAATTTATGCCAACGTCTGTGAAAATATCGCGCGGCACGTTGGGCAGCGCGCAGTTGTAGATCGGCTTCGGCAGCGGAGTGATATTGCAGACGTCGAGCTGGATGAAGTCGAAATCGACTTTATCTACTGGCTCAATGTCGCACTGCGTATTGCTAGCAAATAAATTTTCGGCCATGGTTACGTCGTAGGTTGTGCGCAGGCAGAAGATGGGGCGGCTGTTACGGCTATGCTGCTTTGATTATCGACGGTTTGCACGGTGATTGTCACCCCTGTTCCGCCGATAATGTTTTGTTGGCTGCCACTGACTCCGTTGATGGTCGTAATTAACTCGCTACACGCCGGGCCACCGCTGTAGAAACCGGTAACGGTGTCGTACGGCTCGTCTGGGTAGAGCGGTATCTCGCCGCCGTGGGCGCAGAGTGCAGCGTCCTGTGGCGCGCCGGCCCCGACCGCTGCCGATATAGACAGGTTGTTTGCCCTGTCTGTTTGCGTAATCTGGCAGTTGTAGCCTTCTTTGAGCCGGATGTCGCCTTTCATACAGCGGGCGTTAACAATGATTGATTTGTACGGCACGAGTCCAGCTGAGTCGCAGTCTGGTACGCGCGTCCGGTCGTAGTTACCTACGCTGATAGAGCGCAGGTAAGCTTTGGCTAGGCTTTGAATACGGCCCGGCTCAATCTTGTAGTCGGTACTGCCAAACGTGAACTCGTTCCCGTTGGCAAGAAGTTCATCTTTAAGTTCACACAGTGGCCCAGTCACTAGGAAGCCGCGCCAACTGGGTTCTTCGGCGCAGTTTGTTTCGTTGTAGCCACTGATAGTTGCGGCGTCGGCGTACTCGATCAGCCACTCTGGGTTGACGCAGTCGTCAGGAATAGGCCGGGAGAATGTAAGCGTAGCGGCAGTAGCGTTAGTCTTGAATACGAACACAAAGTCTGTGGCCGTGAGCGAAATACTGTGCAGCCAGATGCTGTGCGCGCTGAAGTCGAAATTGATATCTAAACCCATCACGAACCCGGCATCTACGACAACGCTATTTGGTATCGTTGTAGCTGGCGGAACGGGAGTGTAGATGAACGGATACGCTCGGTATTCGTTGTCGTTGTAGAAACCGGGTTGCGGCATTACAGCACACTCCTGCCCACAGAAGAAATAACAATAGCGTCGTTTTCTTGGTAGATCCGCAGCACAGTGTCGGTGCCGGTGGCTGTGATGGTGAAATTGCCAAACTCGTCTGGCGGCACGTTGTTAATTGTCTTCAGGTAGCGCGGCGCCGGGGCAGAACTGCCGGGCGCGTTACACAGACTGCGCTTGAACAGCGGGTTGCCGACAATGTCTACCCGGATTACGTTGTCGCCTTCTTTGCGCAGCACAACGCCCTGATCGCCAACCAGCCAGATGTCGCCATACAGCGTGCGTCCTGTGTCAGCGTCTGTTATGCCGCGAACGCCGGGTTCGTTAGCCGGTATGACCACGCTGCTGACAAACTCAGTCGCTTTGGCCGTGAACGTGTATGTCCCGATGTCCCATGTGGTAAAGCTGGCCAGATTGTTAGCCAGAAGCATGCCAGCTGGGCGCCCGTATGCGTCTGTAAATGGCAAGACACCATCTGCCGGCGGGTCGAACGTGCCGTACGAGGCTGTAATCAGAAAGGCGCTGTTTGCATCGCCGATTGTGACGGTTACGTTTTGCGCGCTAACGACTACAGCCGAGATATACAGCTTGCCGACAGACCGGATAGGGAAGAGCGATGCGTCGATAAACGTGTCCCCGCCAATAGCGACTTTGCCTGAAGTTGATTTCAGGGTGGCGTTGTCGGCAAACGGGTACTTGGAGTCTTGCTGCTCGTCACGGAACTGCGGGTAAAGTATGCGCGCGCTTGTCATGCTTTACTCCACTGTAAATTTGTTGAAGAACGTCAGCGACTGGTTGGAGAACAATCCAACCATACCAGTCAGGCTACCCGGGTTTAAAATCGTGGCTACGCCCGAAACTTGATTCGCGCCAGAGAGCTCTTCTGCGGCGTACTGCACGTCTACATTGCTGCCGTTCAGAATCATCGTGGCGGATAACGTGTACCAAGTGTTGGTTTTAACCGGCACAGCTGTATGCGCCTCTTCGACAAAAGAACTGCCGGTGTAACGCAGCACCCGGATACGGCCCCGGATAGCGTCAAGCTGCACGGCCAGATATGTCGTAGTGATTGAAAGCGTCTGCGGGTTTTGCGTCTGCACGTAATTCAGGATAAGCCCGCCGTTTCGTGCAACGCCGTCTGCGCTGATTTTCAACTGCAGCGATATTTTGTGCCCGTACGCCCAGTCAGTCGGGCAGTTTTTTAACACAGCCAAATTGACTGCGCCGGTACCAGTAGTCGTGTACGTTTGGTGGCTTGTGTACTCTTCGACAGTCGCGTCACACAGGGCAGGCGCGTCTGTGTAGCGCACGTCAAAGAAACCCTGCCGTTGCGCAAAATACTCTTCCGGGTAGCACGAGGCAAACCCGATGCACAGCGGTAAAGTCAGGCATGTGTAATCTGTAGTCGGCAGCGTTTCGTTAACAACCACGTCAATGGCTGTGGTGGGATCTGGCCAGCAGTAAGCGTCTAGTGCGTCTGCTTGTTGGTAAGCAGGCGGCGTAGCTGCTGGATTCCAGTCATACGAAAAGTTAGTGTCCAGCGCGACGTACAGATATTGCGGGTCGCCAGTAGCCGGAAAAGCCTCAAAGCTGCTGTAGGCCCGTGTTGTCTTGCCGTCAGGTTTGCAGCACGCGTCTTGAAACGCTTGCGGCTGTTTAAGCTGATTTGCCGTGCATAGGTCAGTAAGCGTGGCGTCCGTGAGTAGATTTATGCCGCCCGTGAACTGCTCTTGATTGAAGTTGAACGCAATATTGATGTTGCCATTGCAGTCTGGCTCAATACCGTTTAGCGTCATAATCGGCTGCTTCGGGCATGTGCCGCTTTCAGGGCGCTGGCTGCAAGGGCCCAAGAACTCCGTCAGCGGGTTGTAGGCTGTCGTGATCTGAGCGCTGTCGAGCCTGAACACAATCGCTGGATATACTGTGCCGTCGTATTCAATGGGTTCGTATGTCGCTGTTACAGGAGTAGACGCCGCCATGGTGACAACACCCTGCAGCGCCGTTCCGACGTTCAACTTGCCAATAGACGGCACGGGCAAGGGCTTGTAGGGCTGGGCGCAACGTGGCTGTATCAGTGTCTGCGTGGGCTGTGTATAGCGCCCGGCAAAAGTCTCAGTCAGCCCCGGGCCAAATACAACCCAGCCAGATACGCCGGGTTGCAGGGCCGTGATCGCGTAGTTCACATAGCTGTTGATTGGTTTTGGAAGCGAGACAACAGCGACAGGTGTGCCCGACGTAGCAAGAATGTCGTTCACCGCGCCGAACAGCACAGTCACAATCCCAGCCGACACTGTTACGCCCTGCACATACAAGTAGCGCCCAATTGCTGCCGGGAACCGGATATTGCAGTCGACTAAGATATCATTACGCAGAAACGCGCCGGCATCGTCTACGCCTGTACTTGACTCGTCAAGCGGGTAGCTCCGGTTGGCCTGCAGGTTGTACCAATTTTGGTTGCGTACAGACATGGTTTAGCACGGCGCCTCTGTTGTTCCGGTTTCGCTGCAGTAAAGCGCTTGCGCCACCGTGGCTACGGCAGGCTCGATTATGATGCGCAGGTATTCGTTGACCCATTGATACACGAAACCGTTAGACAGGTCGGTATACAGTGTATTCGCTTTGCCCGTGGCCGGAAACACTGACAGGCTGCTGTAGCTTTCACGCGCGTCTTGGCTGCCGCAGTTATTCCGCATGAGCGACTGGTCGCTGAGCGCACCTGTAAGTACACCGGTGACAATAACTGGCCCGGCGGGCTTGCTGCCGTCTGCGGCCAAGAATTTCACGCGGAACTTCAGGTATGCAGAATCCCCCGGCGGTATCTGTGGCAACGTCGACGAGTATGTCAGGCCATCGGGCGACGGGTACACAGCGACCGGCTTGCCATTTACGTTAGGCCCGAAAAGCGCTGTGTTGCCGCAGACCAGTGATGCTGTTACGCCGGGGCTGCTAACTGTAAGCATGACCGACAGCGTGACCGGCGGCAGGCATGTGGTGCATGGATTGCAGGCCATCATGACAATGTCCATGTATGGACACATCTGCGGCGTTAACATCAACCGCAGCGGGTTAGCTGTGCTACAGCCACGTTGCGCGTTCCAGCGGGCTATGTTGTTCTCGTGAGCTGTGCGAACATTCTCTGCGCGCTGCCCAATAAGGGCATATCGGTCCCGAGTTAGGTTGAGGTATTTTGCCAGATCAGAGTAGTCTGAGCATTTGCAGCAGGGCGCTGTGCAACCTGTGCCAATGTGCAGCTGGTTATCTGGATCTACGGCGCCGTCGACTAGAGGCCGGCGCGCAAACAAGCAGTCTGTGGCAGAGATCAGGAAGTCGCCGCTGGCGCTAGGAGACACGCCATTGATAGACGTAATTGGCACGTCTCCTGTGCTTGAGCACGGCGCCAGCCCGGCACCAGAGCCAGCTTGTGCTGAGACAGTGATAGCCGTGTTGTTGCGAAACGGGCTATTGCTCGATACCTGCCCGGCCAGCTCAGTGTTGTAACTATTCTTGAGCAGTATGTTGCCAGCGTACGGCCCATGCTCGCTCTGGCCGTTGCGGACGCTGATCGTGCGCAACCTGCGGGGCATTTGATATGTAGCGCGGCCAGCAAGTTTAGCGCTGGTTGGGGTCAGGTACTTATCGTACTGTTGCTGTTCGGCTGTGTCGGGCGCCCATGTCGTATGCGTAACCAGTCGACACACGGCTGCACTACCCAGCCACTCGTATATCTTGTAGTCTGTGCCCCACGCGCTTACAGTGAACGCGGTGTTTACGGCACTGTTGAACACGACGCGGTTGGCGGCGTCGACCACAACAATGTCGGCGGCGTGCGTTGGCGTGAAGAAGTCAACAGCTGGGGTGTTCTCTACACACCCTACGCCATAAAGATATCTAATCGACAGCGGGTATGTGATCTCAAACGCTGGCGGTTCAAAAGCCAAATAGAAATCAGCCAACAGGTAGTCGATGTCGCTAGACGGTCGGACAAGCGGGTAGTCCAGTCCGGCATCTTGGTTTACGCCGATACCGGCCCGGCCGCTTGACGATATTACGTAATCAGGGCACGCCATTGTTTCACCCTGACGTGCAGCCAGAGTCTCCCAGCTTGCTGCCGAGCACGACAAGGCTCATTTGTGTTACTTCGCCGCCCATCCGGGTAAGAAAGTTCTGCAGTGTTGCAGCCCCGTCTCCAAATCGGTTGACCTGATTTTTCAGCGCGTCTAGCTCTTTGCAGCCGCAGCATGGCGTGGCGCACGTGTCGGCAAACTTGAGCCCGCTGTTATTGGCGCCATTCAATGGGGTGATAGCCAAGCATGAGTCCGGCGCAAACATGAAGTTGCCGTCCAGCGACGTCACGCCGTTGATAGACCGGATACAGGGCCCAGTCGAGTTTGTCACGCACGCGCATGTCTCGTTTAGATTCGCGCCAGAGATTGCTTTGATCGTAATCTCAGTCGTGCTACCAACAGTGGCTACGTCGATGTTGATGTTGCCGCCAGCAACCAGTGTGACGTCGCCGTAGATAGGCGCGCTAAGTTCATTGTTGTTGCTGATCTGCAGTCGTTGCACCCCGCGGATCATAGGCCGGATGCAGTCTGTCTCCAGTTCACCGGCAGCTTGTGTGAACTCATAAAGCCCGGGCGGCAACTTGTCGATATCGTCAAGCGAGCCAAGCACCAGTTGGCCGACGCAGTCAGCGAAGTCGTTTATTCCGCCCAGCGCATAAGTTTGGTCGGCAACGTAGCCCGTGCGGATGATGTTGGCTGCTGCTACGTCTACAGTGTCACCAGCCGCCTCGTAACCCACCGTAATATTGAAGCCAGTGGGGGAGATCAGCACGCGCCGCACAAAGAAGTTGCTGGGCGCGAACGTCAGGCCAGAATGAATAGGCAAATACAGGCCGACGAGAAAGCTGTCTGGCAGCGTGAGCGTGCCGGTAGTGTCAGTTTTTGTAGCCCGAGTTGTGAACGGGTACGAGCGCTGGGCGTTGTGGTTCAGCCACTCTAAATTCCAGTTTCCGATAACCATGACAGTTCACACACCCTTATGTAGCGCTGTACACAATTCCGGCGATCCTCAACACGCCTACGTCGCCCAAATACGCATCAGCATCAGTGCGGCCGATGGTCACAAGCACTGTATCGCCAGCTGCAATACTGAACGGCGCGCTGTCTTTGACAATCGCAATGTCAGACGACAGCGTTACGACCGAGTTGAACGTTAAGTTTGTGTCGTTTTGTTCAAGAGGAGTGCCCGTGATAGCGGCGGGAGCCGGCAGACGGCGGTACGTCATGTAAAGCGCCGGCAATGACTGGCTTGCACCACCGCGGCCGAAGAACTGCACGCGGATCTTCATTTGCAGGTTATCGCCAAGATTGCTGTCGGGTACGTTGAGCCGTACGCGCAGCAATGAAGCTTGGCCGGGCGGGAAGCCGATATATGGAATGTCCATATACAGCCGCTCGACGGTATCGCTGAGCCGGATGATCTGCGGCGAAATCTCGCGCTCGACCAGCTGATCTGTGTAGTCGAGTTTCACCACGCCTTGATGCAGCACGTGGTTGCCGCTCAGGCCAAACTCGTCCAGCTCGGCAGTAGTTAAGTTACGCTTTGTGCCGCGGGTGCTGGAGAGCGAAAGCTGGTTAGACGTTGTGAATACGCCTTCTGTGACCCAGCCGGCTTTCAGTTTGTTACCGCCGGGGGCTTCTTTCAGCGCCTGCCCACCAATAGCCTCTGCTGGAAGTATGGGCAGGTTGATGTCGAGCATCAGGTCGCCGGTGCCGGTGGTGCTTGGCGTCCCGTCGCAGCTCTCGACAAGAATGGGGCTGCCGGGAGCCGACTCAAGCTTTGTTACAGCTGTACGGTCATTGCCGTACAGCATGCGCAGAAACACAACCTCTACGCGCATGTCTTCCTGCACGGGGCACGCTGTTGACTCAGGTGCGTAGTCTGCGTCTGTAGTATCTGTGTCAGCGGGCCACGGCACTTCGCCAAAGCAGTCTTTCATCCACCAGATGCCGTTGCGGTCACAAATAACAAAACCAGCTGCGCCCTGCGCTACTTCACTCGCGCCGCGTTGTTTTGGCGCTGTTGGCGAGCCCGCTGTCTCATCGTGACCCTTGTCCCACAGCACAGCGACGGACTGAATTGGCACCGGGGGCCAGACATTGGCCAGCGTGGTGTGTTGCGACAAGTTGTAGCCGAACTTAGCTCCGGCTGGCGCCTTGCCGTTGAAACTACCGTGCGCTGCCGGGAGCCAACCCTGCAAGTTAGCGTCAGCGTCTGTGATCACGTGTGCGTCGGTGTCTTCTGGCTGCGTGTGCGTGCCAGCTGGCTTGGCGTACAGCGCAAACCTGTAATGAGTGTGCTCGTCAATGAAGTCGCGCAGGTGCGGCATAACAACAACACGCGGCACATCGGAGCAGTTGTCTTTGGGGCCCTGCACGTGGCATACGCTCACGTTTACAGACGGCTTCTGCTGCGTGAGCTTCCCGGGCTCAGATGTTGAAAGGTAGTAGCGACCGGGCAGTACGGCGCCGGTGATGGCGTTGTCCAAGTTCGAGATATCGACGATGCCCTGCAGCACAATGTCGCCCAGTGTGGCTGTGCGCTTTGTGAGACACAGGCCCACGCAGTCAGATGACGGCTGCACGGTCGGGAGCTGGGTGACAGTGTCGTTAGCGACAGAAGCAAGCGCCTGCTCGTAGCGCTGCGTAGTGTAGTTCCAGTACACCGGCTGGCCGGGCATTACGTTTGTTGCGATTGTTGCGTTTGAGTCAACAATGGCCCGGCCGACCACAGCTGCGTCCAGCCGGTCTTTCAGGTGGTCCGTACGGTCGGCCAGCGTGCGGTCAGCGCGATTGACGACGTCTGCCTGCACCGGCTCGCCGGGGGCGACGTACGACACTTTATTGAGCCAGTTACTGGGCATCCTTGCCTCCCGCGAAATGGAACACTAGTGGGCCGCGAAACGGTGCACTACTCAAATGCGATATCCCAAGTAATGCCGATCTGGGAGGACGCTTCTTTTGTTACCTGATTGGCGCCTGTAAACATCGTGCGCGCAAACACGGCATCTTTTGTGCGGTCGCTAAACACTGGCGCGGCAACAAGCGTTGCGGCAAACACCTTGCTGTTCACGACATTGCTAAACGCCTTGCCGCGCACGCCAGTAGTGCCGGACGTCTGTGCAAAGAACGTCAACTGGTTGGCCTGCTGGCTGATCGGCAGGTTCGCCTCAAAGCCGCTGGATACCCCAAGTGCCGGCTCCAGACTCAGCGGAATACGCAAAAAGTCGCGCTCACCGGAAAGTGAGTTGTAGTAATTAATGCCGACATCCCGGGCAAAACCTGTTGTCGCGATAACGTCGGCTGGGTTTTCTTGGTTCTCAAACTCGATATACAGCGCCGAGATGTGATAAGACGGCCGGTCAGCCTGTGCGCGGTAGCCAAGTTGCTTGGCAGCGATAAAGCCCCACGAATACTGGATTTGGTTGTGCTGCGAAAAAATAGGCGTGTGCAAGCCGGTTTTTTCGTCAATGCTCCAAAGCGTGACGTGACCGCGAACGCCAAAATTTTCCGGTGTGATTTTGTCAGCAGCCATTGTGGTTCCTTACTGGCACGTACCTGATACCAACCTGACCGTTACGCCCAAATCCTGCACAAGTGTTACCGGCACAGTGTCGCTTTGGGGCGCCATTCCGGTAAAAACACGCGCTGTATCGCTGATAACGTCTTCGGCGTTTACAACGTCTAGCCCGCCTGTCAGCTCGAAAATCACTATCATTGCGACCTGCGGCGGGAGCAACTGCCGTAGGTGTCTAACATTGTACAGGCCGAGGTGATTTTGCCCCAACGCAGAAATTTGAATTCTGACTACAAATATGTTGTTTCGCAGCACATTTTCTACCAAAAACTGCATTGGGTTAATGGTTCTTGGCAGATGGGTTACTTCCGGCTCTGTAACTGAGTTTGCCCGCCTGTCGAGGATGTGCGCAAGCGTTCCCCGGCGTTTACTGCGCACAATACACGGCTGGTCGTTCGCTTGGGCAGACGCTACGCCCCGGCTGTGAATCTCGTCAAAGAACCGGTCTACTTCTGCCGGTAAGCCCCCGAGCGCGAACTTCAGGTAGGTGTAGCCGCTTGGGTGGTCTGTAATCACCTCCAAGGGCACATCTACGTTCTCAAATACCAGCTCGCCGTAAAAGCAGGCAGACAGGAAACCGCCGTCGAGGGTCAGGGCGTTAATAGCCTTGCGGGTTCGGCGGCATACTTCTGAATTGGGGTCTAGCAGGATCTCGTCGTCGCCTTCGGTCGTAAGGCTTTCCCACAGGTTATCGGCCAGCACAGTGTCAGCAGGCGGGCAGCACACGAATTCCGGGTTTGTGGTGGTGAGTTGCGCGTATTTGTTGCCGACGAAGAACTCTGTGATCTCTAAGCCAGAAATTAGCTGTGTGCCGGCGCTGATCTGCTGGCCTACCGTCACTTTGGCTGTAGCGCCGGTGTTGAACCTGTAAACAGCCTTGTCGGTTATGATAAGTAAACCCGTGGCGTCCCGGTCAACCACTTCTACGGTTTCAGTGGGCTCAAGGCTAACCGGGATGCCACTGATCGCCGCGAGGGCCAAATCCAGTGTCGCCGCGCTAGCGCCGCCTTCGATAAGGCCGTTTATGATCGCGTTGGTGAGGTCTTTGTAGCCCTGACTGGTCTTTAGGTACAGCCCGACAGCGTACGCAAACTGGCGGAACACGTACTCGTAATCGAACTGGCCGCAGAACCCCCAGAGCACTATTTCTTCGTCGTTCTCTACGCCTGCGATTGGTTTGCGCACCAGCCCGAGGTTGTCGAACGGATTGACCGGGAAAACAATCGAGTTGCGCGTCGAGTCGATTGTGAAATCTATGTTTTTCAGCAGCGCCACTGTCGGATACGTAATCCGGTTGAACAGTTGGCGCACATCAGCGAGCTTGGCCGGCAGCGGGAAGGCAAAGCTTGTTTGAACAGGTGTTACGTCAAACTGGAGGCCGGAGTAGTCAAATACACCGGCGTTGTCGTCAAACCGGCTACCGGCTACAGCCGCAGAGTTCAGCTCAGACTTCTTTATCGTGATTGGCGTGATTGTCTCAGTGTGGAACAGCGGCACGTCATACCGGCTGAGCATTGCCAGCGTTTCAAGCAAGTTTTGGTACGTCTGGTTGGCTATCTGCCCTGTCGCTGCCGCATAAGACGAGACTTGGTCGGAGCTTGTGTACGTGCGGGACCAGAAGCTTCCGAGCACAGCAACGAGATTGCGTGCGCGGTCAAAGTCAGAGCCCGGGTATACAAATGTCGGTGTGTCCATGCGTCACATCAATTCAGAAAGCCAGCAGCGACGACCGAAATCGATACGTCTTGCGGGCTTGTGAGGAATACTGTCGTGCGGCCGGTAACCAGTCTTTCGGGGTCTGTCGGTATGCGCAGAATAGCGCTATCGCGTACAAAGCTTAAATCGCCATTGGGGCGCCGGATCTTACCGAACATATCGATGCTGCTAACGGCTTGCTGGCCTGTCAGGTAGTCATGCACAACGTTTGTAATGACCGACGCATGCAATTGGCCAGAGAAGCCAATCTTGGACACAGCGGCACTTACAGCAGCTTGAATCTCTGCAACAGGCGGCGTTGGGTCACTGGCTTGGGTGCGAATCTCAAATGAAATCTTGGTGAAGCACGGCACTGCGGCTTTGACCAGAATATCAGCGCTGCGCGATCTGTTAGCGCGAGAACTCAAGAAGTCCTGCATCTCGGCAATCAACGGCATAGCTGATGTCGTGACCACATACAGCGCGCGGGACTCGTTTGCAACCAAAGAACTGGTGGCGGCGTCAGTGTCGTTGAAGCGGATCACGGCGTTTTGATATCTAGTGTACGTGCCTTCGTGCAGGTACAACACGTCTGGGACAAAGTCTGTGTTCAAGAAATCAATGTTGCGGATATCTTCAGCTACGCCGTATCCGCTGGACACTGTGTCGCCAGCCCGGGCAATACGGGTAACTTCGTAGAAACCGGGCGCGGTGTCTCTCGGCAGAATGAGCTGCCACTGATTCCCGCCCATATATGTAGCTTCAAGCAAGTGGTCTTGCAGCTGAGCGTAATCGCTGGTCTGCACATAGATGTCGACCTTGCCGCCGCCTGATACTGGAAACAAGCTGTGCTGGTCGCGCTGCTGCTCTGGGTCGCCGCAGCCCAGCACCGAGACGTGCAGCGTGTTAGAGAACGCGGGCTGGTTGAGAATAGCTGCGGTGTAGCTCTGCCGACTGCCGATTGTCTTTGCGGCAAGGGCGGGCGCAAGCTTGGTCAGGTACTCTGCGTTTGAACTGGCGTCGCGACCGTGGATAAAGTCAGTGTTGGCGTATACGTCGGCGGTGTTGTTCAGCACGCTGTTTGGCGTGAGTTTAACGCCGCGGCGAATGTTGCCAGCTGCGCCAATAGTCGTAGCCTGCACAGTGATGTTAGCCGCGTAAGTACCGTCGCCTACCGGGATCATTACGCGCTCGTTTGCTGCCGTGGCTACGTTACCGGCGCGCAGAATAACAAACGCCTCAGTGGGTTGAAATACAACACCAGTATCTGCGGCCGTGAGGCGCACATTAGCCGCAATGGCTGTTGTGACGTTCAGGTGAAAAATAACAGTGGCTACGCCTGTGGCTGGCGTACCGTTATCGCGGGTGATGTTGTAGTTCGACAACACCTGATCAACGACGCTCGTGTCTGCAAGTGTCGGATCGGTATTGATATCTAAAAGACTGTTGCTCTGCTGCAGGCGTGTGATGTTCTCTTGAATCGCTGCGTTCAGCACGCCGTCAAAGTACAGCACAAGATCGTGAAACACACCCCGAGTTAACTCAACCTCTGGGTGGCTTTCGGCCATAAGCTGCGTCAATTGAGCAATCATGGCCGCCACTTTTGTAGCGTCCAGCTGCTTTAAACTTGTGATCTCAATAGCCATGTTGCACCTACGGCAGTGTTTCTACGGGTAAGATGATTGTACGGGCATCGCCGGCTACACTTGAGATAGCTACGCGTAGATTTAAGTAGCCCGGGCCTATGACAACAGATAGCAACTCAGCGTCGTCGAGGCGCTCGTCGGCGGGCATTGCGTCGTATTCTTCCAGCTGGAGCGCTGTTCGTACTCGTAACGCAGAGGCATAGAACGACTGCTCTACGTTTAGCTGTGTGCGCAACCGGCCTTGGCGCACGGCCGCCATAAAATCGCAACCCCTGTCAGGTAGGCCGGGCATAGAACCTTTTTCGGTCAAAAACTCCAGCACCCAGCGCTGCGTAAGCTTTTGGGCGCCGACGCAAATTTTGCCAGCTGTTTGCCCGGAGTAAAGCGCCATGTCCAGCTGCGCTTCCCCATTAGGTGTGGCGCCTTGAAACGCCAAGAAGTCGTATTTACGTACAGCGTAGTCTGCAAGGCTCATGGTTTACTCCTAGCTACCGCGGCCAGCGCGAATGTAAGAAACCACGCCGTTTTTGACCACAGAGAACACGCTTTTGTTTACCTGCGCGTGTCCGTCAAGCCGCCCGTGCATAAAAGCCATACAGCGAGGATATGACGCATGGCGCATACGCCACGCGCGCTCTTCTACGGCCATGAAGTCTGCCTGCCACTTCATTGCGATAAGATCACCAGTTGTGCCGCTGTCTTTACCAGACCCGCCCAGTATGTCAGCGGAATAGATCTTATTGATATCATTACGGTCCCATGACGGCGAGTGCATACCCGGCACGTCCAGCAGCTCTTTTTCTTTAAGCTCGTCGGGCGTGTGCCATGGCCTCGCGTCACTCATGTACCTGAAAGTAGCGGCCATTTGCCCGGCGCGGTCTTCTAGCTGAGCTACGCGCGCGGCAAATTTAGCGTCAAGCTGTCCGCGGCTTGTGCCGTCAATTGGTGCTGACATGATTAAAATCCGCCGTAGGTGTGTCGTTTGTCTAGCATGCCCTGAATCTTAGCCGCGCGTTGGCTTACAGCGCCCGGTGTAATTTTCAATTTCTGCGCAATTTCCTGTGTGCTTGTACGCCGCCGCCCGTTACGCCCGAGCGTCATATCTGCAATGAGTTTATCGGTCGGTCCCAAATCGTCATAGACAAAGTTGAACCACGCATCTGCAGCGTTGTTCGCGCCGGGAATGCTGCTGGCCATTCCGTCTCCGTAGCTGTCTTCGCTTGTCTCGCGTGTCGTTGTGCCTTCTGCGAGCGGCTGGTTGAATCGCCTGATTTTTTGAATACGGCGCTTGGACAGGCCGGTGGAATCAGCCAGCTCGTCATCTGTCGGGTCGCGCCCAAGAACGTCGTTAAGTTCTATTTCGTGTTCGTTCAATCTGGAGAAATCAAGGCCAGCCTGCTCTGGCACGTTGATAATATTTTGCGATTGCGCCGACAACCGCCGAATACCCTGTAACTGTGAAAGCAAATGCGTGCGGACATTACCCCGCTCTGGGTCAAAACTGCCTAGAGCCTTGAGCGCCATAATTTTTGCCCGCGACTTGATCGTTGGCCCGGCCGTGTTACCGGCATAACTCGACACAGCCGTGTCGATTACGGGCTGGATTGTCTTCAACATAGCCGTGCTTGCTTCGGGCGTTTTGTTTGTCTGCCACTGCGCATATGCGTTGCTGAAATCATCATGCACACCAGCCGGGCGAGAACCAGAAAACGGTCCGCGAATATCGCCAAGAATAGACGGCGCGCCAGTAGTTGTGATTTTGTCGCTCATATTGTTGTTCTATTTTGCGTGGTTGTTTTTAAGTTGCCGCCGTACCAAGCAGTGTCTTTTCCGTACAGCGGCGCGTGCGTTCCCGAAACCTCTACTGTGTCTGCATCTTCTTCTTCTGTGCGCACGTAAGCCAGTGTAAAAGATGTCCCCGCTAGCCCGCGTTCGGCGTTAATTGCGTATGACACCTGCGTTACAGCGGCAATCATAGCGCCGTCAGACGCAATCTCTGTTGTTGGTGTTTCAATTCTAACAATACTGCCCGGCGCAATATCAAAACGCAACTTACCGGACAATTCGCCCTGTCGGTGGCTCAATTTTTCTGTTTTGTACCAGTGTTCTGCCAGTCGTGTGTATATGTCACTTTGCTGCAACTGAAACAGTGTCTCTGTTGGCGTGAGCGCGCCGTCTGGCGCTTTTGGCTCTCCAGTCCCCGGCGCTGCGCAATCGCCCGGCGATTTTCCGCCGACGCCGGTTGTAGGCCCAGCAAGTAGCGCCATTGGCGTCACATTTGATAGCCATGTTGGCGGCTCTTTGAACAGTTTCATGCCTACGCGGTCAGTGCCCGCTTCGGCCGGCGGGTATTCGCCCGCTGGCCTGTTCAGATTTGCAGGAAATTGCGTCTCGCCGCTATCGTTAATTTCAGATGGGTCAAAATCATTTTGCGGCGACCAAACAATCATTACGCTCTCTAGCAGCTGTGTAAGGCTCGCATTAAAATTTGCGTAACTGTACTCGTCGCCGCGAATGTGTTTTGCGTGCTCGCTTTTTTCGTTGAATTGCAACCCAGCAAAAAACGGGACTACAAGTGCGTGCTCAACACCCGGCGACACCGCAAAGAAAAACTGTGCGGCGTACTCACCAATCAGTTTGCCCCAGAAAGTTGTGTGCGCAAAAGAATCTAGCCCTGTTTTTACCAACGCCGTGCGGATTGAGTCGAGCAAGCAGTCTTCAGCATTTGCGCCAAGATCTAACGCAAGTGGTACGTTATTTATCTCTGCGGCCGTGCCGGGCATTTTATCTAGAGCTTTAAGCGCCGCGGTATTAGGTGTATTGTCGGGCATTGGGCAATTAGCTAATGCTTTAAATAACGGTTTGATTACCAAATCCCAAAAATCTGTTGTTACATTGCCGCCGCGCACCAATAAGTTGTCGCCATCGATCATCGGCACAGAGGATAAACCGCCCGCTACTGCGCCTTGTTCGCCCCCGCCGCTTGTCTGCTCCAGTGACTGAAAACCGGCATTTGTCTGCAACGCGTACATTGCGCCGGGAAACCAGTTGCCGTTCATGGCAGATGAATTGTTAAGCGCATCGAGCCAATGCACCAGCTGTATAGTGTAATTTGCGCTATTATGACTGCGTTGATAACCAATTCCGGCATACGCGCCCTCGAAAATGACGAATGTGCCCGCTTCCATTTTCAGTTTCGCGCCTTCTTCGGGCGTAATGGTCAACGTCACAATCGCTTTTGCCCGCGGCTTCATTTTTTTCCGCGCTGTGTGTATTTTGGCCTGTTTTTGTCCGCCGCTACTTGCTTCATGCCCTACGGCAACGGTTAAAGAAGCTGTTGGAATAGAGTTCAAACCAAATGTGGCAGACATAGCCACAATATCGTTGAACACTTGGCCGTCTATAACCGCAGAGAGCCTGAAACTTGAATATACGTACGGATCAGCCATTTAATTTCAGCCTCAGTGCTTCAGTGCGGTAAATAAGCGCAAGCGTAAACGCTGCTAAGCGGTACGCAGGCAAGCGGTGAGCATACCACAGGTTTTTGAAAGTGGTGTAAGGTTCAACGGTGTGTTCGCCAAACAGATCGAACAACACTGGGCCGCCAATAAGTTCCAGCGCAGGCATAATAGTGGCTATAGCTGGAGATGGGTTTGCGCGTAAGGCTAGTGCCCAGCTGGCTCTAACATCTGTCACAGGCACGGACGACAACGTATTGAACTCTGTCGCAGATATCAGCGAGCCCGCGCCCGCGTAATTTGACTCCACAAGCGTGCCGCCAACGCTGCTGGCGCTATTCAACAACAACCCCGACGCGTCTGGCGCGCCAAAACGCACAGTAACCTGTGTTTGCGGCAAAACAAACGCCGGAATATGGTCAGTACTTGCGAATGTTGTGGTTACCGCAGGCTCAGTAGTTCCAAGTTTTTGCGTCACAAGCACACCTGTGTTTTCTGCTGTAGCGCCCACCCCGACAAAGTAATTGTTTGTCGAAACACCAGTTGCGTTACTTGCGGCAAATTCACCACTAACGGCTACAGTTCTTGGCGTAGCGGCAGTTTGCGTGACCGTCACTTTGCGTCGATACAGCACGCTTTCGGCAGTATTGTCGGGCCAGTACGTAATTCGCGGGTCAAGTGCTTTCACGTAGCCGGCTAGCCCGTCTATTGCGTGTACGTACGACAGCAGCTCTCGCGCCCGCAAATTCAAAAACCGCTGGTCGGGTTGTTGCCCAAACAATACGCCGCGGATAACGTTTAAGCCAGACGGTAACGTAATTTGTTTGAACGTAGTCGGTACGTATTCGTAGCCGTCGACCAGCCTATTGGCTGCTACTCCAGACAAATTCAACAGCAGTGTGCGGGCATGGTTAATCATTGAACGACTCACTTACTGTTCTTTTTCGGCACAACGCTGAAACGCATCGACCACTGACCTACCATGGTTGCAGCGTCTTGCATCTCTATGCGCATGCCAGTTAAAAACGCATAGAACGTAGCGTTTTTGTCTCCGCCGATTGACACAGATAAACGCCCGTTTGACGATAGTTTTTGCGCTCTGTAGAAATCAAACACGCGCCCTAGTCTCGCTGCGTACGTGTTCAAATCCGGTGTCGATGTAAACGCTCTGTCGGTGCACGTGCGCACAAAACCAATTCCAGACATTGTCAATTCGCCCATGCGATTGCCGAAGCTGTACACATATATGAAATCGTTGACAGTGTGTAAAAACTGGTAGTTGCCGTTCATTTCTAATGCGAACCCGGTTAGCGGCGCTGTGAGCGCTATGCCATCGTTCAGACCTTCCATGTTGAGCGAAAAAAACGGTTCTGTATTGCAGCCGGCGACTTTAACTACGGCGCCGAAGCATGGACTAAAAATTACGGCCATATGTCACCTGTTGCTTAAAGCATGCCGAAGTCGACTGATGCCCCGCCGCCGCTTGGCTCTTCCATGCGTCGGCCCGCCGCGCGCATGATCACTTCATTAAGGCCCTGCAACACCAGTGTGCCGCCAATGTCTATTTTACCGCCGCTATTGTTGTTAACGGCGCCAGCATTATTTCCACCACCAGCCTGTGTAGCTTTATTCGTTGTCTGTTGCGCGCCCTGCATCAAATTTTGTGAGTAGTTATCCGCGTCGCCAGCGAGCGCGTTCCGTCGGCTTATTAAAAATGCGTGTCGTTTTTGGTCTTCTGGATTATCAAAAGCTTCTTCGCCTGTTTTAGCGCCTAAGCCAAATGTGGCCCAAAACCCAGTTTGTTCGCGTATCGGCACCACTTTTTTATTCACTTCAAAAATCTGCTTGTCGACATAGGCAAGCGGATTGCCAGACTCTAATTCTGCTTTGCGCTGGGTAAGTTCTTCGTAGCGCTGTACGCCTTTTGCTTTATCTTCGCCGCCTAATTGCTTCAGCATTGCCTCTCGCTCGGCTTGTACTTTAGCCAGTTCTTGCGGGTCTACCGGCCGCTGCTCTGCGTACGATACTGACGTGCCCATGCCCTGTTGGTGTGCTTGTTGCGTGGCTTCTGGTGTCATACCTACTGTCGGTGTTTGCTGCTCATTTTTGTCTATTGCTGTAACAAGCCGGTCAAAATTTTGTGCTTCAGCGCCACTCAATCCAATTCCATATTTACTGAGTGCGCTGTTGTTGAGCCCCTTCATTCTTTCAAGGGCCGCTTTGCGTTCGGCCGCTGGCAACTTGTTGAACATATCAACAGCCGCTTGGTCTGGAATAGTAAGCAACTGCGCACGCAAGCCGCGCTTATCTTTATCCTGCATTATGGCGGCAAACGTGCCGCCAGTCGGATCTTGGCTTATGTCCTGCAACAGTTTTTTCTGTTCTGCTGTCAGTTCTTTCTTAACGCCCAGTTTGTCGTAATCGTAGTTCAGCTGACCGTCTGAGCTCACGCCAGTTACGTTGCCAACAGCAGCGGCTGCTGCCGCCGCCTCTGCTTCTCTCGCGGCCCGCGCTTCGGGTGTTTGCTCCAGCCCCGCGCTCTCTAGCCCGCCAAGTCGTGAAGCTTCTCTAAGCGACTTGGACAACGCCAGCGCCTCTTCTTGTCGCTGCTTAGACAGCCCACCGCCAAAAAAGCCGCCTTTGATTTTCTTTTCAAATCCCGCTGAGTCGCTATCAAGGGCCAGCTTTGCAAATTCTTTGATATCTTTTTCACTAGCCCTCGGCCCAAGGAACTGCTGCGCCATAGCGCGCGCGCCAGCTGCCACGTGCTCTGGCGTGCCGATGTTATGCGCGTTAAAAATGATGTTGGCGCGTTGTTTTTCAGCGTCGCTTTTTGCATTCTGGTACATACTACTTGCAACTTTAAGCCCGCCTCGCATTTCGGGCGCATACCGCTGCAAGATATCTTCACCAAATTGCACGTTACCCACGCGCTTTAACGAGTCACTGAAGCTACCGGACTTGCCTTCCCCCAGACGATCCAATTCTTCGCCAATACGCTGCGATAACGCCGCTTCGTTTCCGGCAGAGACAGCAGCGCTTTGGTCTGCTTGCGCGCTAACAGTACCGCGCTGTTGTTCTGCCGCTTTGAGCACTTTTTCTGCGTACGTCTGCGTATGCGCTGCCATGTTGCGCCCGGTTGTGTACGTTAGCCGCGCGCTCATTTCGCCGTATATGGTGTTAAACCCAGTCGCACGTTCCGATTCGGTTTTCCCCACCATATGTTCGAGATGTTGCTGCGCCATAGCTTTTGCTTTTGAGGCGCTATGTCCGCCGCCGGCTTTAGACATGAAGTGCTCGGTCAGTATTTCTTTACTGCGGCGCTCCATTACTTTTGCTCGCGAGTCTGCCGACATGTCCGCTGTTTCGTCCATGATGACGTCGGCTAGTTTTCTAGTTAACAGCGTAGACGTCTGCTCACTGCGATTGCGGTATTCTGTGTCTGACATGCCGCTAGGCTTTAACGCCTGCTTTGCCTCTTTTGACGACAATCTACCGCGCATTTCGCCGCTGCTTGTTACTGACGCGTCGTTCAACAGGCGCTCTCGTTGAATTCGCATGCCGTAATCGGTCGTTGTGTAGGCTTCCGTATTTTCTTTGTCTCGAAAATACGCGTAGAGCTGTGCGTTAGACGCACCAGACTCGCGGGCCATGTTAAACACGCCGCTTACACCACGCTTAGCGGCCATTTCGGTAAGATTGACAGTCTTGCCGTTATACTCATACGTAGCCGCACCTTTGCGGTATGCTTCTACGGCAGCTGCCAGTTCGGTGCCCTTGTACTTATCTGGGCTTTCGCTGACCACGCGATTTAGGGTCGCTAACGACTGCCCAATACTAGATTTGTCGCCGCGTAGGCTGAGCATGCGCCTATTCTGTTCGGCTTCTGCTCGGTTCATTTTCCCTGCGCCCGCGGTGTCAAACATACCCGCGTCGGCCATTGCTTTTCCGCCAAGATTGCGCATCGCCTGTCCGCGATCAACAGTGCTTTCAGACAGCCCAATTTGTTGGCCGTAATTAAGGTCTTGTTGATGCGTTGCGACTAATTCAGCTGCGGACATGCCAGTCTGCCGCGCGACTACGCGCATCTCACGAACGAGCTTTTCGACCTTTTGCGGCGACAGCGCTGTTTGCGCGCCATTTGTTAACTGTTGCAACGCAGCCATTAACTCTGGCACTGGCGCGTTTGGCCGCCCGTTGTCGCCAAAAATTTCTCGCATTGCTGCAAGTGCGCCGGTATGTTCTTTGACAATTCTGCCCGCACGTCGCGCGTCGAGCGCATTTGCGGCGGTAGAGAAACCGCCCATTTGCTCAATCTCTTCTGCAGATTTAGAGCGCGGATCATTTTTGCTGAACTTGTCAATTTCTTTAAACGTTGTTTGCAGTTGCGTTTTATACTTACCGACTTTTTGCGCAAGTATGCCTTTACGTTCATCGCCATTCGCGGCTGCGTAATCTGAGTCTGTTGCCATTAAATCATCGTGGCCAAACTTTTCCGCCATGCGCTGTATTGTCTTGTCGTCGCGTTTTGCCGTGCCCATGACACGCACACGCTCCGCTGCCGTCATACCGCCAAGACTGCGCGACAACTTGCCCTGTTGAAAGAGCGTTTTTGTTATTTCACCGGCAGCGATTCCGCCAAAACCGTGCATTTCATCAAGGTTAGCGTCTTCGCCAAACATCGTGTCGTGCATCTGCGTCGAAAAACTATCCAACGACGCAGCCGACATACGCCGCGCGCCCGTAGCCGCGTCTGGTCGGTAAAATCCCATGCTGTGCACGGCTGCGGCAGTAGCTGAAGGATCGCCACGCCGGCCAAACATAACGCCTTCTAGGTTCTCTGGCCCTATTTGCTGAGCCATAAAACTTTTGAACACCGGGTTATTCAACACAGCCGCGCCTGTATGGGCGTTAGCTATGTCTAGCTTCGAGGCTGGTTTTCCACCGTTTTTGGCAGCTTCAAAACCCAGCAGCTTTTTGGCTACCTCGGCGTTACCCGCAGCGTTGGCCGTAGCAATGGCCTGCTCGCCGGCTTGTTGATATTGCGCAGCCCGGAACGTGTCGGTTAGCGCTTGGCCGGGGTTTTGGTTGGCTAAGAAAGCATCTGGACCGCCCAAGCCGCGTACAAGCCCGGGGCCGTAAGTATTGGCCAGATACCCAAATGCGTTATCTATCTGGTACGGATTGCCCACAGGCGAGTACGCTGGCGCGGAGTACGGCTGCTGTATCCGGTTTGTAACGTATCCAGCCATGGCAGCCTCAATTGTTGTCCGCAACCATTTTTTTGTACCGCTCAATCAATTCGGCGGTTTCGCTGTCTATTATTGTATCGTTTTGCCCTGTAGATGACGGCGCTGCCGTTTTTGCCCACGGAAACGTTATTTGCCGCAATTCACTGAGTAATTCAACTGTTTCTTGTTTAGTCTGTTTGAAACTGTCCTCAGTCAGATTACCGTGAGCCAACAACGCAAGGCGATGCGCGTAAGTATCGCGCAACACCGACAAATTTTCTTTTCTCGCTACTTCGGACAGCAACAGCTGGTGCTTTATTCGCCATTTGGTGTTTCGGGGATCGGCACCGGTGTAGTCCATTACACCAGTCGCGGCAGCGCGCACCATCATCGCTGCTATTCGATCCCTGTCCAAAAACTTGGCTCAAGCGCTACAGCTTCCAGAGCCTCTACAAGCCGCTGAAACCGCCGCAACTGCGCTTGCACAATCCTGCGCGTTACTTCGTGTGCCAGTGCTGTTTTGTTAAGCGTGGCGCGCATTGTGACAAGCGCAGTTTCGTTTTGTTTATCCGCAGGTGGCGTAAATACAACGTCTGCTAATTCTGGGTGCATCAGTACAGGTTTTCCGCGGCTGTCGATAATGCGTTCCAGAGAACAAGCCATTCGATACTCGGCAAACCGCACAAACCACTCAGACTCAGACAGGATGTCGCCGGCTGCTTGATCTAGCAGCAATTGGCGCTGCACCAAAAAATTCTCGTCAGCAAGCATGCTTCGAAACGTCACAATCATTTTTCCGCCGGCAATCTCGTAATCGCGACGAAACCGCGCGCCGCCGAGCAGCACAGCGATGAAATCTTCTTTGTCGTTCTCGGCAATTTCTACGTCAAATTTCTGTTTCATGTCCCAGCCGCAACGAGGACAAAACGGCAACACTGGCTCTGGCCCGCCAAGACCCGCGTCTGCCGCCCCCTCAATTGTCGGGTCAATTGGCGCGTCCGGCGCTGCTTCTGGGGTCGCCGCCGCTGTTGGCTCTGGCGCTACAGTAGCTGGCGCTGTTACGTTGGCGCGGTCGTCGACAATTTGCGGGGTTTCTTGAAGAAACTTCTGGTACACCTCACGTACACTCGGCGACATATTGGCGGTCTGTGCTTCTAGTTGTTGCGCCGCAGCGTTGTTAGCCTCGACATTTATTGCGGCCGCAAGCACATTTTTTACCTGTGCAATGTCGTCGGGCTGCATGTCCTCAATTGCGATAAGCACGTCGCTACGCGCGGAGGCTGTTGGCAGGCGATCTTTGATCTGCACTAGCAGTTCGCCTAATGTGTGCGGAATAGGCTGTCCGTCTTGCCAGCCAAACTGCGTCAGCGTTTTTTTCGTGAAGTCAGACAGGTACGCGCTTTCGATAAGTTCCACTGGTTACTCCTTAGCGTCCAATAATGGGGTAGTTGCCGTTAATCTTTTTCTTCTGACTGGCATTGCTTTTGAACGACGGCGCTTTGTACGCGTCGTTCAGGTTATCTACAGCGCCGCGGTCTTTATCCCGCAGTGCGCCGCCGTTGTTTTCAACAATGCCCATATCCTGTTCAATATACGCATCGTTGTCGGCAAGCCATTTTTTGCCCGGGAACGGCCAAGTCTCGTCGCAGATCTTAGACTTAACTGGCTTCTCTGTCCACTTGTCTAGGCTGGCGTTGCCTATTCGCGCCATTTGCTGCCACCGGTCTTCATACAGCAAGAAGTCTGGAATGGCGTACTGCTCGTCAGTCCTGAATGAGAACTCCATAATGTCGACAACGCGGTCATTTCCGGGTTGTTTGTCGTCGTACCACAGTTGGCCCAGATACGTTTCGTCGACGTTTGTGCCCAGCTCTGGTAGCGTCTTGTCGATGTAATCGCGTACCTTGTCAATGCCTTCGTTGACCTGCGTCTGGCATTTGTCGTCACATGGCGCCACAAACTGCGCGCCTTTTGCGGCGGCTTTTGTGATGATGTGCCCCTTGCTGGCCAGAAAACCAATCGAGCCGTTGCAGAGCACATTGCCGTTGAGAATGATATCTTTATCAATCCCCAGCGGCCCGTTTAGCAGCGTAAAACCGCCACGGAACATGTTCGACTTCGTAACTGGGCCTTCTTCAGTTGGCTTAAAGAAGTGCAGGATCTCGCCGTCTTCAGAGACGTAGTTGTACATAGCCTGCGACTTCGTGACGATATCTGCTGTGCCCTTACCGGCGTCTAGCATGATATTGCCGGCGCCGCTATTCTCGCCATCAACTGTGCGCAGGTACATCTGGTTACCGAGCGCGACAATATTGGAGTTGGGCGCCCGCAGCACTACCCCGCCAAATTGCACGTCGTCACCGCACTTTTCGAAGTCATACGTCTTTTTGGCTGACCGGCTCTCGATAAGCACGCCGCCGTCATTGTTGCCGTTGCCAGCCATCACCATGACGTGCTTTTCGCTCTTGATGCGCACACTTTGCTTGGTTGTCGAAACGTCTACGCCCTCGTTAGCTCGCAGCACGCAGTTACCGCCAGCCCACATTTGCGCGTCACGGCCCGACTTGATCCAAACGTCTCCGGGCGCAGAAAGCACAAGGCAGCCGGCAGACATGCGAATTTCAGCACCATAGCCGTCTCCGATGACAACGCTGCCGTCTTCCAGCAACGACACAAAGCTTTCTGTCTCGTAGAAGTTCTGTTTGCCGTAGCGGTGGTCGATATTCAGCGAAACAGGCTGCGGCTCTTTCAGGTACATAGAGCCTTTGAGCGAGCTAAAGTCAGGCAGGCGCTGGTTGCATGTTGCGTACTCCAGCTCAGACTGTTCCCACGTTTTGTAGTCTTTGGTGTGCCAGTAAAACGGGTGCAGGCCGGAGTAGTTGAACAGGTAGCCGTGAAGGTCTAAAACAGCCGCTGCGCGCTGTAGGTTAGGGTGCGCGCTGTCTGTAGTCTGGATGTCGCCCGTAATCTTGTGCTCAGGGCCGTTGCCGTACTTACTGGCGGCTTTGTACGCTTGTTCGGTGTCGTCGCCCTTGCCAGACTCGGGTCGCTTGAGACGCTGCGGCATAGGGAGCAGCATGCGTTTAGATATCACAATCCCCTTGGCCGACGCTATGAACCGCCGCCCGTCTTGCCCGGTGTTGTCTTCAGCCAGCCCGTAAGCTGGTTTTTCTTCGTGCGTACGGGATTTGTCTTTACCGTTACCGGGGGCATCTGGCGCAAAACCACCTGTACTTGTGACTTTGGAGTCGTACGGCTGTGGCGGCGTACCAGCTGTATCGGGCTTGTAGGTCCAGAAATCAAGGCCCTGTGGCGGCGCGTGGACCACAGTTCGTCCGCCTTGCCCCAGATAACCAAAAAACTTCTGGGTGCGGTGATACGGCTGCTGGAACTCGTTTTTGTTTTCCCAGTGCGAGTAGTGGGGTCTGCCTAGTGTGTTGTGGTAATCATCGGGCATGTAGACTTCAATGCCGTCACCGGGTTTCAACATCCCGACAGCTTCCCACGGATATGGCGAGTAACCGTTTGTGTCGTTGCACTCTGCCTGATCCATGTAGGCGTCACGCTCGCTGCCAGCTGTCCACACCTGCAGGTTGTAGCCAGCCACGCGCAGCAACTGATCGTGGTAGAACCCGTAAATACCGCAAAACTCATTTACGGCAAGCTGCAGCATGAAGTCGTCAATGCTTAGCCGAATGCCGGTTGTTGAGATAGCGCCCCACTCGCCGGCAAGCGTAGCGTCGAACGGCCGCCAGTTGCTCCAATCAACCATCTGACCGTTGAGCCGCTCTTTGATGTATTTCTTGTGGCAGTCGTCGACACGCTTGCGCGACGCCTGCGCGATGTAATCGTGGTACGCGCCACGACCAGTGCCCAGTACGCTAGGGTACGCGCCAAGGATGAACGCCTGCCCGATTTTGTCGTGCAGCATAATAATTACAGACGTGCCGGGCGTGTACGTATTAATTGACGTAGCGCCAAGGCAATTATTGCTTGTGTGCGTTGTCGCCTGCGCAATTACAGGCGCACGACCCTTCTCGACGAACACCTTGTAGCAATTCGCTATTGCTGTTCCGTCGACAATTTTGCCTAGACACACCCGGCCGGTGTCCTGAAACCCAAGCTTAAATCCGCATAGCTTAGAGAGCGGATCTGCTGCCGCCACACCTTGATTGCCGTTAGGCGGACTGGCAAATTGCGTATTGTTCTGCAGCCGCCTAACAGCCTGTGTCGGGTCGTAAGCGTACTGCGACGCGGAAGCCATAGGTTGCCCCACCGGCTTCGAAGGCGGATTGCTGCTCATTATGCCACCAAATGGTGTGGTTACGGGCTGTTGCCCAAGGCGTATAGCCTAATACCATAAACGGCGGTCGCGTAAAACGCAACCGCCGTTTATTTTGTCTTCCATTACAGTTAGCGCCGCAAAAATTAAACGCGCGGCTAAACTGCTATCGTGCTTGCTCAGGTCTGGGCGTAATCAAGATCCAGAAACATAAACGCCAAATTTTCGCTGACCACTACTTCTTGCGCGGACACGCTGCCGCCAATGCTGGTCAGTGTTGCGCTCTTTAATTCGTAGGACAGGCTTGCTTTGTTTTTGCCGCAGGCAGAACTAGACATTCCCAGCTTAAGGTGCGCCGGCGTGCACATATTTCCGTACGCCGTAACCATAGCCCCGAAGTTTTTTGAGCCGCTAACGAGTCGCGTGATCTGCGCCTGCCCTTGGCGCCGATTACCAGAATAATACACGTTTGCCGACCCAATTTCATACAGCATGTTAATTTGACGCGTTAACGTAAATTGAATCTGCTGCACAAGTGCGCCTGTGCCGTCGCCAACGCCGTTGGGCAACGTTAACGTCAGATCTTCTGCGCGAAAAGATCCGCCGTGCGTTTGAAAAGGAAGCGCTGCTGAACCAAAAACTGAGGCCATAGTTCACCTAATGGTTGTGAGATGTGCGTACAAACCTTAAACGACCAAGTGCAGCTCAATATTGTTAAGCGGCGCCGGGACAACCAGATCAAGCACAATCTCGATCCGGTCTTTGAGAAGCGGATGGAGTTGCAGGGTACGAATTGTGCCCGAGATCAACTGTGACCCCAGTTCTTCTGTGTAACCGTTTGCGGTCAGAAAATCGATGACTGTGGTTACTTCGAACCGCAGCCGGCGAACCATGCCCTCTTGCGCGTTGGTGCGCCCGATAAACGGACGCAGCCGGCGCAGGAACAAGTAAGACATGCTGTCGACGTTTCGGCGGATCATCTCTTCCCGACGATTCAGGTCAAGATTGTCCGTGGTCAGAGCGTGACGAGTAAACGGCGTGCCATCCTTGTCTTCAGTGACGATCCACACGCCAGCTTCGGCAAGCCGATTGAGCTGTGTCTCGTTGAAGTACTGGTACGACCGGCTGTAGTCGTCAAACCCGGCAACCTCGACGTTCGTGAGGGGCTGGTGTGGCACAACGCCGCTCGCCAGACCACCAAGAGCCGCAGCAAGGAAAAATCCGGGCTGAATAACGCCAGCCTCGCCAACCTGATCGGGCCACACGCCGCACACGCGCCGGTTCGACAGCGAACCAGCCTGCTGCACAACGTCTTCAACGATCTCGTTACGGTTTCGATTGTGATAGATTTCAACCCGCTGCGGAACGGTCACAACCTCGTCAACACCCGAGAACAGGAGGAGCGTAGATTCAGAAAGCACGCTGTCTACAACGTACTCGCTGTACTGCTCTTCGCCGAACGAGTCCACCGTGTACATGTACCGGACAATGTCGCCGGGCCGCACGTCATTGGTGATGAAATAACCGTTGCCGCTGGTGACTTCCAGCCGCGTGTACTGCGTGCCAGTAGCCCCGGGATCATCGGCAACCGTGGCCAGCACCAAAGAATCAACAGTGTTAGCCAGCACGCCACCAATGGTCACGCCCTGCCCAACAACCTTGGCGACCGGATGCGCCTGCAGCGCAAAGAAAGCGGCTTTCCAGTTGTTGGCAACTTCGTTCGACTCGCCGCCGATGTGTGCAGCGTAAAGATCCTGCACAAGCCGGTCAAACGTGAGCGGGACGAGATTGTACATATCGTCGCGGCCCTTGATTCGCGTCAGCACCTCAACCCAGCTATCGAGCGATCCGGGGTTGGTGACAGCCGTATACTTCACCGCCGTGCCGTTAGAATTGGACAGCGCCTTGTAGACGCCCCACTTCAACGGGTTGTCGGGGTGCAGCTGGCCGGGAATGTTATCAATATCTGCCACGTCTGTGAGCGTATTGACCTGATCCGCCAGCGTCGACAGCCACTCACGGTACTCGATGTACAGCTTGCCGCCGTGTACTTCTAGCGGCAGCTCAACGCCACCGTCGGTCCACTCGGGATAGTAGGCAACCATGCCTTCTTGCACGCACAGCTGCGTAGCTTCGGCGTAGTAGTTAGTCAGCGGAGCAAAACCAAGCCGGCTAGCCGAGACTTCAATGTCATCCTTGATGAACATTTTCATTTCAAGGTGGCAATTCTCGTCACGCATAGCGACCGGCAGGTCGTCACGCAGAATGAGCTCGTTCACAGCGCCGCTACCTGACGCTGTAACCGTGATATACCACTTGTCGCCCTTGCGCATTCCGGCCACAGCGTCAGCTGCGCCGCTAACGCCAGTGAACTTCACCTTAACGCCGCGCGTGCCAATTGCTGTGCTAACAGCGTTGGTGCTGACGCCGTCGTCCGACACGACAGTTGGGCCGGAGAAATCAAGACCCTTCACAGTGCGCGCCGTGATCTGTGGCTTAACAGTTCCGGCAAACGTTCCACCGCGCACGCACTCGATGATGTACGTGTCGTCCTTGGCGCCCGTGTAGCCGGCAAGAATATTGCCGCTGCCGTCTGTACCGTCACTCGAAACGGCGTCAGAAATAGCGTTGACTTTTTCAAACACGCTGGTCACAACAACCCGCCATGTCTGCCCGGGCACAAACTCTTCGGGGCTTACACCAGCGGCAGTCGCAGCGGCACTGCATCCAACTGCGCCGTCGTTGTTGTAAAACACAACTTTCAGGCCGCGGGTGCCGATGTTGGTGTCTTCGCCGAACTCGGCCAACACCTCAGCCACGTCGTCTGTACCGCTCGCCGACCTGACCCGCAGGTTAGCCTGACTGCAATTACCAGCAGACGCGGTGATAGCCTCGATCACGTACTCTTCAGTGACCCGGCCAGAAGCCGCGCCGTCGTAGGCGTTGTTATCAGAAATCTCGACTGTAATGCAGTTATCTGGCCCGGCAACTTTCGTGACGGTAGCCGACGCGGCCACTGTGCCTTGATTGTTGACGTCAGAAACAGCAGGCGCAATCAAAGAGTCCGTCTTGCGGCTAACAAAACCGGTGATTGTCGTAGTCAGGTTGCTCTCAACACACGCGTTGTCGGGGTCAACAAACCGCAGCTTCACAACATCGCCAATCTTGACATCGCGGTCCTTGAAAGCAGCGCTGCGCGGATAGGCTGCGCCATTCGACTTAAACGACAGGCCCCACGCTTTAACATGATTTGGCTTGTTGCAAACAGCGTGAATGTGCGAGCAACCACAGGCGCTAGCAGCAAAGTCGTAATACAGCAACAGCGCGTCGTCGACGTACAGCTTTGTGTACTTGTCGTCAACGAGCGAACCGGGATTGCGGTGCGGCCACGCGTAGCACACATCTTGCAGCCGGTCGTACTCGCCGAGCAGGCTTTGTGGCTTTTCCGAAGAAACAGCATACCGGTGCAGCACAGCATTCGGACCAGAGATATGCGCGCGCAGCGGCTCCGTGATCTCAGTCGGGATGATCTTGAACTCTTGGAAAACAAGAACTTGGGGTTTTACGTAGCTCGACATGCGTCAGCCTCCGTGCCTATTTGTGTGCGGTTTTGCGGTCACTGGGTAGTATACCTCACTACCCATTTCAAAAACAAAACCAGTAAAGTGAATTTAACAAGACAGTAAATCTGATGCCTTGAAGACAATCCGCTTTAGGCGCGGTGCATACGGCTGGAGCGTCCAAGCTTCCTCGGCCATGTATGACACAGTGACAGGTACGGCATATCCCTGCACAACTTCTTGAACCTCTCCTGCTCCGCCAACCTCAGACACAATGAACTTATGCAAGTCCATTTGGTCGCGAATCATTGGCGAAAAATGACCTAAAAACCTGACAACTTCGGCGGCTAAGTATTCGTTCTCAGAGCCGGTGGCAGCTAAACAGAACAATGTGTGGCTGCCGGCCCAAAGCCCGGCATATGAGTTAGCTCCAGTATAATCATTCTGCCCACTCAAATCACCAATACCCTGCCGCTGCCATTGCCACGCATTTCGTTTAATCAACACGGCCGGGCGTTTATCAGCTGTATTTGGGGCCCAGCGCGTAATACTCTCAATCAGAATTCCGCCGGCGTTTAACCCGTTATCAACCGGTCGCCAAGCTCCAAGATCTTGTACCTGCCTACGCACACGCGGCTCGTCTACATTGTCGGCGTCTGCAAAGTGCGTAATAAGCAGTTGGCGCAGCAGTCCTGTCATTACGTGGGGGCGCATGCCGTAAGAACACAGCGAGCTAACTTTGCCTACGCGGTTCTCTGGTGTGCTGCCGGCCGGGAATTCAGCTTCTACTTCTGGCGGGTTTAACGGATCGCAGGTGCTCACGGCAAAATCCTTTGTTAGATGTTCCAGAAGTCGTCGGCTGGGTCAACCGGGCCGCAGATCTTTTCTGTGCCGTCTGTAACCACATCGACGTTGTCTTCAGTAATGATAAGCTCTTCTTCGTTAACAACTGGCGTGGTCGGATCGTCGGAAGTGCCTTGCAGTTGTTGCTCGGACAGCCAGACGCAGCGGAGAGTAGCGCCGGCAGCCACAACCGTAATAATTTGAATGTCCGGGCCGTAATCGCCGGGTTTTTCAAACAACAGCGCGTAATCACCCTCGTCTAGCTGCACAGCCGTTGTCCAGCGCCCGTTTGCGGATGTTGTTGTCACAGCGACGGCGTCAGTGCGGTCTGGCATAGCTGGATACGCTGCGTCATACACTGCTTTTGTGAACACATAGACATACGCGCCTTCGACAGCGCAATCTGTTCCGTCTGTGTAGGCTAAAGCGTCTGGCGCGCCGTAATTGTGGTCAACCGTGATCGCGCCACAGCCTTCAATAGGCAGCGCATACACGGGCGGCGGGTTTGCTTCGCCGTACACTTCAAGTCCGTACGCCGTGTTGTTGAATGGAAGCAGGCCAAGCTGCACTGTATATACGAGCGGTACGTTACGAATAGCGGCAGCTGTCTGGATGCTTTCAACCAGCCAGCGTTCGTCACTAGCGCCGTTGACCCAGATATCGTTTTTACTGAGCGCCGGAAAACCGATTACGCGCGCTGTCACATACGGGTTATCGCGGGTTGTGCCCTTCGCCTGATCGTCAATCTGGGTCTGATTTGTCTGCGGTGACAAGTCCCAACACTGCATTTCAAGCGGCGGGTGATAGCCTGTCTCAAAGCCTGTACCTTTGCAAACAGCGCAGTTCGAGTCTGTGATCTCTTGCGTCAACGGGTCTAAACACCGCCGACAGGGCTGACCAAACCGCATGGGCTTTAAGAGGTACCCGGGAGTTGATACATACCGGTGGCGCAGTTTCTCTTTACGGATAACCTCGCGCGACAACACCCAGTCTTTTTCGGGTAGCTCGCCAAAACAGCTTGCGGCCTGAGATACGTACAGGTCGCTGGGCGTGGTTAGCGTAACGCGGTAGTGGCTAAGCAGCTCATAGCCAGATGTGTGCCAGCTTGGGTCATACGCTAAGTAGCTATCTGTGACCGGCGCGCCGATGTTTGTCCAGTCTACGGCGTCACGCAGGCCGGTTTTGCCGAGCTGTAACTGGAATACATACGGGCCGGGCTGGTTAAAAGTCGGCTCCAGCTGCCACCAAACGCGCGTGTTGCCGCGGACCATATGATCCACGGACACACGGCGGAACGGGAAAATACGAGATTGCGACATGCTTAGTACCGAATACGAATAGCGTCTGTGTAAGAGCTGTACTTATACGTAGAAGACACCTCGCCGTAGCAGCTTTCCAGATTGATACTCGCCTTCGTAGCCCGCACCCAGTCCTTGTAGGCTTGCCAGCGCATTTGGGCAGCGCGCTCGTAGCTAGACTCTTTGTTCTGGTCAGCAACAGACAGGCCGGCAGCGCTGTAGTCGAGCTGATTGCGCCGAAACTGCTCTGCTACCATCATAAACAAATTGGCGCAGATACCTTCCAGCCAATGATATCTAAACGGAAAATTCTGAGTGTTGTAAACAGCGTCCAGCGGCGGCGGGATCTCGTTCCAGTACATAACAGGCCGCGTAATCGCTAGCGCAATCTCTGCGTTGTCGAACATTAAGTTATCTAAAAGAAAACTCTCGGACGGCGCTGAATCGCGCAAGTGCAGGCGAATCTCGGCAATACTGGGCGGGCCGCCTTGCGTATTCAACGTGTCAAACGTGCTGCGCGCGATCACCACCGAAAACGTATTCGAAAAGATGACGCACGGCGTATTGGCTGCTTGGGCCGGAATACTGACCAGCGCAAACTCGCCGTAGTAGATACCCGGCACGCCGACCATATTGGCGGTAAGGTCGGCCTCTACTTGGCCAACTGTGCCATCGCCCACGCGCGCCAGCACCTCTACGGGCAACTGCCAGTTACCGAGCGACAGCTGCTCTTTCAGGCGCAGTACAACCTTGAAATTACCGGTCTGCTCGTTGTTTACGCCAGCGCCTAACCCGGCGCCAGTGAGATTTACGGGGTTGCCAGCTTTATCGTGCATCTGCCACGCAATTGTGCTGCACTGCCCCTGCGTAAGCTCCACAGAGCGCATACGGGTGTTGTTCGGCACCCCGTTCACGGTAGAGATAGCCGGGCTGATGATATTCTGGCCCACGCACGAAACAGGCGTCAGCTCCTGCCCGCTTGTGTCGTTAACACAGCAGTTTACGATAGGATGCGGGGCAGGAGTGGCAATAACAGGCATAGCGACTCTCCGTTAGTGAGTTAAGCATCCAATATACAAATAGAAAGGGCTGGCCAGTGACGGCCAGCCCTTCCGTAAAACTGCTGTTGCAAAACGACTAGGCGTCGTTGGCGTTGAGGTCGCCTTCGGTGTAGTCGCCACCACCCGTCCACGACGGAGCCGTCGTGCCGAGTTCCTTGGTCGACGCCATACCGAGTTCGCGCGTCACGCCACCGGTCTCGCTGAGGATGTACACAGACGGAGACTTGATGATCGACAAATCACCGTTCACCAGCGCGCTTTCGAGCGCCTTGAACTGCCGCTGTGCCCGCTTGCTGCCCAGCTTGGTGACAAGGTCACCCGGCTGAGTGTACGTCTCGTTATTCGCGAGGCGCTTGCCGTGCGTGCCAAGAAATCCGAACACTCGCTCGGCTCCCGACACATTTTTCACGGTCGTATACAGATCTGTTGACGTATTAGGCATGTGTTGTCACTCCCATTGTTCACTGTGTGTCTTGCAGAGCCGAAGCAGCAGCTGCCTGTAACATCAGAACAGCCTGCGCAATAGCCGGCTGCTCTGCTGCCACGTCGGCCGCACTGCTGAACGCAGCCGATTTCTCAACCGGACCACCGAGGCCCGCGGCGGCAAGCATCGCGTCGAGTTGCTGGTTATGAGCAACTAACGTCGATGCTTGCGCAGCCGCGACCTTTTCCTGCTCTGCCGTGTAGAGCACGTGGAGCTTAGAGGCAGCTGACCACATTTCTGCAGCTTCACTCTCGGAACGCGGGTTAACCCCGTATGCCGAAAGCTTCTCGAAGAAATACGGCGCGGCAAGCTCCGTCACCATTGTGGCGTACGCCTGCTCAGCCGCCTCTTTGACATTGTCCATGACTAGTGCTCCTGTGGTTTTTAACCGTTACACGACATTACTTGAAGTCAACGCGAGCCAGACCGTTGGTATGGCCGAAAGAGCCACCCTGTGTCTGGTAGGCAAAGTACTCAAGCATGAAAGCTTCACGACGGATGTACATCGTGGTGGGTTCCAGCTCGTAGTTCTTGCCGATGAACTTGGGCGAGGCAAACATAAAAAGACTATCGTCGGGGACCAAATCGCGCTTGATAGTCACAATCCAACGGCAGTTGAGGAAGTTAGTTTCCGCCCAGCCGTTCTTGATGATGTCCTGCGAGAAGTCACCGCCCATTTCGTCGCGGCCGAACTTCAGCAGCTCCTTGATGGTGATGTTATTCACCAAGCAAGTTTCAACTTCGAAGTGGCTGGACGTACGGGGCATGACCTTCAGGGCGTCAACAAGGGTCTCACGAGTGATACCGCCGCTGATCTCCTCGTACTGCACATAGCCAGAAGCCGGATTAGTGGCGCCAGCGGTGGGCAGCACAGCATTGAAGGCAGCAATGAACTTGCTATCTTCTTCAGCCAGCATGTCCTTGATCATGTTGTCCGACAGAACCTGACGAATGTCGATCACATACGTCCGCAGCTCGTCGACGTCCTTCACAGCGCGAGGCGACACGATCCGGTCAAACATGACGCGGTAACGTGGGCCACGGATGTAGAAGTTAATCGGGAGCGTCGCGAACGGAAGCGACACAGCCGCCGGGGAATCGGGTTCCTTGTCCACAACCTTAACGGGCTTGTCAGTATCAACCTGACGGTCAAGCTCGTCGTTGGTGATGGTCAGCGGGGGCATAATCCGCCGATAGAACCCGTCTTCACGCATCTTGGTGCGCGTGAAGTCGTTAACAGCGTCGATGGCCTGCTTCTGCATGCCGGGGGTATCGAGCTGCTCAAAAAGAGTCTCATTGAGCAATTGAACTTCTTGCTGAGTGGGCATTATTGGAACCTCCATGTTCCTAGTAGTTAGTAAGTGGGTCAGTCGATAGTGGCGGCAGTGCCAGCTGGCAGGTACACGCTCCAGAACGAAAGAGTCAGCACGCCATTGTGATTACGGGATGCGCCGCTGGAAACAACGCCGCAAACCGCGTTAACGTACTGGACAGCGCTCTGATTGGTCAGCACGCCGCCTGTGGAGAGAGCACTTGTCGACGTACCAGCTGTGAGCGTGTCGCCCGGGGCGTACGTCTGCGTGGAATCAAATTCCGTGGACGCAATTTCGTACCCGCCAGTTGCAACAAGACCAGACAACTTGCCCGAAGGCGAAATAGCCTGATGCATGAAGTTACCGCCAGCTGTGGTGCCGGGGTTGCTCACATCAGCATCGCCGGAGCCATTGAGCAAGAAGATGCCCATGTGCGCAGCGCTGACGCCCGGAAGGAACACTTCCTTGCCGCCAGACAACTCAAGATGCACAACGCGACCGCGCGGAACTGTGAACGAAACGCTGCTCGACAACTTTGCAGAGTAGTCGAGGCTAGCCATATCGAACCAGCCCTTCTTCACGTCAAGGCCGTGCTCGAACATCAAATCAGGGGCAGTAGCCATCGTAAGACCTCCATGTCTTTGTCAATTTCGGGAATCATTCCCGGGGTAGTAAAACGAGCTCAAGAAGTGGGCGGATTGAGTCCAAGACCCGTGAAAAATTTCACGTCGGAAGCTTTGAGGCGACCGTCGCGGGCACCCACATACCCGCTCGTCAAACTAGAGTCAGGGTTGTAGCCGGCGGTCTTCGTGGTCGACCCAACCGGTGTGCCAATACGAGCCATCTCGGCAGCGTTTTTGTGCGACGCCAGCTTGATAACAAGCTCCATCGCGCGCACCGGATCACGAAGCGCTGCATCCAACGCTTCCTTCTGGTGTGCTTCGATGCGCTCGTTATCGAGGCAAGCTTTAACAGCAGCAGGAACTAAGCTAGCCAGCTTTGCCTGCGTGTCGTCTTGCGCCTTGATAGCGGCCGCGGCCTTTGTCAGCGCTGCATCGGAATAACCGATGTAGTCGATGACTTTCTGGACAAGAGCGGTATTGCTTGTGGACATGAAAACCTCCAAGAAATTAACGACTGATCAGTTCGATGATGTGCTGCTTCATGCTGTCACGCAACTGGCGCGACCGCTTAGTGCGAGCTTCCTTAACCTGAAACTTACCGGAGCGCTTGAAGTCAACAACCATGCGCCCAATCGAGTCCAGAGCCGCCGCCATCTTGGCCTCAGCAGCTGCGGGATCGCCGCCCATAGCGGCAGCAGGGTCAGCCGGCGGCATGCCGCCAGCTTCTGCGCCGGGAGCGCCGCCAGCCTCAGCGCCACCGTGTGACAGGGCCTGCAGCAGCGCTTCCGGTGGGATGCCAAGCTCTTCGAGGGCCATGGCCAACTCCTGAACAGCCTCTTCGTTACCGGGCTGTCCGCCACCCTCTTCGCCGCCCATCTCACCGCCCATTTCGCCACCCATCTCGCTGCCCATTTCGCCGCCCGCCATCGGCGGAGCCTCGCTCAGGCCAGATTCCATGTCGCCGGGAGCGGAGTGATCTTCACCCTCTGCAGCGTCATCGGTCGGATCGGCACCAGCGGCTTTGGACGACAAGAACCCGATAAACAGGTCAGCCATCTCGTCGGCCTCGCGCAGTGTGTTTGCGCACACCTCGCGAACAGACGCTTCAGCAGCTTCCTTATCCAGTCCAATCGCAGCCGCCAGTTCGTAGCCGGCCTTGAAGGCAGAAGCCTTAACACCAGCGTCAGAAGGCTCAAGGTCAACAGACTTGTCCTTGCCTTCGCCCGGCATCTTCACAGCCTTCGTGCCCGACTCTTCAGCCTTTTCCTTAGCCGAAGACTCAGACGACTCGTGAGCCGAGCTGCCCTCAATCTTCTTCTTCAAGAACTCAGGCATCTCAGACTGTTTGGTCAAGTTAGCTGTACCGAAGTTAATCAGGTTCGCAAGGATCTCGTTACCAAGCGCGCCGCAATTAGCGCGGGCTTCCTTGAACGACACAGCGCTGTACTTCTCGCCGCTGTCAGCCTTAGCTGGGTGAGTAGTGCCCGGATCGTCCTTGGTGCCCTTGTAATCCTTTTCAGCTGCGGGGTCTTCACCAGTGGCAGCGGTGTTCGTGTTGATATTCAGCTGGACGTCATCCTGCCGGCCTTCTTGCGAAAGGGGAGCAGTGCTGTCAACACCGAGCGGGCCCTGCTGCTTCTTCATGTCCGCTTCGTACTCAGCGCTGCGCGCGCCCTCTGAGGCGACCTGCACGTTGTTGTCAACATGGGCCGTGGGGTGCGTGGACGCACCGACGTAAGTACCCGGATCAGCTGGCGTAGGCGCTGCCGACTTTACAGCGCCTTCCGAGATCTCAGCAGCCAGCGCGTTGAGTTGTGCGAACAGTGAACGTGTCGTCCGTGCCATGGTCATCTCCTTTGGGGTCTAATCGTTAAACGATTAGCTTCCGTTCATGTGACATAATTTTGCAGTACACAATGGTTTGTTGTCAACCAATTCTTTCCATATTTTTCGCAAACAACGGCGAGGGCAGCAATCTTATACAACGCGTAATGTTGCGCAAGTGCTGTTTCTGCATTACTGCTCGCCCGCTTCTCCGATGGAAACTCAACTGATTGAACGTTACGCAATGCAGCCAAATAAGCGCGTTTTTCAACGTTACTCGGCAACACGCTGTGCGTATAACTCACACGCTCTGCCCACGCTCTAGTGAGCGGCGAAGCAGCGGGTGCAGGTAAATATGCGTTGTGTTCAAGCTGGCTCACAATGTCTGCATCGTTAGCCAACTTAGAGAAAATGTTAGGCAGCGCATATGCAACAGCGCCTACCAGTTTCTCGTCCGCAGACTTAACTGTCAACGCTAAGAAATCCCGCAACGGCAGAATTACACCAGCGTCGGCAAGTCCACGTAACACCTCGGCCATTTTAACAGATTGGCACTGCATAACATCAATAGCTGGTTGCACATCTCGCGATGTTGCAAGCGCTACTTGTGTCCAACTCGGCGCCATGTGTGTAGCTTGCTTCTCTGCCTGTACCAGCTCAGCCAATACTTCCAGTTGCAGTTGTGCATACTTGGATGTAACGCCATCAGTATCAAACCCAATCGGAGCTGTTACGCCAAGCTGCTCAGCCAGCTCTGCGCCTGACAGCGTGACTGCGCCAGCGGCTTTTTCCAGCCGACCGGACACATAGGCAATACGGTCAGCCGGGCGGAAAACGTGGGAGATATCGAAGAAACTGGGGTTTGGATTATCAGCGTGCAGCACATGCCCATCTTCAAGCACGCGGCCAATGTTGCGCTTCAATCCGCCAGCTTTACAATGGCCGCCGCTCTCGACTGCATCACAATACTCAGCGCGGGTCTTGGCTGTGTTGCCGCAAGCAGAGCACTTATCAAACGGAATCTTGCAGGCCATAGAAACGGCGATGTCTCTGTCTTGCGACAGCTTCTCCATTTCTTTGTCTGCAATCAGCCCGCCATTACGGTCGGCAGCTTCTTTCGAGCCGTTCAGCGCAACAACAAGTTCGATCCGGCGCATGGGTTCGTGGTAAGCAGACGCCTTTACGATACCGAAGCTTTTGGCTTGATCCTTGTTGGCGTGGTCGCGATAGAACCGAGCAAACTTTGTGAACGTCGGGTGATACCGCTGGCAGCATTCGCGCGTGAAACCGTCGCCGTTGCGGTTCGGGCCGTAGTCTTCCGTAGCGCCAATAGCGATCATGTGTACGGGAATCTCGTCTTTGGCAAACTTGATGTTTTCAAGCTTGTGCGCAAACTCCGCGCCGGCCCGTTTGATCAGGTCAGCCTTGTCTGAGCCGAGCAGCCCGCGACTAGATAACTTAATCAACGAAGCAACTGGCTCGCTGAAGTCTTGCGCGTGCGGCTGGATAACTTTGATCATGCTCATGTTGGTACTCGGTTAGCTGAGTGCGCGGCCTATTTCTTGCGATTCCAGATTGTTCTTCCGGCTTTCGGCTTTCAGCTTCTCTAGTTCGACCATCTGTTTCACGTCAAAATCAGCGAATTGCCCAGCCTCCAGCCGCTTGCGCAACAGCGACTGCATTGCCGCGCCGGAGTCCGTAAAGCTGGGCGCCATCTCTGCAATCTGGTTGTAGGCTGATGCAACTTCGTGCGGGTCATAGCCAGAGATTACAGGGTCGTTCAAAATAAGGTCGTTCAGCACGCCGCGGGACTTGATTTGCTGCAGTTTCTGCTCGTGATCAGCGTCTGACAGTGACGCGTAGGCTTTTTGGCGCTGTGCTGTTGGCTCTGTCTTCTTGCTCATATCCGGCGGTAAGTCTGAGCCCTGACCCATAATGCCACCCAGCGTGGCCATCGTGTTGCCAAATGACATACCGGGTGTAGGCGCCGGCGCAGCAGGGCCGGGTTCTTTAGCGGCTGACTTCAACGTCAGCGGCTCGTTTTGCTGCTCAAACATAATTGAGCCTGTAAGAAACTCTGGCGCTGTTTTCTTCCAGTTGGCCGCCGCAGTCTTCTCGGGCAGCACGTAACTTTGCGCTAAGTTGTACGCAGCAACGTCTTCCAGCACACCTGCAACAAGTCGCACTGGCAGCAAATCACCAAAGTGCGATTCTTTTGTCGCGGCTTGCTTTTCAACATGCGGGTAAACAGCGGCTACCTTGCGCAGCACCATCTCGCCGTCATTGCCAAGGCGCCGGCTAACTTCTCGCACAGCGTCACCGAATGTCATGCTGCCGGGTACGCGGAAATAGCTGCACAGCTTTTCCATGCTGGCGGCTGCTTTTTGATACGCCGCGCTAGCCTGTCGGCGCAGTTCTTCTGCCGCGCGCTTGTCAGCCATCTTTTTGCTGTAAACACGCTCTGCCGCAGACTTCTCGTCACGGGGCGGCGGTGTCCATTGATTCGCGGGCAAGGCAACTGTCGCGGCTGCTTGTTTGGTCAGCGCGCTGTTACGCCGGGCAAGAAAGCCAGTTGGCGACACTGCATACTCAGTCGACACGATGGACGACTGTGTAACTTCGCCAGCTGTCTTGACATGCTTGGGGTACAGTGCGTCCATGACAACATTGACGTCGGCTAACTGGAAGTCAGCGGCTTTTTCCAGCGCGTCTTCACCTTGTTCGCGCTGCTTTGTTGTCCGCCCGGTGTTGTAGGCGTGCACCATGAGATTGATGTGGCCAGCCGGGATGTTAGACGCTGTGGCACTCTTGATGATTGCGTCGTTCGGGCTGGAGCCGGCGTTGACAAGCTCAGCCGCTTTTTCAATAGCGGCAATCAGCGTCTGCTCGGCTTGTTTATTTAGTGGCCGCATCGGTAGCCTCCGGGTAACGCAGTTCTTGAATCATTTTTTGATCTTGCACGTCGCCGCCAACAGCAAGGGTCATGAGTTCGTCATTGCGTAACTCAGCAGCGCCATTATCAAAAGGTAACATTTTTAGGGTCGAAGAATCCAGTTTTGTACCCACGCGGAACGGCAGGGCTGCAAGCATAGCCCCGATGTTCTCGACAATTGTGCTGTGTGCTTTACTGGCGTTTGCAGTTGTACGCTCAATTTCGACGTATTTAACAAACGAGTCGATGAGCGGCAGTTGCGTGTGCGAGTTAACCTGCACGGTCAACGCCGCAAGCGCTGCCTTGTACTTCATTGTATTAACAGCGAAGTCTTGGAAGAAACCAGCCACGGCGTCAGGCGCCTCTGGCTTAGCGGTAGGCGTAAACTTGCCGATAATGGCGCTTAGCGTGTGCTCGCCACCGTGATAGCCCATAAGCTTCCACAGCAGGTCATATTGGCGCTCTGATAGGCCGCGGGTAACAGCGTCGGCAAGGACCACGTTCAAGATGTAGTCCGTATGCGCCATTTTCTCGCGAATGTCAAAGAAGACATGCGCGAAAGCTGCAACAACGCTTGGCTCTATGCCTAATTTGGCCGCAATGCTCTCGTCTGTTTCGCCAGCCAGAATGCGGGCCTCGATAGCCCAGCGTGTTGGGGCTTTGTCTTCTATCCAGATTGAGTGGGCCCAGAAAAGATCCCTGTCGCGCTGCAGCAACGCGTAAAGCGCAGCCGGGCGACTGTTAGCCAGATCAAAATGGCGCTTGAGCTTGACGGCCCTGCGGATCCACGTAAAGCCCTCTGCGCCGTCTAGCGTGCGCGAAGCCCGTGGCCCGCCCTTGTCGATCTGTAGCGCGCGCAACCAGCGCCAGTGCGGCGCGCGTTGCGGGCTATCGCGGAAATCATTGAGCATTAGCGCAGCGTCGGGGTGTCAACGGTTACAGACAACACGAAGTTCTTGGCCCCAGACCCCGCTGGCGTGATCTTCAGATAAAGATATCTTTGCGGGTTTGTGGGCGTTCCGTCACGATTGAGATAAGACAGTGACAGGTCATTGTTTTCAGAAACAGCCACATTGTTAGCGGCCGTAAACGTAGCAAGGTGGAACACGCTGGCGGGCAGGGTGCTATTTGGCTCGGTGTCCTGCTTGCTGGTATACAAGTCGGCCGTAAACCCGGCGTTTGTGCCGGAAGCCTGCGCCAAGGTAGCCCGCTTCAGGATACCGCGATGCGGCATCGGGATAGCGACGACAGTGGCAGTAGCGCTTGTAGCCGTAAACGTCTTTTCGCCGGACCAAACTGTACTGGGCATGTTTCCACCTGTTACGAGTTAGCGACAGAGCTGAGATCGACGTCCTGCGCGGCTTCTTCTGGGTACGCCTCAATCGTCTTCTGCTTCAAGAACAGAATCACGTCGCCCAGCATTTCAAAAGCATTGCGCAGCGAATCTTCCAGCTCCGGCATGTCAGACTTGCCGTACCGCTCAGCGAACCGGTCGCCGTGCCAGTAAAACATGAATAAGATACGGCCGAGCTTGTCGAGGCCCTTGGTCAGATCGCCCATGTAACGATCAACCATACCGTCATCGCGGACAGCCTTGAGCATGCTGCCGATCATTGCCGTGTCGAACACCTCGCGCTGACCGCTTTGGGCTGCGTCTGTGATCGACCGGATGTCTTTCTTGTCCAGCAGCGTGTTGGGGTTGTAAATACTGCGGTCTGTGTTGCTGGCGCTCATACTCGACACGGGCACGCCCACGTCGATACCCAGCTGGGTTGGCACACTTGTCCCCATGATGGTTTCGCCGCCCATCACCGGACCCGGGTCGGTCGGGGCGTTAGGCGCGCTGTTAATCATCATTGGCCCGCCGTACGGGTCGGCGTACTTGATGCGACCGCTGTATTTGCGCTTCGCGGCAGCCTGCTTCAGAATGTCGCGAGCGGCCGTTTCACGCAGACCGTGAGTCTGCACCAGCGATACAAGGCCGCTCATGGGGCCCATGCGCTCGCCGTTGATCTCCACCGTCGTGCCGTTGTGGTACACAGTCAGCGCCGCCGTCTTGTTCAGCAGCGACAGCTGTGCGTCAGCCAGATTGCCCGGCATCAGCGGCGAATTTTTGCTTTCGCCGCAACCACACGCATTTTGACCGGCTTCTTCGGCGTCAGCTACGTCATCTTCGCCGGGGGAGCACTTTAACGACTTGAAACCCTCTGGCACGAAGATATCGCCCATGCTCGACCGCAGCTTGGAGCCCTTGCTGGAGCCGAGATGGATACGCACACCGTCGCGATACTTGTCGTAGTTCAGCTGATCCGTGTAGCAGCAGCCGCTAATGTGGCCGCGGGGTGGATGCTTGCTGTGGTCTTCCAGATGGACTTCGTATGATGTCGTCCCGTATTGGCTTTCGCCGTACTCACGAATCATGCGCACAGGCACAGTGGCGTCACCGCTCTTGTTCAAGAGCATAACGCGGCCCCTACCAGACGGCAGGCTTGTGGCTTCGGGCAGCGCGTCGAACCACTCGTCAAACTCTTCACCTTCAATGCGCGACAGCGCAAAAACTTGGTCAGCCCGCGTGTTAATCCAGTCTGGCGTGCCTTCAACGCGCACAACCGTAATGAAGTCAGCGCGCTTGGCAGCACCTTGTGGATGCACAGCAACGTAACAGCGCTCGACGTTACCCGGCTTGACAAGGATCTCGTACAGGCCAGACGACGATGGCGTGAACAGCTTCTTCTCAACTTGAATGTCGTACGGCACCGAAACGTTGTCGCGGTCCCGCTCGTCCTTGATCAGCACGCCGTCCCGCAGCAGTTTCTCTTGATCGTCTTCACTGTAACCGGCAGGTAGCTTAGTTTGGATCGTCAGATCAAACGTAATAATCTTCAGCCCCTTTGCAGACGCTGGCTCGGCTGGCGCCTCAGACAACACGCTGGCCACTTTTACCTGACTCTCGCGAGCCTTGGCCAGTGCAACAGCTTCCTTAATGATATCTAAACCGTGAAACTCCGAGATAGCTTCGGCCACAGCTGGCGCATACTGGCATGTTTTGACCAGCATGTTCAGCGTTTCAAGCCGGGCTTCTTTCAGAAACTTCTTCAGGTCCATCAGCTGACCAATTTCAGCAAAGACGGCATTTGTGTTCTGCGTAGCGGTCTTGGCAAATGGCGCCATGACAGCAGTGATCATCTCTTTGAGCGTCGGCTGTGCGGAGCCGAACTTAGCCGGGCTGCGCGAAAGCTGCGTAAAATCAGGGTTACGCTGGCCAAACTGCGAAAGATTCTTGTCGATGCCGCTGCCGAGAATATTGGGCTTGCGGTTCAGCAGGTAGTTAATCCAGTTCTCTTTCAACGGCACGAAAACATCCTGATTCTTGATGTACAGGAGTTCGTGGCCCTTGAGATCGCCGTTCAGAAAGAACACAGGCGCGTACAGCCACTGCGAACCAAGCTTGAACGCAAACACACCAATAGCCTTGGTGTTTTCGCGGTTCCGGTCGAGCAGCTGAAAACCGATTTCGTGCTCAAGGAGCTTGGGCGCCGAGTCGCGGAGATAAGCGTGCGCCAGATTGCTGAACGACTGCTCAAATGAGGTGTCGTCGCCCCGGCCGCCGATGTCAGCTTGTTTTGTCTGGCTTCGGTCATGCGACCGAACGACTTTCAGCCAATGCTGCCACGACGCTTCTTTGCTTTTCTTGTTGTACACGGCCACCTCCATGCGGCACTGCAGACAATCGGACACTGCTAATAATTTACAGTGTTTCAGCCCCTATATCCTACTGTAATGGTTTAGGCGCTTCCAGCGGCTTCCAGCCACTCGTTGTGCCAGTTACGCCAAACTGCTCGCCGTGAGCCAGCGCTGGGACATAGCTACTACCGGCCGAGTCGCTGCTCAGCCCGCGGTGCACGCTATTCAACAGGCCGCGCTCCTGATAAGAACCGAGCATTCGCGTCATCCAGTCAGGATCGTTCGAGATATTCGACATGCCGCGCACCATCTCTGGCTCAAACGGCGGCGGAGCTTTATGCGCTTGAATACTGTTAATGCCGTACTTGTTCAAATTTGTGACGACATTTTTACCAATCTTTGTGCCGATTGAATAGTGCAATACTGGCTGCTCAAGATAATGGCCAGTTAACTCACTCGGTCGGCCGGCGACAGCGCCAGTTCTAGGCGTCCAGCCGCGCTCCAAAACAGAGTACGGAACAATGTCGTCGGGCGAATATTCACCCTGCTCGTCTGTCATGCGCACGTGGTTAACCAGCCCGCGCGAAAGAAGCTCGATGTTTCGCCGGTGCGCTGGAATACCACTGTTTTGCATAACTTGCCGCATGGCTTGCACAAAGTACCGCCGGCCTTCACCAATGCCCTTGTGCTTAACGACTTCAGACGGGTTTGGCATGCCGTCAGACAACGAGTCGCCGGCCTCAAGTGTGTCGCCGCGCTTTACAATCACCTCGCGCTCAGTCGGCACGTAGTGATCCTGCCCGTTGATCTGGACATAATGCCCGCCCTGTGGCGCTGGCCGAATACCCTGAACTTGGCCGTCTGTTTGAGCGTGCGTTGCGCCGCTTGGATACTTTTTCGGCACCTGCACTAGCGCGTTTAGCGCCTTGAAACCAGAAATAGCGCCAGCGCCGCCCACGCCGCCAGAGTGCTTTGATGAAATCTGCGACTGCGTGACCGGCTCAGAATTAGAGACAACAAGCCCGTTTTCCAGTAAAAACAAATGATCCGAATGCGCAATGTATATGTCGTATGTCGGCCTGACGCCCGCGTCTTCTTCACGAACAAACCGCGCCCGTGTTGAGTCGTTTGTCTTTTTTGCCTCTACAACAATCTGCATTAGTTTTTCGTGTTTTACGCCGGGAATATAAAAATCTGCCAGTTTTTGTACCATGTCCCCGGCGTTGATTGTGAACACATACATGGGTCGAGCATTGTCGGCCTTCTTTTGCGACAGGCGCACAGCAGATCCGTAAATACCAAAACGCACCGCAAGAAGCTCTTTAATCCCAACAATTAATTCGCGGCTTGTGGCTCCAAACCCAATGCCATTGCTGTGTTCGTTTTTAATCACGTAGCCATCAGTGGCAAGAATTCCAGCAATATATGCACGTATTGACGCGTTTGACCACGACCATATTGTGCGCGGCAACTGTTTTTCGTAGGAATGACAACCCCATAAACCCTCGCCGCTCAGCCAATGCTTGAGCCGATTACGGTACTGCTTATTGTCAGTTTCTTTCATGTACACAGAATCTTCATCACGAATTCGATATTCGGGGTGCGCGCCTGTCAAACTAAAACCCAGCGGACGCAATAACGCCGGTAAGTCATCGGCTAGCTCTTTGTCATAACACGTAAATCGCACAGCGTTCTCAGTTGTCAGGCAGCCGTCGCCAGTCAGGATACCGGCCAATAACGCGTACGGCTCTTCGCGCGTATCTGTGTCATCAAAACTTGTCGCGAGCTTAGCGCAAATATAGTCATGCGCGTTTGGCGGTTGAAAACCAAGCGGGCGCGTAGCTATGGCGTCAAAGTACGCCAGCCGGTTAGCGGCAGCTTTGTTAGTGCGAACAACAACTTCAGTCAGAATTTTGTGCTCACGCGTGCCGATAACTGACAGGTAGTCTTCGTCGTTTACGGCGCCTGTGCCGCGGCGATACAGCACACGTACGCACGATTTATCGCCGCTGTACTGCTGCGCCAGCACAGGTACCGGGCAGACAACGCCAGAAATTGAGCACCCCAGCACAATGTCACCCGCAACGATGTCCTCAATCTTTTTCACAGACCCGTCAGCCATGCGTACGCGCGTGCCTGCGGCTAAACAGAGCGCCTGCGCGGCGGCGATTCCGACGTAGTCGCCAATCGGCGGGAGCCGGCCTTTTTCGCGGTAGCCGACGTCTTTGGCGTAAACGCCGCCGTCTTCAGGACCGCCAGTAATAGGGCTGCGGACTAAGATATCTTTAACGCCCGACTGCCGTAAGTCCTGCAGGATTTTGCCCGTAAGCCGCGTGTTGCGCTTGTAGCCGCCAGCCGCGCGCGACAGAAACGCACCTTCGTTGTCCGGGTCGTCTACTTCGGTCGGCATGCCGCGCTCTTCGGCCGTCCGTAAACGCTCGGGATCGTCCTCGTCGTCATGCGTAACAAGTAGCCTGTGCGCCATTTGCGTAAGCTGCTTGCCGTAAAACCCGGCGTCAGCCGTGGCGGTCTTGAGGTCGATAACGCCTTTGCGCGTACCGAACGCGCCGGCAAAATACTCGACCGGCGTCAAACCAGCACCGTAACCGCGCAACACGGGAATTGGAATTGGCTCGCCGCGGTGGTCTAGGTACTGCATGTCAGCGCCAATCAACGAGTTCAGCTGGAACTTATTGCCGACGCCACTGCCGAGAATCTGATGGGCTAACGGGTTATCCTGCCCCTGCGCCTCGGTAAATACTTTCTCGACCAGATCGCGCTGCGCGTTTGACGCAAGTTCGAGCAACTTGAGGTTCTTCTGCTTTTCGGTCGACTGCCGGTCGCTCAAAATCTCGTGCATCGCCGCGTGCGTCTTTATCTGCGCGTTACGTGCCGCCAGTGTTGGCCGAATGTCGTTCAAACCAAAAGACAACCCGTTTGTAGAGTAACCAGCGTCCCGGCCCACGTCGTGCAGCGCCTTCATCACCTTTTTGTATTTGTCAGGGTGCTGTTCGGCTAGTTGAGTGGCCAACGTGCCCATCGTTTTCTTTGTCAGCACGCGCTCGTAGTCACGCATTTCAGGCGGCAAAGCTTCGTTGATCAGAACTTGACCAAGCGTAGTTTTCAGCATGTTAAGGCGTCCAAACAAGATTCTGAATTGGTTTTGGCTTGAAGTCTGTAACTACAACTGTCTTATCAACGCCTAACGCGCGTAACACGTTATGGAAATCTTTTTCGCCCGGCGTTGAGTACACAATAGCTTCGTCAACTTGAATAGCCACAAAGATCGGATTGCCCATGTCATCTTCGACAATGATGCTGTGGGCCTTCTGTTCGACTGGCTGCAAGTGATGCTGCGTCTTAACTAGCATTGCCTGACAGACTCCGGCTAAGCGCCATAACGGCCGCGGCTTTTAACTGCATCTGAGTTGGGCCCGTATACGACGGGTCTTCAAACTGCACCAAGTCAGCCGGCACCGGTCGGCCGATGTACGACGCAGACTTTGGTTGCTCTGCGGCAAGCCACCACGCGCCCTTAACTGCGCCGGCGTTTGGATCAGCGCCCGGAGGCAGCGGCCCGCCCGGAGGAAGCGGCCCGCCCGGATCCTGCGGGCCAGCCGGGGCATTTGGATCTTGCTGTGCGCCAGCATTGGGGTCTTGCTGGGGCGGCGGCGCCATTGGCCCGCCCGGCAATGCAGACTCAGCTGGCGGGGCGCCGTTGCTGCCGGGAGGAAGTACCAACGACTCAGGCGGCACTTGTACATTCATGGCGTTCATGATCGCCGTAAGCTGCTGCTGCATGTTGTACAGCCGGAAGTCGATCATCTTCATCATGTCTTCAGGCTTGGGTTTCTGCGCTGCAGGCGCAGCCGCCGGGGCCACTGGCGCAGCAGCGGCTACGGGAGCCTGCGGTTGCATAGCGCTCATTGCGGCGGCATTTGGGTCCATCGGCGGCGCGCCGCCCATCGACGGATCAGCTGGAGGTGCCGCGCCGGCCATTGCCGGATCCATTGGAGGTGCGCCGCCCATCATAGGGGGGCCGTCAGCCTGCTTCGCAAAATACGCGCGGGCAATCGAGATCAGTTCTGGATTAACGGTGTGCATAGAAACCTCCATGTTGAGCACGTCATGTATTATCTTCCACAATATGTACCGGGGTGTCCACTTCTATTTCCCCGCGGTGATAGGCGTGAACAGCGTCTTTCTTTGTGCGATACACCCGCGGTTTAGCTTTGTTGTTGATCCGACTAGCCGCCAAATACAGGCCAGTCTGATAATCTTTGTTCGGCACGTAATGCGCTTTGAACGACGAAGCCGAGAATAAATTCTTGCTCGGCAGCATTTTCTCGACGGCTTCTTTTGCGGCGTCTTCGGTGCTGGGCACGTGATACTGCATAGCGTCGCCGTCAAAATCTGCGCCGAAACCCTTGGTGATAACCGGGTTAACTTCCATGACTTTGTTCTTGGTGAGCCGCGGATAGAACGCCATCATGCCATACCGGTGCAACACAGGCGCGCGGTTAATCACAATTGGCCGGCTGTTCATTTGCGTGTTCAACTCGTCTGCGGCCGCTTTGCTCTTGTCAACAACAGCCTGTAACGCCTGCATTCTTGGTAAGCCGCGGCGCACAAGGCCACGCACAACGAATGGCTTGTAGATATCCCACGCTTTTTCTTCTGGCAAGGCTACTTCGTCCATGTCCAAGTCTGGGTTGGGCGTAATGACAGCACGCCCGACAAGATCGACTGTGCTGCTGAGAAGTTTACGCTGCATTGTGCCGTACTTGGGGGAGTTGCCAAATACGTGCGACAGGAAACCTTTTACGTTACGCTCGACGTTTTTGGGCTGCTGCGGATCACCCAACCCAGTCACGGCCTTCAGCGAGTCGTATACGCCCAGACGCTCGTCGCTATATTCAGACAGTGCACCAGATGCTTCTTTCAGCGCGCCGTTAGCGTCCAGCAGCTCTTTGTACAGATAGTTAGCGTCAGCCACGAGCGGTAGTTTCTTGGGGCCCATCGTAGATACGGGCCTGAAGATTGGCGGCAGTACGGGGACTTTAGTCAGCATCCAGTCTTTCGGATGCACGCCGGTAGCCTGCGAACTCTTGAGGAAACCCAATCGGCGCACAGCCGCGTCACGAAGAGTACTCCGCCCGCTTTTGATATCTTCACGGGCTTGCTCTATGGCGTGCGGGACGTTTACTTTGGCCAAGGCTTTTTGAATTGCCTGCGGGCCAGTTGAGTCAAACAACGTCGCTTGGCCAGCCAGTACGCCGCGGAACTGCTTCTCTGTCAGACCCAACACGCGCCTAATCGGGTCTTCCATGATTGGGTTGGGCATTGGCTCGTGCAGCGTAATCTTCGACCAGCGATTGCCGCCGTGTCCGCCTGTCAGCGCCTCGTCAAACAAGCCGCCCGGAACTGGCTTCATGCGCCCCTTCCAGTCCACAGTCTCAGAGTTCTGGATTTCGCGCGTACCAGATAGCTGATCGACGTCTTTATCCGTCATCGCCATGATGTTCGTCTTTGTGCCTTGCCGCGTCACGTTGATTCCAGACGCGCGCAGCTGGCCGACAAACTTCTCGTACACATGCGGGATCTTCGGAAGCGGCGGGGCGTAACCAGCCATAAACTGCGACCAGTAATCAGGATTAGCTTGCCCGCGCACCATTTTGGCATCACGGATAACTTTGCCGGCACCGTGAGACAACAGCGCGCCAAGGTCCAGCATGCCGACGCGCTTTGCACCTTCCGAGCCGCCCTTTGCTGGCGTACCCTCGGCGGTGTAACTTCCCATTGACCGGCCCTGCGCCTTGGATTCGCTGGTGTGGTGCAGCTTCATGAAGAACCGGCTGCCAGTTAACACACCCGGAATCTTGCGGCCTGTTTCAGGGTCAAACAGGTCTTCTTTGTCAGATAGGCCGTGCTTGTCCAACTCACTCTGGGCAAAATCAATCAGACTGTTTTGGTTGTCGAAGTCTTTGATCTTGTACGGCTTACCGGTCTTGTCCGCTACTTTACCCAGCGTAGCCTCAATGACCTGCGCTGGATTTACGCGGCTGATTAAACCAAGTGGACTAACCAGCACTTCAAATGGGTTGCCGTCTTTATCATGCGGCATCTGGTGATCTGGCACAATTTCGGCAATCACACCCTTGTCGCCAAATCTACCTGTGAGCTTGTCGCCAACTTCCATGACCGACTGGTTTTTTACAACAACGCTCACGCCCTTGTCTGTGTGCTCTACGTCGGTAACAACCCCGGGCGAATGATGATCCCACGTCACGGTTTCGTCTGTGAAACTACCAGCACGACCGCGATGCACTTTGCCGTACACCGTGTCTTTTTTCTTCGCGACAAGCACAAGGGGATCGCCGTAGTTAACAGTTGTGCCCTTTTGAATAGCGCCTTTGTCGTCAAAGTTGTCGAGCAGCTTCTTGTCGTACACAGCGGGAAACAAGCTGGTAAAAGCTTTCTTGCCTACGTGCGTGTTCTCGTCCCATTGCGCTTCATGCTGGTACATGTGCTCGCTGGTCAGACGCTTGGCCGCACTCTCTGAGATCACGCTGGCGTCTTCGTAGTTCTTGCCTCTAAACGGCAGATAGGCCACGCGCATGTTCAAGCCAAGTGCTGCGCTACCCTTGTCGTCCGTGAAGTTAGACCGCGCAAGAAGCTGGCCGGGTTTTACAACGTCGCCGGGCTGAACCATCGGCGTCTGGTGTAAAAACGTCTTCCGGTTGTACGGCATGTCGTTGTACAGCTCGATAGTCTTCTTGTTGCCGTCTTTATCGCGCAGCACAATTCCATCAGGAGACACCGACACAACCTGCCCGTGTGCTTCTGCGCGCGTAGCTCCAAGCCGCGTACCCATCTCGTCTTCGTGCGATGTGGTAGGGTCGTCTGCTGTGGCTGATTGGACATGCGGGGCCTGCGCGCCAACGAGCGGCAGTGCTTGGGTGAACATGCGCGAACCCATGATGACGCGGTGGCCTTTCACCATGGTCTTCATCGGCACCATGTTGCTCAAGCTAGACAGCGTTGAGTCCATGTGCGGTAAGCTGTATTGCGTCTCTTCACGCGGCACATACTTCAGCCGGCCGTTGACAAGCGCAGCGACCACGGGCAACTTGTTGTGCTCTTCGCCCGGGAACACAAGCGGCGTGTCGGCCAGCTCTTGCGGCGTTTTGAAGATCTTTTCGCCGGTTTTGTTATCTATAACGGGCGTATAGATCTTGCCGTCAGCGCCCTTCATGGCACCGCGGGCAAAACGCATGTCTACGCCGACTTTTCCGCTCTCTGGTGTGCGGAGATAATCGATGAACCCAAGGTGGCTGGGCTGGACGCTACGTGATTCAGCGGGCACAGCATCGAGCGACGATATGCCGCCTTCGCCCATGCGCGTAACGCGGGTCTGGTGGTCGTAAATCTCAGCCGGGTTGATTTCTTCCAAGCTCGACCCAAGGCCAGAGCCAATTAAGGCAGCTTGAATAGACTTGTCGAACACGCTGCTGGGAATGTGGTCTACGGACTTCTTGGCCGTTGCGCGCCACAGAAGCTTATTCAGGCCCATGCGGTCTTTGCCAAAACGCTCCGCAATCAGATCTTCAGGGCCAGCGACAGACTGAAACACCATGTTGTCACGGTCGTCTGGGTCTGACTCGCGCCTGTTCACAGCCAACAGCTTTTTGGTGATGGCTAAAATAGTTTCAGGGTTAATAGTCGTGTGCCCTGTGCCGAGCGTGCGGGTTGTGACTTCGGGATCGAGTTGCGTCTTGGCAAACTCGGCCATGATTGCTTGCTGCTTGGCTACAGAATCAGCGCCCTCGACTTGTTTGTTCACAAGCCGCTGATAGAGCTTATCCAGCGTGCCGGCGTCGCCCTTCTCCATATTGACTGCGGTGATGTCGTTACCCCAGTGCTCGCGCAGCTGAGTGTCAGTGACGCCCATTTGCTTGAGCAGCGGCATAAGCGGAATTTGCGCCTGCCCGATGCTGATCTTGAACACGCCCGTAGCAGGGTCGAGAAAATACCGGTGGGAGCGGCCTTTACCGGGAAGCGTGTTAACGTGCGCTTCGATTTCGCCGTTGTCTTTTTCGCGGGTAAATACACCGGGGCGCAACCGCATCTGGTGCGCTAGCGTGTACTCGACGCCGTTGTTGACGAACGTACCGGAGTCTGTGAGATACGGCACATGGGCAATCGTCGTCTTACGCTGGCCAACTGTCTCGCCGGTTTTGTTATCTATAAGATTCCACGTGCCCTGCATTCGGCGCGACAACGAACTTTTTGTCAGAACTGCGCGCTTCTGATCAACGCGCGTAAACGTTTCTGGGCCAGCGTAACTAACGTCGGCAAGGTTCAACGAGTACAGGTCGTTTTGTACCGGTTTGATCGTCTGTGCGCTTTTCAGCGCCTGATCAAAGATATTCTGCCGCATACCAGACACGTCCCCAAACGCTCGCATGGCGGGCGCGGGAAGTGGTTGCGGCGGAGTAGTAAGCGGCGGCAGTTCGGGCGCTGGCATTACGTCACCCGATTTGTGATTGGGCAGCCTGCTGCTTTAACGAGGCAATTTCGTCGGGGTCTACGTATGTTGGCAAAATTCCAGCAATTCTCGCTTTTGACTTAGCAGCGTCTTCAACAGCCTTGGCGTGCGCCCGTTCTTTTGCGCGGTCGTACATGAGCTTGGCGGCAAGCCCGCCCATACCCAGCCCAGTGGCAACATATGCGCCGCCAACAGCCCCCGGTACGCGCTTGGCTACATCTGTAATGTCATTCAGCCATTGCGGCCACGCGACTTTCTCTGCGGCAGCTTTCTCGACAGCCGTGTCGTACACGCCGTCTAAGTTGTTCTTGGCGCTGCGGCCCAGTAACGCGTCGTGATATTCTTTTTCGGCAGCGTCGATTTCAGCTTGCCGGTTTTGCTGCTTTTTACGTTTGTGCAACATGCTCACAAGCCCAGTCCCGCCGGCCAATCCAAGCGCGCCAGCGCCAAGAGTAGCGCCTGTACCGAAAGACGACCGAATAATGTTTGGGTCGTACGTACCCGGAGACGTCTGGTCGATAATTGGGGAAAGCGGACGCAGCAGATCGATAATCTTGGACGGCAGCATGCCGCCAATGCCTTCAGTTATGTTGTCGTAAATTCCGGCAAACTTGGCTGGCTCTTCTTCTTCCTTGCGCTTCGCGCGCTCGCGGGCAGCCTGCGACAGACTTCGAGCAAGATAATACAAGCCAGCAGCGCCAACGCCAACACCCAGCCCAGTCCCGCCAGCGCGCAGAATACGGTCGCCCCAGAAACGCTTAAGATCGGGCTCTGTAGGCGCGCTAGCGCCGGATACAGCGGGTTTTGCTGCATAGTTGCCTGCTTGTGCGCCGAAAGTGGAGTCCATGCCGCCAATTGCTTGCTTCTCTCGCTGCATAAGTGCACCTGCTTATTTTGCGGGCGGTACTAGGCCGTATACCTGATACCACTCCATCCAAATACGGTAGTGTTTTTGTTGTTCGTCCCAGTTATCGGTTCGTTTAACGAGCCGATACCAGCCGTTCACTAGTTTATCACTTATGTCGTCAAACATCGCCTTGTCGACAGGATCCCACAGCAAAAACATACGCGACTTAAAATCGCGACGCTCGTCTAGGTTCTCAACCTCTTCTTGTTTCAGGTCGCGATGCGCAGAGTCGGTCGCCAATACGGGCAGCCCGTCTATTGTGCCGGGCCACTGTAACCGTAAATCGCCGTGCTGCGCGCCACCAATTTCGCCGTGATATTTACTCAGGCTCATTTGTTATCCTGCTGGGCGGTACAACCGTAACTTATGATTTACCTTGGCACGGGCTGCGTACGCCTTGTACGCTGCGGCTAATTCTCGTGCCTTAATGTCTTCTTCGTCAATGTCAGGTTCTGTAAGCTTAGCGGCAGTGTGCCCGAGCAGACCGCCGCCTACGGTAGCCAGCGCCAGCGGTGTGTACGCGATATTGCCAAGCGCATTTGTAACTGTTTGCATGTCAGGCAACCCAAACGCGGCTGTTTTGACATACTGATCTGCGCTGGTAATCCGGTGAGTTAACTCGTCGCCAACAAGACCCTCTTCGGCGCAGCGCTGCAGGAAACCGCGCTTGAAAGCTTCTTTTTCAGTCTCTGCCATCAGTAGTCTCCCGGCAAAATCAGTTTTTTGGGTGGTGCCCCTACTGCGAAATCTGGGGTGGCATACCGGCCTGTGTCTCTCCCCAGTGGTAGGGCGCCGGGCAGCGCTGACTTGAAATTAGCGCCGCTGGCCATTGATATCTTACTCTTTCGACCCGGGCGGTGTCGCTTGAACCATGCATCTACGGCCGGATCATCGCGGTCGCCTTGCTCTTTGGCTTCCCGGGTGCAGGCAATCATGTTATCGATTGCCTGTTGTAACTCCATTCGGTCGGCGCTCAGCCAGACCGCTGCAGATGGATTATCTGCTGCCATTACACGCATGCGCTGCGCTTCCTCGCCAATGGCTTGGGCGCGCAAAAGAAACTCTTTACGCGTCAACACGTAAAACTCGCCTGTCTCCTCGTCATGCAAACAGACAAAGCCGTTCTGGGCGTAGAATTTCAGGCCGCGGTACGTGAAGCACTTACCCGTAACCGTCTGCAGATCAGGCATTTAGCACCCGTAAAAAGATAAGATAACCAGCCGTTACTTAACGATTGTGCCGGACTTTGTGATTGTTCCGGTGGTAACAACCGGCAGTGGCCGCTCCTGCAGTTTCATAATCGGCGCGGTGCCAGACGTACTCTTAGGGCGATAATTGGCGCACTTGGTCCAGCCCTGCCCGTCGCCGGACGGCACTTTCCCTGTGCCGCCGCATGTCAGGCAGTCCTTGTGGTCGACCTCCGGGTTTACTGGCCCGACGGGGGCCAACGGCGAGCCATGAAGTAAAGCAGAGTAAGAAACCTCTGCAGCGACCAACCCGATAACGTCTTTTTGGGTCGGCTTCGCATCTGGCACCACCGCAACCGGAGTGAAAAACAGCATGAGCCACTCAAACATGTGTTGTCCTTTTGCGATTACTGCGACACGTTCCAACTATATGTTGCCGAGAGCGCCATAACTTTTCAACTTCTTTGGCGGCCAGCCGTTAACACCAGACATCGCGATCATATACCGATTTTTGATATCCGCCCACCGTACCCAGAATGCGCCAACAGGAATATCAATAATAGTTCCGAAGATACGGCGCCCGCCGGAGTTCCAGTCGCCCCAGCTCTGCTGCAGCAACACAAGCGGCCCGCCGTAGAGTTTAATGATTTCTGGCCTGTCGTCTACAGCAAGATACGCCATCGCGTGAGCCCAGCCAGCACGAGTGCGGGCCGACACGCCATTAATGTCGCGCTCGTCCGAAAAACTTTCACCGCCGCATGAACTTACGCAGTAGCCGTTCGCGAGTAAGTCGCGCAGCACTTCGTACGACTCGACTTCGGTGATTGTCTGAACAAGGTGGTCTTTGCCGACAGCCAACCAAGTTTTAGGGGGCTCTTTTGAGCCGTAAATACCAGCGTTCTTCGAGCTGTACGACGTAAAATCGACGTTGATTTCAGGGTATTCTTTGCGCAGCCACAAGCCGCTCTCGTTCAGCACTACAGCTGCAGCTTCAGGACACGACCAGCCGTCGCCGCCGTGCCGGCGCCAATTGTAGATCGCCTCTGTAGACAACACGCCGGAAAGAATACCGGCGGGGCTAACTTCAGGCGCGCTTTCAAGTTTACCCGTCTTCGGGTCGGGTACGCCGCTGGTAATGTCGCAGCACATGGTGCCAAGACACGCATTACGGGTTGACCAGCTTACACAGTCGCCGCGACCTTGGGCTCCACCCGGGAGGCAACCCGGGTAGAGCTTCAAGATCTCAAGAACTGGCAGGCTCAACTTGCCCTTGCCAGTTTCTTCCAAGTTATATGCCGAGCACGCCATTGCGCCGTCGGGAATACCGCCGGCCGCACTGATCTGATCGCGCAGTTTTTCAGCGGCTTCTGGGTTGCTACGCGCCCCCACAAAGCCCTTTTCGTACGCTGCCTTAACGTCGTAAACGCTTGTAAAAAACTGCTCTTTGTCGTCCATGACATGTCTCCGGCAAAAAGATCAATTGCTCTCGGTCTCGTCGGCAACAGGTGCATCGGCTACGACATTCTCGCTGACCAGCGTCACGGCAAAACCACCGGGCTGGGCAGGAGCAAGCGTGTCCTCAGCTGTAAACTCAAGCGTGGCAGGCACAGACTTGTTGCCAACATCGTCCACATCAATCAGCGACAGCACAACCTGCGCACCCTGCGGAACTTCAATCGCACCCAAATTAGTAGCCGTGCCGGCCAGCACAGTTGCGGGCTGCTCAACGCCATTCACCGTCACGGTCAGAACGCGAGACCCAACGTCTGCATCGACCGGGGGCGCCACAGAAACGTTATACGTATACGTCAGAACATTTGCCATAGAATCACTCCTTAATTGCACCACTCTCAACCCAAACGGCGCGGACACGCCGCTGTTCGTTTCACACAAAAAAATGTACGACGCGGTCAGCACAAAAATACAGAACAGTAAAATAACCAGACCTGTCGGCGATAACGCCACCCCAAGCGTCGGCATGCTACTTCTTCTCCGCGATAATTGGCTTAGCCTGTCGCGCAGAACTGGCAATCGTCTCGCACACGTCGATGATCTTTTTCAGCATGTCTGGCGTAATTGACTGCACTTCTTTTGAGCCAATAGCCGCGTCAAACAACTGCTCAATCGCGACATCTAGGCCGGGATACGTGCCCGGCTTCTCAATAGCCAGCTGCAGCGTGTTGGTTTGAATGTCGTGGAGCTGCTCTGTGGTGTTCACGCGCGCGCTGTTGTCCCGCGTAAGCACGCGCGCTAAGCCTGTGTAAACGCTATCAGTGCGGGCTTTGTCTTCGGGCGTAGCGTTGGCCAACAAAGTCAAAATACCCGCGTCAGTTGCATGCTCAACAACTGGCGCAACAGGTGCCACGACTGGTTCAGGCTTGGCCATAAACGCGCCGGGGCCGTTAGGAAACAACAGTGAAATAGCCAGCAAAACGCCAGCTAACAGCACTAATTTGGTACCGCAGTTTTTGCAGTTCATACAACACCCTTAGACGGTTGCTGAAACTCGACAATCACACGCAAGAGCACAGTACACGCCTCTACGCCATCTTTGCAATCTTCTGCAGAAAGACGGTCGCGAAGATTGGTGACCGCAACAATGTCGTTCACCAGATTTACGGCAATGGACGGCTGCACAACAGGCGCAGTAGCTGCGGCTGGAACACCCACATTAGCGCCAAAAAGCTTGCGAATGATAGCGCCGATCTGTGCGCGATACACAAGAAACACGGCTACGGCAAACAAACCAGCGCAGATAAGTTGGAACTCAGTCATGGTAACTCCAGTTTAAGACAGGTGCTGTAGTGTATCAGGTTTGCGGAACAAGGACATATGGCCGCCCGTTAATCAACAACGTGCCGTGAATTTGGGGCGCAGCGTCTTTTGTAATTGGGTAACGTTCGGTGCGGGGGCCGTACAACTTCACAATTTCTTCAATGTCGCCCGTCTGCGGCTTTGTCATGTTCGGGTCGTAGTAGGGCGCCATGAGATTACCGGAATTCAAGTGCGGCAGCCCCAAGGCGTGGCCCAGCTCGTGGCAGATCACAGCCACTGCCATGTTGAAACTCCACGACTCAGCCTCGTCAAACATCTGGTCGAGCTGGATATTTGGCGCTACGCCGCACGGTAACTCACTCCACGCGAGCGTCCCGCCTTTGTTATCTAAACCGTGTTTCGCACCCATGCCAGACCGCGCATAGATGTTAGCCAAGCTCTGGTTGTCGACCCGGACGGGGTCTATGTTGCACACCTCTGCCCACTGCGAAAACGCGATGTCGTAGGCTTGCGCGATCTGTTCTTTGTTCAGACCGGGCAGATTGATCTCGTGGAAGTAGGCTATCTTCTCCATAGGCCACTTGCAGATCTCGCCACCCGGGGCTGTGATATTGAAATCAGGCAGCCCGCAGCGTGGCCGGTTAATCCGGTGCGCTGTCTTAGGGCCGACCTTGCCAGTGGGGTCCAGACCGTTGAACTCCTGATAAGCCTTGATGGCTTTCTGGAGTTCTGGGCCTGAAATCTTTTTCACTGCGGCCATCGACTTGTCGCCAAAGTACCCAAGCCCGTGCAAGCGCTTTAAGATATCTAAGACGGGGATGACGTGCTCAAACGGTTTGCGTGCCATGTGTGCGTCCTTGCATAGCGTGGGTTATTGCGCTTCTTCCTGCGCTATCGCAATCAGAGCGTCAAGCGCAGCGTCATCGGCAGATTCGCTGATGTCGTACAACGCCGTCAAAATAGGATTCGGCTTAGTCTTGCTAACCGCATGCCCCGCAAACTTCTCGCTGTACAGAGCGTTCATTCGCCGCCGCAGCCGGATAAGTTTTCTCGGCGGCAGCGTGCGAATGTCTCGAATGCTCTGCTTCAGGTCTTTGGGCTTGTTGGGATTGCAGTACATAAACAACTGCACACAAATCGAAATGATCGTGATGATCGTAATCGGATCGAACTGCGCCGATTGCTCAGACTGAAAATCAAGCTCATCAGCTAGCTTGTTCTTCAGCGCTTTAAGCTCCGGCGTAGCGTCGATCCTACGTTGCAGTTCGGTAAGCTCCATGGCTCAGCCCTGCCGCGCTTGCATACGCTCAACAGCCTGCATACGCTCAACAGCCACGATTTCCATGAGCTTGTACCGCGACTCAATCAGCTTGAGCTTTACGGCAGTCCGCCCAGAGATGTACTTCCAGATCAGCGCACTATTGAGCACAAGAATTTGTGTCGCGCCAACAACAGCAGTCACAGCCTTAAGCACAGTGTCAGCGTCAGACTGGTTGATCCAACCCAACATGACGGCCACGGCTACCAAGTTGGCCACGGCGCCAGCGGCCATAGTCCAGAACTCAGCCGTCAACCAGCTTCCGCCGGTGTCTTGGGCTGTATCAGCCACAGTGTTGTTCAAAACGCGCAGCTCTTCACGGGCGGTATCGATAGCTTGCATGGCAATGCTCCTAGAGTTAGTGGGTAACTCTATTGTGCCAAAGCAGGCAAGCTAGCGCAACACAACTAGCTATCGCGCGCCAAAAAGCGGCGGAATTATGGCGTGCATCATGCCGCCCCACAAACCCATGTCTTGTAACTTATTCTGGCCCTCGGGTGTTAACCCGGCCATTGCCGACAGCGCCCGGCCAGCTATGTTAGCTGTGGCTAACCCAACGCCCGCTGACGCAATCCCGTGAATGACGTCAATTGGCCTGATAATAGGCGACCGCTGGCTGGCGCCGATACCAGACATAAGGCCGGTAGCTGCTGCAGCATATTGCGGCGGCGTATGTGTTTGAAAGCCGTTGGCAAAGCCGCGCTGCACATCGTTCCACGCGGCTTGATTGAACTGCGATACGTGCACGTTAGGCTGGTACAGCGGCATTCCCGGGTAAGCGCCAGTGTCGTCATACGACATAGCAGCTTTTTCTGGTAACTGCTCGTGCGGATATTCAAACGGCGTGTCGTTGCGCGTGACTAACCCCTTAAGCATGCTTGTGCGCATAGCTTTGGCGTTCGAATACGCGTTGACGCCGCCAGTTGCCAGCCCGCCAAGCGCGCCAATCATGCCGAGCGTCCGACGTAGTTTACCGCGCTGTATATAACGTTCTGGAAACAGCTGCTCCGCCAGCGCGCCAGCGCCGTAGCCAAGCCCGCCAGCCAGCAGGCCGGTCATAAGCCCATTGGATAGCGGCGTCGGGCCACCAAGCATGGCAGTTCCAGTATTCCACACTGCTGGCAACCCGGGCACTACAGAACCGCGCTTGATAATAATCTCTTTGTCCCAGTCCGGGGTCGTGGCGGCAAACGTCGTCATAACAGGCGTTTTACCAAGCAGTTCGGCAAGCTTGATCCGGGCGCTATCAGTCGGAAGCGTTGGCCCGTAAACGGTAATTTGATTTGCGCTTGGCGCCCATGTAGCCACGCTAGTAGACAGCAAATCAACAGCAACAGCCGCGCGCTCGTAGGCTAGCTTCACGGTAAATGCGTACGGCAGCAGTTCTGCTACGCGCGCAGGCACCAGTCGCCATTCGTAGAACGTAGCTGTATTTGCCATTCACTTACCCGACAGCGCCATAAAAAGGTGCAACATGAACCGAACAAACACGACCAGCCACGCCAATGCGCCGCTAATAGCTAAAAAAACGACTACGCTCGTGGCCGTGAGCGCCGGAAACAGCTTGTGTACGGGGATAGTCTTGAACAGCTGCCACGCCCGAATGTAACCCAGTGGGCCGGCTGGCTTAGTTGGCTCTGGCTCTGGTACTGGTGTTGGGCCGGGAGCTGGTTTTGGCTTGGGCTTAAACCAGTCTACAAGTCCGCCAAGAATAGGCCGCACTGGCTTGCCGTCTTTTTCAGTGTCAACCATTTTTGCGCCCACCTAAGTTTTTCAATGAGTCAAAGATATCATTACCGTACATTTGCGTCGCTTTGTCCAGCGGGTTCATCTGCGGCAGCGTTCCGTGTACAGCAGCCAACGCCATTTGATATCTATACTGCGGGTCGAGCTGCGTGCGGTACATGTGCATGTTCTGCCGCGAGTTCAAAATGAAATCGCCGCGCTGCTTTGCTTTTGACAAGTGATCCATGACGTTGGCAAACACTGGCTTAGCGTTGTCGTACACAAGCGGGTGCTGGAAGTTCATCAGATTTGCAAACTGCTGTGCGTACACGCTGCCGTCTGTGTTGGGCACATTGAAAGCCGCTTTTACGCCGCTTGGAATAGTCGTCGGGTCAGTGTGGAACCGGAACTTGGTCGGCATGTGCGTAATGCCCTTGAACTTGGGCGCGTCGTCGTCGATCTGCCAGTCTTGCGGCGACTGCGACATAAGCTTCCTGAGAATCTGCGCCTTGTGGCCGTAACGCTTGTTGTCAGAGTGATTCTTGGCCGCGAGCAATTCTTCGATGATCTGCGCGCGGGAAAGCTTCTCTATGAGCTTTTCTTTTGCGTAGTAGGCGGGGTCACTGGACAGGTGATCCTTGGCAATTTCTTTGGCGATTTGATCATTGTCTGTGTGTTCGTGTTCATCGGCTTGTCCTTCTGCGAGGGCTTTTGAAGAAAAATCCCGGTCGGGAACATTATCAGCTTTTCCACCATGTAACAGGTCTTTTGTTACCGTGCGGGAAAGTGTGTTAGAGTGCTGTATTTCAGCAGTAGATGCAGCTTTACACCTGCCACAGCCCGTTTTTTTGCATACGCATGTTTCAGGGCACGTGCACGGGCCAGAACAACCGCACTCGTATGTTGTGTCTGTAGCCGCGGCTGCTTTCAGCTCGCCACGACTGGAACTCTGCATAGGCATACCGTCATCGGTGGCGTTGCCCTTGCTTATGCCGTTGGGCTGCAGCACGTTTTTACGGCGCGCGGCAATTGTGATGTGAAACTGGTGGTCGCCGTTAGGCATGGGTGACAGGCCGTAGCTCTTGCGCAGCGCTGTAAGCCCGGGCGCAGTCACGGTCATCACCCAGACTTTGCTGACGTTGCCAGCTTTGGGCGTGAACTCTTCAAGCTTGCCCAGTGAGTAATGAAACGTGTGGCCGCGCTCGTTGATCTTGTCTGGGCCAATCTTTTCAACTTCTTCGGCAGACATGACAGAGATATGCGCGTTCATTACGTCTGGCTTGTCGTCGTCGAGGCCCCACACGCCTTTTGTGGGAAGCTCTGCGCCCGGGGCTGTCATGGCGTCAAACAAGCCACGGACAAACGCATTGGGGACAGACAAGAGCAGCCAATTGGACTTAGACAGATACAGCCGGCCTGAAAACGCGTGGTTTGTGCTGGCCTGCTTGTCGCCCCGGTACAGCCAACCGAAGGCGTTGCCGGCTACATAGGCCGGATGCTCTCTGAGATATGCCGGATCCCATGCCAAGGGATCGAGGGCTGATAGGCTGTCCATGTCGTGCTGGCCTGTTGTTAGGGGCGCCTAGTTTGGCGCGGCGTACGCTGGTTTGGCATTACCGCTTACCTGTGCGTCATGCTGTTTGTGGGCCGCAGCCGCAAACGCTGAAAACAACAGCATGGCGCAGCAGAACAGGGACGCCACCCACGCCATGACGCTCAATTGCTTACGAATCGTGATGCTCATGCTTTGGCTCCTCGATGTGTTCGCGTTCATGGACAATCGTGACTTTGATGCCTGAGCCAGCCAGTAAAGATATCAATAAGTCAGTCAACGTTGAACCACCCATGCCAGCGAGTACGCAAACGCCAATCAAGCCATATACGTTCTCGGCTTTCCTGTAGTTTTGGTACCAAAGCAACGCAATCGCTAACCCCATGAACCCGGCGTTAAGCATGGCGCTGACTACAGCTAGTTTAGAGAGTTTCTTGGCAAACCGCAAAAGCGTAGCCAGACCCGCAAACGCAGCTGCGCCAAACGCGCTGACGAACACACCCAGCGATGTAGAAAGCTCGTCGCTCATGGTATTTAACTTCTTTGCTACGCTGTGTTTACGTCAACCAGATTAATTATACAAATGCACCAAAAGCCCTTGCGATCCCCTTCCGCAAGTCCAGTTTCAACCGAAGTCGAAAATCCACGGCGACTTACAAAGGCGCTAAGCGCCTCGTGTGGCATTCGCCGTTCCTCCACCCGCGCGCTCGACAAAATCTGACCGCGGAACCTGTAAAGCCATTGGCATCCCTGCCGCAGACAATACGCCTAACCAGCCGGCCACCACGACTAACTTTTGGTGCACTTCAAGTTTAGCAAATTCATACCCCACTACAGAGTACGAACCCAGACCAGCAAATTGTCAAAGAACACTGCGAATTACGCGCCTAAATATAGCGTGCCGGCTCATTGCTGCACAGGCCAGCCGGCTCGTGGTCGAAAAGCCAGTTGCTGTCAGCCATTTCGGGGAACACAGCGATAGAACGCGGGGCTAACTCACGAGGCGGCAGGGTCCAGATAAACTGCGAGCTGGTCAGGGTCAGCGGCGACTCTGTAGCTAGCACAGCATGCGCGCCAATGTTGCACAGCGCGTCTAGCGTTTCGGCGTTCTGGCACCGGCTCCACACGCGATGCTTTGAAAAGAAACTGGGTGGAACTGGTGTAAAACCGCTGGCGTGCGGCAAAAGAAAACCGCCACTCCTGAACACGACGTCCACGCATATGTGCCAGCCAGCTTTGAGCGCTTCTTGGAGATATTTCAGCGTGTTTTCCTGCTCTGGAATGCGCCCGTTGATGTTGCCCAAGTGTGAGATGATAATCCCGTCAAACCTCTGATTTTGTGCCATACAACCGTCCTTGTTGCAAATAAAAACGCCCGGTGGTTCCCTCGCTTTCATCCTTGTCGGAGAGCGCTGGGCCGGGCGATGTACTGTGGCTTTGTATGGTACTGAACTGGCCTCAACCTGTCCACAATTTGATCAGAGAATTTTGGCCGCAATCAGACAGCCGCGGACAACAGCGTGCAGCGGGTCATTGGCGTGCCGAACTTCTTTCACAGCCAATGGAAAACCGTTCTCTTCCAGCTTGACTTTGAACATCTCGACAAAGCCCTTGGCCTGCGTTGTGCCGCCTGCCAAAGAGATCACAAGGGGCGCCGTGAACTTGGGCAAAGACTTGTGCCCCTTGAGCGCCGCAGCCAGTTGCTTGACCGTGTAGTCAATAAGCCGTTCGTAGTAGGCGCTCACAGCTGACAGCACCGGATTGTCGTTCTGCTCGCCAATCACAAACGTGCCGTGCTCTTTCTCAGCTTGAACTACCGAATCTGACTCGGCAGTTGCGACAGCGGTCATGCGGTCGATCCAGTCGCCCGAGCGTGTCGTCGAGAACAGCACTGTGGGCTCGCCGTTGAGCATTACGCACACGTTGACCATACCTGCGCCCCACGAGAGCCCAATGCCCGTGTAGTCGTCATTTTCGAGCTCTGAGTAGCACAGCGCTTCAGCCTCGTTGATAGCGCGCGGGCTGTACCCGACGCCGGTTAAGATAGCTTTAACAGTGTCCTCGTGGTAGCCAACGTCAAAGTCTTCGTCGCCCTTGTCTACAGGCTGCGCTGGAATACAGAACACGATCTTCTCGTCGGGCTCTGTGGCTTGGCCGGCTACTTCCTGCAGAATGAAAGCCAGCACGCGCTTGGCGTCTTTCTCTTTGGGAGAAACTACGCCGCGGTACATCGGGCGCTTGGCCGAGTCATTGCGCTCTACAGCTTTCTCGATAGCGTCTTGGCCCAGCAAAATAAAGCTTCCGTCGCTGTCTTTGACGAAGACTTTACCAGTCAGGCCCTTTTCGATCATCTTCGTGGCCACAGGCGTCGTGGGTTTGATCACGTAGAAAGCATCGCGGAAGTCTTTGTAGGCGATGTTCGCGTTGTTCTCAGTGCTGTCTTGGGCCAGCACGATAAAAGAAGTACCGACGTCTAAACCTTTGGCCATGTCATTTTCCTTTGAGCTGCGCAAGTTTCGAGATCGAAGAAGTTATATCATCCTGTGTTTCTGTCGTTTTGCCAAGTGAAACAGGCTGGGTTTTTGCCATAGACGCGGTGCTTATCTTCGAGACAAACGTGCGGTCGTCTATCGATATCTGGTTAGCTGGCGCTGTAACGACAGGCGCAGTTCGCTCTGGTTCGCGGGCTTTGCCGTCTGTTAGCCAACTTGACGCTGGTTGTACAGGATGCGAGCAAGCCACGTCGAGCCGGCCGATGACGTAGCCTACAATCCCGCCGACGAGCAACAACAGAAAGCTGGTCGCGTACTGGTTGTACAGCTCCATAGATGTGCTTAGCCTTTGCGCCAGCCCTTGTGTTGGTGTCGTGTGCCCCGTGTGACGCACCGCATGTTTGCCCTATTTAAGCCGTGTTTCTTGCAGAACTGCCTCATGTTTACGGCTGTTATGCGCTCACCGGCTGGCGAAATGAGCTTACACACGCTGGCTGTCTGTGCTGCGCGGGTCTTGCCGCCCTTTTTACCGCCAGCAGAAGAATGTGCGCTGTGCTCTGCTGTTGTCATGCGGCTAAACCCAGAGCCGCCCGCAAGAGACCGCGCATATGCCTGCTTGCGCTGCGCTTCTGTCAGGATAAACCGCCCGCGCACGTTGCGGTTCAGGCACAGCTTCAGGCCGTCGTTCATCATGGCGTCTTTGATAAGCGTTTCTTCAGCGCGCCACAAAGCCTGCGCGTTTCGCTTATTCGCCAGCACGTATCGGCACTTTAACACGACTTTCAACGCATTTCGCTGGTACTCAGGGTGGCCGGGCGTGTTGTACTTCTTGAACGTAACCATAGAGCCAAAATACGCATGGTCATCAACCGGGCTGCGCGCCGTAATGCGCGAGCCGTAGTACACACGATGCGCTATGTCAGGGTAGACAATCGCGTACGTGTAATGCCACCGCTTTTGCATACACTGACTCCATTCAGTGTGGCTCGCAGTGTAACCAGATCCATCTAGTTACTGCCGACTAGTTTACTTTGTCGGCACCCGGTTGACCTAGTTACAGCAAACAGCGGTCATTTCATTGTGACGGTCAGCGGCGCTTTGTATTGCTTCAGGTAGCGCTTGTATACCACAGGGTTTGGGTTCTCTACCGTAGGTATGCTGCTGGCTTCTTCTGGCGTAGCGATGACTTGGTGTACAGCTTCGCCAGAAAGTGTGTCGCACCAGACTACGTTTTCAAGCTTAAGCCCGTCAGCGTCGTGGATAACAGCCACGTCTGGGATCTCGCTCGCCCTGCCTGCGTCAAAGATCATTTCTCGTCTCCTGTGTTTTTCTGGCGCGTCCAACTCAAACATTTTGATAACTAAGTCCAAAGCTACTGCACACATGACTTCCAGCGCTGTATCTGACTGGCACTCTGGGCACGTACGCTTGTGCTCTTCCAGCTGCTTTTCAAGAGCGGCAATATCCGCGTCTAGTCTAGCTTTTTTATCTTGCTCAAAAGCGGCAAGCACGTGATCTGGAAGCCGGCCGATCAATTTTGTTTCTCGATCTTTATCGTCCATGGTTTCTTCAGCTTTCATTCTGGCCACACGGGAGGAGATATGCGCGTCTAGTCTAGCTCTAGCGAGTGCGCTGGCGTCCGGCGCCATAGCCTTCCTAAAAGCAACGAGGGTCTCGCGGGTGAAACCACCGGCAAACTCATCTTGGTTGTCTGGCATCTGTGTCTCCTACAAAAAATCCGCTTCAAGTAACTTACGCCGCGCAACGGGGTCACTTGGAAGCGTCGCCATGGCTAGTGCAGTGGCATCTATTTTACCTTGCGCATATTGCGCAAAAGCAACACGCACGGAACTAGTATAAAAAAAGTTTACAGGGCCGCTTTCTTTTACGAGTTCACCAAGCCGTTGAGTGCCACTTCTGGCACTTAACTCGTCTTTTTTGTCGCAAGGTGCCAACTCTGTCACTTTATCGGCCATAGTTTCCTCAGCTTTCATTCTGGCCACTCAGGGGGAGATATACGCGCTTCTTCCTCAGTAAATAACTGCAGCACCAAAATCTTTTGTTGAATTTCGGGCGGTAGTTTGTTGAGGTATGTGTCAACAAGATCTATACGCGCCCCTTTAGCCAGATGCGTAAACATGTTGGAGACAATGCGCACCCGAATCGACGCGCTATTACGGTGATATATCGACAATGCTGTGAAAGTCATTGGGCTAAGTGCGTCTTGAACAAGCCGTAATTCCTTGGTTTGGCCATGTAAGTCATCGACGTACGGCGGCGGGGCTACGGTGTGCGCCGCTGCAACAGGCGTCACGCGGCGGCGGTAGATGATAGACGGATACTTATGGCCCCCATGCCTGTGCGTCGGCAGCCTCAACCACTCACGTTGGTTGTCTCGATAAGCCGATTCGTCACCCTCCTGCAAAACATCTTCCGGCCCAAGCTCGCGCCAACCCTCGCCAACGTCTGGCTTATCGCCGTCGATTTCCACGGGTTTATCGAGCTCTTTGATCGCCGCGTCTGCAATGGCGACTGCCCGGGCGGCTACGTCAGCGACAAAAGCGGCATCGAGAGTGTTGCCAGTATACGACGCACACAAGCCATTTAACGCTGCCTTAACAAACTCTTCGCGCGGACTCATGTAATGTTCCTTTGGTTACCTACTACACAAAACATTGCACAAACTTGAATCTTCTGTAGACCATTTCGCTGACGTCAACGAAATGGTGCAGCGGCGGCGGAGAGAGGATACCGGTTTATCAATTCGGTCCTCGCTCCGCCGCAAGCGCCGCTTTTAGATCTTGTATTGAGTAGTACACAGGCTTACCGGCTTGAATAAAATACCGCACTTCTGAGTCAGCCCCAGAAGATTCCGCCTGTTGATACGAGTATTCGTTAAACAACGCCACCAGACGCAGGCATATATCACAACGCGACACGATTTCCCTGTCGTACGCCAGCCAGTGCTCGTATGGCCGCGGAAACGACAAATGCTGAAAATGCGACCACAACGGTGCAATCGGTACAACCCCAAGAGACAGCAGCTCATCGAATACTGCCAATTGAAACCGCACGTTAATTGCTGTGTCGCCCTTTGTGTACGGGCTGGCAATGTAGACCCGCGGTTTTTCATTTACCGGCATATTTAATCCTTTCATGTGTGGTGCAGCGGCGGCGGGGTGCTTAGGGAGCCAGCCATGCACAGCCAACCCACACCCCGCCGCAAGCGCCGCTACTAGCTTCTCTGCCACCGAGTTCCCCAGCAGCAAAGAGAACTTTCATCTATGTTGTTGCCGACTTTACGCGGCGGCGGTGAAAACCTCCAACAGCGCCGACGCACTTGCCAATAGTGCGGCGTGTCACTAAAACCCAAAGGCCGGCGTCGCTACTCTCGTACTCGTCGCCAGCCGCGATTACCTCGTTAGCTTTCAGCAGCCGCCACTCTTCGCGCACAACGAGCTGCGCCGGTTTGTCGGGTTCGGCCGCCGTATGCCGCGCAACAATGTCGTTAAGCGTAACAGCCCACGAAGGTGTGTTGTCGCAAACAGCTGACATAGCAGCATCTGCTATAGCGTCCAGCTCGTGCTGCGTCAGCAACTCGCGCGGAGTCAAACCGGTGTCCATCTGCACGTATACGTCGCCATCACGTACGGACAACGTGCAGTCTTGCTCTGCATAGCGCCTGATAACTTCTTCCAGCGTCCGCACTTTTTGCAGGGCAGCGTGTAGTTCGTGCCCCATGCCGACAAGCTCTTTGCAGCACCGGCCCAAAGGATCATCTGTCATTACTCACCTACAATAAGTTTTTTTGCATGAAAACTTGACAACTGTTCCGCAGTTTATTTGTTGTCTTTAATTTTTCGCCTGCGTACCCAGTTTTTTGGTAAAGATCCGTTAGGGTAATCAAGCGGCACATAAAACCCGCCAAAAGTCCCGTCAATGTCTATTTGCCGTTTGACTAGGTTGAACGTGCCGGCATTCCATGAGCCGTCAATCATTAGGTCTGCAATCGGCGGGCAATACACCTCGACTGGCTCCCCGTGACGATACCGCCAAGCCGGGTCAAATTCAAGGGTAGGTACCGCAATCACGGTGACCAAGAAAGCTCTGCGGGTAAAGCTCATTTTTCGGGACTCTTCTTGCGCACCCAATTTCTCGGCAACGGCATATCAGCGTAATTAAGTGGTATGTGAAAACTGCCGCCGGGCTTAAAAACGTCTATTTGCCGTTTGCGTAAGTTAAACATACCGTCGCGCCATTTGCCGTTTTTGCCCTCAAGCCAGCCGCTGCCGCTTAGCAAATCAGCTACGTCTGGAATCCACACCTGCACCGGATCGCCGTCACAATGCGGCCACGCTTGCTCAAATTCAAGCGCCGGGACTGTGATTACAGTTGCCAAGAAGGCTCTGCGGGTGACGCTCATTTATGTCGCGTGGTTTAGCCGCGGCTCCACCGGCCAGCAAAGAACGCCAGCACAGACATTGCAAGGGCAACCCACGGCCACTGCATAGAAAACGACAGGTACATAAACACAGCTGCTGCGCTATTCATCTGGCATTTCCTTTGTTGTCATTGGTTCCGCGCTACACAAATACTCGGTATGTATTTCTGGGCTATGCAAATACTCGACGCGTAGCGGTGCCGGATGTTGGCGGCGTTCAACTTTAACTTTTCCTTTGTCAGATTGCCCGAAAAACGATACTGCGTAGCTCCAACAAAGCCGGCCATCTGCGTTAAAAACGATATGATCAGCTTCGCCTGTATCAGTGTTGCACCACCGCACGTAATGCAACTCCACACCGTTAGCGTCAAATACCTGACAACTTGCGGTACGTAAAACAGTGTTGCTACCTTCAGTGTCTAAGATCAGCTGTTTAATGTCTAAAATCATCTGTCTTCTCCTTTGATTACCCACTCGAACTTAGGCTCGCCGTCTTCGTCACTGACCCACTTCGCCGCGCCGACCTTTATAGCCTCGCGACGCACGTCTCGTTCCCCGATGTCCACACCTCTAAGCACGCTGAGAATAGAAATTGCGGACAGCATTACCAGCATAAAAACAAGGACTACAGCAATTTCTTTCGTAGATATCATTTGCCTTCTCCTCTGATTATCCACTCAAACTTAGACGCACCATTTTCGTCACTGACCCACCGCGCCACGCCGGTCTTTATGGCCTCTTGGCGCACGTCTTGCCTACCGCTCACTACGCCTTTAAAAAAGCCCATCATTACACCGACTATAAGCAGTGCCGCTGTAAGTAGAAGAACAACTCGCGCCTCGTTATCAGTCGCCATTATTTGTCTTTCTCTACGTGATCGTAATCAAATAGCTTTTTCATGATGCCCTTTAGCGTCAGTCGCTCTAAAATTGAGTTTAGCGCTGCCGCTACGTCATCGCCTTTATATAGTGCTGGCACTGCGGGATTGTTGTTGAAGCCGTTGCAGCTGCCACACGCATTCGCAGCTTCTTTTAAGGCCCAGATTTCGACGTCGGTGAGCTGTAATTGCATTGCCTTTTCCCGCAGCCGCTGAATTTCAGCGTCGGCCACAGCAAATCTTGTATTCGGGGCTGCGCGTAGCTGCGTAATTTCAACTGCTGCCTCAAGCAATAGATCATTAGTGTACTCTTGCGTATAGGCCGACAGGCTATCTTCAGCAGCTGCCGTAACAGCTCTGGCATTTAAGCGCGGCACGATGTCATAATTCATTTGCCAGCCTCCATCGCCTTCAACAGCCGTACAGCCTTGAGCAGATCAATGGTGACAGCGCCACCGTTTTCGTCTCGCACCTGAATGCGCGATGTGCCGTCTTTGTCAGCAATGATTGCCCAGCCGTAGATGCCGTCTTGCGTGCGGGCACCAACGTATGCATCGCCTCGTTCACAAGCCAACGTGACGTGTTGCATTTTGTCGGGGCCGCAAAAGAACGCAAACTTGTCGTCGTTATGCGTGCTGAATACAAACTGAGTCGGCAACGCAGCTGCAAGGCACAGGGCGCAAAGAGCAGAAAGAACACAAGCAAAAGCAGTCCGCATGATAAAACTCCTAGGTAAATGAAACAAAACTCAACTCAGGTTCACCGCGTTAACTTATTCGCTGATATTCGCTTCTGCCTGCCGCTTTGAGCACGGGCAGTCTGGGTGATGCACGAAGTGGTGTATCGACTCTACCCACAAATGGTTATCGTGCGTGACGGTCTGCATGCCCCACGCCGCTGACGGACTAACGGCAGTTGTTTCACTATTAAGGGGCTTGGGTATTCGCATCATCAGCTGGAACACCAGCGCAATCAGCACTAAGCTTACGCCTCCAGCCACCATACCGTCAACCAGCGTAAAACCACTACGTTGATTCATGTTGCATTTACAACAACCTTTCTATGATTGCCTTTGTGCCGGCATTGAACTTATGCAAAATATCAATTTCTTTGTGGGCTGCCGCAAGCCGCAGCCGGGCAATCTCCGCGTCGCCCCGTAGCCGCTTGATCTCTTCTACCATGGCCGCTGACAACTCGTCGCAGCGTACACTGCCGGCTCTCTCTACCACCAGCCCAAGATCCGTGAGCTGCTTCTCTATGGTTGTGTGCTCGTCGCAGGAGCTTGAGATTAGCTCGTCGTTTAGCTGGTTTATGCGGTCAATTTCATCAAGCACAAGTTGGTCTTCATCGCTCCAGCTAATCCGGCTGCTGAACTGGCTGTAAACACGCGTACGAAATTTTGCAATGATGTCACTGTCAAACATCTTTGTCCCCTTCTTTCTGCTTGGATAAGCCGAGAAAACTTTGGCGGGAGCGGTAGTAGTACTTAAAGTCATCGTCTGCAACTCGCGCGTTGAGTTCGTTTAGCTGCGTCTGCAAATACCCAACAACAGCCAGCAATTCAGAGGCTGTCATCCGCTCAACAGGCTCACCAAAAAACATCAAGTCTCTGGCCGCAAGCCAGCAGTCAGCGACAAGTTCGGCCCGCCGGCTTTGCTCTTTTGAGTCAAACTCTGCCATGTTCATTGGTACAACACGCTTAGGCATCTTTGTCTCCCTCTTTCTGTTTGTTCAATATCTTTTCCATGATTGTTTTAACGCGTCACTTAATCCTCAAATTCAAATTGGTCAGCGTCAAACACAATGATTGAATGCCCAAAAATATTGTGCCCGCCGCGCATCGTTGGCGCACCCGGCTTAAAAGCAGCGATTGCAATGTCTAGCGCGACTTCAAAATTACGCGGCAAATACACGTACTTTGCCCCGCCGCAGTGAGACTCGCCCCACCTTAACGGCTCAGATATACGCTGCATATAGGCAGCAAGACAAGCTTGATACACACTCCAAGCCAACTCTTCTACAGTAGAAAAATCATCAGTGGTTACAGGTTCAGGCATCTTTGTCTCCCTCTTTCTGCTTGTCTAAGATCTTCTTCATGACTTCAGGCGCTACTGGGATCTGCATCGCGTGCCTGTAGATCGGCCGGATCTTGTTCCCCTCGTACACCTCGTCGATGTCATACCGGTGCAGGCTGTGGCCGTCGATCATCATGATGGTCTCTTGGTCGGGCGGCACGGCAAGCACAATGCCGTCGAAGGGCCCGCCGTATAGCTCGTGCTTGACTAGTTTTTGTTTAGCCATAAATAGCGCCTCCGTGCGCTCCTACTCATCCTTGAAGTATCTGTACTTCTCGCCTTGCTTGAGGAACATGTGCAGGTTGAAAATCAGGCTAATGAGAGCTGCGGCTGTAATCAAGGCGGCAGCGTACAGCAGGTGTTCAACCACAAGCCATATGTAGATCAGCATGTGCGTAGCTTCCAGACGTAATAAAAAGCAGGTTGAACGTTAGCAACAGAACCGCTCGTGTCCTGTTTGTGCTCGATATCGGCCGGGGCGAAAGGAAACGGTTGAACTCCGTAAAAAACCCAGCAACCAACGTTCGGCGCCCACGGCTAGCTCAAGTGGGTGCAAGTTTTGGAGGAAGGAAAACAAAACTCTGCGGTTACACTCCTGCGAGCAACGGGCGTAAAAGTGAGGATTGCTTTTACGTGCGCTCAAGCTGGCACCTCGCCGCAACTCTCCTGCAAGGACAAAGATATCAAAATCCGGTCATTCTGGCGCGTCGAAAACTCCAGCAAAGAACCTACCGTGCAAATGAACTTCGTCGTAAGCGTAATCGCCTGTAAGCGTGGCCCGCGGAATCCAGTCGCGCAGCTTGAAATTGTGCAGAATCATGTTGGGTTTAATCGTGTGCAAATGACCTTCATAGGGCGGCATGTCAGTCCACTCGAAAATCCTGACGCGCTTGGCTACCTGCATAGCGTTCGCCAAGATAAGCTGCGGGTCTATCACGTGTTGCAGGCAGTTGTAGATCCAAGCCTCGTCAAACGTGCCCAGTATCTCGCGGGGGCCGGGGAGCGTGATGTCTTCGCCCCGCATGCAAATACGCGTAATGTTCCAGCCCTGCTCTGCCAGTATCCTATAAGGCTCATCCAGCGACCCGTAGTCCAGCGGGTCGAGACACACAGCGCGCTTGGCCTGAATACTCTGCAGCAGTGAAAACGGCCCGCAGCCAATGTCCAGTACGCTCTTGTCGCGAATATCAGCTGGCCGGATGCTCATCAGGCCCGCGACGATCTGGCCTTTCTTGATCTCCATGCCGTGATGCTCAGGATAAGTGTGCCACCACGTGCGTTCCCACTTCTGCGCGTCTTCCCACTGTTTGAGCAGCGGTAGATCGGGGGTTTCTGCCGTCATTTGTTGTTTTCTTTCTTTGCGTCTATTTCTGCTGCTTCTTCTTCCGTGATCTCGCGCTTCGGAAATACGTCACGGATGTCTGGTCGCGTGTCGATAGCCGCCCACATTTCGCACCACCGGGCAAACAACGTATCGTGTAAATCCGGGGCTGTCATTCTTTATGCCTGTGGTTCATTTGCGTGTTTTTTCATGCTGTCAAAAAACGCCACTTCGTCTGCCGTAAGCATGTCCCGTATTGAGTTAGCCCGCAATACTTCACGCATGTCTACGTGGCTGGTTTTGAACAACTCTATCAACCCAGCATCTGTAAGAAATGCGTTCATTATTGTGGCGCATTCTTCTGTTGTTAGCTGCGGTATTTGCTCAGCTGTCATTCGGCACCTTCTGTTTGAGTATCTGGAGTGGGCCGCGGTATCACACGGAACGGGATTACGTGATCCAGTGCGATAGCCTCTTTGAAGCGCTGGATTATTTCAGCCTGCTGTTCGTCTGTCATTCGGCATCTTTGGGATTGGGCAACGAGGCGCCATCTTCCAGTACAACCAACTCGCCGGGAAAGTGTTTGGGCATAGTAGGCGTAGTACGTGACACAAAAAGAGAGCCCGGCACATGTGCATAACCGTGGGCCATAGTCCACAGCTTTCGGGCATCTTCGTAGCTGTCTGCCAGCTGAGCCTCATAGAACAACTTGAGCTGGATTGACGCCGGTGTCGGCACCAACGTTTCAAGCGCCCGAATTCGCTGCGCGTATTTCAGCGATACTGCCATTTCCATATTAAAAAGCACATGGGTCCGCAGATCGCAAAGGGACGTTGAGCCGCCGCGAATCTGAGTGTCAGGGTATGGCGCGGCGATTTCTTGCCCCGGAGTGCCGCCAAGTTTATAGATCATTTCCTGAAACTGCTGAACGTGTTTGATCTCGCTTTGAATACCCTCTTCCACCACTTTTTTGACGCTGTCGTAGGTGTACGGAACCGGCTCACTGGCGCCGTATAGATACATTTGCAGGTGCATGCGCTCGTTCTTGAGGTCTTCCTGCAGCCAGTCAAGAATGATGTCTTTGGAGACTTGATAGCCGTAGACTGGGACGCCTGCTTCTGACATGGGTGTTGCGCCTTTCCGGGTAAAAAACAGCCAGCTGCGCAACACACTGCGCAACTGGCCAAATAGTCTACACGCGGAAAACCAACGCGCAAGTATTTTGTCTGAGAAATTACCCAGACTTACAGCTGCTTGAGAATAGTCGCCACAAGTGGGTGGCGAACTACGTCGCTGTGGGCAAACTGGACAATGTCTATGCCAGCTATACCTTTCAGCCGGCTTACCACGTCTCCCAATGGCGGCGGGCTGAACGGCAGGTCGCTCTGTTTCAAGTCGCCAGTCACAATGACCTTGGTGTTCTGGCCGAATCTACTGAGAAAGAGCTTGAGTTGGGCATACGTGGCGTTCTGGGCCTCGTCAAAGATGCAGATAGCGTCGTTGAACGTCCGGCCGCGCATGTAGCACAGCGGAGCTAGGACGATGCTTTTGTTGATGTGCTCACGCTTGGCGCCAAACTTACCCAGCAGCGTGTCCATCGTGTCGAACAGCGGCTGCATGTACGGGTTGACCTTGTCGCCAAACGTACCCGGGAGAAAGCCCAGCTTCTCGCCAGCGTCTACGATGGGCCGGGTCAGCACAATAGACGTGTGCCGGCGGGCTAGAACCTCGTTGATCGCGTAGGCCATACCCAAGAAAGTCTTGCCCGAACCAGCTGAGCCAAGCAAGAACGTGATGTCGTGCGCATGCAACGACTGCCACGCTTGCTTCTGCATCTCTGTCCGCCACGTTATGTCAACGGGCTGAAGCGCAGCTGTCTCTTTAGCCTGCTGGTCTTGCTTGCGTTTGGCTTTCTTGTCAGCAACGCGGGAAACATTGGGCTTATCGCCAGTGGCTTTTTTGCGCATACGTGAAGTACCTTCCTTGGTGTGAAAAACGCGCAGACAGCAGTGAGCGGGATTATGTTATCTAAGTCAGAGGATTTGCTGCCTCCGTGCGTTCTGCATTTCGCCTTGCTGGAATTCACCAGTGGCTGGGCCAGCACCGGGGCCAACAGCGTTTTCTATCTGCTGGCCTTGTTGCCGCACAGCGTCACGCCGCCGAATACGAGACTGCTGCGCTGCCGCCCACGCATTACCAGCGCTATTTTGATTTTGTGCCGGCGCAGGTGCAGGCGCTGGAGCCGGGGCAGGTGCAGGAGCTGCTGCGGGAGCGCGACCCTGATCCCACGTTAATGGCGACCGCACATTTGGAACGTATGTTCGAGCTGTCTGCGCGGCACCGCGCGCTGCGTTACCGACACCAGCCACGGCGTTGCCAATAGCCCGGCCAGTTCCGGTTACAGCGTTGCCCACAGCTTGCCCGGCGCCCGTGACAGCACCAGTGACATTGTTTACAGCGTTTGTGGCGTCGCTGTGCAGCTGGTTGCCGACTGATTGCCCAAACTGCCCGGCGAGATTGGCGTATGGCTGCGTGATAGGCTGTGTAAGTTTATGCGCGCCATAACCAATCGCTGCTGCAGCCGGTAATGCTGTCGCAACACGATTAGCGGCACCTGTAGCCGCGCTACCAAGCAGGTTTGCGCCTTGGCCAGCTACGTTTGCCACGCCGCCAAGCGCAGCCTGCGCTCCGCCACCAACAGCGCGCGCTGCGCCGCCCCAGCCGCCTGTAGCAGCGCCAGCACTGGCTCTGGCCGCGCCATTCGTCATTGCATCGGTGCCACGCGTTACAAGACCTTTACCGACACTTGAGGCCGCAGAGCCAAATCTTCCCGCAATGCTTTTAGCCGCGTTGCCAATTCCGGGTAACACAGTTTTTGCCACAAGGGAACCCAAGCCAGCAGCTTCTTTGTAGTTACCGGCAAACTTAACGCCCGCAGAAAAAGCGGCACTGGCTTTCATAGACCCGCTGCTTGTGCTGCTGTTGGCTAACTGCGGCATCATGCGACCCATTGCCTGCGTGTGCTGCTGCTGGTAGGGATTAGCGCCCTGCACAAATTGCATGTTGGGGTCGCCGCCCAAACCGCCACCTTGCTGCCCAAACAAAGCATTCGCGCCGTTGCGCACAAACTGCTGTGCGCCTTGGCCAAACATGCCCGCATGCGCTGCGCCTAATCCGGCCGCGCCAACACCCAGCGCGCCAAGACCCATGCCCAGCCCGCTGCCGCGTTCGCTGTTTCCGTGCATATACGCGCCCAGCAAAGCAGCGGGCACGCCGGCCCCAATAGCGTAGCGTGCTTCCATCGGTAGGCTGTTCCACATACCCATCAAACCGTCACCGCCACCGTTTTGATTGGGCAGGTTTAATCCACCGTTCGGCTGTCCTGTGTACTGCGCAAGTGTTGATGGCGACTTATCGCCGCCACCGGTAAGTGCGCTATAACCGCCGTAAGTTGCTGCGCCGCCAGCGCCCAGTACGCCAGCGCCAGTAGCAAGATTCAACGGATTGCGCGGATCTACAGTCGACCGCAGCCCGCCAGAAAACGGCAGATTGCGAGACTTAAGCTGCGCCGCCCCAATTGTGCGATTGCCGAGCAGCGCGCGCTGCGTGGCAGGAGTGCGGACAAAAGAGTCAGCAGCTGTAGACGCATTCACGCCAGACAGCCCTGTACGCACCTCGTCGTCAAGGTAGTTGAGCCCTTTCCGCGTTGTGTTCAACGTTTTTTGGCCGAGGCCGCCGACAGCGTCTAACGCCTGCCCGGGCAGCGCTTTAACTTTGTCCCACGCCGCGCCGGGGTTATCGATTACGTTTTGGCCCGCCTGCATGGCTTGATTACCCCAATGGGCGCCCTGCGCTTTAGCAGCGCGGCCGGCAGCCTGTAACGTAGTAGCGCCTTGAGCTTGCGCGCGACTAAAGCCCTTAGCAGCCTGCGGCATCGCTCTTGTCGCTGCCTGCTGCGCTGCCGGAATAGCTTTGCGCGCCATTGACACGCCGCCTTGAAGCAATTTGGCCAACGGGCCGGCTGTTTTCTCGGAATACTGCTGGTCAAGAACGGCAATGAATTCTTGCGGTGTCATAGTGCGCGAGTCCTTACGTCACTGGGTTTAGTTATCTTTGTCTGTGTTTCGAGCTTCTGGCGCCGGCTTAGCGTATTCGCACCGGCCGCCTTCGCAGCATGTCTCAAGGATAATGTGGCAAAACGGGCACACAAGTTTGCCGCGAATCTCAATTGGCCGGCTTTCACATACCGGGCATGTAGTTCCGCCGGTCATTACCAACCGCCTCCGTACGGGTCTGACCCGGAGGACGCCGACGAACTAGCCGCAGAAGATGACGAATTTGGCCAGTTTACCTCTACAGGCGGGCGCAATTTGACGCCAAAGTTAACGTCAAGCGGGTTACGCATACTGACACTGGGCAGCGGCAATTTTGGCGCAATGTTAGCGCCAGCAGCAAGTAAGCCGCCAGCTGCAAGTGTCGGAATGCCCATCGACGCTTCTGACAAGCCGCTCACACCTTTACCCACTTCGTCAATACCTTGGCCTAACCAAGACACACCGCGACCCACGCCGCGTGTGAGCTTGCCGCCTAACCGCGCGCTGTGCCCAGTAGCCCCTACGACGTCGCGCAACGCGCCGCTGTACGCGCCTTTGTTTACTGGGCGAATGGCGCGGGCGCCGGCCGACATTCCAGCGCGCCCAATTGAGCGAATGCCTTCTCCAACAGCGTCTACGCCGCCACCAAGGCCGCTAATTGCGCCGCCCACGCCTTGCACAATGTTCTTTGAGCCCGCGTTTAGCTTGCTCAAAGCCCGCGCGCCAGTCATGCCAGCGCGAGCAAGCCCTTGGAAGAGCCCGGCTGCTTTTTCAGGCGCGCCAGCCATACGGCCAAATTCATACGGTGTCATCGTGTGATCCTTGGAGTGGGTAAATTAGTACTTATATACAATTGGTTTGCCAGTGTTGGAAAAACCTTGAACCGGCCTGTTTTGCATTGGCTGCTGGCCCATTTGTGGCTGGCCCATTGGCTGTTGCATCGGCATGTTGTTATCCATGGGCGGCTGCGCGGGCTGTGACTCACCCGGAGCAGCAAACATGCTGGCTGTGAGTATTGGATTACGCCCCGCTGCTCCGCCAAGATAGTTCATGCCGCGGCTTACAACATTCTGGCCGGGCACGGTTGGCATCACGCTTGTTAAATTCTTGGCAAGGTTCGTGTTCATCTTGCCCACTTGGGTTACACCGCGCTGTGTGAGACTACCAAGCGCCTGCACACCTTTGCCAGCCGTGCTTGCAATCCCACTACCAAACACGCCCTTGGTTGCCTGTCGCGCGCCCCAGCTAGCAAGCCCCTTACCAGCAGCTGTCAGACCCTTTGCGTACGCGCCGCCGCCCGGAATGACTAAGCTACCGGCGGCGCCAAGCGCGTGACCAGCTGCGTCGCCCCAATTACCGGCCATCGCGGAGCTACCGGCGTCTACAAGCGACGGAATAGCGCCGACGCCGGGAAGCCACTTAGCCCCTTCCCACGCAACTGTGCCGGGATTGTTGTAAACGTAACTAGCTGCGTCGCCAAGCATGCCGGCTTCTTTGTCTTGATGCTTTTTACCTTGAATCACTTCCTTCTTGGTCTTCTTGCTACCTACGGGTCGGCATGAGCCCTCTGTATATGACTTTGTGCCCGGAACTGGTTCGTAGCCAGCCCAGCAACGCGCTGTCTTTTCGCCAATCACGTAGCCAAATTCGTATGGATTCATGTTTTCAAGCACCTTCTACTAAGCACAGCCTTGCGGTACTCAGCCACCATTTTGCGCACGTCTTTATTGTAGCAATGAAACGACCCTAAATGCCCAAACACAATATGGCAACGAGAGCACAAAGTCATAAGGTTCGAGGGGTCGAGTTCTTTAGAAGGGTCAAAGCTTACCGGAATTACATGGTGCACAGCAAGCTCGACAGCGCGCATGCAGGCTTCACACTCTGAACACTTAACAAGCTGCGCGGCTCTGATTACGCGCCAGTGTCCAGCCCGTGCCCGCATGTCCAAGATATAGCGTGGGCGTAACCAATACGGCAGCCGATTGAAGAACGCACGGTACAGCGCGTATACGAAATCGGGCCACATGGGTTACTCGCATTCTGGAGTACGACTTGCGGAGTGCTTACTGGGTACTTGCGGGGTGTGTTCTGCTATCTGTCTGGCTCCGGGTTGATACTTAGGCGCATAGGGGCAGTTCTGGCACTTGTTGCCGCAACACATGCCATACCCCAAGAGCTTCTCGCGTGAGAGGGGTTTTGCTGGCATGGCGCAGACTCAGGCTGGTTTACTACACTATCAGCGCGTAATGGCTATTGTAGTAAAGTGCGCCTCAAACGCTGAGTATATTTCAGCGTACGCCACGCCCCATGTAGCGTCGTGGGCCAGCTTGTTGAACGCCTCGTCGTCTGCGGCGTTGTCCATGCGGTGGTTCCAAGCCCGAGCATGCGCCCACTCATGCACAAGAACTTCCATGGCTAGGTGCTCGTGCAGGCTCTTGTCCAGCTGGATAATGAACTTCTTGCCGTGCTTCCAGCAGCGCCCGTTGTAATTAGATAACTTAACCCGCCGCACGCTTACTGGAAAAGCCGCCGGGAAGTCTTGCTTGAGTAGCTTTAAGAGGGCTCGGTAGCTGGAAAAGCGAGCAGCCATGCTTGACCTCCGTGTCAAAACAAACCAAGCCTGCCGCACGTCATGTGGGGCAGGCTTGATTATACAGCCAGCGCTGCGATCTGTCAGATTCTGCTACTGGCCCAAGCGTCCTTGCAGGGCCAGCGCAGCCTTTTTGATAGCCGCAGCTTCCTTGGCTTCTTCTTCTTTGTCTTCTTTGTCTTTCTTAGGCGCAGTTTTCTTCTTCTGCGGCCCAAGTAAAGCTTTCGCACCTACGTGGCCCATGTAACCGCCGCCCAAAGCGCCCACGCCAGCCCCTAAGCCAGCCCCAAGGCCAGCCCCGGCACGCGTGTTGCCCGCTAATCTACCCAGTAACGCGCCTAAGCCAGCGCCGCCCAATGCGCCCAAGCCCGCGCCACCCATAGCGCCCATATGTGTTCCGCCGCCGATGACAGCGCCCCGGCCAATACCTTCAGCTCTGTGGCCCGGCTCGCTAGTCAGGGCGCCTAAGCCAGCGCCGAGTGTAGCGCCGGCCAAGAAAGACTCTTTGCCCATCGCAGAACTAGGCTGACTGGGCGCAGACGATTTTTGCCACGACGGCTTGCCAAGCGCAGCACTTGTGGCTGCATAACCACCGGCGCCGCCAACCACACCACCCACAGGTGCGCCTATACCAACTGACATCAAAGCGTTTGCTAAATTATGCCCGTTTACATCATTTTGCGTTACTTTACGCGCCGCAGAGCGTGCAGCGTTAGTCATGCCTTTGTGCATAAACGGCAGCCGCCGACCTTTGAGCATCATTGCCGCGGCCAAAACACCCAACGGCATCCCGGCCAACGCGCCCAGTCCTGTGCCGGTGCCTTTAACAGCTCCCCGCGCAGCGCCTTCCATGCGGTGACCTTCAGGAGAAGTCATAGCGCCTAAACCGCCGCCGACAAAAGACGCCATAAGCGCGCTTTTTACCTGATTGAGTGAAGAAGCTTTTGCCAGCATTGTCCGTTGCGCTGGCGCTACTGGTTGCGGCTCACGCATTTGGCGCGTTGGAACCGGGGCTGCGTCTGATGCAGCACCCAATTGGCTCAACTGCCGCAGCATACGAGGAGCCTGCGCTACCTCGCCGCCGGCTGAACTACGCATGCTGTTCAGTCGCTGCCGCACCACATCAGCTTGGTCGCGAGGATGCGCGCTACTTGGGTTGGGTTTATACCCCGGAGCATTGCGCATTTTGTTGCTTTGGCTAAACAGCTTATCGGCCTGCTGCGCCATTGCGCGATCTTCGCCAGCGGAGAGAGACCCGCGCCCGAACGCAGCATCGCGCCGGCGCTGGTTAAGCTGCGCCAAAATAGCCTTGGCTTGGTCAGACGGATGTAACTCAGCAGGTTGTTGCGGGGCAGCTGGCTTAGGCGCTGGCGCGGGGCGCGACTTGGGGAAAGACTTAGGATTGGCTGCGACAACACCAGCGCCAGTCGAGGCCATGCCGCCCATGCCGCCAGCAGCGTAGGGGATAGTCGGCTTAGGCAGCATTTTGCCAACTGAATCAATTGCTTGCTGCCCGCCTTGGCTAAACAAATCCAAACCAGCTTGGGCGGGGCTGCGCCCGGCTTCAGGAGAAACAACGGCCGGCATTGAAGGCGTACTACCCGGTGGCGTCCAAGCTGTTTTTGCCATACGCGCCTGCGCTTGCGCCAGTAAATTACGGTTAATTGAATTACCGACACTGTTAAGCTGCGACATGGAGTAACTCCGTAAACGGCGTTAGGGGTATGTGTATAACTAGTTTAAGCTCTAGTCGTCTGTGCTGCCAAACGAGCTTTATCGCGTTCTTGCTGCTTTCGGCTGCCTTCTTCGCGCAGGATCTTCCGAAACTGCTCGTTAAGTTGCTCTTTCTCGCCTGTAAGTCTCTCCAGCATCTCGTCGCCTGTTCTGTGGCGCTTGTACCCCATGAGCTTGCCGATAAAGCTAGGGTCTTCGGAGCTACTTAGATATCTTTGAACTGCAACGTTCTTGAGTTCTTCCGGCAACCCTACGTGCGAGTCAAACCGCAGGCCACGACCCTGAGCTTGCTGGGAGCGCGCCTCGTTCCAGTGCGGGTCCAGAAGCTGAATCAAGCTAGTCCCGCGCGTGCTTATTCCCTCGGCACCAGCAGGCCCGATAAGCAGCGCCCTGAGCTTGCCGGCGTTGTAAGCGTCTACAGCAGCTTGGCGGGCCTTGGGTGAAACTCCGCCGTGGAAGAATCCATGCGGAATCTTGGCTTTGTCCAGCGCAGCAGCATACGGCGACAGGCCAGAGTCTACGAAGTTCGAGTAGATGATGGCTTTCTTGCGCTTGTCGCTCTGCAGTGTTTCTTGCAGGTTCTTGAAAGCTGCCTGTAACTTAGACGACTGGCCGAAAGCTTTCCCGGGGTCTTTGTCTACCCGAAACGGCTGCGTGGAAAGACTCACTTGGCGCAGACCCGACATGAACGAATTGAGCTTGGCTAACTCTGCACGAGACAACGGGAACTCATGGTCCATCTTCCACAAGAATCCGGGCGGAACTTGCGTCCGAATAGCTTTCTGGATCTTCTGCTGCTCGGCTGACAAGGGCACCCGAATAGTCTGGGCGTTCACATTCACGCCTTCCGGTGTCTTGCTTGCTTGGTAGTCGACGTGGCCGCGCAGCAACCCACGCAACTCATTCTCATGGGCAACAACTGGCTTAACCCCAGCTTGAGCGCCACTGAGCCAGCCCCTGAAGCCCGGCCAGACTTTCTTCTGCCCCACGTATCTTTTCTCGAAGTCCTCTGGCGTGATCTGTTTTTCGTGTACCAATGAAAGCAAGTTAGCCAAATCACTGGGGTTGTTTGTGATGGGCGAGCCACTGAGCAAGAGAAGGCGCTTGGCGTTACGCGCTACTTCTGCGGCAGCTTGGGAACTAGCTGCGTTGGGATTACGAAGCCTGTGTGCCTCGTCCATGATGACAGTATCGGGCTGTTCTGTAAATTTTTTGCCCATACCCAAGCCTGTATACGACATCACTTCAGGATGTGAGTCTGTGAACTTGGCTATTTCCTTGTCGAAGTTGCCCTTGAGGCTAGCCGGAGCAACAACGCCATACGTGCCGCCGAACTGCTTCTTGGCAGCTTCAGCAGCAGCAAGGGCAGAAAGAGACTTGCCGGAGCCCAAGCCGTGATAGACCAGCATCTTGGGTTGGTCTTCTGTGACCTCGTCGGCTACGCGCTGCTGGTGTTCTTGCAGCTGGATGCCGGGGAGGAGGTCGGCCTGCTTCCCCAGCCCCTGCACGTACTTCTGCATGGCTTTACGTTGGTACTGGTCGAGCATCTCAGTAGTGTCTCCCACTTGCTCTGGCGCAACAAGCTTGCTGGGGTCGATTCCCCAGTTACGCAAAGCCCAGCCTCTACGTGGCGTGGGGTTCTTGCTGAAAGAGCTACCGTGGCGCGCTTTGAAGCTAGCCCAGCGCTTGATCTGGCGGTCGTCTTCTTCTGGAATTCTACGGCCACCTGAGTAGCGCTTGTACCACTGCGCCCAGCCCTTCGGGTCATGCTCTGAGACCCACTCAGGCTTCCACTCACCCAAGCTAGCTAAACGTGGGCCTTGACCCCTGTACAGCGCGTCGTACACACCCAAGCTCTCAAGCTGCTCTGGGGTGTAGTCTGGGGTGAAGTCTGCGGCGAGCTTGGCCCACGCTTTGCCAGCTAGCTCAGCAAACCGCTTACGCAACGCGGCCTTGTCATCAAACTGCTCGATGTTACGCATGTGGTCTGTGAGTTTTACTTTATGCGTCTTTGTGGGCGTCACGTCGTTTGGCACAGCCCAGCCCAGATTCGGGTCGCTTTCAGGCGGTGGCGAATACTGCTCGGAGTCGTACTCATACACGTTGCCCTCTGGAAGCAGCGCGTTGTCTTTGTGGATAAGCAGCTTTGGATTTGCGCCGCCAAGCACAGCCATGCCTCTGCGGTCTTTGGCTAATGCGTACAACGCCGCCCAGTCAATATTGTCAGCGCCGTAGACCCCAGCCGCGCCCATATTTGGCTGCGTGGCTTTTAGCGTAGCCAAGTCAGGCGTTGTCGAGCCGTGATAGAACGTCTTGGCGCTTTTTATCCACGCTTTGCCAGCTGCCTGCGCTATGTGTGAAGAGTGTGGCATTGTGAAACTACGCGTTGTTAGCCCTGTGCTAGTCCAGATTCTACAGTAGCTTTACGCGCTGGCATAACTCGCTACGGCTATGAACACAAGCACCCGCAGGAGGCTACGGGCAAAGCTGGCTAGGCGGGAGCGGGGTTTAGTTATCATAAGGCTGCGCTCAGGCCGGTGCTGGTTCGAGTTCTTCTTCGGGTCTGGGCTTTTTTCGGCCCATGCGCCCAGCTGCGTACATGCCCCCAAGGGCCAAGCCAGTTCCAGCAAGCGCGGCAGCTGGCATAGCATATTGCCCAAGCTGCATTGCGCCCGGCTTTGGCATAGCTGGCGGGGTAAGTTTTGGCAAAGCTTGTGGCGGCGGAGCAACAGGCGCCGGCCCACGTACCGCATTTTGCGCCAAACCAGTGGCGCCATAGCCAACAGCGCCCATCAATCCCATGGCGCCCAGTCCAAATGCGCCGCGATATTTTGACATGCGCGCCAGATCTTTAAGCATCTTTGCTTTTTCAAGCACAGCTACAGGCGCCATGCCTTTTTCTAACGCCAAGAAATTTGGGAGATACCATCCAGACCGCGTGCCTGAACCGCGCATACCCATACGACGCAGAGTCTCAGCTGGTAATGACCCGCAGTGATGCGCGTTGGGCCCAGAGCACATTTGCGCAATTGCTTTGTCCGGGCCGACTTTAGACGCTAAGTCGAAGTAGCTTGGACCCTGCTGCCCGCCCATGTTGATTTTGGGCGCGAATACGTTTTTGACGCCAGCAAAAACAGCATTTAAAAAAGCATACGGGCCCTGTTCGTGCGGCAGCATTTTGCCAAGTCCCTGCTGATACTGCGCAGCCGTAACACCCTTCGGCAATTGAGGGCGCATCACCAGCAGCGGGCGATTGTCTTTCTTCAACAACCCGTCAGCTACGTCGTCCATCATGTTGTGGGCTTTTTGCTGCCACTTGTCTGACCCACGCGCTTTCAAGATGAGATTTGTCTTCTCAATGTCGTGTTTGTATACGTCACGTGCGTTCTGCGGTAAATTACGCAGATGCTCGGCAGCTTCGTTGAAATTGCCCGATACAGCTGAAGATAAAGCTTTGCGCACAGCATCGCCGGCGTCTACAGCCATACCAACAGGGCGCATCGTAGGCCCCATGACGCTCGTTGCTTCAGGGCCGTACTCACGAATAACCTCCCGCAAACTGGGCGATATCGTGCCTTTGGGCGCTGCTTTAACAGAGTCTGTGATAATTTTATGCGTTGCTGGGCTCCAACCGCCGTGATGCACAGTTGGAATAGTTACGCGTTCTGTGAACCCCTGCGACAATGCCTTGTTGCCAAAGTCGGCTAAGTCCCAAGAATGCTGCTGCGTGGCTTTTGATGCACGCGCCAGTTGGTTGTAAGCGGCGCGTAAGTCTGGGTCTTTGTTGGTGCGCGCCAGTTGCTTGACAAATTTTTTGAAGGTTAGTGGATCTGTTGGCGCGTCTTTACCTGTGAGTCTTTTGACGTGCGCTTCCATTGCAGACTGGGCATTCAGTCTTAACTTTTCAAGTTTGGCGGCGCGTTCCTGCATTGCCCGCGTAGCGCCACCGCCGTAATACTGCCCGTCGGAAGCTTCGAACAATTCGCCTGTGCTGGGGTGCCTGAGAAACTGTATTGGCCGATTCAACGAGTCAACCATGGGCGCGCCGTAAATCTGCCCGTGCGCGCCCGGGCCGCCCGCGGTAGCCGCGGACGCGTTTACCAGAAACCGGGTTATTGCATCGTTGGCTGGTTGCAGTCCGCCAATGGCCACGTCGCCCGGCTGCAGGCGTTTGAGCAGATCCCGAATGACTTTTTGCGGATCACCGTGGGTGGTGTCAATTTCGTGAGCCTGCTCCACCATGCGCCGATATGTTGGCAGCTCGTGCAGGTAGTATTGCGCCAGACTTGCGCCCGGTACCGCAGCGCCGGCAGCAGCGCCAGCTGGTCTGTAGTCAATCGGGCCCCGATTTTCTTGAGCTGGAACTGGCATAGCGACTGCCTTTTGATAACAAAATAAGGGTGAATTATTTGGCCGTTTTATTCTAATACAAACCAACAAACCTGTAATAGCTAAAAAAAACCCGCGCAGGCTGTATACGCCATGCCCGCAAAGGCACGACGTATACAGCACTGCACGGGCAGTCGGCTAGGCGCTTGCGCCAGCCATCACAGCCGCCGCGCCGTCGCGGTGGATTTCCGCCGTGCGGAGCAAGCTCCGCACGATGGGGGCGGCGAAGACAATCCCAGCCGCCGCCATGGCGAGCCGGGAGATCGTCATCGCAGCCGCAGGGGCGCTGGCGGCGAGGCACGCCACAGCAGCCACCACCAAGACGGCAGCAGCGTCGTCGCTGTGCCGTTCACACCAGCCGAGCGCCCGCTGGAGCATCCCAGCGGTGGTCTCAGCCACCCGGGCGCCAGCGGCGTAGACACGCCCACTGAACGCCTTAACCGTCGCCACGCACTGCGCCAGCAGCTGCTGGCACAACGCCACGAACTGTTTAGCCAGCGCCACGAAAAACTCGTAGGCGTTGGCGATCCAATTCGCAACAGCCGTAACGCAGCTGGTTGCCGCGTCATAGACTGTCGTGGCCATGTCGCTGGCTTTGCGCTTGAAAGACTGCTTTTCGGTGTGCTCATCGAGCACACTCTGCAGCGCCTCTTTCACCGCGGCCAGCAGCTTGCGATTGCTGCTGGTCACGCCACCAACTACAGTACGGGCCCGAACCGCCGATGCCTTCATGTTCTTCACGGCCATAACTAATCTCCTTGAAAAGAAAAGAAACCACTACACCACCAGATAGGACAGCTATCTGGGAATCATTGAATATGCCGCGTTTTGCGCTTTTATTTAGCTATCAGCGCCTTACGCGGACAACACACCCACCCGTTGCCGGGCAAAACACCATTTGTTGCATGGTGCTTTCGTGCGTAACGGGCCGGCTCCGTAGATTGGCCAGCACGTCATCTTCGTTCTTAGGGGACTTTTGCAGGCGCTTCTTTAACGCCCTGAAGCGTGGATATGTATCCCACTCCTGCCCCCTCTCGTTCACGGGATTGTGCGCAACCAAGTCGTCATGCAAATAATGATTCGTTTGCACAAGCTTGTCTGCCTTCGGTTGGCGAAATCTGTATTCGCTTCCCGTACCCACCACAACCGTCTGGTCACTTGGCTCCGTACCCACACAATGGGCAAAGAAAGGAACCATCGTCGTAGCTGCAGTAAAGTTATCCAACAAGTCTGTATAACTTACCGACGAGTCACACACACGCCGGACGTACTGCAACGTTGGCCACTGGAAGAAGTTGTTCTTACCAATGTTTGGGGCTTGATTCACCACCATAGCCCAGTTGGCTGACATGGCAGAAACAACCCCGACGAACCCCGGCACTCCAACCGCAAGATACATATGTTTCTTGCCGTGGAATTTGAACAACCGCGTATGCCGACCAGTGGATGTGGGAACAACCCAATCCATGTTTCTGGCTAACACAGGTGCGCCGTCAACAACACAGCTGTAGCTAGAACAGCCACAACCGTATAGTTCAGACGCGCTTGTCAGGTCATATAGCAAGTTGCCCATCATGACCCGCCAAGGCTCAACTTCGGCATATCGGCTGATTGCCGCAATTTCAGTGGCATAATCCTGCCCTATGAACTGCGCAGCTGACTGCACCAGATTACCCATGCTCCAACCACCGACTCGACACAGCGCGCGGAAGAACATGCTTTTTTGCGCTAGCCGGTCTTCCATCTGTTCTTCTGTGTCATTTAGAAGAGCATGGATTATATTCCCCTCTGACCGGGCCAGCTCACGCCATCGAATCTCAGGCGGCGCCGTGAGGTCAATGTCATGGATCTTGCCGTTGTAGAGCTTCAGAGCAGATGTCATTTACGCACCTGTTCTTTCAGTTCAGCCAGCTGCCCGCGAAGATCACGCAGCTCTTCAAACAGCTGTGTGATGTATTGCCTGTCCGTCTCGACCCGGTCGATCAGCCGCTCAATGGCGCTGGCTTGCGTCATCGCGGTTGAGACGTTGTGCCCCGTCACCGGGTCGCGGCCTAACCAATGGGCCATGGGCGGGTGCGACTTGTCGTCAGCCACGTCGCCCAGCCATTCAATTCCGTAAACCGTAGCCATAGCTACCTCCGCAAGAAAAGAGTCCAGAGCAACCCAATACACCATATATTGGGTATCAAGTAATATGCCCGGAACTGGCGGAGTATTTAGATAGCTTTACCGGCTGGCCCAGAGATTAGGCGCTTGCGGCGCCCACACTGGCCCCAAACGCCATAGCAGCACTCTTGGAGCTATCAGGGGAGTTCTTGGCCCCAAAAGCTGCGTTGCCGTTGATGTTGCCGTCTACAGAGATACCCCCAAACGCGTTGATGGGGTTGAACATCGGGTTAGAGCCGCCACCGCCACCGAATGGCTGAATAGGCTTGATGCCGCCCTTCACAGCTGGTTTCTTCTTCTTGTGCCTAGCCTTTGGGTCACGTGGCGCAATCGTACCCAGTGGCAGCATCCCGGCGGCAGCGGCTGTCTTGGGCTGCTGTGGCTGTTGGGCTTGGACAGGCTGCTGTGGCTGCATAGCCTGCTGGGCTTGTGCTGCGGGCGCTGGTTGCTGCTGCGCCCCTATCGGCAACGGGTTTGCCGGGGCAGCCGCAGCAGCGGGATAAGTCTTTAATCCAGCGTTCGCCGGGGCTTGAGCGGCTTGTTGCTGGCCCTGAGCTTGCGCCTGTTCGTCCATAACAGCCTGCTGAACAGCCTGAGACAACACGACGGAAAGCTTTTTTAACAAAGGATTTACGTCCCCATCCTCCGCGAAACCAGCAAGTTCTTGAGTACTCTGGTTATAGGCACCCGGCGCGCTTTTCTGGTCTTGGTTCTCGCCGGCCTGAATATGTTCTTCGCCTGCGTATGTGGGTTTGTCGCTATGGGGGATCTGCACCTTTGTTAACTCTGAGTCTGCTTTCTTATGGTACTCGACGTAAAGTGAGTCCAGTACTGGTTTTACATCGATGAGTGCGCATTTTGTCATTAAGTTAACTAAACCAACAAGGGCATTTGCGCGCTTTTCAGCCTTTGTTTTCTTGTCTTTGTGGGCGTACGTTGGGAGATTCTTCTGGTTCGGGTACTCATCTGCCCAGCGCTTGGCTATATCGGGATGCTGTGACCACAAGAACCTGCGTTGCTTTTCTGATTGGAATGGCATGGTACGAGCTGCCTCCAGATGTAGATACGAGCGCGTTAGCGAGTAAGCAGTATTTTGGCAGATACTTGGTGAAAAGCAAAGGACACAGGCATTTAGCTGTATAGCGCTGATAGCTAAAAAAACCGCAGGCCCCGAAGGGTGTGCGGTTATTGGTTGCTGTTGGGAAGCAACCGTGTGTGGCTAGACTAGAACAGCAGGTACGCGAGTACCGGCTGCAGGAAAAAGGCGCCAACGCGTACGATGATTTCGTACGCGGCCAAAAACGCTACGCAAGCAATAACAAATCGCATTTTCTTGTTCCTTGTAGACCTACTGGAAACCGCGCCACCTACACAGGTGAACAACAGCTATAGGTCATCAATGTATATACCCGGTTTTTGCCGTTTATTTAGCTATCAATACCCGGGCGCTGATAGCTAAAAAAACGCGCAGACCCCGAAGGGCGTGCGCGTTTTCTGCTGGCTCCTATGAGCCAACTACCTATTTATCAAAGACCTTGACCAAGCCACCGAGAGCCGTCAGCTCAGCAGCGGCGTATTTAACCGCCGCGTGTGAGCCGCGGACGATATGCGAGCGCCCGGCCATTCCATCTTCAACAATATTTCTTGCTGACGACAGAGAAATTTTGCTATCGTCGTCGTCATCAATGTAGATGCCTCTGATTAACTGGATCGCGCGGATCTTGTCCGTGATTTCCGGCAAGCTTATCAGTTGCAAATACAACGGCGCCTCGTCACACCGTAGCGCAAGCTGATGCGCGACGGTTTCGTGCAAGTCGGCGTTCACACCGCCGCCTGTAAGTTCAAGCAGTTCAAGCATCTGCTTGAACGTGAGCTTAACGTCGAACATTATGCACCTCCTCTCAGATGGGCAAGATCGCGCTTGGCGTACAACGCAAGCGCCTCCTCGCGGGTCAGACCTACGAACTCCTCCGACGAGAATTCAAGCTCGTCGGGGAAGTAGTTGAACAGAACACTCTCGCGGTCGTCACCCGCGAACTTGACCCGCACCTCTGGCGGCGGGTCACCCAGCATGTTGGGCATACCCGAAATCCGGCATTCAACGATCTTCGGGGGAACGAGCATAACAACTCCCTTTTGTTATCTAAACCACACCAAACCAACACCTAGCCCTACAAGGACTAGGAGTTTTTCAACCGCCGATATGTATGGACGCGGGCGTCAACCACCAACCCCACACATTCCGCGTTGCGCCAATCTATATACTGGTCGCCCTGCTGTACTGTTTCACCTGTTTCTAACAACCGCCACCCTCTGCCGGGATTCGGCTTCGGGTCACACTGGCGGCGGTATTTGCCGACGTCGCGCCCGGGCAGTCGCTCGCCAAGCGACAAGTAAGCCGGCACCCAGTTGTCTTCTGAGTACTCAAACTCATCGCCTTCCACGATGATTTCCCCTTCGCGCATAAACCGCCAATTCGCATTGTCGTCTGCCGGCGCTGGTGTTGTGCGGCGCCTATATCTAAGCTCGGGGTTAATTATTGTTGTCCCCGCCATTTTTGTCGGCACCCATCTGGAACTGAAGGCGTGGACTTGGTCGCCTTCTTCTAGCGTGTCACCTAACGCCAACAACTTCCAACCTTCTCCGGGGTCAACCCTCGGCTTAACCGCTGCCGGTGTTTCCACAGGTAGCGGTTCTGTAACCCGGCGGCGGAAGCGGCAGCCATGCGCAATCTGCTCCGCCGTAACTTTTGCGCCGATGCTGATATCGCAAGGCACCCACCAAGCGGGGTCAAACGGATTAGAGTTGCGATAATCCCCGTCTTGAATTGTCTCCCCTACTTCCAGCAGCCGCCACCCGTCGCCGGGGTCAACCGGCGGAACGGCGGAAACCGCTGCCGGCGGCTCTGGCGCAAGCTTAGGCTTTGCCGGCGCAGCCACAAGCTCTTCACGAAGCTTTTCCGCCTGCTGCTTGAGCACATTGTTTTCTTTCGCTAATGCAACAATTTTTTTCCAGAGCTTAATGCCCATGGTAGCGGCATCTGTCAACAGCTCCGAATCATCTTTTTCGTCCATTTTGCCCTTCTTTCTTTAGATGCTCCGCGTGAACCGTTCCAGCAGACTGTCTGGCACAGAGTCGCCTTCGGCCAGCTCCAGCAGCTGGATTAGGCGAGATATACTTTCCATAACGTCACTATCCGAATAATCGTCGTCATAGCGTCTGCTTGGCTCTGGTCCAAGCGCGGCAATCTGTTCCACGCTAAGGCCGACAATAATCGATACATGCAAACATGTACCGTTAACGGCGCAATGAAGCGCCGAGTTTTTGTTTTCTTTCAATTTTTTATACAAAATTTCTTGCGCAAGCTTTTGCGTCTTCTGGTGGTACACATCGAAGGCTTTTTCAACAGCTACTTTGTTCCTCTCCTGTTCTTGCTTTCTGTACTGCAATTGCAGGAGTCGCTGTTCCAGCGCCGTTAGCGCTTTCGCCTTATTGATCACAAGCGGCAGTTTCTTAGCCATTTTTCTAGTCCCAGAATTCCTCGAAATATTTACCGAAAAGCGCAAAGCCACGAGCCTTGCGCTCCTGCCACGCGGTATACCCGACGACATCAAACCTGTCTCCGTCAAAGAACATGAAGTCGTCATTGATGAGCTTCTGTTCAAACGCCCACATTATCTCCTGCAGCACCCACTCCCAGCGGGCTTCTGCAGAGCTGTCGCATCCAGTCAAATGCTGCTCTTCCGTTGCCGGACAAGCAACAGTGCTACGTAACTCTTCCGGTACGTCAACATCGTAAACGTACGGAATCCCCGGCTTTTTCTGTTTGAGCCGCTGTAACAAGGGCAGCGTTATCAGCGCCAGCGTGTGGGCCATACTCCACACGTCGTAATCGTGCACTTCGATGCGCACTTTACGCTCAAACCTGTTGTTCGCCCAGCTTTCGATCTTCCAGAGCTGGGTGTCCAACCAACTTTCCTCTTCATCTTCAAGCGGGTTGCGTTTTTTCCCGCTGCACCACAACCGGAAGTTGGCATACCATGTGGCTGGCCGAAACCACTGTTCCCACGGGCCGATGTATACTTTCATCCGCCCCTCCGAATCCGGTCGTGGACCTGCTTGCGAAACTCCATCATTTCTTCGCGAGTGGCATCACTGACAAGGTTTACCAGATACTTGCCGTCAACCTTGTCACGCATACTGCCACAGGTGTCGTGTAGCAGCCCGGACATGAATACACTGTCTGGCTTTCCGGTGGCTGTAACGCGGAAGTTCCAGCAGCCACCGCAAGACAGCCACTCCCATACTTCCTGCAACGATATATTCGTTGCATTTTGCCCGACAGTGTATTCGTCCCCGCGCCTATATGGGTCGGAGATTAAGATATCAAAGCCCGATATCTTTTCGCATTCCTCGTAGTAGACAACGTCCATCAGCGTGTCTCCTTTGGGCTTAATTCAAACAACGCGTCAGGCGGCCGATAGGCGCCCGGCAGTTCTGTTTTTGCCATATACCCCGGCTCGTGTAGACACCGGTCGAGAATAAAGTCGGCCTCTGCGCGGAGGTGCTCTTTACTCACATCCGCCAGCATGCTTCTGGTGTACTCAACGCCCTTGAACTCAAACGTTTTCTGTTCAGGGATTGTGAACTCCAAGGTACCGAGCGACGAATCATCTGACTCGTGCACATGACATGTCTGCACAGTCACGCCAACCAAGTTCTCGTACTTGGCGTGCTCTGGAAGCCACGGCCATTGGTGCGCCTGCGGTATAAGCAGGGTGACAGGCACCAGACAAGTTAAGCCCTTGATAGTCGCCCAGTCTTGCTCTAACTGGGCATACTCGGCACGCGTCAATATCGCGTACCACTCCTTGTAGCCGAACTCCTCTGAGATCAAGAGGAGAACTTTGTCTTCCATGCGAGCTACCTCCTGAGAAAGAAAACCGGGTGGGCCTTTTACGCCCCAGCCCTTATCTGAGACTATCTGCAGATCTTCTCAGTGCTCCTCCACGCATTCGCACGCCACCGAGTTCCCCGGCAGTCGGCGAATGAAACAAAGTAGCGCCCGGTTATTTCCACCACATTAGGGCCGGTAGGACTCGAACCTACGACCAAGGGATTATGAGTCCCCTGCTCTAACCAACTGAGCTACGGCCCCCTAGAGACCCCGTTGCAATTTAACCCTGCGCACACGGGATAACATGCGCGGGGCGATGGTGTTACACATAATCTCGTATGCCGGCGACTACCCCTGACTGGCATACAATATCCGAACTTTTGCACATCATCAACTAGCTGGCAATACCGGCTAGTTGGGTATGCACTGGCGTTGGACGACCAGATGGAAGCCTGCCGTACCTAGCGCAGCCTTACCCTGCCGGGCCTAACCGTGCCTGCCTGTCCACGGCTGGCCGAGCCCTGCCTTGCCACTACCACGCCTGCCAAGCCCGACCCAGTCATGCCTGTCCTGACCGAGCCGTGCCTAGCCGAGCCTGCCGTGCCCTGCCGCCCGTTCCCAGACTAGCCGGGGCATGCCCGCTCCGTGCCTGCCGTGCCTTACCCTGCCGGACCAAACCTTGCCACGCCTAGCCGAGCCTGCCGTGTCTAACCGCGCCCGTCCAAGCCACACCCTGCCGAGCCTAACCGCGCCTGCCGTGTCTTATCAGGCCCGCGCAGCTTGCCGGTTAGTACGGCGAGCCACGCGGTCAATCGCGGTAAACACAGGAGTTAACTCCTGCAAGGTCTGATACTTTCGCCGAACCCGCTGAAACTCTTCCAGACCCTGCTCTAGTAACTGTGCCCGCATGTCCTCGTCACTCATCACGTCTTCCAGCGTGCGATAACCGCCGCCGGTGTGACGATCAGATTTGAGAGAGACATACATCGGCACCGTTACATCGCCGCCCGCGGTGGGCAGCACATTGATATTTAAACGGATCACACGTCGGGCCTGCTCCAGTCGGTACTGATGCGCCGCTTTCGTGTTATTCCATTCGAACTCGCCGTGCAGCGCCGTGTTGCGGTTGCGGGCAAACTCAACGATAGCTTCAGGCAGTAGCTGCCCGTCGTTGTCGTTGCGGATCTGTTCAAGTTCCGCCCGAATCCTATCTTTGTTCTTTGACATCACGTTTCCTTTTGGTGTCAATTACGCACGCACTCAAAGTGCCCCCAACCCATACCGCACGAGTTAGGCGAATCAGCCCGACCTTCGCCAACGCCTACCTGCATGCCGGCACGCAGCATGAGATTGGCAATGTCCGCAGGAGTGAACATATCCGCGTCAAAGCGGATACGAACCTTGGCTTCCCACGTGTCATACATAGCTCGAACCCTGATGTCGGCAACACCCGTGGCATTGCGCACCGTATGTTCAACGTGCCTTGGGACTGCATCCACCAGCTTACCGCGAGAATTCCGAGATTGAAGCCGGATTAGCGGCGTACCCTCAAACCTGTCAAACCCGTCCGCCTCCACAAAAACAGCCTTCTTGGCCTTGGTTTTGTGGAACCCGACCACCACGCAGGAGTCGACCAGCGCGTTGCGGAGCGCGCCTGCCGGGATACCGCACCACCCCTGCTTCGACTTGTGCTGAGCCTCTTCGAAGTTGGCGTCGAAGTCCTTAGCTTCGCGCTTCTTTCCCTTGCCGGCCGTGGAGCCAGCGGCCTGTTTTTCGCGCATTATGTTCCGAGCCTTGGCGCCGAACGCCAGCTGAACATATGGCGCCGTGCCGCGGATAAGGATCTCCACGGTCTTGAAGTTCGGCGCCGTGATAGTGACGCCAAGCCGATCAGATACAACTGCGTCGCTCTTATCGTCCTTTGGGCTGAGATGCTTTTCAACCTCGACCTTGACCTTGGTCTTCGTCGTCTTCTTTGCGCCCTTCAAAAGAGATGCCATACAATTCCTTTAGAGTTAGAGACAAAAACCCGCGCAGCAACAAGCTGGCAGGCACACCGCATCAAAAGTCTCGCCGCAGGGCTGTGGTCCTAGCGAGCATATTGATATCTATATCCGACCGGGCCGCATGCAGCGAACCGGCCATAGATAGCAATACTTCTACTACTCTCCCACTGTTTAAGGAGGCTGACTTCCCCCTGCATTTCGCAGCGCTGTTACACACGCTGCCGAGACAAGAAACTATCGCGAGTATCGCTTGCAGGCGTAATACCGGCCGTTCCGGTAAGTTACGCCTTGATCGACGACCGAGCCGCCGTTACGCGGTCGGCAGCAATTGTTAAGCGCAGCCGATGGAGATGATCCCATGCCTACGCCCTCAAAACTGCTGTTGCCGCCGAAATGCTGGCACAACCCCGAGTTTGCCATCAGCTCACTAACTCCTTGTGCCGTGGAGTTGTTTGCTGCTGCGCTGCGGCGCCCAGTATGCCTGCTGCGGCACTTGCTGCAGTCGCACTGGTTCGCCACCGTGTATTCCTCATACACGGGGGCCTGCCCAAATACCGTGGTCACACCCACGGCAAAGAACACGCCCAGAATCAGAGCAACCAACAGAATCCGCATATCCGACTTTTTCATCATTTTCCTCCGTGAAACCAAATACCGCGGGTGTGCACGGTACTCAAGAAAAACGCCCCACACCGGGCAAGACGGTATACCAAAGCCTAGGCGCGTTTGCCTAGGCTACTGTTGCGTTTCACGCCGCAGCGTTTGCATCGTGCGGTACCAGTCCCGGCTAATCCGGTCTCTGATGCGCAACACACGTTGCCTGAGCCAGCGCCGTACCATAAGGTATGGCGTATTCAGGCCCGTCTCGTTCAAGTACTTGTTATACGACCACATGATTGCTTCGTCAGACCCTCCGTCTGTAATGGCGATATCGCAGGCCGTGCAGTACGAACAAGGCACAGACCACAACGGGACTTGATGCAGCACGCCATCAACCCGCATGGCCCACGTGTCGTTGAAGCTGCTGGCAATCATCGGCTCGCCGCAGACATAGCACTTAGTGTGCTTGTACTTTGCCGTCATGTTGCACCTCCTTGAACCGCGGGAACCGGGCATTGCAGTCTGGGCACGCATACTCCCAGACTCCGTCATACCGCCCTTGGATCTCAATGCCGATGAGGCGGCTGAAACTGTAAGGCGGACTGTAGTTTTCTACAATCCACGCTTTCAGCTCCTCAGCCGATTTATCCGCGCACCATTTTTGGGGCCTTAAGCCATCAAAAATGCGACCAGCGCACCAGTTGGTGCCGCACTCGGGGCATGACCCAAAGTGGTTTAAGTGGTCTAAGTTGTCTAACTCTGTCGCGCTCATAGACTACCTTCCTTCCAATAGCCGGGGCGGGGTATGATCCCGCACGGGATTGCTCCCCCGGGATTTTAAATCCCGTGCGTCTGCCAATTTCGCCACCCGGCCGGGGTTCCCACATTTAACGCCTGCGGGGCGGCGAGACATCACTTACCTGACAACCCCACCCACGCCTCAAAGGCTGCAATTGAGCCGTGGCAACCCGCCGGTGCTCGGTTATAAAACCAGCGCACGTATAGCGGAATTAACGGCAGGTTATCTGCGTCTGCGTGCCCTACGGCGTTGCGCAGATCATTACAGATTACCGACGTCAGAAAGTCCACGTAGTGCAACCGCGGAGGATTGCCAGTTATTCCGCCGGGATACGGCGGCTGTCGATCTATCACATACCGCCTGATTGTTTCCTGCATATGCGCAGGAATGACGGCATACTCCCCGGTAAACCACTCGGCTACCGGATATTCGAAGTCCATGCAACATTCTCCCTTTCTTGGGTGTTAACCCATATGTACTGCTGTTCTCCAACTTGGCAATACCAGTGTTTCCCATCGTTCCAATAGATGGGCGTAACGGCCTGCTGCTCCGGCGGCATCACTGGCTTCTGGGCGGTGTGCGCCACAGGAGACGATACAGGATGTTCCTTCCTGTAGTCCTCATAGCCCTGCCAAAGAACCACGAGCGCCGTCAACAAAGCCGTCACGAACCCCACTGCATTCCCCTTCATGATCATCCACTCCTTGGTATACGTGTTTTCATCCATGAAAACAGAACATTGGAGCCTCTGGGGATCGAACCCAGAACCCTCGGATTAAAAGTCCGATGCTCTAACCAGTTGAGCTAAGGCTCCGCGCTATTTACCACTTTCCAGAAAGTGGTAAATACGCTATTTCACACGGACAAACGGCCAGTTGCACCGCCCGTCTGGGCAGTCATTCTTGACCTCTGCGGGCGCGCCGTCAAGGACGCCGGCAAGACTGTCGTCATCCTCGCTACGCTCTGCCATGAACGGCAGGGTTCCTGCGACGGGCTCCGGTTTCGTGATAACCAGATGCACCCGCCACTTGCCGCCCTCGTACCAGAATTTCTGCTGGTACTCCACCTCTTGCCACTCGGGCAAGAGAGCCGAATGGTGCCTGAAGTTCAAGCCCGGCTTTTTGGGCTTGTGGTCTTCCTCGTTGTTCGGCCGGGTTGATTGCCGGACGAGGAAGGTCGCTTCTGGCGGGCTGAAGTTCAACAATTCAAACTTCTCCAGCTTCATCAGCACACTGGTCTCGTCGAACATCTTCTGGGCCTCCCCAGCGAACTCCAATCCTTGGGCGCGGGTGCCTACCCGCTTGGAGATCGTACTCATAAGAGCGCGAAGATCTTTGTCTTCGCATGCTTTGAAGTTTTTCTCCAAAACCGACCGGCACTCGTCTTTGACGGTGCCGAACTTTTGCGCCTCTGCCACGCCGGCGCAGCACAACACCAACACAACAGCCAAGAAATTCTTCATCTTACTCTCCCCAAAAAGTTACCGAAGCCCAGCAAATACACATTTGCATGGTGCAATAAATATGCCCGCTTATTTCTAGAAATTTAGCGCGGCAGATTTTTGTTTATTGCGCAGCTTCAACAGCTTTTTCGGGGAGCGTATACCAGCCTTTGTCGTACAGCTGGTGGATTTTCTGGAAGGCGTCGTCGTATCGGGCACCGCAAGCTTCTAGGCTGTATGTCTCGCGGGCTTCTTTTGCGATTATGCGCCGGTCTAAGCTCGGGACTTTTTCCAGCGCTGTTAACCAGTCAGACAGAGTCTTGCACCTGTAACCGTTCACGCCATGCTTAACAGTCTCCGCGAAAGCACCGTAATCGACTGAGACCAACGGGGTGCCACACAACAACCCCTCTACGCCAGAACCGCCAAAGGGCTCAATGAAGTTCGTGGGCATAAGTGAGCAGATGGCGTTGCGCATGAACTCACTGCGGGCTGTACCTGAGATTGGCCCCCTGTATTCGATGTTCGGGTGCGCCCAGTGCGTGTGATCTCCTTGGCCGTGCAGGATGATCTTAGGGCTGCCGGGTGGAAGGAACTTAGCCAGTTCATAGATAGTGTGCAGACCCTTACACTCGGCTATGCGCCCCAGAAACGCGTAATACTGCCCCGGCTCAAACTTGGGGCGCCAGTCGTTGATCTCGAAGTAGTTGGGAATAACCCACTCGTAGTTCCCGGCTTGGCGATTGTCTTTGCCTGAGTGAAAGTGGCGCCACGCATAGCTTTCGAAGATCTTGACCATTCTGGGTACAGTCGTCGGGTACCCAATGCCAGTTTCGACGTGGATATGATTCGGGAACACGTCGAGCAGGATAGAGTGCGCGTGACCAAAGGGGTGGCAAATGATGTCCTTTGGCTGGACACGCGCTTTCATGGCTGCAATAAGCCGGCGCTCGAATTCACCGTGTTGGGGCGAGCCTAAGTTAGCTGAATCTCCGTAGAAGTCCTTTTCGCTTTTACGGGCGACCATCTCTTCCAGTTCAGCCTTGGTCAGCATCACGAACTTTTCTTGAGCTTCACTTTCGCTACCCTCGTTGGCGTACTCCACTACAGGATAGCCATACATCTGCAGCATCTTGGAGAACCGCAGCGCTTTGCCAGTAAAAGCACAGTGCGAGTAAGCCTGCGAATGGATCGTGTGGAAGATACCAACGAGATGCAGCGTGGGCTTTGTTACAGACACAGAGCACTCCTTTGCCAGATATAGCTCAAGACTTAGCAGCGAACGGAAATACAGTCTGGGCGCTGTTTTGCGCTTGTTCGGCCTCTAGTTTATCGGCAGCAGCACGAAGTTGCGCGGCTAATTTCTTGCGGGCAGACTCAGACGGAGCTGGGACGCTGAGGGTGTACGAGTCTTTGGGGCCGAACCTAACTGTAATGCCGTCGATGTTTGTCTGGACGCCAAGTGGTGAGAAGATACCTACAAACCGGCGCAGCGCTGTGTTCTCGGCAAGAATAGACGTGATGGCGTTGGCCAGTTCGGCAATACGGGGATCTTCAAACACAGGCCGGGCAACAGAGTTAGTGAGGTGAAACAAGCTGCGCAAGCTGGATACGATGCTGTCTACAGGAGGCAACGTGAAAGCTTCTACACGGGGGAAAGCTGCTTCTGTCTTTGGGTGTTTGCAGCACGCGCCGGGTTTGTTGCACATGAGGGCTCCTAGGGTAAAGATAACTTAACGCGCTTCACGGCGTTGTGCTCGGCTAAGTAACAACTGGCGCATACGGGCACGTACTTTTCTTCAAAACCAAGTTCTATAGCGGGGCCGTCTAGCGTGGGCTGACCATTGCGTAGCTTAAGGTTGAACACAGCTTTTTGCAAGCAATACATGCACACTGTTTTGACCTCTTCCAGCACGTCGGCCAGTTCAAGTAAGCGCGCTGAAGCTGGGAACGCCCGCCGCCTGAAGTCAGTGCGCAGGCCATAGCATATTACAGGCACGCCCTCGCGGTTATAGGGCTGATACGTGCAAGCATGGGCAACGCAGTGCAGCTGGTCTATGGCTTCAACAGAAAGAAACTGGGCCTCGTCTACAAGCACGCACACGACGCCGGCCATATCTGGAAGTTTCATTGGCCCCGTGGCTGGGACCAGCAAGTCAGCTGTAGCTTCAAGGCCAGCCCGCGTCTTAATGATATCTTTACCGTACCGCGTGTCTATTTCTGGCTTGAGCAAAAGGACTTTCTTGCCCTGTTGCCTGTAGTTATGCGCTACTGCCAGTAAGTTCAAGGTCTTTGCGCTGCCGACAGCCCCATACCGAAAGTACAGCTTAGCCATTGCGCTTGGCTTCTACCTTTCTTGCTCGACGGATAGCCAGCAACACAATTTGCTTGGCTGCGAACTCCACGAAAGGCAGACTACGCCTTTCTGACTCCTCGCGCAACCAGCCAAGAATCTCAGGCACTCGCTTTGCGCACTCGTCGCAGCCCCAGATGTCCATTTGGCGCGCACGGCCATTGCAGGAGCACGTAGGGGACGCCGTGATGCCAATGAGCTTGAGCATCTTCTTGAGTTCTGTGCCGGGGCCAAAGTCAGGCATGACAGGCGGCGCGGTGCTTGGCGCAGTGGGCAAGTCAGTGTCGGGTCGGGCTGTGAAGGGCATGCCAGCTACCGGGCCACAAATTGGTTTGCCGTGGTCTATTTTTGGCAACGAATTAGCCAACACAAAACCGTTGCACGTAGCGTTATTCACTGTTGAAATCAATTTTTTACCAAGTGAGTCAAACACATATGGAATGTTGTTTAAATCCGCGCCCTGTATTGTTTCGTCTGCGCGATTAGGGATCTGAAACTTGATTGACGTAATAATTTTGTCTGTGACGTTTTTATATGTATTTGTATCGCAGTCAATTACGTACAACTGCACGCTTTCTGTGCCAAATGGAATATCTGCCGGATTAAGTCTGGTTTTACGTGCGTATACGCCCACAAGCGCGCAGTTATTAGCGCGAATTTTTTGAAGGTACGCGTCAGTAGTGCTGACAACAACGCTAGAGCCGGGGTTTTGGCTGACTGTGTAACACGGGCCAAAGTTGGAAGCTACAGTGACGTATAATTTGCCCTCAAATAAGTCAGTAATAGCGTCCCGCACGCTTGCTTCTGTTTTGCCTCTTACGTCTATCTCCCTACTAAAATTTTCGTAATTGTTTTCAACAGTGCCGGACGACCGTGTATCGCCGCCGCCCAGCGGGCCAACAGGTGGGCAGGTAGGGCAAGGCCCGCACAGCTCCGGGTCTTTTGCGCACTTACCGTCGGCGCCGCACTTCATGTCTTCCATGCACGGGAAAGCGCCGCCCGCATCAGTGCACGTTGGCGCACTACAAGGCGGACTGTCTTTGTTTTGACACCTGATTGTGTAATGCCATTTGTCGGCGTTGGCGTTGTTGCAAGACTCAAGCACACGCACCTGAAATGTAGTGAGCCCCTTGGGCTTCGTGAAAATCATGAAACCTTCGGGCGCATCTAGCGCGCCTACGTTAGCCGGGCAAGTGCTTTTATCTATGCCGCGCCACTGGCTGTCTATTACCGGCGAGATGTATACGCCGGGGTTTGTAATTACGCAAGTAGTTACGTCTATTTGCTCTCTGTAAACTTGAAATCTGTTTGGTATTTTGTACGCGTTGTAGCTGAGGCAAAATTTCATCTCTGCCGAGCCAACCGTAAATATTTTTATAGGCTCGCCCGTAATTTTTACGCCGGATTCAGGTATTGCGCAGTCGCCGGCTGCAACTTGTTGGCAACCAGCAGCTATGCATTCAGCTTGTGTTGTGTATTGCCCCGTCGTAAGCGGCGCAATGTTTACACACGCGCCAACACCGCAACCGTTGATAACGCAGTTCCAAGTTTTAGCGGGCGGATTATTGGGATCGACGGGATCGACGGGGTCTGTGCAGCCGATACAGACATTCGCGTTACATGAATCGTTACAGGCTTGATCTGTTTCGTACGGCCCGGCAACAGAACCGGCCGGCGGCGTTGTACCTGACTGGCAGTAGTGTGTAGTCGGGCTGCCATCTGGCGGCGGCGGGTTAGCCATGCAATACCAAAGCGGTTTGCTGCCACAGTCGCCGTTACAGTCTGGCGTGCTGTACTGGCCGCCACCTGTTGAGGCTTGTCGACATGTGTACGCGCCGCCGTTGTATACGCAGTCATAACGCGGTTCTGTGCAATTACTTGTACCGTCGCTGTTTTGGCAACCCGAATTGTTATACGGCCCAGATGTAGCGCCGTCACCACACTGAGACTCCAAGCAAGTGCCGCCGTAGCAATAATATTTTTTAGAGCCGTTTTCAGCGCTATCGCACGGATTTTGCCCGGCGTTACCTGACGAATTTGAATCAGAGCAATCTGGCGTTGTGTACGTGACGCCGACAATCATGTCATCTGTTACTGGTACACATTCGGAATAGCCATCCATCGGCCCCGGATTGGGATAACCCAGCGGATTCGTCCCTTGCCCTACGCCGCCATCTAGCCCGTATTTCTCGTCAATGGTTATGCAACCACCAGCCGTTGGGGCATAACTTGCAGGCTGGCACGTATACAGCTTTTTGCAACAACATTTATCTACAGTTGCGCCGTCGGCTACTTGCACAAAACCCGCATCCGAGAGCCGCGCGGTTACTCCCAGCGATTCCCCAAGCGGATTTCTGCCGTACCGCCCCACGCCACCGTCTAGCCCTGATTTTTGGTCGGTGGTTCTGTATGTTGCCGTTGAACTATATAACAGCTTGTTGTCTTTGAGCACCAGTTTTGAGCTTATTGCCGTAACAGTCATCTCCTGACTCATTACAGAAGCAGCCGGCCCGCTTGCTGTAATGAAGCAGCGATACTTATCACCGACATTTGCCTGCTGCAAATTGGTGATTGTGTAATAGGAGCTATACGGCCCGGACGTACCCGACACCTGCGTGAAAGAAGCTGCGTCTTTGGCTTTTTTTTGCCATTGGAAACCTAGCGTTGGCGGCACATCTGTCGCCTCTAGATTTTCAATTGTGACCGTTACGCTGATAAGTCGCGTAGAGCCAATTGGGCCAGATATATCACTAGATTGCGACGTAATGCGAACGACTGGAATAGGCATGATTTTTCAAAAAGTTGTATTTACGTTGCGGTCCAGTAAATAGCAAATTTGCTGATATAGGTGTCTTCGCTGGGGTACCCAAGCCGAACAACGTCGCCAGCATTTACAGAAAAAGTGCCGCTGTAGGCTGTGCCGTAAATAGACTCACCTGCCATTTCGTAAATAGCGGTAGTTACACCGCCGCGTGTGCGGTAAATGCCAAATGTGGTGTCTGATGCCCATACAGTGCCAGCAGGTACGCCAAAACTTGGGGTAATTGGCGCTACGTACGACCACGCGTAATGCACAACGCCTGTTGTAGCCACTGTAAATGTGGGTCGCGCAGCGCTATACGACGTAAATATGCCAGTAGCCGATAGCGCTGTGCCGCTAGATGTGCCGTCACCAGTGAATGGCGAAACAGGCGCACCAAGCGGATAAGCCGACGTCACTGTAAGTGTTGCAGACGAGCTGGTTACGCTCGACGCGTTAGTAGCCGACACAACGCACCTGTACGTGTCGTCGCTGTTAGACGCGTTCGACAGCCCAGTCAAAGCCAAGCTTGCGCTCGTGGCGCCAGATATGTTGGCAAACGAACCGGTTCCGAGTGGATTGCGCTGCCATTGGTACGTCACAGATCCTTCGGTGACACTGGCCGTGATAGAGAACGTGGCTGTCGTGCCCGAAGTCGTCTGGTTCGACGGCTGGCTGGAAATTGTGATAACTGGGGCGGCGACTGTCAATGTGGCGGCAGAGCTAGTTACTGGCGTAGCGTTGTCTGTGGCGCTGACTACACACCTATACGTGTCTGCGCTGTTTGTGGCGTACGTTAGGCCCGTAAGAGCCAAGCTGGCGCTAGTTGCGCCAGAAACGTTGGCAAACGACCCTGTGCCGTGAGGGTTACGCTGCCATTGATAACTTAATGTGGCGCTAAGCGTAACACTGGCTGTGACAGAGAACGTAGCGGCCCCAGCAGAAGCTGTCTGGTTTGAGGGCTGACTGGAGATCGTGATAACCGGGCCTAAAACTTCCGTAGTGGCGACGTACGCTACCCCGCTCACGTACTTGATCGTGAGGCGGTCGTCTACGCGGGCGATTTTATGCTGATACATGATTAAGCCCCGAGCAACAGAACATCTTGGCTATACAGATACGTGTCGCCTGTCCAGTATGGCGTGGTGCTACTTGCAACATACGCGCCTCTAATGCGTATAACAGCGCGGTAAATTGTGTTTACGTTAGCGCTTGTGAGCCCGGTTAAACTCAAGTTCGACGAGTACGGACTTGTGCGAACACCAGCTGTTATAGCGGTAGACGCCGTGTTTGTCACGACAGAAAAATTGCTGGCTCCCGGTGCGCGGGCATACCAGATCACAGCGTTTGAAAGACTGTACCCGTAGCCTGTAGAGGGCGCTGTCACAGTGTACACCACGGAAAACGTTGCTGCGCCGCTTGAAATTGTGCGATTGGCCAGTTGCGTCGTAAACGTTGCTCTGGGCCGAAGCGAGTTGCAGGTGACGATGCTGCTGGTTACGGGTGTCGTGTTGGCTAATGCGCTAGCGACTTGGCAACGGAATTGCGTGCCGTTTTGAATATCTTCTGTCAGTGACCCAGTGTCCGCGCCGGGGCTCACGTTTAATTTCAAGTTTGAGTAAGTCTGAATAGGCAGATTTACCCAGCGATCAGTACCGCCAGAGTTGCGCTGCCATTGATACGTTAATGGCGAACCAGCGAAAAGACTTGGCGTAACTGTTGCCGTTACGCCGAGCAGCGGGCCATACGCGATAGCTGTAGACCCGATTAACTGGTTATCTGAGAATTGCGCATCACCCACAATAGCATATGGCTGCTTGGTGATAGCCAGCACAGGAATCTGCCGCGGTGAACGTACGCCAAATTTTCCGCGCATATGGCTTACTCGCGTAAATTAAGCAGAGAGGTCGCCTGTTAGCAGCCACTGACCCGGCTGGAACTGCACAATGCTGGCAGAACTCCACTGTGCGCGAAGCTTGAGCCCCGGCGTGCCGTAAAGGTAAAGCGTCGTATCTCCCGAGGCTACGGTTACGGTGTTTCCAGTGGCTGCAATGATATCTATACTGACGCCCATTGTGTTCATTCTGTACGAAATAAGCGTGAGCGTAATCGGCGCTGAGTTGTAGCAGACGAATATCTTGCCCTCGTCGCCGGCTACAAATGAGTAGTTGCTCGTAAGCGTAACGACAGTCTGCGGCACTGCAAACGAGCCAGTAGCGCCAGTCGGGCCAGTTATGCCCGTAACACCCGTAGGCCCGGTTACACCCGTAGGCCCGGTTACACCTGCGGGGCCAGTTACTCCAATTGCGCCGGTTGCGCCCGATACGCCCGTTAGGCCAACAATGCCAGTTTGACCTATTGGGCCTGATGGGCCAGTCGGGCCAGTTACGCCTGTAACGCCGCGCAGGCCACTTGGGCCAGTTACGCCTGTTACGCCAGCGCCTGTTACGCCTCTAGGGCCAGTCGCGCCAGTAGCGCCGCTTACACCTGTCGAGCCCGTGATATCATTGCCCTGCGGGCCAGTAGGGCCAGTCTCGCCCACGCCTGTAGGCCCGCTAGCGCCCATCGGCCCCTCAACGCCAGTCGCGCCAGTGACACCCATCGGGCCCAGCACAGGCCCAATAAACACCCACGCTGAGCCTGACCACATGTAGCCCGCGCCAAGAGAAGCTGTAATTGGCAAACCAGTTGCCAACATAGCCAAGTCGCCCAGAATCCAGATGTCGCCCTTTGTAGGCGACGTTGCCGGGGGCCAATCTTCTGCCACGCCTTTGATAACTATACTTGTGCCTGACGGGCCAGTTGGACCAGTAGCGCCAGAAGGGCCCAGTAACCCAGTAGCGCCAGTCGGGCCAGTTATGCCCACGCCAGTAGCGCCAGTGATGCCCACACCTGTGGGTCCAGTTACGCCAGTTACGCCTGTAACGCCCGTAACACCAGTGACGCCCTTGAAGCCGCTAGCGCCCGTAGCGCCGACAGATCCAGTATCGCCCGTAGGGCCGACTTCACCAGTAGGGCCTATTTCGCCAGTTGGGCCAGCAGCGCCCGTAGCGCCTGTGACACCCGTAACCCCAGTAACGCCAGTAACGCCAGTCGTGCCGACACCAGTAGCGCCAGTCGAGCCGGCAGGGCCTGTAGTCCCGACGCCTGTCTCGCCTGTCAAGCCAGTGGCGCCTGCGTAGCCGCGCGGACCAGTGGGGCCTGTCACACCTGTAACGCCGCTTACGCCCAGCCCACTTGGGCCAGTTACACCGGTGTGGCCGGTTGGGCCAGTTGCGCCAGTATGGCCAGTAGGGCCTGTATTGCCCACAACGCCTGTAATGCCAGTTACGCCTCTAGGGCCAGTTGCGCCCGTCGCGCCCACAAGTCCAGTTGTGCCTGCTGAACCTTGTGGGCCTGCCGGGCCAGTTGCGCCAGACACACCAGATGCGCCAGTTGCGCCTTTTACGCCACTGGGGCCCATTGCGCCAACCATGCCGCTGGGACCAGTTGCGCCTGATACACCAGCTGCGCCTGTAGCGCCAACTGCACCAGTAGGCCCAGTAGCGCCAACAACATTGTCGGCAAGCAGCGCAACCAGTGCGCCGAGAGTCGTCTTTTTAGTCGTCAGCGGCGCGGCTTCAGAGTCAACGATAGCCAGTATGTCGTTCGGGCTGGGTAGCGCCTTGGCCGGCAAGTCAGATATACGTTTTTTTGCCATATGCCAGACTCGCGCTAAAACCCAGAAAGCAGCTTAGATAACTAAATCGCGGGGCAATCACCAATGTACTTGAACGCTATTCTGCCGTCTAGGTTTACAGCGTAGAAGCCTCTATGAACGCTGCATCAATTGCCGCGCTGTCCATGCCAAAAGAGGCGGCTAATTGCGCAAGCATGCTACTTGCCCGGCTGATCGTTGGCTCGTATTCCCACTCATCTAGTGTGTCTTCGCGGACGCCGGGTGGCAGGGCGGCTATCGCGTCTAGAACTTGCTGCACCGTAATGTCGTGCCTGCGCAGCCATTTGCGGATCTGGGCGGCTGTAATTGTGTCTGGAACAACTGGCGCGGTGTCTAGCGTAGCTTGGTTGTATCCGCAGTATTTGCCGTCGTCGTCATAGACATGCCATGTTTTAAGCCCGCCCACAATGCCAATATATTCTGTTCTGCTCATGGCAACAATCTCGCATATGGTCGCAGTGTGTACCCCACAACAGATGTAGTTGGTGTTGGAAGGTCGCTTTGACCGGTCAAATAACCGGATAGTTTTGGATTTTGCTGCGACGCAGTTACTGGGCCAAGCACAGAACTGACAAGCGTGCTTGCCGTTGTGCCAACTTGTATAACGGCCACGCCGTAGCGTGTGCCAGCGTTTAATGTGTAAGAGGTTGGGTAACCTCCAGTCGCAGACAACACTCGGTTGTATGCGGTGTTGGCAAGCGCAAAATTTCCAGTGTTGCTATCAGTGCGCGCAACTAGTGTTGCTGTTGTTTCGTCGTATGTATATATGCCAAAACGACACAGCGTTAAACCGCTTGCTGCCGATGAGCCACTCCAAAAAGTAATAGACGTAACTGTCGTCGTGACGAGCGGCGTAAAAAACGTCCAATGGACAACTCCAGACCCATAACCTTGAGAGGCGTTTTGGAGCATAGGTGCGCCCGCGTCTACGCCAGAAAGCGACATACCAAGCCACTGGTTCAGCAGCGTTTTTAAGGCAACGTTTGTGCTAAGCTGGGCGTCCGGCAACGTACCAGTTATTAACGTAGACGCGTTGGTAACCGCAGGGCCTGTTGCGCCTGTTTGACCGGTAGCTCCGGTAGCTCCTGTGCCGTACGAAATCAACTGCGCTGACGCCCAAGTGCCGTTTGTAGCCTGCAGCGTCACCGACGCGCCGGTACCGTTGTATACCGTAAAGTCGAGATAGTCCGTTGTACCGTTTAAATAGACTACGCGCGTGCCGCCCATAGATACGCCGCTGTTTGCTGACGACGCTGTGGCCAACTCTTGTGCGATAAAAAACGTGCTTCCATTTTTTCGCGCCTGTGCGTTGTACTGATTATTTGACGCGCTGGCTGACCCGAACCAAGCAAAAAATGAAACTTCGTAGTAGCCAGCAATATTTGGCGTGATTCTATAAGTACTCGTGTTTAGCCAGCTCTGCGGATCAAAATCAGACGTATTAAATTGCACAATGTTATCTGAGGCGGACGTAATTGTCTGATCAGCGCTTCTCTTGGCTTGCACAACATAATTACTGGCCGCCACGCCAAAACTTGCGCCAGTCGCGCCAGTTACACCTATCGCGCCAGTAGCTCCCGTAACACCCACTACACCTATAGCCCCTGTAGCGCCGGTTACGCCCACGGCTCCCGTTACGCCAGTAATTCCGGTTACACCTGTAACGCCAATAAGCCCCGTCGCCCCGACTACACCTGTAGCACCAGTTACGCCGGTTACTCCGCTGGTGCCCGTAGCGCCTGTAACTCCAGTTACACCTACCAGCCCAGTAGCGCCGCTAACTCCAACAACGCCGGTAGCGCCTGTAACGCCTATTGCGCCAGTTACACCAGCTACACCAGTAGCGCCTGTAGCGCCAACTGCGCCAGTTACTCCTGTAACACCCACCACCCCAGTTGCGCCAGTTACCCCTGCTACACCAGTAGCACCCGTTGCGCCAACACTACCAGCACCGCCTGATCCAGAACTAGAGATCGTTAACGTGTCGGCTACAGAGTCGTAGTTAAAGGTAACGTTTGTACCAGCTGCTAACGTTGTTGTGCTTACGCTAGACGTACCAGTTGCGCCAACCGGGCCAGTAGCGCCTGTAACACCCGCGCCCGTAGCGCCTGTTACGCCAGTGACGCCTACTACCCCTGTAGCGCCAGTTACGCCTATCAATCCAGTAGCGCCGGTTACACCAACTGTTCCGGTTAATCCTGTAGCTCCGCTAACTCCAACAGCGCCCGTTACTCCTGTAACGCCAGTGACTCCTACTACCCCCGTAGCGCCGGTCACACCAACAGCGCCCGTTACGCCTGTAACACCTGTAACGCCAGTGACCCCTACTGAACCAGTAGCGCCTGTAGCCCCGCTAACGCCGATAGCGCCAGCTGCACCCGTGGCGCCGGTTACGCCTACTAATCCGGTAGCGCCGGTAACTCCAACAACACCAGTAGCCCCAGTTACGCCTACAACGCCGGTGGCGCCTGTAACGCCTATTGCACCAGTAGCTCCACTAACGCCAACTACACCTGTGGCGCCTGTAACACCACGCGGCCCAGTAGCGCCTGTAACATCACCGCCAGCACCCCCGCCACCAGTGCCCGCGCTAGCAATATATAGTGTGTCAGTTTCTTCATCATAACTAAACGTTACGTTCGAACCGGGCGCCAAGGTTGTTGTGCTTATACTTGCCGCACCAGTAGCGCCCGTAACTCCGTCTAAGCCGCTGGGTCCAGTCACACCTGTGGCGCCAGCAGCAAGAAACAAAGACCAGTCGGCGCCGCCGGGAGGATAACCGGGGTTACCGGGGTTGCTAATTTTTTGATACTGGCTCCCGTCGCTGTAAGTGACTACGTCGCCTATGGCGTAAGTCCCTAATCCGTTGTTATAAACACCGCGGTAAATGTATGGTTGCGCCCCAGTAGCTCCTGTTGCGCCAGTTGGGCCGTCAGGGCCTGTAGCTCCATCTTCTCCGGGCGGGCCGTCAGCGCCGTCAGAGCCTGCAAACCCCTGATCGCCCTGCGGGCCTGTAGGCCCAGTAGCGCCAGACACACCGCTTACGCCGAAACCAGTTGCACCTGTCACGCCCTTTGTGCCTGTGGCGCCCATAACACCAGTTGCGCCAGTCGGGCCAGTTACGCCGGCATCGCCAGTAGTGCCTATTGGCCCAGTTACGCCAGTTACGCCCGGTGAACCTGTGTCGCCTTTGAAACCAGTCGCGCCTGTTGCGCCAACTGGGCCTGTCGGCCCCGTTACGCCGCTATCGCCTTGCACGCCAGTGGGGCCTGTAACGCCAACAACGCCAGTAGCCCCAAGCGGGCCAGTTACGCCCGTAACGCCGACCATTCCGGTGGCGCCAGAAGGGCCCATCAAGCCACTTACGCCAGTGATTCCAGTTGCGCCTGTGACGCCAGTTAAGCCCGTTAAACCTTGCGCGCCAGTAACGCCAGCCACACCTGTTGCGCCAACAAAGTTACCGATGTAACGCCAGCTTGCGCCTAACCACAGGTAACCAGCGCCCAGCCCCGCGTACGGCGGCAAAGAACCAGACGACAACGCAGCCGCGCCTAGAAACCATATATCGCCAATCGCAGTCGTGCCTGCTGGCGGCCACTCTGTTGCAGTGCCGCGAACTGTGAGCCCTATGCCAGTAGCGCCAGTTACGCCTGCAACACCTGTGGGGCCGGTAACGCCCACAGCGCCAGTTACGCCAACAGCGCCAGTTGCGCCAGTGACGCCTGCGCCGGTAGCGCCAGTTACGCCGGTAATGCCAGTAACGCCAGATGCGCTACTCGTGCTATTAATCTGCAGCGTGTCTGTTACGGCGTTGTACGAGAAGGTGATATTTGTGCCCGGCGACAGAGTTGTCGTACTGACGCTGCTTGAGCCTGTTGGGCCGACAGCGCCTGTTGCACCAGACACGCCTATAGGCCCAGTTGCACCCGTAGTGCCGACACCTGTAGCTCCTGTGACACCAGTCACGCCAGTGACGCCTGTGTTGCCTGTTGCGCCGGCTGCGCCAGCAGTCCCGGGTAAGCCAGTGGGGCCAGTTAACCCAGTGGCGCCGGCTAATCCGCGCGGGCCTGTCTCGCCAACAGGGCCAGTCGCGCCAGAGACGCCTGCTGCCCCGGCAAGCCCTGTGGCGCCAGT
>Ga0304730_1000038_pt1 | contig 165290 bp, 147 predicted proteins | sample M_130628_MF_Meta_FD_190474 | JGI IMG/M metagenome (GOLD analysis project Ga0304730, IMG submission 190474) | Freshwater microbial communities from Lake Montjoie, Canada to study carbon cycling - M_130628_MF_MetaG (v2) (version 2) | ecosystem: Environmental > Aquatic > Freshwater > Lake...
AAATACTCCAACACCTACAGTAACTGAGACACCAACAAATACTCCAACACCTACAGTAACTGAGACACCAACAAATACTCCAACACCTACAGTAACTGAGACACCAACAAATACTCCAACACCTACAATAACTGAAACACCAACAAACACACCTACATCAACCATAACCCCAACTATAACTGAAACTCCGACAAACACACCTACATCAACCATAACCCCAACCACAACAGTAACACCTACTCAAACTAATACCCCAACCACAACAGTAACACCTACACCAACAGAACCATTCTTTATATTAGCTCAGAATGGTAACATATTAACCGCTCAAAATGGTAATGGAATAGAATATCAACATTAAAATTAATATTTATAAAAATGGGAAACACATTAATATCAGATTTACAAACATACACAGGAAACACAGATGGTGTTTTTCTTGTTATGAACAATAGTGGTAACACAGAATCATTCAAAATAACTAAAGAAACATTATTTAGTGGGTATTCACAAAGTGCGATATCCCCCGTCACAGGAAGTTGGTCGTTATCTGCAGGTACAAATACTGTTGATTTTACAGTTCCGGCGGGTCAATCATATGTTATGTGGGTGAATGGAAATATTCCAAACGGTATTGTTAATTGGAACGCAACAGTAACATTATCAAATAATAATGTACCCGTAATAGGTGTACAATATGGTTGGTATTATCTTGCTGGAAATGCTTTGGTGTTAACATCAATGCCAAGTCAAATAGTTGGAACTGCGGGGAGTATTATTACCTCATCTCCAGCGGTTTCAAATACAAATACCTTCACATTTGGTATAACCAATAACAGTGGTTCACCTAAAACAGTATATTACGGATACGTTAAAATAAGTTAAAATGTACGACACAAACACCAATCTAAATAATAAAAAAATAAAAACTATTTATATAAAAAACAAAAATTATGTTAACAGGAAAAACAATTAGCGAATTACCATTACTACCTTACGATGTATTAAATGATAATGTTTTAGTACCGGTAGAGGCAAGTGGTTCAACATATCACGTACCTTTCTCAGATATTTTACACAGACCTTTCGCTGCGTTATCTGATTCAACAACACAACCATTATCAGGGTCAAATATCCCAACGGTAATAACTTTTAATAGTGAAGATATTATAAGTGGAATAACATTAGTTAATAGTTCTCAAATTACGGTACCAAGACCGGGTGTTTATAGTGCCGGAATTTCAATGCAATTTGATAAAAATTCAGTAACATCAGCAGAACCAATATATGTTTGGACAAGAGTTAATGGTGAGGATGTACCAAATAGCGCGGGTGAGTTTAGATTATTAAATAATAATATAGAGGCGTTACCATATATCCCATATACGTATGAATTAAATGCTGGTGATTACATTGAATTTGTTTTTGCATCCGTGGATGATGGTGTATTTTTATCATTCATACCATCATCAGATTCTCCATATGTGAGACCGGCATCACCATCAATTACTTTAGAAATAAAACAAATAGCTTAATATTAAATGTCCCAATCAATAATAATTGAAAGTATAAATTTTGATGGAGAATTCGCAACCATTATATTAACCCCTTATAATAATGATAATGTGGTTAATATTGGATTGCAACAATTACCATATACTTTTAATCCAAGTTTAATTAACCCATTACTTGAAATATACGGGACATACACTTTAGTTATAAATGAAAATGGAAAGGATTGTACATATTTCTTAAATGTGATTAAGGAAACTCCTACTCCAACACCAACTATAACCCCAACTAAAACTCCTACTCAAACACCGACAGTTACACCAAGTGTTACTGCAACATATAACCCTTGTCCGGACCCATCACAAACACCGGCACCGACGGAAACACCAACCAATACTCCAACACCTACGGTTACACCAACTGTTACACAAACGCCTTGTTACCCACCAAGTCCAACACCAACTAAAACACCAACACCTACACCGACTCCGGTGTATTTCGCATACTTATTTATTGAACCAACAACAGGAGCAACCGACATAGGTCAATGGATGTATGATAGTGGTTCTAACTTCTTTGGATTTACAAATAATAGTCAGCCGTCTCAAAACCAAACTCAATTTAATGTTGATATGAATAATTATGTTGACTTTAGTGGTTGGACAAATGGATTATTCCCAACAATTATTCAACAATCAGTACCACAACAAAGTGGTGGATTTGATACATTTGGTAATCCAATTGTTAGATACAATTTCTTAACAACTGAAGTTCTTGAAAATACTATTCCTGTAAATGCTTGGTATACTTGGATAATCCCAATATCATTAACTAATAACCAAACTCAAACGGCTATTGATGTAAATAGTGATGGTGACCCTAATAATTTAGCAACAGTATTAACTGATAGTACTATTAATACTTATACATTTACTTATACAGGAAACACTATTCAACCGGTAACTTATAAAGTTTATACAACTTTCCCGAGTAGAATTTTAGCATTAAACAATAATCAAAGTATTTATTTCAGAGGGAATACAGTTTCTCCGTAATATATAATTTGATAAAATATGTCTAATCTAAACTATAAGAATCCTTTATCTCCTCTTATTGCGAATGGAAGTCAAACTTCATTACGTACAAGTACTTTTGGAACAACCTTTAGTGTCCTTAACACAGGTGGTTTTATGGAGGTTTACACCCTGAATGATTTAATTTATAACATACCAATTGGTAGTTATGGTGATATTGAATTTTCGGGGAATACAATTCCTATTCAATTATGGAAAGGAACGGGTAGTTCATTTTCTTTTGACACTTTAACTTTAAATTCAGACAATATTTCATCCGGAAGACGCCGTCTTGGGATGTTAGTTTATGTTTACGAAACAAATCAAATTTATCAGTATTCAATAGATAATTACAATACTTTATGGTCGGACGCATTAGGTGCGTCAGGACCGGGTGGTAATACCGTAGTTGTATCGGATTTTGGAACAACAATTAAAAATAATACACCTGAAGGTCAAACATTTATAAACACTTGGATAGACTCAACTATTGAGGGTGTTAATGGGGTTACAAGACCAAACGCCAGATGGAGAATATTGGCAACATCTTCAACAGACATATATGTTACCGGAGGTACTTATTTTTCATCATCAACAACATTAGATTTATACAGAAATGATGGTGTGACAGTATCTATCACAGGATTTACATCCGGTGGTGGTGGTACAGGTACATCAGGTACAAGCGGAACTTCAGGAACAAGCGGTATAGATGGAACTTCAGGAACAAGCGGTATAGATGGAACTTCGGGTACTAGTGGTATAGATGGAACTTCGGGTACTAGTGGTATAGATGGAACTTCGGGTACGAGTGGTATTGACGGAACTTCAGGGACAAGTGGTACTTCAGGCACAAGTGGAATTGATGGTACTTCGGGAACGTCAGGTACTAGCGGAACTGCGGGTACGAGTGGAATAGACGGAACTTCAGGAACAAGTGGAACATCAGGTACGAGTGGAATTGATGGTTCATCAGGAACAAGCGGTATAGATGGTTCATCCGGTACTAGTGGTATAGATGGTTCATCAGGAACTTCAGGGTTAAGTGGTATTGACGGTATAGACGGAACATCAGGTACTTCTGGTACAAGCGGTACTTCAGGTACATCCGGAACTTCAGGTACAGGTGGAACAAGTGGAACTGCCGGTACGTCAGGTACGAGTGGCACATCAGGAACAACGGGTACTTCAGGTACTAGTGGGACTTCAGGAACGTCAGGCACTAGCGGTACAACAGGAACAAGTGGGACTGCGGGTACATCAGGGACAAGTGGTATAGATGGAACATCAGGGACAAGTGGTATAGATGGTACTTCAGGTACATCAGGTATAGACGGAACATCAGGAACATCAGGATTAAGTGGTATTGACGGTTTAGACGGTACTTCAGGAACAAGTGGTACAAGCGGAACAACAGGAACAAGTGGTACAAGCGGAACAACAGGAACAAGTGGTACAAGCGGAACAACAGGAACAAGTGGTACTTCAGGTTCAACGGGAACATCAGGGACTTCAGGTACTAGTGGAACGACAGGTACATCGGGAACTTCAGGTACAACAGGAACTAGTGGAACATCAGGAACAACAGGTACTAGCGGAACATCAGGAACTGCGGGTACTTCAGGTACGTCAGGAACTACCGGAACATCAGGAACATCAGGAACATCGGGTACTTCAGGTACAAGCGGTATAGATGGAACATCAGGTACGAGTGGAACTGCGGGTACAAGCGGAACTTCAGGGACTAGTGGAATAGACGGAACCTCAGGTACAAGCGGAATAGACGGAACATCAGGAACAAGTGGTATAGACGGAACATCAGGTACAAGTGGTATAGACGGAACATCAGGAACATCAGGATTAAGTGGTATTGACGGTTTAGACGGTACTTCAGGAACAAGTGGTACAAGCGGAACAACAGGAACTTCGGGTACTAGTGGAACAAGCGGAACATCAGGTACATCAGGTACATCAGGTACTAGTGGCACAACAGGAACAAGTGGAACAAGTGGAACTGCGGGTACGTCAGGGACATCAGGTACTAGCGGCACAACAGGAACGTCAGGAACTGCGGGTACAAGTGGAACATCGGGTACATCAGGCACTTCAGGTTCTAGCGGAACATCAGGAACTAGCGGTACAAGTGGAACTTCAGGAACAAGCGGAACTTCGGGTACAAGTGGAACTTCGGGTACAAGTGGAACTTCGGGTACAAGTGGTACATCAGGTACAACAGGAACTTCGGGTACTAGTGGAACAAGCGGAACATCAGGTACATCAGGTACATCAGGTACTAGTGGCACAACAGGAACAAGTGGAACTTCAGGGACTAGTGGAATAGACGGAACATCAGGAACTAGCGGTACAAGTGGAACTTCAGGAACAAGCGGAACTTCGGGTACAAGTGGAACTTCAGGAACAAGCGGAACTTCGGGTACAAGTGGTACATCAGGTACAACAGGAACTTCGGGTACTAGTGGTACTGCGGGTACAAGTGGAACATCAGGTGTAAATGGTACTTCAGGAACATCAGGTACATCAGGTATAGACGGAACATCGGGTACTTCAGGTATAGATGGAACATCGGGCACTTCAGGTACAAGTGGTATAGATGGTACTTCAGGTACATCAGGAATAGACGGAACATCAGGAACAAGTGGTATAGATGGTACTTCAGGAACATCAGGAACATCAGGAACATCAGGGTTAAGTGGTGTAGATGGTATTGACGGAACTTCAGGAACATCAGGAACAACAGGTACTAGCGGAACATCAGGAACAAGCGGTACATCGGGTACTTCAGGAACAACAGGCACTAGCGGAACATCAGGAACTGCGGGTACAAGTGGAACTTCAGGAACTACAGGCACTAGCGGAACAACCGGAACTTCAGGTACATCAGGAACTAGTGGCACTTCAGGAACAAGTGGAACAACAGGTACATCGGGTACGAGTGGAACTTCGGGTACTTCAGGAACTAGCGGTACATCAGGAGTAAATGGTACTTCAGGAACAAGTGGTATAGATGGTACTTCAGGTACATCAGGTATAGACGGAACATCAGGTACGAGTGGTACAACAGGAACAAGCGGAACTTCAGGTACTGCTGGTACAACAGGAACAAGTGGTACTTCAGGTACAAGCGGAACTGCGGGTACTTCAGGAACTAGTGGAACATCAGGAACAAGTGGAACTGCGGGTACAAGTGGTACTTCAGGTACAAGCGGAACATCGGGTTCTTCAGGAACTTCAGGTACTTCAGGTACTAGCGGCACAACAGGAACAAGTGGAACTGCGGGTACATCGGGGACAAGTGGTTCATCAGGAACAAGTGGGACTAGCGGTACTTCAGGAACTAGCGGAACATCAGGGGTAAATGGTTTATCAGGTGTAAATGGTACTTCAGGCACATCAGGAATAGACGGAACTTCAGGTACATCAGGAACTTCAGGTTCAACAGGAACTAGTGGAACATCAGGAACAAGTGGAACTTCAGGAACAAGTGGGACAACGGGTACAAGCGGAACATCAGGTACTAGTGGGACTTCAGGAACATCAGGAACAAGTGGAACTGCGGGTACAAGTGGTACATCAGGTTCAACAGGAACTTCAGGAACTTCAGGGACTAGTGGAATAGACGGAACCTCAGGTACTTCAGGTACATCGGGAACTAGCGGTACTGCGGGTACATCCGGAACTTCGGGGACAACAGGAACTAGCGGAACGTCAGGAACTGCGGGTACAAGTGGAACATCAGGAACAAGTGGAACTGCGGGTACAAGTGGTACATCAGGAACAAGTGGTATAGACGGAACTTCAGGTACATCGGGAATAGACGGAACATCAGGAACAAGTGGTATAGACGGAACTTCAGGTACATCAGGGTTAAGTGGTGTAGATGGTATGGACGGAACTTCAGGCACATCAGGAACTAGCGGAACATCAGGTACTTCAGGTACATCGGGAACTTCAGGTACATCGGGAACTTCAGGTACATCGGGAACTTCAGGTTCAAGTGGAACATCGGGTACGAGCGGGACATCGGGTACAAGTGGAACTAGCGGTACAACAGGGACTAGTGGCACGTCAGGAACGAGTGGAACTGCGGGTACTAGTGGGACTTCAGGAACGTCAGGTACTAGTGGTACATCAGGTTCAACAGGTACATCAGGAACTAGTGGAACAACAGGAACAAGCGGTACGTCAGGTACAAGTGGAACTACCGGAACATCAGGAACAAGTGGTTCAACAGGAACTAGTGGGACTTCGGGGACAACAGGAACTTCGGGTACATCGGGAACTTCAGGTTCAGCGGGTACATCGGGCACAACCGGAACTAGCGGAACTTCAGGTATTAATGGTACTAACGGTACAAGCGGAACTTCAGGTACAACAGGAACTTCAGGTACAACAGGGACTAGCGGTACATCAGGGACAACAGGTACGTCAGGAACAAGTGGAACTAGTGGTACAACAGGGACATCAGGTACTTCAGGTGTAAATGGTTTATCAGGTGTAAATGGTACATCAGGAACTTCGGGTACAACAGGAACAAGCGGTACATCAGGAACTACGGGTACAAGTGGAACTGCGGGTACAACAGGAACAAGTGGAACATCCGGTTCATCAGGAATAAATGGAACAAATGGTACGTCGGGAACTGCCGGTACAAGCGGAACATCAGGAACTGCTGGTACTTCAGGGACATCGGGAACAAGTGGTACAACAGGAACTAGCGGCACGTCAGGAACGAGTGGAACATCGGGGACAAGTGGTTCTTCAGGAACAACAGGTACATCAGGAACTGCGGGTACGAGTGGAACATCGGGTACAAGTGGAACATCGGGTACAAGTGGAACATCGGGTACAAGTGGAACATCAGGAACTGCGGGTACAAGTGGAACTGCGGGTACTAGTGGAACAACAGGAACTTCGGGGACATCAGGTTCAACAGGTACTTCAGGAACATCAGGAATAAATGGAACTAACGGTACGTCGGGAACTACGGGGACTAGCGGAACTTCAGGAATAAATGGAACTAATGGTACAAGCGGAACATCGGGAACAACCGGGACAAGTGGTACTTCAGGAATAAATGGAACAAACGGTACGTCAGGAACTGCGGGTACATCAGGGACTTCAGGTACAAGCGGAACTGCGGGTACTTCAGGCTCAACAGGTACTTCAGGAACTGCGGGTACAAGTGGAACAACCGGAACTAGTGGTACATCAGGTACAAGTGGAACTAGCGGTACAACAGGGACATCCGGAACATCAGGTACAAGTGGTACTTCAGGTGTAAATGGTTTATCAGGAGTAAATGGTACTTCAGGAACTGCGGGGACAAGCGGTACATCAGGTACAAGTGGAACTTCAGGAATAAATGGAACTAACGGTACTTCAGGGACAACAGGAACATCAGGTACTAGTGGAACATCGGGTACTTCAGGAACAAGCGGAACAACAGGTACATCGGGTACGAGTGGAACATCAGGCACTACAGGTACAAGCGGGACTGCGGGTACTACAGGAACCTCAGGAACAAGTGGTACGTCAGGAACAAGTGGTACGTCAGGTACATCGGGTACGAGTGGAACATCGGGTACTTCAGGGACAACAGGAACATCAGGTACTAGTGGAACATCGGGTACTAGTGGAACATCGGGTACTTCAGGAACAAGCGGAACAACAGGTACATCGGGAACTTCAGGAACAAGTGGAACTGCGGGAACATCAGGAACTACGGGTACGAGTGGGACTGCGGGAACAACAGGTACGTCAGGAACAAGTGGAACTGCGGGTACTTCAGGAACAACAGGTACTTCAGGTTCAACGGGTACAAGTGGTACATCAGGTGTTAACGGAACTAATGGTACTAGCGGAACAACAGGGACATCCGGAACTTCGGGGACAACAGGGACTAGTGGAACATCAGGTTCAACAGGAACATCCGGTACTGCGGGTACTTCAGGCTCAACAGGTACTTCAGGAACAAGTGGAACATCCGGTACTACAGGTACGTCAGGAACTAGCGGAACAACAGGAACTAGTGGAACATCAGGAACTGCGGGTACGAGTGGTACATCAGGAACATCAGGAATAAATGGAACTAACGGAACAACAGGTACAAGCGGTACTAGTGGTACAACCGGGACTTCAGGAACTAGCGGTACCACAGGTACAAGTGGAACTACAGGAACATCGGGTACATCGGGAACGAGTGGAACAACAGGAACTAGCGGAACTTCAGGAACTTCAGGAACAACCGGAACTTCGGGAACTAGTGGTTCAACGGGAACTAGCGGAACTGCGGGTACAAGTGGTACATCGGGAACTACAGGAACTAGTGGTACTTCAGGAACAACAGGTACATCGGGAACTGCGGGGACAAGCGGAACTACAGGTACTAGTGGTACGTCGGGAACTACGGGAACTAGCGGAACTTCAGGAATAAACGGAACTAATGGTACAAGCGGAACATCGGGAACAACCGGAACTAGCGGGACTTCGGGAACAACAGGTACTAGTGGAACATCGGGAACATCGGGAACATCAGGTACAAGTGGTACTTCAGGTGTAAATGGTTTATCAGGAGTAAATGGTACTTCAGGAACTGCGGGTACAAGTGGAACTAGCGGTACAACCGGAACATCAGGTACAAGTGGAACAACAGGTACATCAGGTACTAGTGGAACATCGGGAACATCAGGTACTAGTGGTACTTCAGGAACTGCGGGTACTAGTGGTACTTCAGGAACTGCGGGTACAAGTGGAACTAGCGGAACGTCAGGAACAAGTGGTTCAACAGGTACTTCGGGAACTAGTGGTACGTCAGGTACAACAGGAACAAGCGGTACTTCGGGAGTTAATGGAACTAATGGTACAAGCGGAACTAGTGGAACTTCAGGTTCAACAGGAACGTCAGGTACAACCGGTACGAGTGGAACAACGGGTACTTCAGGTACATCAGGAGTTAATGGAACTAATGGTACGTCAGGAACTACGGGTACTTCAGGTACTTCAGGTACTTCGGGAACAAGTGGAACTACAGGAACATCTGGTACAAGCGGAACATCAGGAACTAGTGGAACTGCGGGTACGTCAGGAACATCGGGTACAACAGGAACAAGCGGTACATCAGGAACTTCAGGAATAAATGGAACTAATGGTACAAGCGGAACTTCAGGAACTTCAGGAACTGCGGGTACAAGTGGAACAACCGGGACAAGCGGTACTTCAGGAACAACCGGGACATCGGGTACGTCGGGAACTGCCGGTACAAGTGGTACGTCAGGTACGAGTGGAACTTCGGGAGTAAATGGAACTAATGGTACGTCAGGAACTTCGGGAACTTCAGGTACATCAGGGACAAGCGGTACTACAGGTACAAGTGGAACATCAGGAACTGCGGGTACAACAGGAACAAGTGGAACATCCGGTTCATCAGGAATAAATGGAACAAATGGTACTTCGGGAACTACAGGAACTAGTGGAACTTCAGGAATAAATGGAACTAATGGTACAAGCGGAACTACAGGAACTTCAGGTACATCGGGTACTTCAGGAACTAGTGGTACAACGGGTACAAGTGGAACATCAGGTGTTAACGGTACAAATGGTACAAGTGGAACTACAGGAACATCAGGTACAACGGGTACTTCAGGAACTAGTGGTACAACGGGTACAAGTGGAACATCAGGTACAAGCGGTACAACAGGAACAAGTGGAACAACCGGAACTAGTGGAACAACCGGAACTAGTGGTACATCGGGAACTTCAGGTTCAACGGGTACATCGGGAACTTCAGGTTCAACGGGTACATCGGGTACATCGGGTACATCGGGAACTAGTGGTACTAGCGGAACATCAGGTACATCAGGGACTTCGGGTACAAGTGGAACATCTGGTACAACCGGGACTTCAGGAACAAGCGGAACATCAGGCACTTCAGGGGTAAATGGTTTATCAGGAGTAAATGGTACTTCAGGAACTAGCGGAACATCAGGTACAAGCGGTACAACAGGAACAAGTGGAACAACCGGAACTAGTGGAACAACCGGAACTAGTGGTACATCGGGAACTTCAGGTTCAACGGGTACAACAGGAACTAGTGGAACTTCAGGAATAAATGGAACTAACGGTACATCGGGTACGACCGGGACTTCAGGTACGAGTGGGACTTCAGGAACTGCGGGCACAAGTGGAACTAGCGGAACATCAGGAACTACGGGTACGAGTGGGACTTCAGGTGTTAACGGTACTAATGGAACATCAGGAACTACGGGTACAAGTGGAACTTCAGGAACTACAGGTACAAGCGGAACTTCAGGTACTAGTGGAACATCGGGTACAACAGGTACAAGTGGAACAACAGGAACTTCAGGGACTAGCGGAACAACAGGAACAAGCGGTACATCAGGTACAACAGGAACATCGGGTACTAGCGGTACTTCGGGAGTTAATGGGACTAATGGTACATCAGGAACTACAGGTACTAGCGGTACTTCAGGAATAAATGGAACTAATGGTACTTCAGGTACAAGCGGTACGACAGGTACAAGTGGTACGTCAGGTTCAACAGGAACATCGGGAACTAGCGGTACAACAGGTACTTCAGGTACTTCAGGAACTGCGGGTACATCAGGTACAAGTGGAACTGCCGGTACAAGCGGAACATCGGGTACGTCAGGAACAAGTGGAACTACCGGAACATCAGGAACTACGGGTACGAGTGGAACATCAGGAACTACAGGTACAAGCGGAACTACGGGTACAAGTGGTACGTCAGGTACAACAGGAACAAGTGGTACAAGCGGAACATCAGGTACAAGTGGTACTTCAGGTACAAGCGGAACATCAGGAGCTAATGGTGTAGATGGTGCTGTAGGTCCAACAGGAGCGTCAGGAACAAATGGAACAACAGGTACAAGCGGAACTAGTGGTACATCAGGAACATCGGGCACTTCAGGAATAAATGGAACTAACGGTACTTCGGGTACAAGCGGAACATCAGGGACTACAGGAACTAGTGGGACTTCAGGTTCAACGGGTACATCGGGGACTACAGGAACTAGTGGAACTAGTGGAACTTCAGGTTCAACGGGTACATCAGGGACTAGCGGAACTTCAGGAACATCAGGAACTAGTGGAACAACAGGAACAAGCGGAACTGCAGGTACGAGTGGTACTTCAGGAATAAATGGGACAAACGGTACCTCAGGTACTACCGGAACAAGTGGAACTTCAGGTTCAATGGGGACATCAGGAACATCCGGTACAAGTGGAACTTCAGGTTCAACGGGGACATCAGGAACATCCGGTACAAGTGGAACTTCAGGTGTTAACGGTACTAATGGTACTTCGGGAACTTCGGGAACTACGGGGACTAGTGGTACAACAGGAACTAGTGGAACTGCCGGTACTTCAGGAACATCAGGAATAAATGGAACTAATGGTACTTCAGGAACAACAGGAACTAGCGGTACCACGGGAACATCAGGTACAAGTGGAACAACGGGTACTAGTGGAACAACGGGTACAAGTGGAACTTCGGGGACTACAGGAACGTCAGGTACATCGGGAACTACAGGTACAAGTGGTACGAGTGGTTCAACAGGAACTTCGGGAACTACAGGTACAAGTGGTACGAGTGGTTCAACAGGAACTTCGGGAACTACAGGTACAAGCGGTACTTCAGGTTCAACAGGTACTAGCGGTACTTCGGGAGTTAATGGGACTAATGGTACATCAGGAACCACAGGTACAAGTGGAACTAGCGGTACAACAGGGACTTCAGGTACAAGCGGTACTAGCGGAACATCGGGGACAAGTGGTTCAACAGGAACATCAGGAACAAGTGGAACTTCAGGAACTGCGGGAACTTCAGGAATAAATGGAACAAACGGTACATCAGGAACTAGCGGAACTGCGGGAACAAGTGGAACAACAGGTACGAGTGGTACAACAGGAACGTCAGGTACGAGTGGAACAACAGGTACAAGTGGTACTTCAGGAATAAATGGAACTAACGGTACTACAGGAACTTCAGGGACTGCGGGTACAAGCGGTACTACAGGAACATCAGGAACTAGTGGAACAACAGGAACAAGCGGAACATCGGGTACTTCAGGAACTAGTGGAACTACAGGAACATCCGGTACAACAGGAACTAGTGGAACTTCAGGTGTTAATGGAACAAACGGTACCTCAGGTACAAGTGGTTCATCAGGCACAAGTGGAACATCAGGAGCCAATGGTGTGGATGGTGCTGTAGGCCCAACAGGAGCTTCAGGGACAAATGGAACTAGCGGAACTTCAGGAACTACGGGGACTAGTGGTACAACAGGAACAAGCGGGACTTCGGGTACAACAGGTACATCGGGGACAAGCGGAACTACAGGTACTAGCGGTACTACAGGTACTAGCGGTACTTCAGGAATAAATGGTACTTCAGGTACAAGCGGTACTAGTGGAACTGCCGGTACAAGCGGTACAACAGGAACATCGGGGACTAGTGGAACAACGGGGACAAGCGGTACGTCAGGAACTACAGGTACATCAGGAACATCAGGTGTTAATGGAACTAATGGTACGAGCGGTACTTCGGGTACAAGTGGAACAACAGGAACTAATGGTACGAGCGGTACTTCGGGTACAAGTGGAACAACAGGAACTAGTGGAACTGCCGGTACAAGCGGTACTTCAGGAACGTCAGGAACAAGTGGGACTACCGGAACAAGCGGTACGACAGGAACATCAGGAACTGCTGGTACAAGCGGGACTTCGGGTACAAGCGGGACTTCGGGTACAAGCGGAACAACGGGTACATCAGGTTCAACAGGAACATCGGGAACTAGCGGAACAACAGGTACTTCGGGTACGACAGGAACTAGTGGTACTTCAGGTACATCAGGGGTTAATGGAACAAACGGTACATCGGGAACTAGCGGGACCACAGGAACTTCAGGTACATCAGGTACAAGTGGTACTTCAGGAGTTAATGGAACTAATGGTACATCGGGAACTACAGGAACTAGTGGGACATCGGGAACTACAGGTACATCGGGTACGAGTGGAACTAGTGGAACTGCCGGTACAAGCGGAACTTCAGGAACATCAGGAACATCAGGAATAAATGGAACTAATGGTACAAGTGGAACTTCAGGAACTTCGGGTACTTCAGGAACAACAGGTACAAGCGGAACTTCAGGCTCAACCGGTACATCAGGAACTAGTGGGACTGCGGGTACAAGTGGTACTTCAGGAATAAATGGAACTAACGGTACTTCAGGGACAAGCGGAACATCAGGAACTGCGGGTACAAGTGGAACAACGGGAACATCCGGTACTTCAGGTTCAACGGGTACATCGGGTACTTCAGGTACAAGCGGTACTTCAGGAATAAATGGAACTTCGGGGACTACAGGTACAAGTGGAACTTCAGGTGTAAATGGTACAAGCGGAACTGCGGGTACGTCAGGAACAAGTGGAACTACCGGAACATCAGGAACTACGGGTACGAGTGGGACTTCAGGTGTTAACGGTACTAATGGAACATCAGGAACTAGTGGAACAACAGGTACAAGCGGTACGTCAGGTACTAGCGGAACGTCAGGTGTAAATGGTACAAGCGGAACAACAGGAACTAGCGGAACAACAGGTACAAGCGGAACATCAGGTACAAGTGGAACTTCAGGGACTAGTGGAACAACGGGCACTTCAGGTACTAGTGGAACAACGGGTACTTCAGGTACAAGCGGAACATCAGGAGCTAATGGTGTAGATGGTGCTGTAGGTCCAACAGGAGCGTCAGGAACAAATGGAACGAGCGGAACAACAGGTACATCGGGAACATCAGGTACAACCGGAACATCAGGGACTTCAGGAATAAATGGAACAAACGGTACATCAGGAACTACAGGAACAAGTGGTACATCAGGAATAAATGGGACAAACGGTACCTCAGGTACAAGTGGAACTGCGGGTACGTCAGGTACAACAGGAACTTCAGGAACAAGCGGGACTTCAGGTACAAGTGGAACTTCAGGAACAAGCGGGACTTCAGGTACAAGTGGAACTACAGGTACTTCGGGTACGACAGGAACATCAGGAACTTCTGGTACAAGCGGGACTTCGGGTACAAGCGGAACAACGGGTACATCAGGCACTAGCGGTACATCAGGAACTTCAGGTGTTAATGGTACATCAGGAACAAGTGGAACATCAGGAGTTAATGGAACAAATGGTACAAGCGGTACTTCGGGAACAAGCGGTACAACAGGTACTAGTGGAACGACAGGTACAAGCGGGACTTCAGGTACAAGTGGTTCAACAGGAACTAGCGGTACATCGGGAACGTCAGGAACTAGCGGTACAAGCGGTACTTCAGGAACTACAGGAACATCGGGAACTACAGGAACATCGGGAACTAGTGGTACAAGTGGTACTACAGGAACTTCAGGGACAAGTGGTTCAACAGGTACAAGTGGAACATCAGGTGTTAATGGAACTAATGGTACAAGCGGAACTAGTGGAACAACAGGTACTTCAGGAACTGCCGGTACAAGTGGAACGACAGGAACTAGCGGTACATCAGGTTCAACAGGAACATCGGGAACTAGCGGAACAACAGGTACTTCGGGTACGACAGGAACATCAGGAACTACAGGAACTAGCGGTACTACAGGTACAAGCGGAACTACAGGAACTAGTGGTACTTCAGGTACATCAGGGGTTAATGGAACAAACGGTACATCGGGAACTTCAGGTACATCAGGAATAAATGGAACTAACGGTACATCGGGTACGACCGGGACATCAGGAACAAGTGGAACATCAGGTACTTCGGGGACTACAGGTACTAGTGGAACATCAGGAACAAGCGGAACATCGGGTACTTCGGGAGTTAATGGGACTAATGGTACATCAGGTACGAGCGGTTCTTCAGGAACTACCGGAACATCAGGAACTACGGGAACAAGTGGTACTTCAGGTACATCAGGAACTAGTGGAACTTCAGGTTCAACAGGAACTAGCGGAACTGCGGGTACAAGTGGTACTTCAGGAATAAATGGAACTAATGGTACTTCGGGAACTAGTGGAACATCGGGAACAACAGGTACGAGCGGAACTTCAGGTTCAACAGGAACAAGCGGTACTTCGGGAGTTAATGGAACTAATGGTACATCAGGTACTTCAGGTACAAGTGGAACGTCAGGTGTAAATGGTACAAGCGGAACTACAGGTACAAGTGGTACTTCAGGAATAAATGGGACAAACGGTACTTCAGGTACTACGGGGACAAGCGGTACGTCAGGTGTTAATGGTACAAATGGTACAAGTGGAACATCAGGAACATCAGGAACATCAGGTACAACCGGAACTAGTGGAACATCGGGTACTTCAGGTACAAGCGGAACTACAGGTACAAGCGGAACATCGGGTACTAGCGGAACATCGGGAATAAATGGAACTAACGGTACCTCAGGTACAAGTGGTTCTTCAGGAACATCAGGAACCAGAGGTACATCGGGTACAAGTGGAACAACAGGAACTAGTGGTACATCGGGGACTTCAGGTGTAAATGGTTTATCAGGAGTAAATGGTACTTCAGGAACTGCGGGGACAAGCGGTACATCAGGAACTACGGGGACTAGTGGTACAACGGGTACATCAGGAACGAGTGGAACTTCAGGGGTTAACGGTACTTCAGGGACTAGCGGTACCACAGGTACTTCAGGAACTTCAGGTGTTAACGGTACAAGCGGTACTGCGGGAACAAGCGGAACTACAGGTACGAGTGGTACTTCAGGTACTACGGGGACAAGCGGTACTTCCGGTACAAGTGGAACAACAGGTACTAGTGGAACGACAGGTACAAGCGGGACTTCAGGAACATCGGGAACTACAGGAACATCGGGAACTAGTGGGACTACAGGTACTTCAGGGACTAGTGGAACTACAGGTACTTCAGGAACAACAGGAACTAGTGGAACTTCAGGTGTTAATGGAACTAATGGTACTTCAGGTACTAGTGGAACGACAGGAACTAGCGGTACATCAGGTACTAGTGGTACGACAGGTACATCAGGTACAAGCGGAACAACAGGAACTTCAGGTACATCAGGAACATCAGGAATAAATGGTACAAGCGGAACATCAGGAGCTAATGGTGTAGATGGTGCTGTAGGTCCAACAGGAGCGTCAGGAACAAATGGAACAAGCGGAACAACAGGTACAAGCGGAACTAGTGGTACATCAGGAACATCGGGCACTTCAGGTACAAGCGGTACTTCAGGAATAAATGGAACTTCGGGGACTACAGGTACAAGTGGAACAACAGGTACATCGGGTACTACAGGAACATCAGGTACAACAGGAACATCGGGAACTAGTGGAACTAGCGGTACAACCGGAACATCAGGGACAAGTGGAACTGCGGGGACTTCGGGAGTTAATGGTACATCAGGAACTAGTGGTACTTCGGGAACTGCCGGTACAACCGGAACATCAGGGACTTCGGGTACGACAGGTACATCAGGGACAAGTGGTACATCAGGGACTTCAGGTGTTAATGGAACTAATGGTACTTCAGGTACTACGGGTACAAGCGGAACATCAGGTTCAACAGGTACTAGTGGAACGACAGGTACATCGGGTACGAGTGGAACTAGCGGTACTACAGGTACTTCAGGAACTTCAGGAGTTAATGGTACATCGGGGACTTCAGGTACTGCGGGTACGAGTGGAACTACAGGAACTAGTGGTACTTCGGGTACATCCGGAACTACAGGAACTTCAGGTACATCAGGAACAACAGGAACTAGCGGTACTTCAGGTATTAACGGTACAAGTGGAACAACGGGAACTTCAGGTACTACAGGAACTAGCGGTACTTCAGGTGTTAATGGAACTAATGGTACAAGCGGTACTTCAGGGACAACAGGAACTAGCGGTACTACAGGTACTTCAGGAACTTCAGGAGTTAATGGTACAAGCGGAACAACAGGAACATCAGGTACTAGTGGAACTTCTGGAGTAAATGGGACTAGCGGTACCTCAGGTACGAGTGGAACAACAGGAACAAGTGGTACATCAGGTACAACCGGAACATCAGGTACTACAGGAACATCAGGAACTGCGGGTACAAGCGGTACATCAGGAGTTAATGGCACGAGTGGAACAACAGGTACATCGGGAACTAGTGGAACAACGGGAACATCAGGGACTGCCGGTACAAGTGGAACTGCGGGTACAAGTGGAACAACGGGTACTTCAGGTACAAGCGGTACTTCAGGAATAAATGGAACTTCGGGGACTACAGGTACATCGGGTACTACAGGAACATCAGGAACATCGGGAACTAGTGGAACTAGCGGTACAACCGGAACATCGGGAACTACAGGGACATCAGGGACAAGTGGAACTGCGGGGACTTCTGGTGTAAATGGAACTAACGGTACTTCAGGAACAACAGGTACAAGTGGAACTGCGGGGACTTCGGGAGTTAATGGTACATCAGGAACTAGTGGTACTTCAGGTACAACAGGAACATCCGGAACATCGGGTACATCCGGTACTTCAGGTGTAAATGGTACAAGCGGAACAACGGGTACATCAGGTACAAGCGGTACAAGCGGAACTTCAGGTGTAAATGGTACAAGCGGAACAACGGGAACATCCGGTACTTCAGGTTCAACGGGTACTTCAGGTACAAGCGGTACTTCAGGAATAAATGGAACTTCGGGGACTACAGGTACATCAGGGACAAGTGGAACTGCGGGGACTTCGGGAGTTAATGGTACATCAGGAACAACAGGAACTAGTGGAACGTCAGGTACAAGTGGAACTTCAGGAATAAATGGAACGTCAGGTGTTAACGGTACTAATGGTACAAGTGGAACAACCGGAACTAGTGGTACTTCGGGAGTTAATGGAACCTCAGGAACAACAGGAACTAGTGGAACTTCAGGAACTACAGGTACAAGCGGAACTTCAGGTACTAGTGGAACATCGGGTACAACAGGAACAAGTGGTACTTCAGGTGTTAATGGAACTAGCGGAACAACGGGTACATCGGGTACAACAGGAACAAGCGGAACTTCAGGAGTTAATGGAACATCAGGAACAACAGGAACATCGGGTACAACAGGAACAAGCGGAACTTCAGGAGTTAATGGAACATCGGGAACAACAGGAACTAGTGGAACTTCAGGCGTAAATGGTACAAGCGGAACAACAGGTACAAGCGGAACAACAGGTACATCCGGAACAACAGGAACTAGTGGTACTTCAGGTGTAAATGGTACAAGCGGTACGACAGGAACATCGGGAACAACAGGAACATCGGGTACAAGGGGTACTTCGGGAACAAGTGGAACGACAGGAACTAGTGGAACAACAGGTACAAGCGGTACGACAGGAACATCAGGTACAAGTGGAACTTCAGGTATTAACGGTACAAGCGGTACGACAGGAACATCAGGTACAAGTGGAACTTCAGGTATTAACGGTACAAGCGGTACGACAGGAACATCAGGAACAACAGGTACAAGTGGAACTTCAGGAATAAATGGAACATCAGGAACAACAGGTACAAGTGGAACTTCAGGAATAAATGGAACATCAGGAACAACAGGTACAAGTGGAACGTCAGGTGTAAATGGTACAAGTGGTACTTCAGGTGCAAATGGTATTGATGGTGTTGCTGGTGCGGGAGGTACGAATGGAACATCGGGCACTTCAGGTATTAATGGTGCTAACGGTACAAGTGGAACTTCAGGAACTAGCGGAACTGCAGGAACATCCGGTACTTCAGGTACAAGAGGTACAAGTGGAACTAGCGGTACAACAGGAACATCGGGTACTTCAGGTATAAATGGTACATCAGGCACAAGTGGTACTTCAGGTATAAATGGTACTTCAGGAACTAGCGGTACAACAGGAACATCGGGTACTTCAGGAACAAGTGGTACAACAGGAACATCGGGTACAACAGGAACGTCAGGTACAAGAGGTACAAGTGGAACTAGCGGAACAACAGGTACATCCGGAACAACAGGAACATCGGGAACAACAGGTACATCCGGAACAACAGGAACATCGGGAACATCGGGGGTATCAAATTCAAACGCAACTGCGGTATCGGTTACTAACGCAAATACAACAGCGTCAACATTTTATCCGGTCTTTGTAACAACAGATGGTTCCTCACAAACTTTATATGTTGATAAAGAATCTACAGCGGCAACATCTTTATCGTATAACCCAAATACCGCATATTTATATGTTGGGTTAGGAATTTCCTCGTCAGCTGTCCTAACAGGGTCATTTGGGTTTAACATTGGTATTTATTCACAAATAGGTGGATTAGCACCTGGTTTAACCACAGACGGTGTTTCAGGGTTATTATTAGGTGATGTTAATGCTGGTGGTGCCTCAACAGCATTTATTGGTCCAACATATGTTGATAATGCTGAGTTAACTTCGGGAGGTTTAAAATTTAATGAAAGAACAACATATAAACAACCAACATCAAACATTGGTTATGGTGACACTGTTTATTATGGTAGTTCAGGTGGAGCTTTAACTGCAGGACTTATTTATTATTTAAACACGGCAGGTGCTTGGACTATTGCAAACTCAAACGTTGTTTCATCATCTAAATATATGTTAGGTATTGCATTAGGAACATCAATATCTAACGGTATGTTAGTTAGAGGTTATGCTAAATTTGCGGTTGGTAATTACGCTTCAGTAACTATTGGTCAAATACTTTATTTAGGAACAACAAATGGGTATTTCCAATCAACCGCACCGGCATCAACAGCTCAGGTAGTTAGGGTTGTTGGATATTGTGTGGACGCAACAAATGACATTATTTATTTCTGTCCTGACAATACTTGGGTTGAAATAGCTTAATAAATTAAAATAATATGGCAACAATAACATCTGCGGCAACAAGAGGTAGTGTAAAAGCACAAGGGATTAGTTCGTTATATAGTACTTGGGAAGAAATTAGAGATTTCACAAATGGAACAAGTGTTTCCGTAAATACAAATGATGCTCAAGCAATTAGAGTAAGTGATGTGACAACTAAATTAACAACAACTTGGACTTGCCATAGATATTTTATGGCGTTTGACACTTCGGCAATAACGTCAGTTCCCGGTTCGGCAACATTGTATATCTATGGTAATACAACCGCCACTAGTGATTTAATTGCGGTTAAAGCAACAGCCCCAACAACATCCACAAATATTGCAACAACAAATTATTCAAATATTTCCGGTTATCTCGCCACTAATAGTATGGCAGGATTAGTTACCGACTATTCATCAGTCGCAGGACCGGGATTAAGTACTACTGCATATAACGCAATCCCTTTAAACTCCGCAGCACTATCTGATATGAATAGTTTAACAACATTTAAATTAGCGTTAGTTAATTATTCACAAGATTATTTATATGTGGCACCATTAGGTGGTCAAGATTTAAGGATGGGAATAAGTATTACAAATGCCCCGTATATAACATATACGGGGTTTGGAGGTAAAATTTATAGTATATCATTGGCGAGTATTAGTAAGGTTGATGATACCGCAATATCAAATATTGGTAGTATAAATGTTTAATCAAATAAATGTTGTATTTGGTTTATAACCATTTCTGATGTTATTGATTTGTGACACTCAAATTGACGTTGAGTTCCTTTATGTTCGGGACACCAATTCCAATCACCTTTATCAAATTTAAATTGTGGTTTATTCCAACATCCATTACATACGGAGGTGTTAATAATCCTCGTACAATTAGTGGTAAACTCGTGGTCAGGTTCAGTAAAATTAGAAATCATAACAACGTGTTTTCCAATCGCCCAAGATAACCAAGAAAGACCACTTGATAACCCAATAAAAAAATCGCTATTATGAATAACATTCATAGTATTTTCAATTGAAGTATCTTTTATTTTTGTAACATTTTTTAAGTCATCTCCTTTTTTGGAAACATTTATAACTTTGTAACCTTTTAAAACTAAATAATCAACCAATTCTTGCCAACCCGTTGGGTTGTTCCAATATTTTAATCCTGATGTTGATTCATTTGCTATTGTCACATATTTTGTGTTATACGGATTACCTTTTGGTGTAAAATTAATCTCAGGTTTTATTTCAGTAAATTCTAAACCAAGTATGTTGGTTACCGTTTTCTGTAATGGAATAGTATTTGGTAATTCAGGTTCGCAATCTTCGTTATAAAACCAACCCAATTTATACATACCATAAAGGTTATGGACTGTTACTCCCGGTTCAACAAACACTAACTCAGGATATGTTTTCTTAAATAATTTATTCCAAAATGTTGACACAATTACAATACAATTATGTTTTTTCTTAAATTCTAATGCGTATGGTATCCAAGCAATTGTGTCACCTAAAGACTTACTATCATATGCGATATATACTCGTTTACCGGTATAGTCTAAAGTATTCTCATATATAATATTACCATCTTTAGTGATTTGAGTGTTCCATTTAGTGTAATACTCTCTATTTAATTTAACCCACGTATTAAGTGAGATATTATTTTCATATTGAACAACACCTTGTTCATCTCTGAATTTAACATTATAAATCCCATCATCAGTTCCTTTAATCTCTAAAAAAGGTTTCTCAACAAAATATTGAGTCACCTCAATTTCTAATGATAGTTTTTCTTGTTTAGTAATATCCATATTGTTTACTTTCTTATATAAATTTTCGTGTTTCTTTGCAAAAGTTTCTGATTGATTAACCGGTAATGTATATGATACCTCACTATCCAATAACTGTAATAATTTGTTCTTGGTAGATTGTAAATTATCATATATTGGTGTAATATACTGAATAAACATATCCATATATTGTGGTAAGTTTCTTGATAATATTTTAAGACCATATGATGCAGCTTCTCTTAAAACTAATGGATTACATTCCCAAGTTGAATTAAACATAAGGACATCCGCGGATTTCATAAATAAATGAACATCGTTTCTTTCACCCCACACAATAACATTAGAGGGGATGTCTTTCATTATTGGTTCCCAGTATTCTTGGAAATTTGGAGCTTGATTTCCTATGAAATGAAATTGTAATTCCGGATTGGTATTTTCCAATAACCTTGCTAATTCAATACCTTCTTTTTGGTTTTTACCTTGTGTCCAAAGACCAACATTAATGATATGTTTTTTAGATAAATCAAAACCTAATTTAATTTTTGACGATAATTTATCATCTTCAGTTGTAATATTATTATCTATAGGAAATTCTAATACTTCACTATACGATGGCATATCTGTAAATGATTTTTCTTTATGGTATGGAGTACAAAATGCGTATGCCTCAGGGTGAAATTTTTTGGATAAATATGGGTTAAAAAATATGTTATGACAAGTTTCAATAACTTTCCAAGTTCTATTATTATTGTATAGTAAATTCATTAATTCTGATGAAACATTATTAAACGCATCAAAGGATTCTAACATCTCATCTAAATGAACGATATCTATATTATTTTTTTTGATAATATCTATCACTTCTAATTTATTTTCACCTAATGTCCAAAAATGAGATGGAGGTATTAATTTTTGGATTTCACTTTTTTGAACAATATACTCGTAACTAACATTTGAATATTCAACAACAAATATTTCAAATATGGTGGTATATTTTAATAATGTTTCAATTCTTTTTAATAAGAAACTTGGCATACCTCCGGTTGAAAGATGAGGACACAAGAATAAAATTTTAATTTTAGAAGTCTCATTTTTATTATCAATTAAATCAAATATTTTTTCAATTTCGGATTCTCTTTTTTCTCCGTGAAATACTTTAATATTTGTTTTATTTTTTGGTAATAAATAAAATTCTTTTACCATTGTATCTGACTCAACATTAGTTGTTAAAAAATGATTAACAGTATCCGCACCATTAACATTAATATAAACCATAGGTAACCCTTTACCTTCTGTTGATAATTTCCAAGTCAATACATTATAAATTGTTTCATCAGAAAATGGGCAAATATGTGCAACGTCAACTATTTTTGAAAATAGATTTTTACATTCTTTCCATATTAAAATAAAATCTTTAACATCTTTAGTTCCAACTATAACATTAGTTGTTCTATAGTGACTTCTCTGTTCAGGTAACATCCCAAAAAAACTCATCATAGGCCATTCTAAAGTATTTGTTAAATCAACCGAATTATCTTTTTTCCAAAATGGGTTTCCTTTTAAAGACCCATCTGAATTTACAATTAAAACATATTCATACGGACCTAAACTTGCCAATGGAAATTCTTTAACTTCTTTACAATAGTCAAATAAATCATCAATATTTGTGTTTGCAATACAATCCGAGTCTAAATAAACCCACTCATCTATTTGAGATTCACAAGCGTCCAACATACTATCAATTTTAGCCCCTAACGATAGAAAAGTTCTTAATGTTTGTCTATTAACATATTGATTACCCTCGTAGGTTGTAAAACTATCTTCAGATAGTGAGGGTAAATTTAAATCTAACCTTTTACATTTACAGATAGAGGTTAGTTTATCTGTTGCGGTATAATCAATAGTATAAACAATAATATCATATTTTGAATATTTTTTGATGCTACGAACTAATTGATACGTAATATCTTCATAATTTTTTGTTGTGTGTGTTATAAAACTTCTCATTGTTGGATTTTATAATTTAAAGACCCTTTTTGTCTATATTCATTTTTATTTTCTTCGGTAATAATAAATTGTTTTTGAGAGATGTAACCATTATCATTTATTTCTATATTAATAATTTCATTGTCATTAACGTATTGGTAATACCAATGTCTAGCCGTTAAAGATAAATGATGATTATCATTTATTGTAAAAAATATTAATTCTTCATTTGCTATATTATTTAACCATAAAATTAAACGATTATCAATATTATTCCCAATAATCTCAACAGAATAATCGTGAGTAATAATGTTAATTCCGCTATCATTAAAAAAAGAAGATGATTTTTGATTGATTATTAAAAAATTAAAATTTTGATTATTAACTTTATCGTATAATATTCTTTCTAATGATTGCCCCGGATTTACAACAGTATTAATTAGTTGATTAATTGATGAAGGTAATTTTATATTCTCAAGATAATAGTTTGGGACTCCTCCAAAAATTAAAGTCTCATAAATTAAATATTCTTCAGCACATTGATGAAAGAAAATCATTTTTTTATTTTGTTCAAACATTTTCTCGCGCAATGTTTCAAGTTTACTTAAATCTTTATCACCAAATAAATTATCTGATTCAAGAAAATAAAAAAACTCATACCCCAAATTATTACAAAAATTGATTCCATTATTAATGTTTTTACTGACCGTTAGTGTGTGACCATTATTGTTGATTATTGTGTCAAAGTCGGTTGTTATACAAAATGTTATTGGTGTTAAATCATACGGTAATAATAAATTTTCATTATCGTATAACGTATAATTAACTTTTTCTTGTATATATGTCGGGATTGGATAGTGAGAAACAACCATTAAGTCATAATCTGTATTAGATAATATATCTATACAGTCTGATAACATTTTTTCACTATTATTAGTTGAAGGATAACACCCTATTATAATAATTTTTTTCATAACATATCTTTAAATCTATATTCTCTTTCAATCCTATCATTTTCATTCCCTTTTTGTATAATAATACAATTTGGTGCAAATGTAATCATTTTAATATTTAATGGATTTGAGTGTAAATTATAATGACTGTTGACGGTGTGATTAAGTTTTGTGAAATAATCAACAATATTTAGATTTCCGGTATTATAACCATATAATGTGGTATTAGGGTTCCAATAACTACATTCAATATCTTCAATAATATAGACACCTCCGTCTTGTAATAAATTTTCAAATAAATAATAAAAACATTTTAATTGATGGTCGGCTATATGACTACCATCATCAATTATTATTTTACAATCATCTATTTTAGATGAAACACTTATTAAATCATCTATATTACTTTGGTCTCCCATAAAAATTTCACCTCTTTCAGTAATTGAAGAATGTCCAATATCCATCCCATATATTTTAGCAAGACTAAAATATGTTTCCCATAATTTATAAGATTTTCCCTCATCAATACCAATCTCTAATAATGAGAACTTTTCATTTTTAAATTTATCTAAAAATATAGGATAAATTTCTGTATATTGATGATATGTTGATTTATCACAATCAAAATTATTTGATAATTTGGTCATTAATTCATTCATAGTTTTATTCTATATTTAATTTGTGTAATGATATTAATTTATTGTCATTGTCGTATCCCTCAATTTTAATGTATTCAGTTATAACGTAATTAGATAAATCTATATAAAAAAGTGTTTTAGATTTTAATGTATAATATTCAATTTCATAAATTAAATTGTCCGTTAAATCTTTAATTTTTAATTTAATATATGGTATATCTAATAATGACCTAAATATTAATCGATTATCCTTTATTTCAACATTAACTATCGCCCCACCCGAAAAGAAGTTTAAATCACATAAAAGATTAACCCTATCTTCTTTTTTATATCCTGTGACGTGAACTATAAAATCTCCCGGATTCCAACATAGGTCATTAACTCCAAAATAGTTGAATACCATAAACGGAGAATTTATATACCAAAATCTGTTTAAAATTTTTTCATCAATAATTTTAATATGAGGGGCGAATTCAGGTTTAAGTATAGTTATTCTAGCCTGTCTACCTTCGTAGTCGTGAGTAAAAAAATCCATACCATTAGGATATTCTTTTGCCTCCCAAATATCTTCTAATATTTTTAAACCAAACTCGTCGTTCTTAACTAAAAATTGACTTGTTATGATATTATCAGTATTAAATGGGGTGATTGTTGGGGTATCAATTGCCGGATTATTATGACACGGAACAATAAATGAATAATCGTCATCAATTATTGTTTCCAATTTTATTGTGGTATTCATAATTAAACAATCCAAATCAATAAAAAATAACCAATCAAAATTATTAGTTTTCAAAACATCTATTGATGATGATATTTTAGCCCAACAAACACTTCTATCGAAATTTTCAACTTTATGTGGAATTAATGTATATCCGTGTAAATCACAATATTTTTTAATATTTCTATCTACGGTTATCTCTTTCATTTTTTCATAATTGTCGTCGTAAACAATTAAAACCGCAATCCTTTTAGTCTCTAGTTTTTTTTTTAAAGACCAAGTACCAAACCGCTCATTAGTTATTGTTGGTATATAACCATTCTTTTTGCAAAATTCGTCTACGGCTGGATTAACACCAAATACTCCGTGATAAAATTCACCATTCCATATATGTTTATCTTTTTTATTTTCCGCAAAATTTGGGTCGTTATACCAATCAATATTCATATAATCGTGACCACATAGATACCCACCCAGTTTCAATTTAGGGTACCATAAATTAATATCCTGAACAACATAATCATATGCGTGATTTGCATCAATATAAACAAAGTCTAATGAGTTATCTTCAAAAATATCAGAAGAAACTTCTGAAGACGCTCTAACCATAATTGCTCTATCTTCATAACCTGAGATATTATTCATCGCCTCACCATAAACTCCATTTACAAAATTACCGTGGTTACTTGAATCTAAGTATTCTTCGTCACTTAATGGTCTCCACACATCAACCATATATAGGGTTCCTCCCCACATATCTAAAATTTCTTTTGAGAACTGCCCTTTAAATGTTCCAACTTCAACACCTTTCCCCAATGGGAATTCTTGAGTGATTTCTTGAATTAATTCGTTTCTTGTTATATCTCTTCTTATCATTTAATTAAAAACTAATAGTTTATTATGTATAAAATAATAAAAAGTCATTAATGAATCAAGTTTAAAAAAAAACTATTTATGGAAAAAGATTTATAATTATATTTATAAGGATGTTAACAATAGAGATTACAAGTTTATCGGGACACCCACCTTACAATTTATCAATATGTGATATTTCGTATGCTAATTGTTCTTTAGTTGCCACTAATGTTATGGTTGCTCCGGTTATTTTAACTGTTCCAACATTATTACAATCCGCAACACAATTAATTGTGTCTGTTACCGATTTTTTAGGATGTCAATATTTTGAAGTGATTAATTGTTTAACTCCGACACCAACACCAACAATTACAACAACACCAACAGTAACTCCAACAAATATTTCTTGTAGTTGTATTACATTTGTTAATGATAATCCGGCTAGTTATGGTTACGAATATACCGATTGTGACGGATTTACTTACACATATAAATTAGATGCTTATACAACAGTATATGTTTGTGGTAAAGACCCTAATGTTTTTGGTGGTCCTGTAACCTATACAATCGGTTCACCTTGTGTTGACAATACTTGTCCATTCCCAAGTCCAACACCATCAGGGACACCAACTCCAACACCCACGTTACCACCAATAGTTGGTTATTTTGAAGATTGTTGTAATTCATCGAATCAATTTACAATTTCAGACATTCCCGTTTCATTCTCACCATTATCAGGAATATATTTTATTGATGTTAAAGGGTTTATTGGTTGTGCGACATTTATCCCAAGTACAACTTCGGGGGATGTATATTCATATGGTGCTATGAGCACATCTTTTTTTACTTGTGACGATTGTTTTAAATTAAACCCATTTTACACCTGTGTTACCCCAACACCAACATCAACACAAACACCTACACCAACCGTAACACCAACAATAACACCAACAATAACGTTAACACCTAGTATAACCTCAACTATTACTCCAACAGTTACCCCAACAATTACTCAATCAGTTACTCCAACTATTACCCCTACTATTACCGCAACTAGTACTACGACACCAACGGTAACTCCATCAATTACCGCAACAAGAACTGTTACACCAACTATTACCTCAACAAGTACTTTAACACCCACCTCAACACCAACAAATACTGCAACGATAACTCCATCTATAACGCCAACTAATACTGTCACACCGACTGTTACACCAACTCAAACTCTAACACCTACATCCACAGTAACTCCAACTATGACTGAGACTCCAACAAATACGCCAACACCTACTATAACGGAAACTCCAACACCTACACCAACTAATACATTAACCCCAACAAGTACGCCACAACAAATGGTTTTACAACTATTGGGATGTTGTGGAGGAATAACAGAGTATGTTTTAGATAACCCGACACTTTACTCATTACCGGGAGTTTATACCGCAACAAATGGTTTACCTTATGAGGTTGTTAATAATACACCAATACCAGGTGTCCCAACAGTAGTGATAAATGATACCTTTAATTATAATAGCTGTAGTTATTGGTTTTCATTTTTCGCAACTTCTTGTCCTACACCAACACCAACACCAACAAATACTCAAACACCGACTCCAACAGTAACAACAACCCCAACAACAACACCAACAACAACACCGACACCTACTACATTACCAATTACTAATCCTGAAGCGTTTGCTTATGCTTCACAAGTTATCGCTTCAGGTGGTTCGATTGATTATACAACAGCATTAGCTTTAGACACTTTATTTACCGATTTACAAAGTTATGGTTTATATAGTCTGTTAGAAGGGTTTTATCCTATGTTAGGAACCACTTCGGCAACACAAGCAATTAATGCCAATGGAAATACCGCATATGATTTACAACTTAGTGGTGGTTGGATATTTGGTTCTTTGGGAATGCAAGGTAATGGAATCAACACACAAGCTTACACAGGTAAAGATTATGTTTATATAACAGGTAATGAATTAGATAACACTCACTTTTCAATATATGGAACGGTACCAAATAACACACCAAGTAATGGGGATTTATCAGTTAGTGGTAGTATTTCCCGATGGGTAACTATAACCTTAAATAGAATAGGTGCTGGAACAGGTCGTTATGAATATGATTGTAATTCGGGAAGTGATGCGTCACCTAATTTAAACTCAGGTGATTTTGTTACCATTTCTACTCAGGGTGGTAGTACATATGCCTATCAAAATGGTGTAGCTGCAATTCCTAGTAGTGCTGGAAGTATAACATCTTTTTACGACATAGCATCATTATATTTAGGGGTGTCTTATAATGTTAGTTGTTCATCATATGTTGGTCGTTCAGTAAATACATTTGGATGGTCTAGCTTTGGTGGGTTTATGAGTACATTAGATATGGCAACTTATCAAACTATTGTCAATACATTTATGACATCAATCGGAAGAAATACTTATTAATATGAAAGTAACAATTTTAACAACAGAACAAAAAGACATTCTAAATAAACAAGAGGTGTGTCCAAAATTAACATTTAACCCGGTTCAGGATGTAAATGAAGATTGGGTTATTTCTGAAAAAGAAATAAATGATTGTGTTAACCCCAATTTTATGTGGGTAAAAGAATTAGTTTTAACTGATTGGTTAGGTTCGTATGTTCCACCAATAATAAGTGAAGAAGAAATATAAATAATGTCTTAACTCACAATAAGTAATCTTTATATTTTCTAACTCATTATTATCTTTTGTTTAAAATAAGAGATATATGAAAATATTTGTACAGATAGCCGCCTATCGTGACCCCCAACTTATCCCAACAATTAAATCTATGTTGGAGAATGCTAAAAAACCTAAAAATGTTGTAATCGGAATTTGTCGTCAATATCATCCGGAAGATGGGTTTGATGATTTATCTGAATATGCGAAAGATAAACGATTCAGAGTTGTTGATGTTTTATACTCAGAATCAAAAGGTGTTTGTTGGGCAAGAAACCAAGTACAACAATTATATAAAGGTGAGGAGTATACCCTTCAAATTGATTCACATATGAGATTTGAAAAAGATTGGGACGATACCTTAATCAAAATGATTAAACAACTTCAAAAGAAAGGTTTTGAGAAACCTTTATTAACAGGGTACGTATCTTCTTTTGACCCTGATAATGACCCGGCGATGAGAGTTAGAGAACCTTGGAGAATGTCTTTTGATAGATTCATTCCTGAAGGTGCTGTATTCTTCTTACCTGAAACAATTCCGGGATGGCAACAAATGACCGAACCGGTTACCGCAAGATTCTATTCCGCTCACTTCGCATTTACATTAGGTCAATTTAGTGTTGAGGTTCAACACGACCCTGAGTTTTATTTCCACGGAGAAGAAATCTCAATAGCTGTTAGAGCATTCACTCACGGATATGATTTATTCCACCCACATAAAGTAGTTATTTGGCACGAGTATACTCGTAAGGGTAGAACCAAACAATGGGATGACGATAAGGATTGGGTAAACAAAAATAATTTATCTCACCAAAAGAATAGACAATTATTCGGTATGGATGGTGAAGAGGTTACTATGGATTTTAGTAAATATGGGTTTGGTACCGAAAGAACCTTAAAAGACTATGAAATATATTCAGGTCTTAGATTTTCACATAGAGCAATTCAACAATATACATTAGACAAACATTATCCACCAAACCCAACAATCTACGAGACAGAAGAAGAATGGGAAGCAAGTTTTGCAAGTATCTTCAAACATTGTATTGATGTTAGTTTTGGACAAGTACCTGAGAAAGATTATGATTTTTGGGTTGTCGCATTCCACGATGAGAATGATGAAACATTATTTAGAAAAGATGCTGATATCAATGAGATTAATAATATGATGAGAGACCCTGATGGGTATTGTAAAGTTTGGAGAGAATTTCAAACAATACATAAACCAAAATACTGGGTTGTTTGGCCGTTTAGTAAGTCAAAAGGTTGGTGTGATAGAATAACAGGTAATCTATAATCTAATGGTAAAATTTAATGATATAAAGATTGCGGATATAGGGTTTTATATAAATCTTGATATACGTGAAGATAGAAAAGAAAAAATAGAATCTCAATTAATAGATTTTAATATCACCGGAGTGGAAAGACACTCGGCGTTTTCAAAAACAAATTCTCCAACATTAAATTGTAAAACAAGTCATTTACAATTAATGAAAAAATTTTTAGAAACCGATTTTGAAACATTATTAATATTAGAAGATGATTGTTTGTTCTTAGATGTATTAAAAGAAAACGGTGATGAAATATTTAACGAAATAAATAATACCGATTGGGATATATTTTGGTTAGGTTGTAAAAATAGGAGAATGCCATTAAAATATAAAAATAATTGTTACCGTGTTTCTTCAGTGTCTTACGCTCAATCATATTTAATTAGAAGAAAATTTTGTAAATTCATAATGGAAAATTATTCTGAAAGTAATTTTAATGGTCGTGAGTCGTTTGAACAACCTTCCGGCACTGATGAATTGTTATCATTAGCCCCATATGGTATAGATGTTGTTGCCCATCCTGAAAAATATGATTATTATAATTTAGACCAACCATTGGACGTATTACCAACAATTTATACATCATTGTGTTATAAGTACGCATTGACAACACAATATTCATCGTATAGTAATTTATGGCATTTTGTTGTAAATTATGAAGAGTACATTAAACAAGGATTCCCAAATGAAGAAGAATAATGAAGTTAGTCTCAATTACTTGGTCTAATGACCAAACCTTTGATTATAAAAATACGATTTTATATAAGTCGTTTATAAAACATAACGATGAAAATAATTTTATTAACATACATTTTAACAGAAACGAATATTCCGAACTTGAAAAAGACTTTGAGAATAATTACGGATATCAGTTTGAGTTTATCCTTTATAAAATATTTTTATTAAAAGATAAATTAAAAGAAATTGATGATAACATTATTGTTTATTGTGACACAAACGATGTTGTTTGTTTAGATAATATTAATAACATAGATTATAGAGAGGGTATTATTTTTTCGTCTGAAAAAAACAAATATCCTACGGATAATTCTTCGTGGAGTCCTGTATCTTCATATTCTGAATGGAATCTAAATAATAGTCTTTACCTAAATTCTGGTTTAATTGTTACAACTAAAGAATTATATCTTAAGTTATTAGATAATGTGATTGAGAATGTTATTCCATTAAACTATAAGAATTTTGGTGGAGACCAAGGGGTTTATACCTATTACTACATTAATAATCTTTCGCCAAATATTAAGTTAGACGACACTTGCGAATTTTTTGTGAGTACATATTTGTCTTCAAGTAGTTGGTTTGAAAAGATAGGTGATAGACTAAAACATAAATTAACAAACACGACACCAATGTTTGTCCACGATAATGGATGGAATTATGGTAGTCCAAGAATAATAGAAGGATTTAATTTAATATGAAAAAACACGCAGTAATTACAACATATTATTGTTATGGTTGTCAAAAACCATCACAACAAGATTTAAAAAATAAATTTAATTATGACGGTGATGTAGAAGACATCTACGTTAATTTTTCAAATGAATTTGACCCGTTTAATATGGATTCAATACCAAATGTTGGTGTTACAAGAAGACGGGATTTAGTTTACGGTAAAATATTTGTTTTAAGAAAATTTATTGAGGAAAATATTTTAGGAAAATACGAATATCTTTCACACATTGATTATAGCGATACTAAATTCAAAAGAAGTTGTGAGGAGATGGTTGATAAATTTATCCAAACGGGTGAGGATATTATTGTATCCACCGAAAAGAATTGTTGGCCTTACTTAGATGCCGTATCTAAATGGATGGAAACTAATCTTGAAGATAAGGAATTCTTCTATTTAAATTCCGGAGCTATCATCTCTAAAACAAACACCTTTTATGAAATCATTAAAGAATTGGAAAACATCTGTTTAACAGTAGACTTAGATTTTTGGGACGACCAAGGTGTTTGGCAATACTATCACTTAAAAGTGAAAGAACTTAATAAAGATTCAATATGTGATTATTTCTTTTCAACAGCAATGTTAGATGAAACATATTATACACTTGAAAATAATACAATAAAAACTAAATTTAACACGGAGCCGTATCTAATTCACGATAATTCAAGCTTCTCACTAAACCTAATTAAACAATTTTAATATGAATATTACAGGATTTTTTGTCTATAGAAATTTAACGACAATGCAACACACTTCAATTGAAGAAAAATTTACAAAATTACTTACAGAGATAAAACCGGTTAAGGTTTTAGAGATTGGTACATCGTCAGGTGGATTAACATTATTATTGAGAGATATTTTAGACAACAATGGTTTAGAATCAACAAGATTGGTTAGTTACGATGTTAATGACCCGGTATATTTAAGACACTACGTTAACGAAGGTTCTAAAATTGAGTTAAGAGTTGAAAACATTTTTAATCATCAATACGACAAGTTAGAAAATGGTCAAGAAGTTATAGACATTATCACATCAGAAGGTACCACATTAGTATTATGTGATGGTGGTAGTAAAAAGAATGAGTTTAGAATATTGTCTGACTACATAAAAGTTGGTGATGTTATAATGGCTCACGATTATGCCCCAAATGAAACTTACTTCCAAGAACATATAAACAACAAAGTTTGGAATTGGTTAGAGATACAAGATACCGACATTAACGAATCTTGTGTTAAAAATAATTTAGTTCCGTTTATGGAAGAAGACTTCAGACAAGTTGTATGGGCTTGTAAAATTAAACAATAATCAATTTATATGAATACAGATATTACAATAGTAACCGGTCTTTGGGACTTAGGTAGAGGAGATTTAGATTCTTGGGCTAAGAGAGATTTTAATTATTATAAAGAACGTTTTTTTGAAATGTTAGAGGTAGATGTTCAAATGTGTATATGGATACCTTCAGATTTAAAATCAGATGTTGAACGTATCAGAGGAGATAAACCTACAAGGATTTTTATTAAAGAAGTTTCTGACTTTAAAAATTGGAACCCATTTTTTGATAGAATACAAGAGATTAGACAAAAAGAAAGTTGGTTATCTCAAGCCGGTTGGTTAAGAGAATCACCACAAGCCACTTTAGAATCATACAACGCGATGATGTTTACTAAAATGTTTATGTTAAACGATTCAGCAATAACCAATCCATTTAACAGTAAATATTTTTATTGGATTGATGGTGGTTTAACAAACACTGTTAATAAAGGGTATTTCCAAAAAGACTTAGTCTTAGATAACTTAAGTAATTTTATGTCTCAAAAAGATGCTAAGTATGTTCATTTAGCATATCCTTACGAGGGTAACACAGAGATTCACGGGTTTGAAAGAACTGCGATGGCAAGATATTGTGATACAGATTATGTTGGATACGTTTGTAGAGGAGGATTCTTTGGTGGGGATAAAGATACGATACATCAACTAAACTCATTGTATTATTCTGTAATGGAAAATACTTTAAGAAGTGGATATATGGGAGCTGATGAATGTTTATTCACAATATTAACTCACACTTATCCTAATTTAATTTATAAGTTTGATATTGAGGGGAATGGTCTTGTGTGGCCGTTTTTTGAGGAACTTAAAAAGTATGACCAAGAATTTGTTAAAAACAATAAGGTATCAAAAATAAATACTGATAATGTGGGGTTATATGTAATAACATTCAATTCTCCAAAACAGTTAGAAGTATTAATTGATTCTATGTTAGAGTATGATAAGGATTTTATAGAAAAACCTAAAAAATATTTATTAGATAATTCAACAGATTTAACAACAACACCAAGATATATTGAACTATGTGAACAATACGGTTTTGAACACATTAAAAAAGATAATATTGGAATAGTTGGTGGTAGAGTATTTGTTGCTGACCATTTTAACAATACAGACTTAGATTGTTATTTTTGGTTTGAGGACGATATGGCGTTTTATCCGAAGAAGGGAGAAGTTTGTAAAAATGGATTCAATAGATATACCGATAAATTATATCAAAAAAGTTTAGAGATTATTAAAAAAGAAAATTTTGATTTTTTAAAACTTAATTTTACCGAATTTTTTGGTGATAATAGTGTTCAATGGAGTTGGTATAATGTACCACAAGAGTTTAGACAAAAACATTGGCCAAATAATACAAAATTACCTGTACAAGGTTTAGACCCAAACTCACCTAAAACAAAATTTAATGAAATTAGTGTGTATAAAGGATTGGGTTATATTACCGGAGAGATTTATTTATCAAACTGGCCTATAGTATTAACTAGAGAGGGTAACTATAAATGTTATTTAGAAACTACGTGGGCACATCCATTTGAACAAACTCTAATGTCATATTGTTATCAAGAAACTGTTAAGGGAAATGTTAATCCGGGTCTATTGTTATTAACACCAACCGAACACGATAGATTTGATTTTTATGATGCTAAATTAAGAAAAGAAAGTTAATTTCATATATTAAAGTATTTATAATAAAAACTTTAGATGGAATTTTTTATTAAAAAGAAAACAACTTTACCGGTATTAAAATTACAAGTAGTTAAAGACGGTAGAAGCGACTATAATCATTTTATGAAAGAGATAGAATTATCTTCTATCTTTTTCTCTATGGTTGATGTTGAGACCGGGTTAATAAAGATAAATTCAAAACTTGCCGGGTTTGTTGAAAAAACTTTTTCTGACCCAAACGCAGAACCTGAATACTATATTTATTACCAATTTACATCAATTGATACTAATAAAGTTGGTAGATATGAAGGTCAATTCCTTCTTAGAAACGATGACGGGGTATTAATAGTACCAATCAGAGAACAATTATTTATTAATGTTCAAGAATCATTTGTTGCTGATGATTTAATTTACGACACACCACACACTTCAGAATTTCCTTGCTGTAACTAAATAAAATATTTTTTTGTCAATTCTAACTATTTATAGTTAAAAAACATTGTATGGCAAATATTAAGTATTTAGTAAAAAATTTAAGTTCAAGTATTGTATTGTTGAGTTACCAAAACTCTAATGACAATATGTGGAATTACCAAATTGTATTAAGACCGGGACAGACTAAAAATATTTGGTGTGTAGAAGGTACTTTATCACATTCAGGAAGAAATGGTGACGTTAGTATTACTATTGATAATAGTACTTGTAGTATTACACCTACAACTTCTCCAACACCTATTGTAGGTGACTCAAACCCATTGGTGTTAACACCGGTTTATTATCCGGGGTCTATTGGTGTGGTTTATACGTTATCATCTAAATATCCTTCAGATACTGATATTACCGTTAATTTTACTAACATATTAGGAACTATAGATAATGGTGGAATTTCTATTAAAAGTTCTGTGACTTTATTTACCGGAGAAAAATCGGCTTCAACTCAAGTTGTAATTGACGGTGATTTTACTACATTAAATGATTCAACATTATTCTCTGATGTTGTAGTAACAACAGATAGTCCTTCCCAATATTTTGAAACACCAATATCGGCACCACCATCAGTTCTTAGACCTATAAAACCTATTGACCCAATTTACTATGTTTCATATTTAGTTGGAAGTTGTTGTTACTCTGGAGTGACAGGTATTATGTCGTTACCTATGGGTGGTTTTATGTCTGTTGATTGGATAAATACTATTGTAGTAGACTCAACAGGAAACTGTTATTACGTTATTAGTGAATATTCGCCTATATTGTTTCCTGACCCGGCGACTATGAAACCTAAAATTTTGACTTATGCAAACATTTACTATAAAAATTGTGAAACTTGTATTGCTAAGTATCCGTGTAGTATTACTTTACCAACACCCACACCAACTACACCGGCAGCATCTGCGACACCTTGTAATGTAACACCGACACCAACACCAACTGTTAGTAAATTTTGTTCATCAGGTCAACCAGTAATTAATACTGTATTTAACACAACCGGAGACACTTTTGTGGTATATTTTACAACACAAGGATGTTGTGATAACTTAACGGTTAGTTGGTCATCTAATAACGTGACTTGGAATAATAGTACCGCAGGTTGTGGTTCACCAAGAACTATAACTATTGCGAATTCGTCAAGTTATTCAATACTTTATTTTAGAATTACACAAATGTGTAATGGATGTAATTCATTAAACTCAAATGTGTTAACCGTTAATACCGTAACACCAACTCCGACACCAACTCCTGGTACGACACCACCAGCAACTCCAACAAATACGCCTACACCAACTAAAACACCTACAAATACACCAACTAAAACACCTACACAAACACCTACACAAACTCCGTTAAGATATGGGGCGTTTATTGTACAATCTTGTTGTGACCCTTCAGTAACAGGTGTTGTATTATTACCTACAACAATTCAAATTGGTACTACAATTTCAACTACAAGTAAATTATGTATGACTATTACAGGTAAAGCACCTAAAGGAGCTGTTGCGACATATACTTGGAATTCACAATCATTGTTTGATGGATGTGAGGATTGTCAACAACAATTTCCTTGTCAATTAACACCAACTCCGACACCAACTCAAACTGTTACACCAACATTAACATTGGATTATACCCCTTGTATTGAAATCACAACAGAATGTGGTACTCAAATTGCCACACCGGGAGAAATAATTAATGGTTATGTATCATATACATTTATATCTGCCGAAGGATATTCAATTCTAATTTTTTGGCAAGACGGATATTGGATAGTGTATAATACTGAGACAGATGAAAAATGTTCTTATTTAAAAAGTTTTTCACAATACCCAATTGGAACATCATCTGAATGGGAATCATCTACACCACCAACTAAAGGATGTACGTGTTTAGCTAAAGATACAGGATTCAACACAGTTTTCAGTTATTGCCCAACACCAACTCCAACACCAACAAATACTCCATCACCAACACCTGCTGTTTGTGAAGGTAACTTAATTAAAAACCCTAATTTTGAAAATAATCTTGATGGGTGGACTGTATCATCTAATAGTTGGGTTTGGAGTGATTTTTATGGTGGTAGTGCTAATTATGTTACTTCAGGTGGTTCAATATTCCAAAATCAATTAACTGTAGGGGCGACATATCAAATCACATTTACATTATATAATTACGCACCTTGTATTGAAAACGGTTACGTTGTAGTATTTGCGGGTAGTAACGAATCAAGTCAAATTAGTGATACCGGAGTAACATATCAAACAGTAACATTAGTTGCTGATGGACAAGCTATTGGGTTTATTGCCGATTATTCTTGTAATCAACCAATTTCAGGATGTACTACTGAAATAGATTTTGAAACTGACAATGTTGATAAAGACCAAATAATCTCTGTATCATATGAGACTTGTTGTGGTAGTATTGTATCATATAGTGGTTTTCCTGCTAACGAGACAATATCGTTATATGAGGATTGTGTTAGAATTGGTAGTGTCACAGGTACAAATATTAATAACATTATTTATCCTGGTAGTGGATGTAGTTGTAATTCAACAACAATTTATATTGATAATATTTGTGTTGTCGAAATTGCTGCACCATCACCAACACCTACGTCAACTAAAACACCAACACCAACACCAACAGTAACTTCAACAGTTACACCTACGGTTACCTCAACAATTACACCTACACCAACACCAAGTGTTACTTTAGGTAGTACACCACCGGTGACACCGACAAATACACCAACACCAACAAAAACCGCAACACCAACAGTAACTCCGACAAAAACAACAACTCCGACACCAACAGTTACTTCAACGGTTACACCAACGGTTACACCAACGGTTACACCAACGGGGACGGCAACAGGATGTATTGATTGTGGAATTACAGGGTATACATATATTATATCAGAACCAACAGGTATTATAGTACCTCAATGTTCGGTAATATATGTTGAATTAAATACTAAAAATATTTACTCATATAATAAAAATACAAATATTTCTACTTTATTACCTGTACCTTCTTCATATATGGAGTATAACCCACAAGATATTGCACATACTAACACTAAATTGTGGGTACCTAGTGGAACAAATCTTATTGAATATAATATACAGTTAAGTCCTTTTTCGGCAACATATAATAGAACATTAACGGCATCTTATTATTTTGCAGCTGGATTATGTGCGATTGATGACACTACTTTAATATCGTCAAAAAATGGTGGAAGTAGTGAGGTAATTATTAGAATAACATTAAACCCTAATAATACAACAACAACAACTAATTTATTTTCATTACCATCCGGAAGATGGGTTTCGGGTGATATTATATACACAACAAATGGTAAAATAATTGTAACAACAGTTACCGTTCAAACAACTCCTTGGACATTTTGGATTTCTCAATACTCCTTTAATGGTACTTCTTGGGTATTAGAATTTGATAAAGTTATAACCTCTCAGGCCCCACAACCTTTTGGTTTGGCAACTATAGATGGAGGTATTTACATTTTTAGTGCTACAAATCTTAAACAAATTGGAACAACCTCCCCATATAACATAACTCAAGCTAATAATATTGGTAAAGAGATATCGGGAGCATCACAAGTACCAAGTTGTAGTAATGTAACATTTACAACACAACAATAAATAAATAAAAAAAATATAATTATGCCATTTTCAACGTCATTTTGTTTAACAAACATAGGGAATTTACCCTCAAATACAACATTAACATTTTATTCAAACGCTGATGGATATACGGTACCGTTTCAAACGACGGTACCTCTTTTTAGTGTAACGGGTAATAATTGCCCATTTACTTTAACCGGAGTTTATGATGGTACTACTATAATTAAAGTTCAAACCTCAACAGGTAATTGTTGTGCAGTTATTAATATAACACCAAACGACCCTTGTACATTTTGTAATTTAGGGTTTGATGCTTTCTCTGCAGCAACTATTGGAGAAATTGTCGCCGGAAATATAACGGGTAGTTGTAGTTCGAATATTACAGACTATTTAATTGAGTGGTATGATGTAACAAACGCTAACTCACCCGTATTAAAATTTACAAGTGGTAAAGGAAACGTTTTTCAATATATATTTACACATCCATTAGTAAATACAACAGCAATCCCCGCATTACCGGGGTTATATAAACCATTTTTAAGAAAAATTATTATTAATGGTATTGTTTATTCATACAATGGAGGTTCAGGAATGGTTCAAGCTAATTTAGATTGTTTTACAACAGTTTCAGTAAATGTTACACCATTAAATTGTAGTAATGGTACTGAAGTTGGGAATTTTTCACATATGATTCAATTCTCAGGTGCATCTCAAGGTGTTCAACCAATACCTTTGAGTACGGTTTTCCAATTATCTGCCGATACAAAATATCTTGCTTGGAGATTTTGGGGTTATGATATTGCGGATGAATTACAGTTTACTTATTATGGTTCTTATTATAATAACACACCAATTATTTTAGAATGGTTTGGAATTGGTAATAATAATGTTGGTCCTAATTTATCAACAAACACTTTCCCTAAAACTACATCTACTTCTAGTTGGGGTGATGATGACCAAGGTGGGTATTATGGTAAAGTAACTTGTTTAACAGGGATTACTATAAGTAATAATGATTATATCGTTATTACTATAAAACCAAATATCTTAAATAGTAAAACAAATTTTAAATTAAAATTACAATGTTTAACAACATTTAATTGTCAAACTTGTCTTGATAACTATTATAACACAGTTGGTTATAAAATTGTCCAAAGTTCAATAATATCAACACCAATGGGTTGTAATCAAAATAATATTCAATTTTCTTATAGTGGTTGTAGTACAAATAATGTGTCAAATAGCGACATCTATAAATATTTAAGTGTTCCTGGTACTACAACACCATCCACTTTTTTTCCGGGGATGTTTACTGATAATGGATTAGGTGGTGGAAATTTAACATATTCATTAACTAAACAATCTTGTACACTAAACAATAGTGGTTTCAGTTTAATTTGTGCAACACCGGTAGATGGTAATATAATAACGTTTACTAAAAATAATTCCGGACCTGCCGGTAAAGGTAACATTAATATGTCTTTTTCAAATATTAACGATTTTAACGCATACTACAATTCATATAATCAAAGGTTATTGCAACTTGGAACTATATCTAATGACCCAACAAATATTAATTTTTACAAAGGGGTTTATTTAACTACAACAAGGCCTAATAATCAAACAGACCAATGTGGTGATACAACAAATAGTATTACTTATCCAATACACTCATCGTCTGTAGTTACAACAGGATTTACTAGTAATATGTATACCCTAAACATTACAATGCCAACAATAACTAAACAAATATCATTTAGTAATTGTCAACTATATTGTGATAGTTATGTGGTGAGTTTTGTAACAGATATTAATCAACAATCGACAGGGTCAACAAATAATCTTACATATACTAATAATAAAGGTAATAGATATACTGAACCCTGTAATAGAATTTGGAGCATTGAATTATCAAACAACCCTTTAACCGGAGCAACTTTTGAAAATGGTGTACAGTATTCTAAATTCTCAAATGAAACAAAACCGTTTTCCGCTAATACTAATGGGTCATATAGTTATATATCAAGTATGTCGGCAACAACTTGTAATTTTTCAAGATTTGTTCTACAACCTGGTTATCCAAATAGTAATTTGGATTATTATGTACAACTAATGGCGTCATATCAAATAAAATTAAACAACCCGTTAAACGTAAATGATTTTATAATTCAGGCAACACCTCTATCACAATCATTTTATAGTTCAACAATACCAGGATTTTATTCTTGGTCGGGGGTAATACCCAATCCAAATAGTGCTATTACTATTTATCAAAAAGTTAATGGTATTGGAACTGTATTAAATCCAAATTACTTTATATAATTTAAGAGACCTTCGGGTCTCTTTTTTTTTTGTATTTGACTTACCAAAAAATTTTCAATATATTTATATAAACAAGACAAACCTGACTTATGTCGGAGCTAATATGTCATTCTAAAAAAATATATTTATGGTAACACAAGAAGAAATTAAGGCATTCCTTGAAGGGAATGACCCCGAAGAGCACATAGTTGCTATCGAGTATGATTACGTCACCGACGCAATCTACAAAATCAAAGAAATCCCTGGTCAGGGAAAGATAATCAAAAAAGATACATTTACGGCATTTGCTTGGGTTGGAGACTTAAAAGATTTAAATTTTTATTCAAAATCTAAAGACCAACAAAGAGTTGCAATGAAAAAACACGGAATCATTATTGATAAGTTAGACACCAAAGGTAATGAAAGATTAGAAAAAGGTCTTAAATTTATGGTTAAATCAATGAAGGGTTATCGTTCACTTATCCAATTCTTTAAAGAGGGTGGTGTAGACCCTTGGGGGGAAAAAACAAAAGGAAAACTAACCGTACTTCCACCCGTAGAACAATTCCTAATTTCAAGAGAGAAAAGATTATTTAAAGGGTATGAAGAATACAACGACATCACCCGACTCGGATTTGACTTGGAGACGACCGCTTTGGAACCAAAGGATGGTCGTATATTTATGATTGGAATCAAGACCAATAAAGGATATCAAAAAGTTATTGAGTGTGCTGATGAGGACCAAGAACGAAGAGGTTTAGTTGAGTTCTTCAATATTATTGATGAACTTAAACCATCAATCATTGGTGGATACAATTCAGCAAACTTTGACTGGTTTTGGATATTTGAGAGATGTAAAGCTCTTAACTTAGACATCAAAAAGATTGCTAAATCCCTAAACCCGGCAAGACCTATCTCTCAAAAGGATGGTATGTTAAAACTTGCAAACGAGGTGGAAAGATTCTCACAAACTCAATTGTGGGGTTATAACATTATTGATATTATCCACTCAGTTCGTAGAGCTCAAGCAATCAACTCAAGTATTAAATCAGCAGGACTTAAATATATTACCCAATACATTAAGGCTGAGGCTCCCGACCGTGTTTATATTGACCATTTAGAGATTGGGCCGATGTACGCCAAAAAAGAGGAGTATTGGTTAAACGTTGAGAACGGAAAATATAAGAGAGCGGATAATCCGGACTTTAACAATTTAGATACAAGATTTCCGGGTAAATACTTAAAGGTAACAGGAGATAATATTGTGGAGAGATATCTTGACGATGACTTAGAGGAGACGTTAACGGTGGATGATGAATTCAATCAGGGAACGTTTCTATTAGCGTCAATGGTACCAACAACATATGAGAGAGTTTCTACAATGGGAACAGCAACTCTATGGAGAATGATTATGTTGGCTTGGTCATTCAAAAACAATTTGGCAATACCTGCCAAAGAAGAGAAGACCGACTTCGTAGGAGGACTTTCAAGACTACTTAAAGTGGGTTACTCTACCAATGTACTTAAACTTGACTACTCTTCTCTATACCCCTCTATTCAGCTGGTACACGATGTGTTCCCTGAGTGTGATGTTATGGGTGGAATGAAAGGAATGTTAACTTACTTCCGTAATGCTCGTATTATGTATAAAAACTTGGCATCGGAGTATAAGTCAATTGATTCTAAAAAATCACTTTCATACGATAGAAAACAATTACCATTAAAAATCTTCATTAACTCGATGTTTGGTGGGTTATCCGCTCCACACGTTTATGAGTGGGGTGAGATGAATAGTGGTGAAAGAATTACCTGTACCGGAAGACAATATCTTCGTCAGATGGTAAAGTACTTTGTTAAGAGAGGATACACACCTTTGGTACTTGATACCGATGGGGTCAACTTTAGTTTACCTGAAGGTGGTGTTGATGATAGAGTTTATATCGGAAAAGGATTGAATTGGTTGGTTGAAGAAGGTAAAGAATACAGAGGTTATTACGCCGACACCGCAGAATACAACGATTTGTTTATGAAAGGTGAGATGGGACTTGATTGTGACGGAACTTGGGATTCTTGTATTAATTTAAGTAGAAAAAATTACGCCACGATGGAATCCAATGGTAAAATTAAATTAACCGGAAACTCAATTAAGTCTAAAAAATTACCACTATACATTGAGGTGTTTTTAGATAAAGGAGTGAAGTTATTATTGGAAGGAAAAGGACAAGAATTTATTGAGTGGTATTTTGAATATCACCAAAGAATATACGACCAACAAATACCTTTAAAACAAATTGCTCAAAGAGCAAGAGTTAAATTGTCGGTGGAGGATTATAAAAAGAGATGTGGAATGAAAACTAAAGCTGGTTCATTAATGAGTAGAATGGCTCATATGGAATTGGCAATCAAACACAATTTAAAAGTATCATTAGGTGATGTGATTAGTTATGTTAATAATGGTGTTAAAGCATCTCACGGAGACGTACAGAAAATAACTAAAAACAATTACACTAAAAAAGAATTGGATTTATTCACATCCGTTAATGGTGTTGAACCGGAAGATAAATCAACCTCAACAATACAACTTAATTGTTATATGTTAGACCAAACTGAGATTGAGAATAATCCTGATTTAACAGGTGACTACAATGTTGCGAGAGCAATCTCAACATTCAATAAGAAAGTTGAACCATTGTTGATTGTTTTTAACAAGGAATTAAGAGAAAGTTTGTTAATCGCTAATCCGGAAGATAGAGGATTCTTCACCAAAACTCAATGTGAATTAATTGGGGGTATTCCAAATAAAGAGGCTGACCAAGACACAATTGAGGATTTATTAACGATAACCGATTTAGAGTTAAAGTTTTGGGATAGAGTTGGTGTTAGTTCAGAATACATTTATGATTTAGCAGAACCTGGTTGGGAAGAACACATTAATTAAAAACAGAAAAGGTGTCATATTCGACACCTTTTTTTTATTCTAATTTTAAACCATCTGAGGAAACTATGTACCAATTATCTTCTAACAGATAAAATTCAACACAAGCCCCTTTATCTATGAATATTTCATCATAGTATTCATCAATTTTATTTTTTGTTGTGTTAATATAAACTTTGGTCAATGTTTTAATAATAATATGTTCCGTTGTATTACCATCTAAAGTAATTCTACATTCATCAATATCTTTTACTAAAATTAAAGATTCTCCTTTTGTTACATAATGAGATTCCCTAACAATTCGTTTAAGTTCAATTTCTCTAAGATTTGGTTCAAAATAATGTTTATCTCCAAATGTTTTTTTATTTAAATGTGATTTTAACATATTATATAACGTATATTTGTCTTGGCATTGCTCTAAACTTTAAACTAGTATTAAGGTCCGTAGCAATTTTAGCTTCACGTTCCATCATTTTATCGGGACGTAATCTTTCAAGTCTTAATTTTAATTCTTCTTCTAATTTTGATTTTTCATCTGCGGCCTCTGTTGCTAAAGATGCGTAATCCATAATTAATTCACTATCAGGAGTTTTAACGTTCCCACTAAATTTACCTCTAATTCTTGCTAATGTTTGTTTACAATAAGCGGTAAACCAACGACGAACCCATTGTTGTGAAGGGTTGTTTAACTCAATCCAATTTATTTCTTCAAAAGGAACATCTGATGGTAATGTTATAATATCCGGATTTGCTTTAAGACATTTATCTCTATCTGCCGGTCCAACATCATAATACCAATACCACACTTTACCTCTTGTTAATGTTGCGTTACCAAAGTCAAATTTTCCACCGGGAGTATTCATTAAATGTAACGCCTTTTTACCTTCAGGTAGAGCTGTAATTCTATATGTTAATTCTCCGGCAATAATTCTTCTTTGAATGTTAATCTCTTGCATTCTCAATAACATATCAAATGCTGGCATCATAAAAAATGAACCTGACATACCCATTTGAGAAAAACCTCCCGGTCCACCAAGACCACCGGCACCTAAAGCACCAAACGTCCAAGGGTCAAATAACATATTATTAAGTTCTGCCGGTGTAAACCATAAAACTTCGTTAATTTCTCTATTTGCCGGTATTTCATATATTTGTTGATTAGGGACTAATTGAATATAATCTTTTTTAAGTTCCCAATCACCACCGGCTTGTAATCCCACAATTTTGGAATATGCAAATGTATATCTCGTTTCAAAATCTAAACTTTTTGTTATGAATGCTTTTGATAATGATTGAGTATCTAAGTTAAGGTTGTATAATGAAGTCCATTGAGACTCAATTAACCAATCTTGTACATACTGAGAATAATCACCAATAGAAAGTTCTAACAAACTATCCATCTGTTCATCTTCAAGTTCTACGGAACGAAGAGGAGCACCAAGTAAGTGTTTTATTCTTGTGTATAGAGCGGTTCTTTGTGGTTCTGCGATAACTGCCATAAGTTTCTTTTACTTATAAATATCATCAAAGAGTATAAATTAAAGTATCTTCGGGGAAAACGTAATTACCACCAATAATTTTACCATTTTTATTATCAAAAACCAATAGTTCTTTATTATTCTTTGAGAATATAATCCAATCAGTTTTATATTTTTTAACATTTCCGGTACCCATTATCATATACTCACCCTTTTCAAGTTTCTTGTTGGTGAATGGTTTTATTTGTGCGGTTTTACGTTCTTCATTTATTACTATCTCACAATCAATACCACCAATCATATCTTCACTACTACCTAATTTACCAACAGATGTAACATTAGTAATACCAAATTGTTTTTTAAGAGTTTCTACGGTTGAGTCCTCTCTTTTCTGACCCCAAGCGTGGGTTTGACCTAAGACCATCATAAGTGATTGGAATGTTGATGATTCGGGATTAAAAATTCGTGTCTTGTATTGTTCAATAAAACCTATAAATTTGTTTACCTCAGTTATTTGGTGAAATATGGTTGTGTCTTTAAATTTAAGTGTAGGTTGATTAAGGGATGTTAAGACTTTGTTAACGTCTCTAAGAAGAACACAGAAACAACTATAGTTTGTGTTTAATTTATTGATGACTGAACGACCGGGTTGTTCTAAATCATATACTCCCGACATTTCACCTTCAGAATATCCACCCTTTGAGTAATAATTTTCTGAGAAGACTTCTCGTAAAACATTATTGATTGAGTTTTTGAATATTTCTTTAACTCGGGGGTTTGTGTTGAAGAGTTGTCTAATTTCTTCTATTTGAATTGGTAGACACTTCTCGGCTTTAGTTTCAGAAAGTACTAAAGAGACTTTGTTTTCATTATTGTTCATAATAGGCTTGTGTTAATATTAGGTACAAATATACAATAAATTTTATAACTACCAAAATATTTGTTAAATAATAAAATAAACAACCGAATTAACCTCGGTTGTTTATCTTATTCATAATGTTTGAGATAAAATCTCCTTTATCCTCTAAATCGTCACCCATTACGGTTCCGATGTTTTGTTTCTTCCTATTTACCATATCGTAAATTATCACCTCAACACTGTTATCAAATATGGGGTAATAAACTGAGACCGAATTTTTTTGTCCGTATCTGTATGCTCGGTCTTCTGCTTGTGCTAAGTCTCCCGGAACAAATGATAGGTCGTTAATGATTACGGCTTCGGCAGCGGTTAGTGTAATTCCCACACCTGCGGCCTTTACGTTTCCAACAAATACTTTAATCTTTTCGTTATCTTGGAATTGGTCAACAGCGTATTGTCGTTGAGGTTTTGATGTTGAACCATCTAATCTCACCGCTTGTTTTCCAAAATGGTCGGCAATTCTGTTTAATGTTTCGGTAAAGTTGGTGAAGATAATAACTTTTTTGTCTTGTTCTAAAATATTCTCAGCCAATTCTATGGTGTCTTTGATTTTTTCTTCGGCAATTACCTGACGAACCTTCATTAACTTACTAAATTGAACCGTCAACGAGGAACTTTCGTCCGGATTCTTATCATACCAATCGTAGTATTCTCCCATCAACCCTTCATAAAGTTTTGACTTTAATCTTAAATAAACCGGTGTAATAATTTTCTCAGGTAAATCTAAAACTTCCGTCTTCAACCTACGTAAAACTTGTCTAGATGTTCTATCTCTTAATTCTTCTAAGTTTGACGCTCCGGTTACGTTCCATATTTTACGAGTTCCTGCCGTGAATTGATAACCTTGACAGTATCTAATAGCATAAGCCATCCAATTCTGAGCCACCGGACTCTCAATAAGTGATAATAAATTAAAATAATTCATTGGTCGGTTAGTCATTGGTGTTCCCGTTAATAACCACACTCTTTCACATTTTTTAGAAAAACTATTAACCAACTTTGTTCTTGCGGCTTGTCCATTACTCACATAATGTGCCTCATCCAAAATAATTAAGTCAAACTCACCTTTTGTAATCAAAGAATTATCTTTATCTTTAAGGTCATAAAAGTTTTTAAGAATATCATAATTTACAATAACGAAATCGTGTTCTATTGAGAAATTTTTACCTTCAGAGATATAAACACTTCTATCGGTATAATTCTCAATCTCTCTTTGCCAGTTAATTTTTAGAGATGCCGGACAAACAATCAATATTTTTTTAGCTCCTGTCTCTAACGCAGCAATAATAGTTGCGGTGGTCTTACCTAACCCCATATCATCAGCAAGAATAAATCGTTTAGACCCGGCAAGTTTTTCAATTGCCTCTTTTTGATGTTCTAATGGTGGTCTGTTAGAGTATTTTGAATAATCCACAACAATATTTTTAATTGTGTGTGTTTTAATTAAAGCACCTTTTGGTAGCCAAAAATCGTGGATAGTTTCACTTTCCAATACTTTTCCCCAAACGTGATAGGATTTTTCTTTCTCGACTAATAGCTTTTCAACCCATACCTGTTCAGGAATTTTAAGTAATAATTTTTCATCGGCAATTTTTTTGGCAAAGTACGGGTCTAAATCAACCCATCGTTTGGCTACCTTAGGTGTTACTTCGTAATAATTTATAATGTAATCACATTGAGCTCTTGTAGGAAAAAATTTTTTATTAGTCTCCTTTTGGAATTTTAATTTTAAGATGTAGTTATTCGCCCCCTGATAAGTTTCAAGGAGAGATATTGCTCGTTGTTCTATTGTTAAATTAGAATTTTCAGATGTATTGTTTTCCAAATTTAATCTTTTAGTAGAAATATAACACATTTTATAATATTTATCAATATGAATAATAAAGTACCAATAACAAGGATAGGTAAATTCTTTGGTGATGAGGATTTTAAATTAGAACAAGACTTCGGAACCGAATGGTTACACGGGGATATGAACTTTACATTAGTTTTATATCGTGTAGATAGACTTAAGACAAAGACAGATGATGTTTATGGTGAGACGGTATCTGATGGTATTAAGTTTTTACCACCGGTGGAGTTCAAAGGGTATGTTCAAATCATAACTCCGGAGAGTAAATATTTGGGTAATTCTAAGATTGAACAAATTGAACCCGGTAATCTTAAAGTGTCTGTTTATCAAAGAGATTTAGATGCTTTAGAGATAGACATCAATTATGGTGATTACATTGGATACTATGAAACAGAAGATAAAGTGAGATATTATACCGTGAATAATGATGGTCGTGTTACTTCAGATAACAAACATACTTATGGAGGGTTTAAACCTTTCTATAGAACCATTATGGCATCCGCTGTAACAAATAACGAATTTAGAGGATTATAATGAAAGTAATAATAACAGAAAATAGAGTATTTGAAACAATCTATAAATATTTGGATAAAACCTATAATCCAAATCAAATGGATTGGGTTTATGGTGTGGATGATGCGGAAGATGAATATTCTGAGCCGGAAGAAAATGAACATTTTTTAATGTTCTTTAAGGGTGATTGGCAAGGTGAGTATGATACTGATGTTATTTTTCATTATTTTGATGTTGATTTCTACAATGAAAATGACCCGTCACATAAACCTTTTAGAAACCAAGCCCCAATTTTAGAAGTCATTGGTGAACACGCAGTACATTTAGATACTATGTTTGATAACCATTGGGAGGAACCAATGAAAAAATGGTTCCAAGATAACTTTAAATTACCGGTTAAAACAATTTCAACATATTACGATTATGAAAATTATAATTAACGAAAATCAATATAGAAAACTATTAGAAACTATTAACAATGATGAAGAAAAAAAATTCATTGGTAAAAAAGTTATGGTATATCGTAACTTACATAAAGACACATTTTCAATTCAATATAAATCAAGAATTGTTTTATACGCTGATTATGTTAAATTAAATGATGTTGAATTTAGAGTTAGACCGGGTGGTAATGAAAAAGTGGGTAGAGAAAAAAAGAAAAACGTTCACGCGTTTGTTATTGGTGATTTAGTTGATTACTGTAATTACCCTTGTGAAAATATACCAAGTGAACCTAATGATAATATTGTTACATATGACCCATATAAATATAAAAGTTTTGTACTTAAATCAACTAATGAACCAATATTTGGAGCTAATGAAGTTGAAATGGTTAACTCAACAAATAAAATCTTTATAATTAACTAATATGCCGTTACCTAAAAAAATCAAAAAATTCATTCCTTTAACGGAACCCAAAACTCTTATGAGTAGAAGGGAAGAATTATTGGAAAAAATTAATAGAGACGGTACTTATTTACCAAAATCTTTATTACACGCCGATTTAGATAGAGGGTTTTTAGATTTTGTTAAAGATTCTTTAAAAACAGTTGTTGAAGGTAAGGTTATACCAACGGTTGATATTATCCTCACAACACAGAATTGGGCTCAGTTTACCGAAACTTGGAATTTTCAAAATATTGATAAAAATGTTGAACCCCCATTTATAACAACAGTTAGACAACCTGAAGTTAAATTTGGAACCAACCCTGCCGTTATGTATAACATTCCGGACAGAAGATTATATTTCTATGCTCAGGTCCCAACTTGGGACGGACAAAGACAAGGTATGGATATCTATAAGATACCTCAACCTGTTCCGGTTGATATTACTTACAATGTTAAAATTGTTTGTAATAGAATGAGGGAGTTAAATAAGTTTAACCAAATTGTTCTTGAAAAGTTTGCATCCCGTCAAGCATATCAAAATATTAAAGGACATTATATTCCAATTATAATGAATAATATTTCTGATGAATCCGTTATGGAGATTGAGAAAAGAAAATATTACATTCAGAATTATGATTTTACAATGTTAGGGTTTTTAATTGATGAGGACGAATTTGAAGTTTCCCCGGCAATTAATAGAACACTTCAAATTGTTGAGGTGGAAACTAATGTAACAAAACGAAGACCTAAAAAAGATACTAATCCAGCAAGTACCGAATTAAAATTTATTTATCAAGTTGGTAGTACCGTTAAAACTCAATTGTTTAGTTACACAGTAAACTTAAACGTGGGGGATAATATCAATATACAAAGTTTTGATGTTTTTATTAATGGACTTTATTATGGTAGTGATTTAACCCAAATTCAAATAAACACTAATGATACTATGAGATTAGAAATAACTAAAAATGATGATACTCAAGAGAGTTATATCATATTTAATAACGAGTTACTTTAATCTTCTCCGTAAATATCTTTTGTTGGTTTACACTTCTCAACAATAAGTCTTTCTAAGAACCGATACATTTTAATACCCCTCTTTTCACAGTAAGTTTTAAGAATCTCGTGTGTCTCAACCGATATCTTTAAATTTTTAATCTTTTTGATGTCTTTATCCATAAGTAGAAAAAAGGCAGAAAATAATCTACCTAAAATATAAATAGTTGCTAGGATGTAAAGTATTTTGGTTTTTTTTCTAATATTTATCAATAAAATAAATTAATAACTAAACAAAGACTAATGGCAACAAGTAGCAACAGCAAAGTATTCGTATCTCCGGGTGTGTATACTTCAGAAGTTGATTTAAGTTTCGTAGCACAGAGTGTGGGTGTAACCACATTAGGTATCGTTGGTGAGACAGAAAAAGGTCCCGCATTTGAACCTATCTTCATACGTAACTTTGATGAATTCTCAACTTTTTTTGGGGGAACATCTCCTGAGAAATTTATAAATACGCAAATCCCAAAGTATGAGGCTGCGTATATTGCAAAATCATATTTACAACAATCTAATCAATTATTCGTAACAAGAGTATTAGGTTTATCAGGATATGATGCAGGACCATCTTGGTCTATAACAACTAAAGCAAATGTTGATTGTACAACAGTTGATTTCAAATGTTTAAGTGCGACAACGGTTGATTGTGTGAACACTTGTGTTCAATTTGACACGGTTGATTTCTCTATTCCTTTTACCGGATGTACTTTTACTGCTAATGGTATAACAACAACAACAGTAGGTATTACTGACCCAACACAAATTCCATCAGAAATTTCGGGTATCTTAAACGAACAATTTGAATTATTTAATGGAAGTACTTCAACAATTAATTCATACTTAATAAGTCAAATGGCGAGTGTTGTTGAAACACCAAACACTTCAGGTAGTTCAATTTACTACTATGGTACTATTTCAGGTGACGCTTATAATCAATTAGTTGCTTCCGGATATACAGGTTCAACAAACGTTTATGGTGTTGATAATGTGTGTTCAGATATCGCTAACTATTGTGCAGCACAAAATGACCCTTGGTATTACTCATTATTTGATAATATTGGTGGAGGTAATTATTCAGGTAGTTCATTCTATACAACAGTTACAGATTTGGTTGATACAACAACAACGTCAAATTGTGCAACATTCTACAACTTTAGTGTTAGTGGTATATCAGGAAGTATTAACTATAATACAAACACAATTGATGTTGTATTACCGTACAATCAATTTAATGGTGCGGATTTAACAACAGTTATTGCTGATTTTAGTGCTTGTACTGATATTATTGTAGTTGTTGAAACAGAAGAATTACAAGTTAGTGGTGTTACCGAAAATGATTTTTCAGGAGGATGTTTAACATATGAAGTACAATCAGAAGATAGTACAGTAACCACATATTGGACTGTTTGTGTAACTGTTCAAAATCAATGTGACCCTATTGTTAGTGGAAACACAGGTAATGGTAATGTTGGAGGAATCCAAACTTGTTACCAAGGTAACTTAACAGGGGTATTATACATTTACGATGGTATGTCATATACTGACTACGATGATTTAGTAATTGCAACTTTACGTTCAAGAGGTATCTCATTATATTCTGCATCAGAATCAGGACCTAAATATGAAGTTAACTTAACAGGTTTAACTATGGATTGTTCAGGTTCTTACTCAGCGGTGACTAAAAACCCATTTGCTCAATTTGGTGTTGACATTACAACTGCGGACGGAGATAATTATTTCTTTGAAACATCTTTTAGTAATTCTGATTCTCAATACATTTCAAAAGTGTTTGGTACGTCAAACTTCTCAAAACCAAGAACAGTAGTTCCAGTATTTGTTGAGGAAAATTATCCAGCATTATTACAATACGCATTCAGAAAAGGGTATATTAGAGGATTAAGTTGTAATACAACAGATTTACCTCAAGCTAGAGACTTTAACGATAGTACATCAATTGCTTGGTACTTAGAACAATATCAAGCACCTGCATCTCCTTGGGTTGTATCTGAATTACGTGGTAATAAAGTATTTAATTTATTTAAATTTGTTACTTTAGCGGACGGTGATTCTGCAAACACTTTAGTTAAAATTTCATTGGCAAATATGTCATTTACTAATGGTACATTTGATGTAATGGTTAGAGATTTCTTTGATACTGACGCTAATCCGGTAGTTATTGAAAAATTCACTAATTGTAATATGAACCCTAACGATAACGCGTTTGTTGCTAAGAAAATTGGTACAGTTGATGGTGAATATGAATTAAATTCTAAATATATTATGATTGAAATTAATGAGGATGCTCCGATAGATGCGTTACCTTGTGGTTTCTTAGGATATAACAATAGAGAATACTCAGGTGTTAAATCACCATTCCCATTAATTAAATCACACTACGATTATCCTGGTGAAGTTATTTATAACCAACCATTTGGTAATACTAAAGGTACTGATGATTCATTAACATCTAATGGTGATAATGTTCGTAGAACTTATTTAGGTATTTCAGATACATTAGGTATTGACTTTAGTATGTATGAATACAAAGGTAAACAATTACCATTAAGTTCTTGTGATATTTCAGGTAGTGATTGGGCTTACAGAAGTAGAGGTTTCCATATGGATATTAATGCTAGTGGAATTACAATTCCAAGTACTTTCTCAACAAGTGGTACACCAGCATTCTACACAGGTATATCACCATTCGTTACAGACCCTGATAGTGAAACTAACCAATATTACAGACTATACGCTCGTAAATTTACTTTATTAGTTCAAGGTGGTTTTGATGGTTGGGATATCTACAGAGAATATAGAACTAACAGTGATAGATTCAAATTAGGTAGAACAGGTTATTTACAAGGTGCTAACCCTGATTGTAATCCAAGATATGGTAACGCAACAGGATGGGGAGCGTTTAATCAAATTGCTGTTGGAGACAACACTCAAGATTGGGCAAACACTGACTACTACGCTTACTTACTAGGACAAAGAACATTCGCTAACCCTGAGGCGGTTAACATTAACGTATTTGTAACACCGGGTATATCAATCCAAACAAGTGGTGACTTAGTTGAGTCAGCAATTGAAATGATTGAGTACAGTAGAGCGGATTCATTATATGTTTGTACATTAGATGATTACAATATGTTTGTTCCATCAACAGGTGACCCGGCTGATTTATATTACCCACAAGATGTTGTAGACCTTTTAGCTCAAACAGGTATTGACTCTAACTACACAGCAACTTATTACCCTTGGGTATTAACTAGAGATAGTGTAAATAACACTCAAATCTATTTACCACCTACGGCTGAGGTAACAAGAAACTTGGCGTTAACTGATAACATCGCGTTCCCTTGGTTCGCGGCAGCAGGTTATACAAGAGGTATTGTAAACGCGGTTAAAGCGAGAAAGAAACTTACTCAAGAAGATAGAGATACGTTATATAATGGTAGAATTAACCCTATCGCTACGTTCTCAGATGTTGGAACAGTAATTTGGGGTAATAAAACTCTTCAAGTTAGACAATCAGCACTTGATAGAATCAACGTAAGAAGATTATTACTTCAAGCTCGTAAATTGATTTCAGCAGTATCTGTAAGATTATTGTTTGAACAAAACGACCAAAAAGTAAGACAAGACTTCTTAGATGCGGTTAACCCTATCTTAGACGCTATCAGAAGAGATAGAGGTTTATATGACTTCCGTGTAACAGTTTCGTCTGACGCAGCTGACTTAGACAGAAATCAAATGACAGGTAAGATTTACGTTAAACCAACTAAATCATTAGAATTTATAGACATTACGTTCTATATTACTCCAACCGGAGCTTCTTTTGAGAATATTTAATAAATAAAATTATGACCCATTGTAATAGTGGGTCATAATTAAGCCTTATAACAAGAATATGTTAAAAAATAAAATAATTGAGGGGATTGACGAAACAGGTGCTCCGGATGAAAAGTATTACGCTTTTGATTGGGACGATAATATTGTAACAATGCCAACAAAAATATTAGTTAAAGATGAAGACAACGATGTTGTTGGAATGTCAACTGAAGATTTTGCTGAATACAGAGAAGTAATAGGTAAAGAACCGTTTGAATTTGATGGTCATACTATTGTTGGTTATTCTGAAGACCCTTATAAATATTTTGGTGTTAAAGGAGACAAACAATTTATTGTTGATGCTATGGGAGCTAAACCAGCTGCGGCTTGGCCCGACTTTGTTGAGGCAATAAATAACGGGTCAATTTTTTCTATTGTTACCGCTAGAGGTCATACACCCTCAGTATTAAAAGAGGCGTGTTATAACTATATAGTGTCTAATACAAATGGAATTAATTCTGATGAGTTAGTAAAGAATTTAGAAAAATATAGAGATTTAAATGATGAGGAAACAATGTCTAAACGAGACATTATACGTCAATATTTAGACTTATGTAAGTTCTACCCTGTAACACACGGAAAAGGTTCGGCAGCAGAGGTGGAACCGTTAAAAATAGAAGCTTTAGAGGAGTTTGTTGGTTATGTTAAAGAAATGTCTAATCACATTCAAAAACAAGCTTTCTTAAAAAATAAAATTAGTAATTTTTTTGTTCCAAAAATAGGGTTCTCGGACGATGATTTAAGAAATGTAGATAGTGTTAAAAAACATTTTGAAGATGACCCAGAAAATATTATTAAAACATATTCTACAAAAGGAGGAATAAAAAAAGAATATTAAAATAATTATTAAAAAAAAAACTATTAATTAATATTAATATAAAAACTAGGATTTCTAGAATGATAAAAAATTTAATTCTAAAAGTCAAGAGAAAAAAAATAAATAGGTAATATTTATAATAAACAAGATAAAAAAATAAAAATTAAAAACAAATAGAAAATGGCTGATTTATTAATGAAAATGCCCATACCGTATGAACCAAAAAGACAGAATAGGTTCATTGTTCGTTTTCCATCTACTTTGGGGATTAATGAATGGTTTGTGGAAACCGCGGCTAGACCACATATTACGATAAATGCAACAGAGATTCCTTTCTTAAACACTTCAACATACGTTGCGGGTCGTTTTACTTGGGGAACAATCAATGTTAAGTTCCGTGACCCAATTGGTCCTTCTGCATCACAAGCTCTTATGGAGTGGGTTCGTCTATGTGCTGAGTCAGTTACAGGTCGTATGGGATATGCTGCAGGTTACAAAAAGAATGTTGACCTTGAGATGTTAGACCCAACAGGTGTTGTTGTAGAAAAATGGGTTTTAGAAGGAACTTTCTTATCAGACGTGAATTTTGATTCATTAGCTTATAATCAAGACCAATTAGCATCTATTACAGCAACTTTACGTATGGACCGTTGTATTTTAGTTTACTAATAAAATATTTCAAAGAAATAAACAAATCCACATATTTTTATGTGGATTTTTTGTTTACAGTTGATAAAAAATAAATACTGAGTATATTTTATAATAAAACCTAATCATTATGGACCAAAGCACTATAGACGCGGGAACGCAAAATTTTAACTTACCTCACGATATTGTAACATTACCAACAGGTGGTATATTCTACAAATCTAAGAAAAAATCATTGAAAGTTGGTTATTTAACTGCAACTGATGAAAATTTCTTAATGGGGGCAACACAAGGAAATAAAGATAATATTGTTATTTCATTATTAAGAAATAAAATATATGAACACGATTTAAGACCGGAAGAATTATTAAACGGTGATATTGAGGCTATTCTTATCTATTTGAGAAATACTTCATTTGGTCCTGAATATACTGTAAATTTAATTGACCCTCAGACGGGTAAACAATTTTCACATACCCTTATCTTAGATGAGTTAAACATTAAACAAACAATTAGTAAACCGGATGAGAATGGTTTATTTCAAACAAAATTACCAAAAACAGGTGTTACAGTTAAATTAAGACCCTTAACTTATTCTGATAACCTTGATATTGATAAAATGGTTGAATCATACCCTGCAGGTAGAACGGCACCAAGAGTTACTTGGAGACTACAAAAACAAATTGTTGAGGTTGATGGTTCTTCAGATTTTGGAAATATATCTATGTTTGTAGATACGTTACCTATTATGGACTCAAAGTTTATTAGAAACTTTATGAGAGATAACGAACCTTCGTTAGATTTAACGAGAACTGCAATCGCCCCTTCCGGAGAATTGGTATCTTTCGAGATTGCCTTTGGGGTGGAGTTTTTTCGCCCTTTCTTCTAATCACCGACAACTTTTAATTGAGGAATTTTATTTAATGTCAAAATTTATTAAAGTTTCTTACACAGATTTTTACATAATGCCAACTTATGTAAGAAAATACCTTATAGATAAAATAATTGAAGACAATACACCAACTGGGGATTAACTAAAAAACCCTACTTGGTGTATTTATATATAAACACATTTTAAATGGCGGCAAACGATAATATATTAAAACAAGTTGAAGAAAGTATTAAATCTGCTTTTGCTCAATATGGTAACGCATTAAAAACTAATGTTTCAGGGGATGCAATTATGAAAATAATGAATGACCTTGATGAAAAGGCTCACGATGTTACTAAAAGTTTTGCATCGGGTCGTGATAATATGATGGGTCTTAAGGCGGCAATGGCTGACGCAGTTACATCAGTTCAATTATTGGGGGGTGAATTTTCTGATATTGCAAGAATTCAAGAAGAAGTTGCTAAAAGTTTAGGTAGAAATGTAATATTAAATAAGGATGCTTATGCTCAGTTATATGCTGCGGAAGAAGTTTCAGGTGAAAAAATTGAGACTATTGTTAAGGCATTTAAAAACGCCGGAGCATCTGCATATCAGGCAGGTAAAGATATGCAAACAGTAATTGATTCTTCACGTGCTATTGGTGTAAATGCGTTTCAGGTGTCTAAAATGGTATTAGATAACACCGAAATGATGAATAGATATAATTTTGTTGGTGGTGTTGAGGGATTATCTAAAATGGCGGCACAAGCTGTTTCGTTAAGAGTTGATATGAAAGAAACTATGCAGTTTGCAAAAGACGTTTTTAAACCGGATGGTGCTATTGAAATGGCAGCAGCATTACAAAGATTAGGTGTAGCTCAAAGTGATTTACTTGACCCATTAAGATTAATGGATTTATCGGCAAATGACCCAACAGAACTTCAAAACCAAATCGTTCAAATGACTCAACAATTTGTTCAATTAGGTAAATCAGGTCATTTTGAAATTATGCCGGGTGCTAAGAGACAATTCCAAGAAATTGCTACAGCAATGAATATTCCTTATGAAACTCTTACTAAAATGGCTTTAGGTAGTCAGGAGTTAGATGATAAGATGAAGAAGATTAAGTTTCCTGAATTTGCTACTGAAGACCAAAGAAAAATGATTGCTAATTTAGCGGAAATGAATAAATCCGGAAACGGATATGAAATATCGTTTAGTGATAGGGAAGGTAAATTACAAACAAAAGATGTAACAAAACTAGATGATGAAGATATTAAGCAAATTGCTAAATTTGGTGAATCTAAACCAATGGAGGTTATTGCTAAAGACTCATTAACTAACCTTAAGGATATTGCGGCAAATATTAAAGCGATTGCTCAGAAAGGTGGGTTTGCGGCAGCGGCTTCAGTTCCGGGACAATATTTACAACAAGCACCAAGAGATATTTCAGAATCATTTAGAAAAACGTTTGATAATGAATCTACTCAAATAAAAACACTTAGAGAAGGTATTAACAAAAATGTTGGAGGTATGTTAAATACTATTAATGACCTTGTTTCAGGTAAAAAATCATTACCTGATGCTTTAAAAACGTTACAAACATCTTTTGATTCTGCATCTAATTATTTTGGTAATCTTAAAGACGATACAATTAAAAACGCAAAAGGTGCTGGTGTTGATATGTTAAATTCTAGTAACCCATATATTCAAATTGCTGCAAAAGCTTTAGAAAGATTAGTTGCTAATGAAATGAAAGGTACAGCACCGGAAAAAAAGGTTAATGATTTTATGATTAATGGTCAAAATTTAGTGACAAATCCTGCGGATACAATATTTGGTGGGACAGGTGCTGAGAAATTTTTTGAATCGATTAATAAATTAACATCTAATAATAACACAGGAATGGTAGATAATTCATCTCAAAATATGAATTCAACATTAGACATTAATTTCAAATTACAAGTAGATTCTAATCAAAACATTGATATGGCTCAATTAGAAAGAGCATTCAATAATACCGCACTTAAAGAAAAAATTATAGAAGTCGCAACTTTAGGTATGGAAAGATTCTCACCTGAAGCGTCTGTTAGAAAAAAAATGAACCCATACGTAAAAAGTATGAACGGATAAATTAATTATAATCTATTTATAGATAAACAATAAAAAATGCCAAGTACATTATCATTTGCATCATCGTCGTCATTTAGAGATTCTCTTTTAGCGAAAAATCTATCACCATATACCGTTACGGGTGTTTATTCACCCCCAAGTGGTGCGGTTGCTTATGAACCGGCAATTAATCAATCAAACGTAATTGATTCTCCGGATGGGTTAATTGCTAACGATACTTTTGCTCCGTCACAATATGTGATGAATCAATATGGTCCTCAAGGTGGTTATAATATCAATATAACGTATAATGACGTTCCTTTTCCTGTATTATCTAATTCAGGGGAATATGACCCTAATGATACGGTGTTAGATTTAGTAAACGAGTTTTTTATTGATGCAGCTTACATTATTAATCCATATGGTCCAATAGGAGGGTTTAATAATTTATATTACACAACTGAGGTTACTACTAGTCACGTTTATCATCAACCATACCCAAGTACATTTGTACCTTCAAGTTATTCTCCTTATGAGATATTATTTAGTACTAATCCAACGGGTAGTGATGGTACATTATCTCAAGATTCATATTTGGCCCAAATTGGGTCAACTCAATTAAATAGTGCGTTTCAAAGCACAATAGCTTCTGAAATATATCAGAATACTGTTGGTGCGGTTAACTTACAAGGTCTACAAGACCCTTTTGAGATAAGTTTAATCCTTTCGGGGCAAGAACCTTTAATTTATAGAAATTGGAGGATTACGGTACCTGAAAACATTGTGGTTGCAGCCTTTGATTTTGCAACAAGATTGGCGGGGGCTTATTGGCCTGTATCTCCGATTCCGGGAGATTATTTTGAAGATAATACCTTAAACGGTCAAACACAACAAACCTCAACAGCATTAAATGTTGTTAATCAATTAACGGGTGGGTTTTTAGGTCCGATATTAAATATTAAGAGAAACCCATCTGAGATATTCTTAGTCAATACAGGAAACGGTCAAAGGTCAGCGTTATTTGCTAACTTAAATTATAATAGATATCAACCAAGTTATCGTAGAGATTTTGGTGGTATTTTAGGTGTTGGACAGGCAATTATTAATTTAATTAATCCTGCAAATGGTACATTAGTTGGTGGTTATTATGTTGGTAGTAGAAATGCTGAACCATCTACTATTACATCACCACCTAATCAAGTTCCTGTTAACGCTTTTGGACAACAAGAGGAATCTCCTGTTTATGGTCCATCAGAATTGGGTATTCTATATGAGGGTAATCAAGATACTCTTAAATTTGGTTTAGCGGCTAAAGCTTATAGTGATGGTGGGGATATTACCGGACAATTTGTTTGGACATCACCTAAATATAAAGATAATGCTGGATTCCACGCAACACCGGGTGGTGGTTCAGGGTCTAGAGATGAACAATACAATACCGTTAGTAGTGATTTTACAAGAAATCAATCTACAAATTTTACATTTAAACAAACATCTATTTTAGACCAAACACAAAGATTGGTTGATTCTGCTGATAATGTACAAGGTATTACAAGATTAAAACACGTTGGTAACGCAATTAATCAGGTGAGTAAAGTTTTTCACGATGGTTATAAAGAAATGACTAAAGGTTCTCAAGTGGTATCATATAAAGATAATACAACGGGAGCGGAAAAAGGTATTGAGTATTGTCGTGTTTTTACTAAAGATACTCCTTATTTTACATATGCTGATTTACAAAAAACAGACGGTATTACGACATCAGGTAGAAGATTTAGTAGTTCAGTGTTAGATAATACATATAATTTGAATATTGCCCCAATGAGAAATCCTGGGTCAACAAATATACAACCGGGGCCAAAAGGTAATTTGGTGGCTAAAAAGTATATGTTCTCAATTGAGAATTTAGCTTGGAGAACATCAAGTAGACCGGGATTCAGAGTGGAAGATTTACCTGTGTGTGAACAAGGTCCTAATGGGGGTAGAGTTATGTGGTTCCCACCATATGATATAAAATTTTCAGATTCAAGTCAGGCGAATTGGAATCAAACAACTTTCTTAGGTAGACCGGAACCAATGTATACGTATAAAGATACTAGTAGAACCGGTAGTTTGTCTTGGAAAATGATTGTTGACCATCCTTCTGTATTAAATTTAATTGTTGAAAAACAATTAAAAGGTCAAGGTAAAGAAAGAGTTAATTCAATTTTAGATTCGTTTTTTGCGGGTTGTGTGAAATATGATATATACGAATTGGCTAAGAAATTTAATCAAATTCCTGTTAGTAAATTATACACCTACCAAGAGATATTAAGTAATCCAAGACTTACGGAAGAAGAGTTAAGAAAAATTCAATTAGAAATTTCTGCGGATAATAATGCGGGTGCTGTTGTTACTAATCCGGCGACAGTGGAAGGTCCTCAGACAAGTTATAATGGTGATTTTGAAACAAAATACTTAAATCTTGGTTTTTATTTTGAAAATGACCAACCAAATCCGGGTACAAGACAAGTAACAACTTCAGAAAATTTTGCAAGTTTATATGGGACATATACTGACAAAGGTAATATTACTAAATATGAAAATAAGGCGAATAATTTATTTTCCGCTACCGACACTAATAGAAATGTGGTTCAATTTTTTAACACAGTTGTTATAGATAATTTTAATTTAGTTTCCTCATCATTTATTAAAGACGCAGTTGATATTATTAATAATCAAAAAGGTACTGTTTCTATTGCGTTACAAGGTTCTGCGTCAGCTTTAGCTGGTAATGCGTATAACATAAATCTATCGGCAAGAAGAATTAAATCTGTTGAAAACTATTTTGCATCAACAGAATTAAAACAAGCGTTATTAGATAAAAAATTCAAAGTTATAAATGAAAATCCAAAAGGTGAAGGAGAAACAATTGTATTTCCTAAATCAACAAGTACCAAAGGTGAAAATGATGTTCAATCTTCAGCACCAGCAGGTAGTTTTGGTGAGTCTGTGACTTGTACTAATGATGTTAAAGCAACTGCGGGACCAACTATTGGTAAAGTGACTAGTCAAGGTTCTCAATGGTATTCTGTGGCTGCGATGGCTTGTAGACGTGTGGCGATAACAAGTATTAAGGTTGATATACCACCGGCACCCGTAGTTCCACCACCAAAACAAGAACAAAGTACCACAGGAGAGAATATTCCTATTCCTCAACAAACGACAACAATTCAACAAGATAAAATTGAAGGTATTGGTAAAAAGATTTTAAGAGATTTATTATCTGAGTGTGATTATTTTGAATTAATTAAGGAAAACGTCCCAATGATTTATGATAATATTAAAGAAAAAATAAAATATTTTAATCCAGCATTTCACTCTATGACACCTGAGGGATTAAATAGTAGATTAACTTTCTTGAATCAATGTGTTAGACCGGGAGAAACTATTCCAACAATAGGAACAGATAATAAACCAAAATATAATGATGCGGTTAATACATCATTTGGTGCACCTCCAATATTAATATTAAGAATTGGGGATTTCTTCAACACTAAAATTGTACCAAAAAGTGTTCAATTTACGTATGAACCATTACTTTATGATTTAAATCCTGAAGGTATTGGTGTACAACCTATGTTAGCTAATGTTACTATGGGGTTTGATATTATTGGTGGTATGGGACTTTCAAAACCTGTGGAAGAGTTACAAAACGCATTATCCTTCAATTATTATGCTAACACTGAAATTTATGATGAAAGGTCTAAATGGACTGATGATAGTTTCAAAACAATTGATAAAGAAATTTGGGATTCAATATTATCTCAACAACCTTCCGCAAAACCAAAGGAAGTTGATAATAAACAACAAAATAACGGTGGAACAACTATTGGTGAGGTAATAACTAATATTCCGGTAACAGGAGGTCAAACAGGTGAGATAACCTATAAAACAATTATGGATAATTTATTAGATATTACTAAAGAGTATTATACTAATATTGTTAATCAAGCTGAGAGTTTCACTAAGACATATAACTATGGCGTTTGGCAATTAATTACTAAAAATAGATTATATACCACAGGTACTTTTAATTTAGATATTGGAGATACTTGGGAAGTCCCTATTTATGGTGCACCTGAAAAAGTTCAAGATAAAATTAATAAATTGTTTACGGATATTAATGGGGACATTACGGACCAAAGTAATTTTATTATTGCGGGGTTAAGTTCGTATAATTTTTCATCTCAAGTTATAACTAATGTGACGACAAATTTACGTCAATTTTTGACGGATTTTAAAGATAGTTACAGCTCAGGAATTATGAGTAAAATTAATTCTGATATTGTTGTTCAACAACAAAATATGGTAATGGTGTTTAACAAAATTAATTTAGTTGATACAAAAACTGATGGTAAAATTGTTGATAACAAAGCGAGGGTTTATAATTTATCAGGAACAACGGAAGTAGACCCAAGTACTAAAGGTGCTACGGATACGTATTCAGAATTATGGATTGATTATCAAACTGTTGGAACAAGATTACAAAACTACGACAAATACTTAAGAATACCTGATAATTTAATTATAACTGATTTATATGGTGATACAGGTCCAAGTTGTTTTTCACCTCTAAAAGGTTATGGAAGTTCAGCTTTTGATGTTGGTGCTAATTCACAGTATCAAAATCAAAATAGATTTTTCATTGCGTTAGGTAGATATTTAAGTGATAGAAATAATTTAAAAACATTCAAAAATAAGATAATTAATACTGAATTATCTAAAATAAAAACTCCGTCAAATTTAAGTAATAAGTTTGATAAAATTATGGACAATTTTGTTGATAGTTGTAAAGAAGAATTAAAACAAGAAGAAAAATTCTTTGATAAATTGAAGAAAAAACAAGATTATTTGGACTATATTAACAAATCAGTATACAATAAAGGAAAATTACGTAAATTTAATTATTCAACAGTACCAAATCAATCAACAAATGCGGAACAAGAAACCGCAATTAAATTATTGTATTCAAGTACTGGTGATGTTGCGTCTAAAACTTGGAATAATAAAGTTAAATTTAATTCATAATGGCAGGTAGAGATACATATAATAGATATTCTGATTTTATAACTAACGGTCAACAAACAGTTGTTCCGTATGTTAACTTGCAATCAAAATCTACCGATAAGAGATATATTTACAAAGTTGGTCAATCTAGGTTAGATAAAGTTTCCCAACAATATTACGGGTCAGGAACTTTTGGATGGTTAATATTAATGGCTAATCCAATTTATGGTGGGCAAGAATGGAACATAACTGATGGTTCTATCTTGACAATTCCATTTCCTTTAGTAGCTTCATTACAAGATTATAAAAATGAGTTAAATAATCATTTCTTTTATTATGGTAGATAAGTCGGAAAATATATTAGTAGAGTTTGATTATAACAACATAACGATTGTTGACCCAAACAAAGTAATTGATGGTCAAGGTAAAATTAAAGACAGATATGTTAATCAGGAAGATTTAGTAATGTATGCTAATTTGGAATGTAAGGTATTACCGAGAACTAAATTAGCTATTGGTGTTGCCTCAAATGACCAAGTCAGAACAATTTCTGTTGCGGCAATTAATTTTCTTAATCCGGGTAACAAAGGTGTTTTAAATAATGAATACACTGATGAGATAACCGGAAAAGATAGTTTAGCGGGAAATGGTGTTAATCAACCAAAATCTGAAAAAATACAAAACCAAAATAAATCTGACGATTATTATATTAGACAAACAATTTTGTCTAATGGAAAACCGGGTTCTATTGATAACGGGTTGTTAGGTATTACAAATATTCAAATTAGACAAGGTTTAGATTTCTTACCGACCATTACTATGGAGTTGGAAGATATTAAAGGTAGAGCGATGTTTGAGGCGGGTAATAATTCTCCTTACGCGGCATTTTTTAATTTACCGTATCCATTATTTCATTTAACAATTAAAGGTTACTATGGTAAGGCTGTAAAAATGGCTTTAATGTTATACAATTTCACATCTAGATATGATACTTCAAGTGGTAATTTTAAAATAAGTTTAGTTTTTTATACCTACAAATATACCGTATTAAATGAAGTTTTAATGGGGTATTTGAAGGCGGTTCCTTATATGTACACTTCAAGAGTTAAAATACAACCTGTTAAAGGTGGTCCTGCAAATTTTCAAACTCAAGATAATGTTGCTGTTGAATTAGGGTATCAAAAAGTTAAAGAAATGTATAGTGAGTATAAATCTAAAGGTTTAATACCTGATGACTTTCCTGAGATTACCGTTGCTCAATTAAAGGATAAATTAGATGTTTTTGTTAAAGATATTTTAGATAAATTTACTAAACAAAATATGGACCCGTTAACAGATGTTGACACATATTCATCAACTTTAAATGAGTATACTAAGAGAGTGTATTATACTCAAGATTCAACTGACCCTTCTTGGTATAACAAATATATGGATACCGAAGACTTTTTTGTTTTGAAAGATGGTACAAAGGTTTACACATTTAAAAAAGAATATAAAGATAAACCAAACGCTAGAAACAATGCTCCAAGTGAGTTAGAAGGTATTATTAAAAAATTTAATGATGAGTTAAATAAAAATAAGACCGTTGGTAAAGATGGTTCATATAAGATTGATAATAAAACAGACAAGCCGAGAATACCTATTAACATAACTTTAGACACTTTTAAATATAAATTAAGTCAAGGGGACATTGATTATGGGGAAAGTTATAGACAAAGAAAAAAAATATCACAAGCTAGTGAAGAGGAAATAAAGGCTTTTGAAAAGGAATTAATTAATCAAGGTATTTTTAATAGTTTGGATATTGTTCAGAAAGACGGTAAGAAACAACAAGTGTTTAATTATTTTATTTTTCAAGGTGGACCAAAAACATTTATTGGTTTAACTGATGAAATGTATAAATCATTGGAGTCTTTTAGACAAAAAATTCAAGATGATTTAACAAATGCGTTATCTAAACTTTTGTTAGATAAGGGTAAGAATGGTATTGGTTTTGTTCCTAATATTAGAAATGTACTTGCGGTGATTTTTGCAAATGGTGAGGCATTTCTAAGGTTAATGGATGATATTCACACAAAAGCTTGGGACAAAAGAGATTCGGTAATTAGAAAAGACGCTATTTTTGATAACACAACTAAAAGTGCTAGTCAAGAACCAAGAGAAAATGAGACAGACCCTGTTTATCCTTGGCCTCAATTTATTGTTGCAACAAGTGGTGAAGATGGTCACGGAAAATATGAAATAAAATATCCGGGAGATTATACGGTATTGAGTAAAACAAAAGGGTACCTTTATGATGTTTGGCCTGAAGTAGAATTTGTTGAGGAATTTATTAAAGGATTTACATTAAAAGAAAAGGAAGATGAAAACCCTAATAAAACATTTAATGAATTGGTTAATATTCAAAGAGTGTCTGTTAACGCCATTGAGTTCCCTGTTAGTAATGTTGTTTATAATAACAAAGAAGAAGTTAAATTCTTTTATGAAATTTTTGAAAGATTATATTTGACCTCAAACTATTCTAGATTATTTAGAGGTACTGCGTCTACTTATGATGCGGGTATTTTAACAGATGTTATTTCAGAAACTGAAAGTTTGAATATCATCAATAGTTTAACAAATCAAAACCCGTTTATAATACAAAAATTAAAACAATTTGGGTTTAATGGACAGAATTTTGATATTGTTTTAAGACATATGTCAAATGATGGTAATGGAGAAAGTTGGCAAAATTTTATACGAGGTATCTTTAATACGGGGTATATAAAAAATTCGGTTAATAACTCAAGTTTTCAATTTATAAATGAAAGTATTGTTACATCTCCTGCAGGTAATCCAATATCATCATTGAAAAATGAAGATAAATTGGTTGAATATGTTAAAGGTAGTGATAACACTAATAATTTTGATTTATTAGATATATACCCATTTACAAGATTAAGTTGGGATAAATCACATTTGGCAAACGGTGATTCAATCTCAGATGCTCCGACATCGTTTAGTACCAAAAATGTTATAACCTATGATACATCTTCTAAAGTAATTAGTAATTTCTTAGGTGATACCGGTGTTAATAGTATTAAACCTTTTACAAATTTTGCGACTAAAAATGTTGTGTCACCAATTGGTTATGAAAATAATTTAAAAACGTTCTATTCAGAAAGAACTAACGAAAAACAATTACCAACAGAAGGTAATCTTAGATATTTTAATTACAGTGGATTAGTTAGTAGTGACCAAACGGTTTCAATGTTAAACACACCATATTTTGTAAATTCAATTCAAGAAGGTGTTAAAAAGTACAGAAATTACGATAATTATCCTTATGTTTCTTCGGCTTATTTATTTATCAATAGTTTACCTTTATCAACGTTAAAAGAAAAATATAAAACGTACACTGGTAATGAGTCATCGTATTCGGTTAAAGATTTAGATTATATTTTTGCGACATTAAAGAAATTTGGTGCGATTCACAAAATACCTTACGCTTGGTTATTAAAAATAGGTTCTGTTTGGCATCGTTATAAAACATATGTAGAAACAGGTAACGATATTTTAAATGAATCTTGGTCAGGTTTTAGTTATGTTAAAAATTATGACCCGGTAACTAATTCAGCTCAAAGAGTTTATCCATTAACAATTGATGGTGCTCAAATAGATGTTGTATTAGAAAAAGACACAATATTAGGTTTAGAGACCTCAACATTAATTAACACAGGTTTTTACCCTAAAGTGATAAATGACTTTAACGTTTTTTATCAAGGGTTTGAGATTTATTCCGGGTATACTGATACTGATATACAATTAGGGTTTAATTCTGGTGTTACTATGAATTATGTTCCTGAGGCGATTATAAATTTAACTGAAGGTTTTGACCCAAATAGTTTAAAAAGAGATTTAAGGGTGATTCCTTGGACTATTCACGTTAATACGTCAGATAAATTATATTCATATATCTTTCCATCTCAGGGGTCATTTATTAATCAAACGTTAAATGAATGTTTTTCAGGTTCTGGAGCAAACACTAAATTAGTTTATGAGGTTAAGGGTAATTCAGCAATGTATAATGGTTCCGTTAGATTACTTTGGACGGCACCAAATTATGGTTACTTTGATAATAGTAAAATAACTAAATCAACCCCTACACAATATTTAAAACAAGTATTTTCAGGTGATAGTGACCAAGAGAATTTCTCAATAAATGGTAAGTCAAATGAATATAGTGATATTAGTGAGATGTTTTCAGTATTTGAAAAATCCGTGTTAGATTTATTTGAAACGGAGTTTTTAAATTTTTCAAAATCGGCTTATGATTATAATTCGGAGGACGACAATGTAAATTCACTACCTTCTGATAAATCTTTTAAAAATTTCCAACTTTTATTTAGAGAGTTGATGAAAGTTCCGGTAATTAATGGTACCACAAATACTAATATGGTTAACGACGCTCAACAAAAACAATTAGTTGGGTTTACGGATAAGATTAATAGTTTCTTGAATTATAATGTGGTGTTTAAATATGGTAACCCGTCAAATTTTGATAAAAGATTATTTTATACCTTTTCTAATTTACCGATAACCGACCCGTATACTTGGAAAAATTATACAATATCAACACCTAACGCTTTACCTCCACAGACTACATTAGTTGCGTCCCAAATCGCAAGACCAAATGTTTGGAACACATTAAGATTATATGTTGGGTTTTCAGATATACCGGAATTACAATATAAAAATAGTGGTTCGTATATTACAGACTTTTTTATTGATTTGAATATTGCATTTACTGTTGATAACGTGATTCAGTTTGCTCCAATTATTAAAATTTATGCGACTCAAAAATTAAAAGACAATACATTAAACTTAAACAAATTTTACGCGTTGATGAATAATTATTTAGCGTCAATGGATAAGTTTAGAAGTGATACAATTACTAATTTAATGATTGTTCTTAGAAATCAATTGCCTAATGTTAATAATTCACCTGAAGCTATTATTAATAGTAGATTAGCTGGTGACCAAACAAAAGTTGAACATTGGGAAACATTCAAAGCGTTGAACGATAAATGGATTGCCGGTGGTGATTTTAAAACTAAAACATTATTTGAAGACGTTTTATTATTAGATAGAGCGAGTAGAAATATTGGGGAAAAAATTTTTGTTGATATTTTAACTTTAAACGATAGGTTAACAAAAATTAACGATAAAACATCTATGTATACTTTTATCGCAACCATTTTAACGGAGAACAATTTTCAGATTATGAACTTACCTTCATATGTTAACTTTTACAATGTTCAAGACGTGTCTAAAAATCCAACACCAAGAGCGGAGGGTACTTTAGAATTTGCAAACACATTATTTGGTAATTTTATGAATGTTGATTATAGAGAATCTTCACCAAAGTTGGTTTGTTTTTATGCGGGTAAAACTAGTGAACAATTGGCCATTAAAAATAATGTAGATTATAGGTTTAGAGATGACGCGTTTGATTTAACAAGACAAGGTGATAACCCATTGTTTGAAAATCAAATGGGTAAAAAAGATTGGGATAAATCAAATAAGGTAGTTGGGTTTAATGTAGATATTGGTCCTCAAAATCAGTCTATGTTCCATTCATTTCAGGTGGCTCAAAACCCTGGTTTAGCGACAATGGAATCATTGGCGGTTGAGACTCAAATGTCTAACTTATATAATGGTACCGGAGGTGCAACTCAAAATATTTCATTGTATAACTTATATAAAAATAGAAGTTATAGTTGTACTATATTTATGATGGGTAACGCTATGATACAACCAACAATGTATTTTAACTTACGACACGTACCGATGTTTAGTGGGCCTTATATGATTCAAAAGGTTAATCATACCATTAGTCCGGGACAATTTGAAACAATTATTGAGGGGATAAGACAACCAACGGCTGAGTTACCTAAAATTGAGAATTATATTCAAGTTCTTAAACAAACTTTGTTAAAATCTATTATACAAAAAGTAAAACAAGAAAAGGATGCTAAAGACGCTGCAAAAAAGAATGTATTATCTGAAAAGGCTCAAAACTACGATTCTCAAAAAGGAAATGCAAAACTTAAGGTAAATAATCAACCTAAATGTACACCTGAAAGTAAGTATAGTACTTTCCAACCAATTGAGAATCCTAAGAAAACTCGTGTTAGTTTTTCAGATGTTGCCACATCAATAAGGTATTCAGCATCTAAGAATGCTGCATTAGAGTATACTATTTTTGCGACATTATATATTGCATCGGCAAATGGAAATGAATTAATATCATATGATAACAATTACTCAAATACAACTATAGACCAATATTGGGGTGAAACATTCTCTCGTAGATGGTTTAGTGAAAAACAATATTTCTGTGCCTCATCAAATAGTGATAAATCAGATAGACCTTATGTGGGTTATAACAGTATGGCGGAATGTGTTGCTATGTTGGCTGACAGATGGTTACCTAAAATAGGTTTAATTAAAAATCTTGATACACCTGATGATATTGCTAAATTTTGGATATTATATAATAATACAAATGAAAAACGAGAGGATAATGTCTATACATCATATGATGCGACGGAATTACAAAATTTAAAAGATAAAATTGAGGAATCGTTTAAAATATTTAATCCAACAAAACGAAATGTTACAAATACGCAACCTCAGGTTACAAGTTCAAGACCGGCAGTAAATGTTACGCCAACACCTACACATACACCTAACCCTTCACCAACACCTACACCACAACCACAACCACCAACACCTACGTTACCACCGGATATTAAAATAGTTAATTTAGGGTTATCGGCAACTCTTGTAGGTAATGACTATAGTTATAGTAATATCCTTCAATCTAATGGTCAATATCTTGTTTTAAGAATTGTGGACCCTAATTTTGAGTTTACTAAATTAGGTCTTAAAGGTTTTTATAATTCTAATAATGAATCCGTACCATATGGTTGTGATGGAGGTTCAGGACCTTTAACTTGTACAGTAAATGGTAAATTACCGGGAACATATGTTATGAAACTGGAGTATTATCCATTTAAACCTAATAGTTATCAAATGTTTGAATTAGTTAGTCCACCATTTACTCAGTAACATTTACAAATAAACAGATATTTATATATAAAAGATTATGAACACAAAATTAATATTAGACAATTATTTAGGTAAAACCACAAGAAGCTCAGAGAAAGATTTGGGTAATGGTTCTAAACAAGTATGTGATTTAGATACGGGAGATTGTTATACTATCAGAATGAAAGATGGTTTAATAGAACGCGTGGATAACACAATGAATACAAATAAAAAAATCCAAGTTGAAACATTAACAGGTGTAAAACAATTATTAAACGGATAAAATGAGAAAAATAGATAATAGAATCGTTGAAGAAATTGCTAGATATAATTCTATCAATCAATATATTGTTGAACAAGATGCAACATTACCACCACCACCGGCGGAAGACCCTAACGCTTTGCCACCGGCAGACCCAAACGCAGCTCTTCCTCCTGCTGACCCTAATGTGGTGCCACCAGCACCGGCAGCTCCTGAAGGGCCTCAACCTGTTGACGTTGATAACGACCCTGATGTAGAGAAAGTAGATAATAACGGTAAAGTTCCTGAACAAAAAGGTGGAACAGAAGAAATTGATGTTACTGATTTAGTAACGTCTCAGAAAAAAGTTGAAGAAAAACAAGAAGAATATTTTAATAACTTATTTCAACACTTAACTGATTTAGAATCTAAATTAGGTGAGATGGACGGTCTTATGACTAAATTAAATGATATTGAAGCTAAAGTCGAGAGATATAGAGATAAAACACCTCAAGAAAAATTAGAACTAAGAAGTTTAGATTCAGGACCATTTAATCAAAAATTATCAGATTTCTTTGAAGACAAAGAAGAAGATATGGAAAAGTCCGGAAAAAATGAGTATATTTTAACTCAAGACGAAGTGGAAGATTTTTCACCAAACGAGATTAAAAAAACATTTAGAAATTTTGAAGACTCAATCCCGTCAAAAGGAGGATTCCAAAAAATATCGTAAATTAAAAGGGTCTTCGGGCCCTTTTTTTTACAAAACAATTTGACAAACACACGGCTGACACTTATACTTTTATAAACCTTTAAATATTTTAAACACTATGGCGACAAATTCATTAGACGCAGTTTTGGCTCAATACGAGAAAGCAAAACAAGGTAGCTCTTCTTCTACCTCAAAATTCACACAAGAAGAAAGAATGAAAAAATACTTCGCGGCAATCCTTCAAGATAAGGAAACTCAAGGCCAAAGAAGATTAAGAATCTTACCAACTACAGATGGTTCTTCACCATTTAAAGAAGTTTGGTACCACGAGATTCAAGTTGATGGAAAATTCCAAAAATTTTATGACCCGGGAAAAAATGACAATGAACGTTCACCTTTAACTGAGGTTTACGAAGAATTACGTTCAACAGGTAAAGAAGAAGATAAAAAATTAGCTTCAAATTACTTGGCACGTAAATTTTACATTGTTAAAGTTATTGATAGAGATAACGAAGAAGATGGTGTTAAATTTTGGAGATTCAAATCTAACTACAAAAATGAAGGTATCTATGACAAAATCATTCCTATCTACAGAAACAAAGGAGATATTGCTGACCCTGAAAAAGGTAGAGACCTTATCCTTGAATTAACTAAAGCTAAAACTCCAAAAGGGGCTTACTACACAGTAATTCAAACAGTTATGTATGACGATGCTGGTCCTATTCACGAGAATAAAACAACATCTGAAAGTTGGATTAACGATGAGTTGACTTGGGAAGATGTTTACTCTAAAAAACCGGTTGAATACTTAGAAGCTATTGCAAGAGGTGAAACTCCAAAATGGAACTCTGATAAAGGTGGTTATGATTATGGTAACTCTGATGAGTCTGAAGTATCATTTGGTGGTTCTAAACCATCGGCTCCGATTGACCCACAAGCGGGAGATGAAGAGGATGATGATATGCCGTTCTAATCAAACAAAACTTATATTACTTAACATAGACACGAACATAGACATCGTGTCTATGTTATCTAATAAAACCACTAAAAATTAAATTAACATATATATATGGCAATTAAAAAACACGATTTTAAGTCCATTAAGGACAAATTCTCAACATCGGCAAAATATAAGCCACAAAGTTTTTTTGACTTAGGTCCTGACTTTTTGGATGCTGTTGGATTACCTGGTCCGGCTATAGGACACTTAAATATGTTCTTGGGTCATTCAGACACAGGAAAAACAACAGCTTTGGTAAAAACTGCTATTGATGCTCAGAAAAAAGGTATTTTACCGGTATTCATAATTACTGAACAGAAATGGTCGTTTGAACACGCTAAATTAATGGGTTTTCAATGTGAGGAAGTTGTTGATGAAGAAACCGGAGAATTAGATTGGGATGGATTTTACATATTCAATAATAATTTTAATTATATTGAGGAAATTACGGATTATATTAATTCATTATTAGATGCTCAAGAAAAAGGTGAGTTAGATTATAGTTTATGTATTATGTGGGATTCTGTTGGTTCAGTTCCTTGTAAAATGACCTTTGAAGGTAAAGGTGGTAAGATGCACAACGCGTCGGCATTATCGGATAAAATAGGTATGGGTATTAATCAAAGAATATCGGGGTCTCGTAAAGCAGATTCAAAATATGAAAATACTTTGATTATTGTAAACCAACCTTGGGTTGAGTTACCTGATAATCCATTTGGACAACCTAAAATTATGGCGAAGGGTGGAAATGCTATTTGGTTAAACTCATCTTTAGTGTTTTTATTTGGGAATCAAAAAGGTGCTGGAACAAATAAAATAACTGCGACCAAAGATAAGAGAAGTATTAAATTTGCTGTTAGGAGTAAAGTTTCGGTTTTAAAAAATCACATAAATGGGCTTGGTTATGAAGATGGTAAAATTATAGTAACTCCTCACGGATTTTTAGCCGGTAAAGACTCAACAGAAGAAAAATCAAATATTGAAAAATATAAAAAAGAGTATGCGGATTATTGGAAAACAATTATTGGTACTGATGGTGATTTTGATTTAAAAGAAGAAAAAGAAGAAAAAGAGTAGTAACGAATACAAACAAAAACAAGTGACTAAAACACTTTTGGTTGACGGAAACAATTTAGTAAAAATTGGATTCCACGGGGTTAAAGATTATTATCACAATGGAAAACACATAGGTGCCTTATGGCACTTTGTGAATACCATTAGACGATTCATAGACGAACAAAACTTTGATAAGGTTGTTGTTATGTGGGACGGTGATGATAACTCTTCTGCCCGTAAACTTATTTACCCCCAATACAAAGAACAACGTAGAGACAGAGACAACGAGTATAAGTTAGATTCTTTCACTGAGCAGAAAGAGAGAATCAAACAATACTTAGAGGACTGTTATATAAGACAAATCAACGTAGATAATAACGAAGCGGATGATTTGATTGCTTACTACTGCCAAATCTCGGAGAACGAACAAAAGACCATCTATTCGGGGGATAAAGACCTTACCCAACTTATATCGGATAAGGTATCGGTCTATTATCCAAGAACCAAAGAAACTTATAGTCTTGGAAGTAAAATCAAATGTGATTTTTACGAATTCCCACATCAAAACATTAAAACTTATAAGATATTATCGGGAGATAAATCGGACAATATTGATGGGATATATGGGTTGGGTGAAAAGACACTTATTAAGTTTTTTCCTGAGTTACTTGAAAAACCGGTTTCAATTACCGATATTTTAGAAAAGGCTGAAATTCTACTGAAGGAAAATAAAGATAATAAAACACTACAAAATTTGTTATCCGGTAAGACTAAGAGTGGTGTTTATGGTGATGAATATTTTGTTATTAACGAAAAAATCATAAATTTGTCAAATCCTCTAATTAGCGACGAGGCTAAGGAACTTGTTGAGTTATATTATAGAGAAACTTTGGACCCTGATGGAAGGGGTCATAGAGGTCTTATTAAGATGATGATGGAAGATGGTTTTTTTAAGTATCTACCAAAAGGAGATGACGCGTGGGTTAATTTTGTTAGACCCTTTTTAAAACTAACAAGAAAAGAAAAAAGAAATTACAAAAACAATTAATTAAAACTATGAAAGACCAAGATTCGGTAAAATTAGAATTCTTAATGATGGTAAACGATAACATCATTGTACAGAGATTTTTTAACGTAAGAGAGTTCAACAATGAGGGTAAAAACTCAGTAGAACTTTATGACTTACTTCGTGAATTTAAAGACGACATTCAAACACAATTGTCGTTGAAAACCGTAACATATATGACGGATAATATGTATGAAATCGTTAACAATCCAGCTATTTTGGAAACGTCTTATACTGACGGTCCGGAGTACTTTAACATCTTTATCAAACAAAATGATGTGACAATTTGTCATAGACAGGTGGACGCTAAAGTATACCCTCCAAAGATAAGATATACCGTGGATGTACGCCCACACCTAAAAAACTTGTTGATGAACTTGACTGACATCTTTTCATCTAAAAATTTAACAAAAAAATATCTGGATGTTACCTTAAGTGTGTAGTATTTATTATTACACTAAAAGAAAAAATATATGGCGTCAAACAAAAATTTCGAGTATTTGGGGAGTACCTTCCAAATACAATTATTAAACCAAATCATAATTGATAAAGACTTTTCAAGGTCTATTATAGATGTGATTGAAACAAGTTATTTTGAGAATAAATACTTCAAATTAATTATTCAAATGATTAAAGAGTATTATACAAAATACGAACACACACCAACCTTTGACACATTAGAACAAATTACAAAATCTGAGATACAACAACCTCTAGCGGCAAAAATCATTATTGATACCCTTACAAAAGTTAAGGAATCAACACTTGAAGGGGCTGAATTTGTACAAGAAAAATCAATGAAGTTCTGTAAACAACAGGAGTTACAGAAAGTAATGGTTAAAGCTCAAAAAATCATTGATACCGGTGAATTTGAGAGTTATGATACATTAGAGGAAATGGTTAGTAAGGCATTACAAGTTGGAGAACACGATAAGGGAACGGAAAGTGTTTTCAGTAACTTAGATGATGTTCTAAACGAAGATTATCGTCATCCAATACCTATGGGTATTCCGGGTATAGATAGACTCTTAAAAGGAGGGTTGGCAAAAGGTGAAATCGGTGTTATTTTAGCACCAACAGGTGTAGGTAAATCTACTTTACTTACAAAAATCTCAAATCACGCATTTAATTTGGGATATAATGTTTTACAAATATTCTTTGAGGATAACCCAAAGATTATTCAACGTAAACACATTACATTATGGACAAAAATCCACCCGGATGATTTGTCTTTAAGAAAAGATGAGGTAATGGTTAAAGTTCAAGAAATTAAGGAGAAAATGCCTAATGAATTGATACTTAAAAAACTTCCATCTGATACTGTAACAATGATGCAGATTAAGAACCAAATCAGAAAAATGATTTCGGAAGGAATCAAAGTTGATATGGTATTATTGGACTACATTGATTGTGTGGTTCCGGATAAAAACTTGGGGGATGAATGGAAGTCTGAAGGGTCTGTGATGAGAGGTTTTGAATCTATGTGTCACGAACTTGATTTAGTAGGATGGACAGCAACTCAGGGTAATAGAAGTTCAATATCTTCGGATGTTGTGACAACTGACCAAATGGGTGGGTCTATCAAAAAAGCTCAGGTTGGACACGTAATTATTTCCGTAGCTAAATCTCTACAACAAAAAGAAATGAAACTAGCAACTATTGCAATTACTAAATCACGTATTGGTGATGATGGAGTTGTATTTGAGAATTGTAAATTTGATAACGGTATGTTGGAGATTGATACAGAGAGTTCAGTAACATTCTTAGGGTTAGAAGAACAAACTGAAGAAAGAAACAGACAAAGAATAAAAGATTTGTTAGACAAAAGAAAACAAAAAGAACAAACACAAAATTAATTTAAAAATGAAAGAAAAAATATTAGAACCAAATAATGATAGATTTGTTATCTTCCCAATTGAACATAATGATATATGGGAATATTACAAACAACATCAAGCGGCTTTTTGGACGGCAGAAGAAGTTGATTTATCTAACGATATTAGAGATTGGGAAAACCTATCTGATAATGAGAGATATTTCCTTAAAAATATATTAGCATTCTTTGCAGCATCTGATGGTATTGTAAATGAAAACTTAGCTGAGAATTTCTTAAAAGAGGTTCAATATGCTGAAGCAAAATTTTTCTACGGATTCCAAATTATGATGGAGAACATTCACTCGTTAATGTATTCATTGTTGATTGATACTTACGTATCTGATGAAACAGAGAAAGACGAATGTTTTCACGCAATTGATAGATTACCGGCAGTTCAAAAGAAAGCTAAATGGGCTCTTGATTGGATTGAGAACGCTTCTTTTCAAGAAAGATTAGTGGCATTTGCGGCGGTTGAAGGTATCTTCTTCTCAGGTTCATTCTGTTCAATATTTTGGATGAAATCAAGAGGAATTATGCAAGGATTATGTAATGCTAACAGTCTTATCTTCAAAGATGAGAATTTACACTGTGATTTTGCAATCCATTTGATTAACAATCACGTTGAGAACAAACCAACAGAAAAAAGAATTAAAGAAATCTTACTATCTGCATTAGAAATTGAAAAAGAATTTATCACAGAATCATTACCAGTGTCTTTAATTGGTATGAACTCAAACTTGATGAAACAATATCTTGAATTTGTAACTGACGGATTACTAATTAAGTTTGGTTGTAAGAAACACTTTAATGTGGAACAACCATTCAAATTTATGGAACAAATTGCTGTTGAAACAAAAGGTAACTTCTTTGAATCAAGAACTATGGAGTATCAGAAAGCAAAATTAGGTGAGTCATTAACATTTACAGAGGATTTTTAATATGATGTCATTAAAGATAAAAAAAAGAGGGGGAGACGAAGTATCGTTTAACCCCCAAAAAATATACAGTAGAGTAAAGAGAGCGGCTAAAGGGTTGAACGTTAACGCTGATGAGGTATTCATCAAGGTAATTACTTCGGTACCAACTGAGGGAGTTATTACAACTAAAGAGTTGGATAAATTAGTTTATGAGATTGCAGCGGCATATACCGGAAGTCATCACGATTACTCAAGATTAGCCTCATCTGTGGCTATTTCGGCATATCATAAAGAGACTGATGATAGTTTCTGTAACACAATGCACACATTACACGTTGATGGTATTATTAACGATAAGTTAATGGAGACTATTGAACTATATGGTCCTGAAAATATTGATTCTGTAATTAATCACGAGAATGATTATAATTTTGATTATTTTGCGTGGAAATCGTTATCAGAAATGTATTTGTTAAAAACTCCGGAAGGTAAAGTAATTGAAAGACCTCAACATATGTATATGAGAGTGGCTTTATGGGTGACTAAGTCATTTGAAGAGGCGGTTGAATACTATAATTCATTATCAAATCAACTTATCTCTCCGGCGACACCAATTATGATTAATGCCGGGACAAGAACACCTCAATTAGCTTCTTGTGTATTGAAATACAATAATGGGGATTCAAGAGAAGGTCTATTACAGACATTCAACGACATCTCAACTTATTCATCTGACGCTGCAGGTATTGGATTATGTATGTCTAACATTCGTAGTAAAGAAAGTCGTATTAACTCATCAGGAGGATTTGCGGGTGGTTTATTGAAATACCTAAAGATTGTTAATGAAGGATTAAGATTCTTTAATCAACAAGGAAGAAGACCGGGTAGTGCGGCTATCTACATTGAACCTTGGCATAAAGACATTATTGACTTACTTGAAATTAAAAAGAATACAGGTGCTGAGGAATTGAGAGCTAAAGATTTATTCACCTCAATTTGGTTACCGGACAACTTTATGAATGCGGTTAAGAACAATGATGATTGGTATTTATTTTGTCCCAACGATATTATTAAGGCGGGTATCAAACCATTACAAGAAGCTTACGGTGATGAGTATGAATCAAACTACAACAAAGCGGTTGAACTTGGTTTAGGTAAAAAAGTTTCTGCTCAAACAATTTGGAATAAAATTATTGAATCTCAAGTTGAGACAGGGGTTCCTTATTTATGTTCTAAAGATAGTGCTAACAGAAAGACTAATCATCAAAACATTGGGGTGATTAAACAATCTAACCTATGTAATGAGATTTACCAATATACTGATGAGAACACCACAGCAATCTGTACGTTATCGTCTATGGTGTTGAAAAACTTTATTATTAAAGGAGAGTTTGACTTCAAATTACTATATAGTGAAGTTAGAAAGGTCGTTAGAGCACTTAACAAAGTTGTTGATATTAATAGTTATTCAACGGAACAAGGTAGAAAAGGTGGGTTAGAACAAAGAACAATCGCTATTGGAACTCAAGGTCTTGCTGACGTATTCTTCTTAATGGATTATATCTTCACATCTGAAGAGGCGAAAAAACTTAATAAAGATATTTTTGAAACTATCTACTTTGCGGCAATCACCGAGAGTATGGAATTATGTAAATCAGGTGAGTACAAACCATATGATTTTTTTGAAGGGTCACCTATGTCAAAAGGTATATTCCAATTTGATATGTGGGGATTAGATTACGAAGGATTAGGTAGAATGTGGGATTGGGACTCACTTAAGTTAGAAGTGTCCAATCACGGGGTTTGCAACTCATTATTCACGGCTCAGATGCCAGTTGCGTCTTCAGCTAAGATTACAGGGTCATTTGAAATGACAGAACCGGCTCATTCGGCATTATTTAATCGTCGTGTAGTTGGTGGTGAAATTTTAATTGTTAACAAATACTTAATTAACGATTTTGAAAAGTTAGGCCTTTGGGGTGAGGATTTGAAAAATGAAATTATAATGAATGAAGGTTCTATTTTGAACATTAATTTTAATAATTATTTAGATACCGAAGACAAAAATTACAATAAAAAAGTTAAAAGAATTGAACATTTAATTCTAAAATATAAAACAATTTGGGAAATATCTCAAAGAGAACTTATTGATATGGCTGCAGACAGAGCACCTTTTATTGACCAATCACAATCAATGAATATTTATATGTCTAATCCAACATTATCAAAGATATCTTCATCACACTTCCATTCTTGGGGTAAAGGATTGAAAACTCTTTGTTATTATGTTAGAACAAAGGCAATATCAACCGGAGCTAAACACTTGGCGGTGGACATTTCAAAAGTGGGTCAACCAAAACAAATTGAGAAACCAACTGTTGAACTAACTTCAAAACCAACAGATACGGAATTTGAATGTTTCGGATGTGGTTCTTAATCAAAATATAAATCACGACTTCGGTCGTGATTTTTTATTTTACTCTATTTATAAGAAATAATTACGACACTATATTTATAGTTATGGCAGATGGTAGAACATATGGGATTAATTTTCCTTTTAATGATTCTCGTGAGGGAAAATATTTGAGTCTTTCAAGTACGGCTACTCAAGAGATTAGAACTGATTTAATACACCTTTTATTAACTAGAAAAGGTACAAGATATTATATGCCAAATTTTGGGACAAGATTATATGAGTTTATTTTTGAACCAATGGATGGTCCAACATTTTCTGAGATTGAGGCGGAAATAAGGGCTTCGGTTGAAGAATATATACCAAACATTACAATAACAAATATAAATGTAACGGATGCTTCTGATGGTGAAGAAGATAAAGGTACCTATATTGATGGTGATGAACGAATTTATAGAGTACCCGGAATCGGACTTAAAGAACATACCGCAAAGGTTAAAATAGAATATACGATTACTGACGACGTATTCAACGCTAGTGATTTTGTAATAATTAATATTTAATAATATGGCAAACAAGAAAATATCGTATACTACGAGAGACTTCCAATCAATCAGAACTGAGTTAATAAACTTCACTAGAACTTATTACCCTGAGTTAATTGATAACTTTAATGATGCTGGAGTATTTTCAGTATTATTAGACCTAAACGCGGCTGTTACGGATAACATACAATTTAATATTGATAGAAGTATTCAAGAAACGGTATTACAATATGCTCAACAAAGGTCATCAATCTTTAATATTGCAAGAACATATGGATTAAAAGTTCCGGGACAAAGACCGTCTGTTGCTTTAGTTGATTTTGCTATTACAGTTCCGGCGTATGGGGATAAAGAAGATTTAAGATATTGTGGGATTTTACGTAGAGGTTCACAAGTGAGTGGTGCCGGTCAGGTATTTGAAACAGTTTATGATATTGACTTTTCATCTCCAATTGGAGCTGAAGGGTACCCTAATAGATTAAAAATACCAAATTTTGATGGTAATAATACATTAATTAATTATACCATAATTAAAAGAGAAACTGTTGTTAATGGTATTACTAAAGTTTTTAAGAAAGTTATTACGGCTAATGATGTTAGACCATTTTTAGAGGTTTTCTTACCTGAAAAAAATGTTTTAGGGGTAACTAGTGTTTTACTTAAAGATAGTACTCAATATTCAAATGTGCCGCCCGTCCAAGAATTTTTAGGTGTTGATAATAGATGGTATGAGGTGAATGCTTTGGCTGATAATAGAGTTTTTATTGAGGACCCAACTAAAGTTTCTGACCAACCCGGAATTAAAGTGGGTAAATATATTGAGACAAGTGATAAATTTATAACAGAATTTACACCGGAAGGTTTCTTAAAAATGACTTTTGGTGGTGGAAATCAATCCTCTGATGAACAGTTAAGAGAGTTTGCCCGAGATGGTTATAATTTGAATTTGTATAAGTATTCTAATAACTTAGCGTTAGGAAGTACATTAAAGGGTAATTCAACATTATTTATACAATATAGAATTGGTGGTGGTACCGGAAGTAATTTAGGTGTTAATGCAATTACTCAAATTGGTACCGTTTCATTCTTTGTTAATGGACCAAGTCAATCTCAAAACACAAGTACAATTAACTCTTTATCGTGTACTAACGTAACTGCGGCTATTGGTGGGGCTAACTACCCAACAACAGAGGAAGTAAGAAATTTAGTGGCGTTTAACTTTTCGGCACAACAAAGAGCGGTAACTATTAATGATTATGATTCAATTATTAGAACAATGCCATCACAATTTGGTGCACCCGCTAAAGTGGCAATAACAGAAGAAAACAATAAGATAAAAGTTCAGATGTTATCTTATGATGAAAATGGTAAATTAACTAATGTTGTTTCTAATACTTTAAAAAATAACGTAGCAAATTATCTATCGAATTATAGAATGATTAATGATTATGTTTCTATTGAAACTGCGAGTGTTATTGATTTAGGGGTTAATGTTGATGTTGTGTTAGATAATAGTCAAAATCAAGGGGTTGTTATATCTCAAATAATAAACCTTATTAATGACTTTTTTGCTCCAACTAATAGACAAATGGGTGAGAATGTTAACGTATCAGATTTAAGAAGATTAATTCAAAGTGAGAATGGTGTAATATCATTATCTGACATATTGTTCTTTAATAAAGTTGGTGGTGAGTATTCATCATCTCAAACATCACAAAGATATTCTGATAGTGCAACTAAACAAATTGGGTTAGTTGATGATACTATCTTTGCGGAACCAAGCCAAGTCTACCAAATTAGATACGCTAGTAAAGATATTAATATTAGAGTTAAAAATTTAAAAACTGTAAATTTCTCGTAATTATTTATTTTAAGTAAAAATGTGTTACGATTATTTTTATGGAATATATTACACAATTTTTGGAATTTATAGAAGATGGTTTTTCAATATTATCTTTAGATACTTTGAAAGGTGAACACGGTACTTGGGCTCAATCACTTTTTTTTGGGTTTGTCTTAAACATTAGATTAATATTTAGTTTAATTACTTTAATCTATTTTAGAAATCTGTTAATAACTGATAAACGAAAAATTATATATTTTTTTACCGGTTTATTTTTTATTTTTACAATGTCCGAAATTGGTGTAATTATAAAACGAAGACAATTTGAAGCATCTAAATATGAATTAAGTTATTACACTGAAAATACTGATAATTTGGTTATTATTATGGAAGGGGCTAATTGGCCAGTAACTGATTATATTCCAAATAATAAAACTCAAATTGACGTAACAAGAAGTCGAGATATAGATGCTTTAGGTGGTGTGGAAAAAAAGTTAACAACTAAAAATACAACAGTTTTAACCTATGTTGGTTCTCATAGTTTTAATTTATCACCTCAAGAAGTTTATACGACGGTAAAATATTTTAGAATGTTCAGACCAAATGGAAAGGTTATTTTAGTTGGACATAGTCTTGGAGGTTATAATGTTACTCAAGTTTTAGATAAATTATATTTAGAAAAGAAAACTGTTGATTTAGTAATATTTTTAGACTCAGCTAATAAAAAATACAATAATTATGACTATGTTGTTAAAGATAATGTAAAATATGCAATAAATTTTACATCAGACAAATGGTCTGATAACTATTATTTTTTCACAAATTCAGGTGGTAAAATATCTACTGAGGTAAAAAATAAAAAAACAGAGTATGTAAATATTCATATCCCTAATGTGACTCATACCTCAATAGATAACGTAATGGCAAATAAAGTGTTTAGTATAATTTCAAATTATCTATCTAACGACCAAAACCCGGTCAAACTATTAAAGAAATAACTTTTTAATAGAATTTATTTTAAAATAACTTCAATTATCTTTTGAAAATAGTATATAAACTATTTATCAAAAAAGAATATTATGCCAAATTCATATAGAATAAGAACGGACTTAGGTATTAACAAGTCAATAAACGTAAGTATAGACCAAGAATTTGAGTATCTTGAGATATTATCTCTGAAAGTTTTACAGAGTGAGATATACACAAGAGTGTGCTCAGATTATGGTGTTATTATTGGGCGTGTTAGTGTTAATAATGGGTTTGGGTTACCAAACGCTAAAGTATCAGTATTTATTCCATTAACAGAAGAAGATGGTCTTAATTCTGTCATTTCTGAGATATATCCATATCAATCAATTAGTGATGTTAATGAAGACGGGTATAGATATAATTTATTACCTTACGAACCATCTTATAGTAATCACGTACCTACAGGTACTTTTTTTAACAGAACCGATGTTTTAACAAATCCGACACTTATTCAAGTTTATGACAAATATTTTAAATATAATGCGGTAACTAACGATAGTGGGGATTTTATGATTTTTGGGGTACCGGTTGGTACTCATACCATTTCTATTGATATTGACTTATCTGATATAGGTGAATTTTCTTTATCACCTCAAGATTTAATAAGAATGGGTATTGCGACTCAAGCTCAAGTTAACGGTACTAAATTTAAGAAATCAACTAATTTACGAGAATTACCACAAATTATTAATTTAGTAAGAACTGTTGTTGTTGAACCATTATGGGGTCAATCTGAGGTTTGTAATTTAGGTATTTGTAGAAGTGATTTTGATTTAAGTAACGAATCTAATATTAATATAAATCCAACCTCAATTTTTATGGGGTCTCTTGTTTCTAATATTGATGGTGCTACTGTAAGAACATCTTGTAATTCTAAATGGAAACTCGGGGGATTATGTAATTTAACGGTAAGTCCCGGTGAAATATTGGCGATTAGACAGACTATTAAGGAAGACCCTATGGGTAGACCTACTTTAGAGTTATTTGACTTAGAAATGGGTGGTGTAGTTATTGATGATAATGGAGCTTGGTTATTGGATGTACCAATGAATTTAGATTATTTAATAACTAATGAATTTGGTGAACAAGTTATATCAGACGACCCAAATAAAGGTATTCCAACTAAAGGAAAATATAGGTTTAAAGTTAAATGGGCTCAATCTCCGTCATTAGGTGAATCAATTAGACGTGGATATTATCTGGTTCCAAATATTAAAGAATATGGTTGGAATTCAACGGGTAATGACCCAACTAAAAATAATGGTATTGGTACTCAATACGCATTTAAGTCGTACGCATTTAGTTTAGATTGGGATGATTATGGTGATACAACCCCTATGGGTCAGCATATGATTCAAGAGGCGATTAATTGTGAGGATAAATTTTATTTAATGCAATATAATAAAGTTTATACTGTATCCCAAATGATTGATAAATTTAGAGGGGGTTTGTTCCCTGATAATTTTGTTGGTATTAAAGCCATATCTCAAGACGATTGTAATACGGAAAATAATAAATTCCCAACAAATGATGCTAATTTTAGATTTGATATTATTTACACGTTATTTAATTTATTATCGGTAGTTATTAGGTCAGTTGTTTGGATTATAATAATTATACTTCACGTATTATATACAGCGGTTTATATATTATGGTTCTATCTTTTATATATGGCGGCATCTTATGCCGTTTCAGCGGTTCTTGAAGTAATTAATGCGTTTGGTACTTATCCTCCAAATTTAGCGATGTTAGGAAGTGCTGCCAAATATGCGGCTATTTCCGCAGCATTATTTATTGTTGCAAATCAGTGGAAAAAGAAAGTTGTTGACCAATGTACTCCAATGCAATTACCTTTAATATTATACCCAGATTGTTCTATGTGTGATTGTAGTCTTCAACAAGGAGGTGTTGATGGTAGTGCGGTTACTGCAGATGTTACAGCAGATGTTGGTGTTGAGGATGAAAGTCAAGAACATAATGGTAATTGTGTTGGGACAGGTTATGTTCAATTGGTTAAATTATCAAAAGGTGAGACATATGATAAAACTTTAATTGGTGGTAGTGATGATTATTATATTCAAACAGTTGCTTTATTAACAGGGGACGTGATTCCACCTCAGACCAATCCAAAACAAGTACAAAATGATGTTAGAATAAATGCTCCTCAATTTTTTCAATACGGGTCAAACCCTTATAATAATTTTACAACAAGTTTAACTTTTTCTGAAAGAATGAATTTGTTTAATACTAAAGCAAAATATTTTGATGAATCAATTCCGGGATTTCCTAATCCGGGAGGTGGTGTTAATAGAGTAAAAGTTAATTTTAATCCAAATAATACTAACCATCACTTTGATAATGTTGTTGCGGTTTTATGTTCTAAACAATCATTAAATAGACTTTTACCCGGTACTTTAATTACTTTCCAAAACCCTAAATTAACAGGTGATACAAGAGCATCTGCGGATATAAATGTTGATATGTATTTGTCAAATGTTAATGCTGTTCAAAATCAATTTCAAAATTTTGCAATTACAGGTACAACATTACCATTAACTTCAATTACCCTTAATTACGCACATATTAGTGGGTCGGGGAATACTACAACAAATTATACAGGTTTAAACATTACTGCGTCAACAGACTATCATAAATTCCCTATTGATATAGAGTATTTCCAAGTATTAACAGGTATGACCTATAGTGCATATACCAATCAATGTGTGACACAATTACCGAATTCGTTTAATGCGAGATATCTCTCTAATAAAATTCGTATTAATCATCTTCAGGCTAATGGGTGTAATTATCCTTCATCAAATCCTGAGGCTCCGTTATATATAAATCCTATAAGTAAGATTAAAAATTATAATGATTTAGTTGTTGTATTTTTAGTTAGGGGTGTTGACCCATATTCACCTAAGGTAAATGTTAAATATGGTTTGGGTAGGTTATTTGGTCATACAAATGAAGATGCGGTTCAAATAGGCGGAGCACTTTCAGGCGACCCTAAATTTCATTTGAATATCCCAATCCAAGGAGGGTTTAAAAATACGAGACAGGATATGTCAACTAATACAACATTAGATACATATGCAACGTTGAATCAAAAACTTTATTACGATTCCTATACCTATAAACCGGATTCTACGTTATTTAAACCTTTCTCAAGTAGTTTACCAAGATTATATTCTTCATTAGATAATTTATCAATGGCGTTTAATGGTGGTGGGTGTGGTCCATATAATCAAAATGTTAATAGTGGTTCATATCAATCAACATCAGGGTTAAGAATTGATGGTGACGATAATGATTATACTAATGAATGGGGTCAAGCTAAGGAAATTCTATTACCTGTGTCACCAATACTTGGTTGTGACTATTTTGATTATACCCATAATAATATTACCGGAACAACGTCAAATGATAGACCATTAACACCATCATACACTGGTGTTACTAGAGGTTATTTCCCTGATGAGATTATTGAAGGTGGAGGTATTTTAATTATGAGAACAAATAAAAATAACACACTAACACCGTACATACCACACACTAATAATATTCCAGGAGTACCGTATCCTTATATTGATGTTACTTCATTATATTTATCACCCTCTTATAATGAAAATGTTAAGATGTTGTTTGGATTGGGAACTAGTGGTAGACAAATAATTATGAGGTCAGATAGATTGCCAACATCCACTTGTGTGCAATGGAATAAGTGTAATGGTTTAACAGACTCAACATTTAGTTTTCCGTTATTTGCTAATGAGAATTTTTATATGGATACTATGGATAGTAGAAGTGGTGTATTTGCCTTTGGTTTAACATCGGGTTCTAATCCGGTGAGTACTGGCGCGGGAGGTAATGCAACAATTGAAACGGCATCATATTCTAGTTCAGTGGGTAGTGCACTTATTCAAAGTTTTACTTGTCCTCAATCGGCTAATTTAGATTGTTATGTTGCTAACGGAGATACAATTACGGTGTCTCGAGGTAGATGTTCATATAATTTTTGGGGTCAAAGTATCTTTCGAGGTGGTTGTTATTTAGTTGGGACAGTACCGTTCTTTTCATTGGTTGGTGATTTATTTAGTGTTCAACCGGAATGGCAGTCAAGGTTAAATATTAATTTTGCTGCTTGTAGAAATACTTGGTCGGATAGTTTTGCCAATAATTGGATTAACGGTACCTTATTTGCGTTTCCTTTTAAAACTTCAACTTACTACGATAGTAATAATAGAGCTCAATCTGACCATTGTAAGGAGCCAATTATTTTCCATAGTCAAACAAAAACATTTTATTATAGGTCAAGTCCTTACAAATTTAGTACTAATGAATTTATTGGTTCCGATAGACCTAATCCTGGTGGAATTGTTGGGTTTCTTTTTGGTAGTTATTTTGTTGAAAATACTCTTAATTTAAAATATCCAACAACAATGATGGATTTAGGTCCAAGAACTTATTACTTACAAGAAATAGTTATGTCCGATATCTATGATGGGTATGTTATGGATAAATTAGCACCAACAACATTTAGTGATGTTTCAGACATTTTAAATTTACATATTATTAGTAGAATGATTAATAAAAGTTTCTTAGACAGTTTAATTAGTATTGTTATTGGGGAGAATATTATTGGTAAGTATTTCGGTGTTAGACCAAATCTTAAGGCGGATGCCGACTATCCTCAAATGATAGGTATTAGTTCTGAATTAGGTGTTGCGGAATTTGATACGGCTAATTATCCTGACCCACCGGCGGGTTCACAACCACCAATTTATTTTAATGGTGCGAGTTCTAGTAAAGCAATTATTGGTATCTTCTTTTCTTCTAATACTCAAGTTAGAGATTTTATAACACCAAAAAGAACTATTATTGATGATACAGTAAATATGTCTAATGTTTGTGCATTTAATAACTTTGGTGTTTATAGTCAAGTTGTTCCGTTTTATAAGTGGTATATAGACCAAAATGGTCCTGGTAGAAGTAATACACATAGTATTTTTGGAGACCAAGATGATAATTGGGTAACAGGTCCGGTTAATGGTCCGGCATTTTTCTCAAATCAATACCAATCATTAGATAGATTACAAGGTAATAGTGACTATTTTATGGGGGCTCAAGCGGGTCAACCTGTTAAGAATTTTAAAGGTTATATCTATGCTGTAGATGCGAATGGTATTATTAATCCAAAAGTACAATATTGGACTAATCCAAATACGGTTACCGTTGGAGCACCATTTCATTTCTTCTTTGGTTTGAAAAAAGGTAAGTCATCTTATGATAGATTTACTCAAAAATGGATAAATACTGAAAATATTGTAAACTAATGAGTAATAGTAACGACACTAGAATTGTTTTAGGTTCTTTAACGTATAAGGGAGCGTCAAATACGGATATTGGTCTTAATATCCCATTTGTACAAACAACTAAAGAAAACGTGGAGTTTGATAGAAGTTTGGATATTAACTTGGCAACATTATATGATAATGAAAGACAGCAATCTACTAATTTTAGACCTAGTTGTAAATTTTCAGTTTTATTTAAAAATTCGTATACAGGCTGTTCTAACTATGAAAGATTTGAAAAAACTTTGTCATATATAAATGAGGATGCTGCTGCTAAACTTAATTGTCCAACAAATTCTAATGTTTCTTGGTCAGGATTCCCCCAATATAATGAGTTTGATTTTATTAGAACAGATTATGATTTTTCGGGGTATACTCAACCACCAAATGAACATATTTTATTTGTTAATAAAAGTGCGTCCACATACAATTGGACTCATTACCTTAGTTATCCGTTTGAAAATGATTATACAAAAACTTTACAAGCGATTGATTCCAATACTAATCAAACACTTCAATGGATTGCGTCAGATGGTATTCCCTTTGTACTTTATTCGTCAAAAATTGGTGGTTTAGGTATGATATCGTTTAGATGTCCTGTTAAACATAACTTAACTGTAGGTGAGTATGTTAAATTAAGTTTTTCTTATAATGGTGAGGATAAATATCAAGTGTTTTCTTTAGGTACAGGACTTGAAGGAAGTGATATGTATACGTTTAATATTGTTGATATTGGATTTACAGGTACAACGTTTGATAATAATACATCGGGTACTTTTAGAAGAATTATTAACATTGAGAATCCGGTAGAGACATTATCATCATATTATGTTAGAAAACATAAAATAATTACAAATATTGAAGATGCGGTTTTGGTTAAAGCCGGGTTTGAACAAAATATTTTTGGGACTAAGAAGAAATATGAGAGTAGTGGATATACACCAAATCGTGAAGCGAGAGTTTCAATTAGAGAAGGTGCTCAATCTTATACATTATCTTTTAATAGAGATATAGATATTAATAAAATAATTGATAACCAAAAAAGACCGGTTTCTGAATTATTCTTTACTGTATTATATAAAGGTTATTTTGGTTGGATGTTTGGGCAAACTAGTTTTAGTAATCCGAATAAGTATATTGGTATGAAACAAGGGTATGAGTTTAACTTACCTTTAAATGATAGTGTATTACCTGGAATACCATCACCTTGGTGGTCTTTAAGTAACAATTTATCTAACACTAATTTTCCTATCAGTACATATACTAAAACTCAACCAACACCGGCAAGTACTTATGTTTTTACTTATCTTGATACGTTTATGTCGGGAGACACGTTGGATGGTGATTTTTGTGAATGGAATAATTATGAACAAAAAGAGAGAGTTATTTCTGAAATTTATCATAAATTGACATATAACCCAAATGTATTTAATGTTTTATCGTCAGACACTAGATTACAATTTAACCCGTTTGGTTTTTATTATAAACCACATTATGGTTTAAAAATTAGAGATTTTTCTGATTATATTGAGACCGGGTCACCAAAAGATGTTGTGGGAGTTCCTGATTATTCATTTTTTTCAACAAGGGATAATTTATTTCGTTGGAGGGATATATACACTTATGGGTTTATAGATAATAAGGGTAATGGTGTTAATTATCCATTCTTTAATAATACTCATTATCCATATAGTGATTATACATTTAGAATTATACCGGAAGGTACTAATTATATAGAGAGAGACATAAATTATTACGCAAACCTTTACGGAGCCGCGTCACCAATAGTAGACAATTGTGAATAGATTTAAATTTATATTACCTAAAAACGACAAATTCATTGATTTACCAATTGAGATGAAGTGGGATTTTTATGGTAGAGATGATAGTATTAGTGTTTATGAGGATGATGTTATTAACCAATTGACGGGTAATAAAGAGGATTTTGAAATATTAAGATTTGCTCACGCACCGTATAGTAGTGATACAAAAACAGATGTGAAATATATGTTTCATTTCTTTAGTGTAAATGGAACTGTTCCACCAAACCCGGTGCAGAATGTTTATTCTTCAATAGCTTCTGATTGGATTAGTAGTTATATTCCTGAAGGGTTTAATGTTAAAGAAATTTATTATTATGTTAAACCATTCACAAAGTCATTTTTTAAATTGGATTTTTATGATTCAAATACAGCAATAACTCAAACAAATTATTTTACTGTAATTATTCCAACACAACAAGGGGCAACACAAAATGTTAGTCTATCACCATACAAACCAAATGTTGACATTAGAACACCTAATTTCACGTTAGATTATGTTGGGGATAAAGAGGGGTTCTTTTTGTATTGGTTAAGGAAAAAAAGTTTCTTAGATATAAACCCAAATCCTGCTCATACTACAGAGACGTTTTATATGACCGCTAAGTTTTTTGATGCGAGATTAGGTGTGTTTGTTAAAATGACAAATAAACCTCAGATTACTATAAATCAGGCAAATCCATTTCAGTTTAAACCTGAAATTTATTTTTATTATAAAGTGGTTTTAGATTACGTAACATACACTTATAAAATTTTTGATTTGCAGGGTTTAAGAGTTGGGGACAGTGGTCCCATAAAATGGTATGAATATATAAACCCTTAATATGGACGATAGAAATTATCACATTAAAATTTCACCTGAGGTAATTCTTGGGGATGTATTTAAAGTCCCATATTTTGCGGGACAATTAACAACATACACTGATTATAAAATTTGTTGTAAAACGTATCAGAGACCTGTGACTAAAAATATTACAGGTGAGGCGTATGTTTATTCATCAATGACACAAATATTATCCGGTGGTACTGATGGAGCATCACTATTAACTGGTTTAACCATACCTATTTTATTAACAGAGAATACTGTGGATATTGGGTATTATTCCGTGTTTGATGGTATGGTAGTTCAAAAAGATGTTATGACTAATTTTATATTTTCGGCGACATCATTAAGTGCGGATACTGTATATTTTTATAATACATCAGATACTGAGTTTAAGAAATATTTAGAGTTTTCAACTTATATGTTAGATTGGGGTGACCCAAATGACCCGGGTATAATTACATTATCATCATCAACAATATTTCCATTAAACCACACATATTCCGAACCAAGTCCCGTAGAAGGATATAATATTAGTATGTCGGGAATGAGTCCTTGGGGTTCAAACGTGGTTAAAAAGACGGTTCACGTACCTTATACTGATGTTGTGATAGGTAACCCTAATGGTACTATAAATGGTACCTCTTGGTTTACACCTGCGGGTGGTAATTGGTCAGGACTTACATTGATGTATGACTTTATTTTTAGTGGTGATTCTAATTGTGATACAACCGTTGATACAATTGGGGAATTTACAACAGTTCCTTTTGTGGTATCGGGATATACACAATCAAGTTTAAACGATTTAAAACAATATGGTCAGGTACCATTTAAGTTAAATACTGTTGTTACAGGAACATCAGGTAATATAGGTGTTTATAGTGGATTAACAGATGATGGTTTGGGGGTTATGTATTCGGTTAACGGGATTGACTATGTTGATTTACAAGATGGTACAACGATTTTTATGGTTAAATCTTCGGGATTAACTTCTGATATGATTGTTTGTTCGGCAATCACTAAAAACGAAGTCTTATTAAATGTTATTGATGAGGCTGAGGTCCAATCTGAGATATTCATTGAGAGAGGTAAACAATCTAGTTTGGAAAGATTAGAAAGATTAGGTGAAGTAGATAACGTCGGTGACCTAACTAAGTACGGATATAAATTTTTTAAGGTAATAAAAACATAAATTTGATATTTATCAATATAACAACAATATAATATGGCAACAGGAACCTATGGTACTATTAGACCGGCAGATGTATCTCCTCAAGATGTGGAGATTATCTTAAACTACACACCAAGTCGTGATGAAACTGATAACTTTGTTTTAACAACATTGGATGCTTTATCGGTATTAAAACCTTATTACAATAATGATGAGACAGGTGGGAACGCTAACGTTGAAATCTTAGGTGGTTTATATAATTTAAGATTACCTGCAGAGACATTTAATAAATTAGGGATTTACACCCTATTCATTAGACCTGCTCAAATTAGAACTAAGATATTGGATTGTGGTGTATTATCATCATTACCTAATGTTAAGGGGATTGTTATTGATTTAACAGATGTCCCGTCAAAATTTAGAAATAAGTTTGTTAATCAAGGATTGGTTGGTTTTAGAGTTGAATATCTAAACTCGGACGGTACTAAAATATCTAACTTTTTTAGATTAATTACTTCATCATTCTTCTGTGAACCGGTTGTTCAAAATTTAACTAATACATCGGCTAAAGCCATTAGATATAGATATACGGATAATAATACTAATTTAATTTTCTGTACTCTATCACCGTCTTCAGCTCCAACTAACAAACCAAATGCGACTCCATTTATTGGTCAACCAAATCAAGATATTATTATTACAAATACTTTCTTTAATCCTATTACAATGGATGTTGAAATTGTTGAACACGACTTTTCAACGTTGGCAATTGCGTTATTTGGTAATCAAACCAAATCAATGGATGATGGTATCTACACATTGTATGATAGTCAAAATAATATTTACAAACAATATAACTTATACGAAATTAGAGACCAATTTAATAACTTACTTTATGAGGTTAGAAAAGATAGAGGGAATAATATTGATTTTAGTAAAAACTTTACAAATATAACTGAATAATGGCGATAACCAAATATACTTGTCCTCCACAATCGGCTACCGGTTCCGGTACATTTTCTGATGACTTAGTTGGGTTCCAATTAGTCACGGGGGGTGGTCTAACGCAAGGTAATTTTGAATTTGTAACGTCAGTAACTGAGAAAACTAACAGAACATTTAGTACTGGTAATTTTTCAGACCCAATTAGTTTAGACACTTTAGGTCTTGAAAATGTTGCTCAATCAAAAAGAATTGTTGAAAATAATTTTAAGGTTTATCCTAATTTTGATTTAAGTCAAATTACTAATTTCACCTTATATGGTTCTATGGTTAAGAGATTATCAACTTCTGTTGAGTCAATTATTAGTCAATTCCCTGCAGCTTTAGAGTCAACTTTTTTAGGTGTTAATTATGTTACAGGTGCAACTGCTACTAACATTGTTTATAATGATGTTGAAAACTTAACTAGTTTTGATTTTGATGTTGCTAAAATTAGGAATCCATTTGATATTGATTTTTCAGTTAATGCAACTAGAAATATACAATTAAGAGAAGTTACTGTTTCTCCTTTAAGAGATATGACAATAGAATACGCAAAGTATTCATTATATTATAATAATTCGGGGTATACGGTTAGTTCAATAGTTCCAACATCCTCTCTATCAACAGGAACCTTAACTATTACAGTTAAAGGGAATCCTTTTTCATATCAAACAGTAATTTTTGATGATTTAGTTGTAAGACCAAATGATTATGAGGTTAGTAGAGTATTAAACGAGAATTTAGATGAGGTTGAAAATTTCTTATTAAATAGAACTATAACACCTTTATATACGGCAACGTTTAAAGTCCCAAAAGAGGATGATAGTGGTAACTATTATACATATAATCAAACTGTTACTTGGCCTTTATACGGTACTTGGAATTTAGATATTTTAACACCATCATTTACCAATTATTTAATTAAGTTAAATGATATTGGGGAATCGTTAGACTCGTATAAAACAAATTTAGTTTCAAGATTTTTAACAACAGGTGCTTTTAAAGATTTTGATACTGTTGACCAAAAAATGGAAAAAGTTCTACAAGTTTATGGTAGAAGTTTTGACGAGACAAATAAATTTGTAAGTGCTTTGGCATATATGAATTCTGTTAACTATAATGTTGGTAATGATATACCATCACAATTATTAAAGAATTTATCACAAACGTTAGGTTGGTCTATTAATATGTCACCAATTACTAATGATGATTTTTTAAGTTCGGTTTTTGGTCAAACAAATACGGAGTCGTCAAATTTTGCGGGTATATCTCAACCTTCAACTCCGGATGAATTAAATTATCAATACTATAGAAATTTAATACTAAACTCGGCATATCTTTTTAAATCAAAAGGTACTAGAAAATCTATTGAGATTTTAATGAGATTGATTGGTGCTCCGGATGCTTTAGTTGAATTTAACGAATATGTTTATTTAGCCGATGGTAAAATAAATATGAGTGATTTTGAAACACAATACGCTCAAATATCTACCGGAACTTATTTAAGGGAGTTGCCAGTGTTAGACCCATCAGACACGTATACTATTCACGGACTTCCAAATGTGTATACCGGTTTTACAACAACTTCTATTATGAAGGATGTTAACGTTACTTTAAGTGAGTACCCAATTGATAATTTAGGGTATCCGTCAATGCCGGAAAATAGTGATGTATACTTTTTTCAAATGGGTAGTGGGTGGTTTGAATCTACACCACAACATAGAGCACCTGAACAGGTTGATTTAACTAATAGTGTTTTTACGGGAACTAACCCAAATTATCAAACAAGTTTAAAACCATATACATATGGTCAAGAATATTTAAACAATTATAAACAATTGCCTTTTACGGATTTAGGGTTTAATTTAACTGCTCAGGTAGATAATAACAAAACTTGGGTTGATAATGAAATTGGTTTAAGAAGTAACCTTGATGGAGGGTATAATGCGTTATATTTTACGGAAAGTGATGATTTAGTAATAAATGTTAAAAACATTGATTTATTTTTAAATCCTGCTCAAGGGTTAGCGTATGATGTATGGTATATGTCAAGAAAATATGATTACCCAATATCAAATAATGGGTTAGGTTGGGTTGAACCAACTAAATGTAATCCTTCACCAAATGTTGATTATCCAATGAGAGGTGGTGTGGATTGGACTGTTATTGACCCTCAACCAAAGAGAAAAACATTTTTTGAGTTCGCTCAAACATTTTGGTTAAACACAATTAATGTTAGAAATAGACAATTTAATACTGACGGTAAAACAAGTGGTTATCCGACATTATCATCAATTTATTGGAAATATTTAGAATCAGAAAAAATCGCTGGTATTCCAAACGATAACTTCACATATAAGACAATGATTGAGTATGTGGATGGATTAGGTGATTATTGGATTAGATTAGTAGAACAATTGATACCGGCAACGACTATATGGAATACGGGTGTTAAATACGAAAACTCTATTTTTCATAGACAAAAATTTGTATGGAGAAGACAAATGGGTTGTGAGTTAATTCCAATTTATTGTACACCTTGTACACTAACTTCTAATTTATTTGCAAATGACTGTCCGACACAAATTGTTGAATGTTCTAAATATCCAAAAGGGACGACTTTTAATGGTGTGTTAGGAACGTTATTAAATGCTTATTTAATAGATAATGGATATAAGTTTGAAAACTGTTCAGCTAGTACATTAAATTCGCAATGGTTTGTTGAGATATATATTGATAATGAACTTAAAATAAAAAAACCATTCTTTAATGGTGTTGGTTATTACAACCCAAGTCCTTGTGTTGAGACACCTACATTTTCGGGAGCAAGTTCACCTTGTGATTCTGTGTGGAATACCGCTCTTTTAACTGCGTTAGATGGTTTAGAAACTTTTGGTTATGACTATTATATTACGGAGACTGATAATGTTGCAATTTATAACATAGTTTGTGATGTTTCAAGAATTGGGGTTAAATTTGATATAAAGGTGGGGATAAATTTTAATATATTGTGTAGTAAATGAGTTGTTTTTTAAATGTTGGAAAAAGTTTTACGGGTGATTGTACCAATAGTAGTCTTGGTGCAATTAATGTTGATATTTTTGGTACCGCTCCTGATTATACAATACAATGGATTGAACCATCATCTTATGGTACAATTGCGTTAGGTGCGGGTGTTACAGGGTATACTCAAACAGGGTTGTCAGGTGGTACATATACATTTAATGTCATTGATACTTGTTCGCCTACTAGTACTATTTTTCCTGTTAGTTTTTATATATCTACCGGAACTTGTACAAGTATTTTATCAACCCAAGACACTACCTGTGATTTATATAATGGTTCGTTAACGGCATCTACGGTTAACGTTTATAATGGTAATGCAGAATTTTATTTATATCATAATACATTAGGGTATCTCACTAGTGGTACAAGTTATACAAACACATATTCTTTTGGTAGTTTATCTGCGGGGACTTATTATGTGGTGGCCAATGATGGAGGTGGATGTACGGGTAAATCAGAAACCTGTTTAATTCAACCGTCTTCAGAAATGGATTTTGGGTTTTTTATTGTAAACAATGCGGGGTGTACAGGAAATACAGGTAAGATATATATTACAGGATTAACGGGTAATCCACCGTATACGTATTTATGGCAGGATTATTCGATGAATGATTTTATAACAGATTTACCATCAGGTAATTACTCTGTCCAAGTAACAGATAGTTCAGGGTGTGTTCTTACAAAAAACGCAAATGTTTTAGATGTACCTCAATTAGGTATTGTTTCATTTAGTTCTATAAATCCAGATTGTTTTATTAATAATGGGTCGGTAACAGTTTACACATCAGGTGGGACATTACCATTTTATTATTCAGGTTCAAATGGTTATAGTGTGGTAACATACGACACGGAATACACTTTTGAAAATATTGGTTCAGGTTTATTTTCAGTTTTAATAACTGATGCGGCTTTATGTAGTGCGAATGGAAGTACATCAATTATGGTACCACAAGGATTTTCTATCGTGAATATTGGAATTCAAAATTCTGTTTGTAATAATTTTAGTGGAGCCTTAAATCCAATTACTATTTTTGGACCAAGTCAACCTTATAACTATACATTAACATATCCTGATGGTACAACAACAGAATCAGTTACCGTAAATAGTACTAGTTGGTCGTTTGATGGGTTATCTTCAGGCACATACAGTCTAAGTATCTCAGGAGGTACTTGTGTCTTTACAAATGATTATACGATATTAAATGAGGTATTATATGACTTAATTGTCTCAACTACGGGAACGACTTGTAATGGTTCTAATGGTTTAGTAACTTTAGATGTTGATGGTTCTGTAGGTCCATTTATTTATACAATAACAACAAGACCTTCAATAACAAGTTCTAATACTAGTGTGACATTCACTAACTTACCTACCGGTAGTTATACCGCAACAACTTTAGATACCATAACTAATTGTCTACAAAGACAAGAATTTTTTATTAATCCTTCTCAATCAGTTTATTTTAGTTTAGTGGCGACTGATGCTACTTCAGGTTCAAACGGTATGGTTGAATCCTATATATCTAGCGGGACACCACCATTTACATATTTATGGAGTAATGGACAAACAACACCAAATATATCAGGGTTAGGTAAAGGTGATTATACTTTAACAATAACTGATACTAATGGATGTACATCACAAAGAACGATAACGGTTTATGGGTGGGATTCAGTTTCGTCATATAAATCATACACTATTTGTGAAGATACATTTGTGGATGGGGGAAATGTTAAAAAAGGTATAAAAGAAATGTATGTTGAAGGGTTTTTTGATGAAGTATCAAATGACTTTAATTGTGTTTTGGATTCGGCAACATTTATTGCCCAAGTCACCGTTGATGGCGAGTTAACAACAACACCGTTTTTCTATTCAAATAGTTTAACAATATATCCGTCGGATAACTTATGGTTTTCCGCGGTTACGACAATATTAGAGACTTATCCAAATATTGGGGATGTTATAATTAATTATCCTAATAACACTATAACCATTAACACTAATTGTGACCAAGAATCATTACATAATTCTAAAGTAGTTGTTGCATTAAGAATTGAGTATATTATTTCTTGTGAGAAATGTAATCTTGATTGTGATATTGAATATACTCAACCACCAACGGATTTCTGTACGGGTAATTTAATCACTAACCCAACATTTAATACTAATTTAAATGGGTGGTCACAGTTTGGTGGTAATGAATGGTCTTGGAGTCCTAATAATGGAGGTAGTGCAAACTTTGGTGGTACAGATAATTTTAATAATTCAATTTATCAAAATATTTTAACTGTTGGAGCAACATATAATATTAGTTTTACATTATATTATAATGCTCCTTGTACTGAATATGCTTACGTCAAAGTTTTTGCGGGGACTAGTGAATCATCATTAATACAATCCGGAGGACAAATTAATTTAACATTAACTTGTATCGGAAATAATAGTTTTGGTATTTCAGCTTGGGATGCTTGTGGTACTAGCGGTTCAATATATGTTGATAACGTTTGTGTTATTCAAACAACACCACCATTAGAAGAGTTTATAATTAATGCTATTGGCGTTAATCAAGTTGATGGAGCTGGAGCGGCTTTAGGGTTTATATTTAACTCAACAAATAATTTTCAAATAAATTGGGGTGATGGTACTGTAACTCAATATTTTTCGGGTAGTAGTGTTGGTGCGTCTCACACATATTCATCACCATACACGGGACCTATTACTATTTTATCAACTGATTTAACAACTATATTAGAGTTTACTGCACAATCTGAACCACACCCGCTTCAGTCATTATGGGTATCAACAGCTGAGTTAAATAAATTAGATGGATTATTGAATTTGAGTGGTATTTATAACGGATTATTTATTACCGGAGATGTGGTTAATTTACCTAATAGTTTAATAGGTCTTAATATTCAGAATACGAATGTTAGTGGTGATACATCAAATTTACCACCATTATTAACTAATTGTCTTATAACAGGTACTAATACTATTAGTGGTAATACATCAGGATTACCAAATAATATTATGACAAATTTGGTTATTCAAGGTAGCAATACAATCAGTGGTGATACATCAGGTTTACCTCAAACAACATATCAATGTCAAATCTATGGTGTTAACACTATTAGTGGTGACACATCAGGTTTACCTCAACCAAGTTTTCTGTTGGATATTCAAGGTAATAATACTATAAGTGGTGATGTTTCTAACATATACCATTCACAAGTAATATGGATATATGGTGCTAATACCGTTAGTGGTGATACATCAGGGTTTACTTCACCAACACAAAATATATCAATTCAAGGTAATAATACCATTAGTGGTAATGTGTCTAATTTACCCTCAACTTTAAATTCGTTGGATATTCGGGGTAATACTTCAATAACCGGGAATATCTCAGGATTCCCACCTAATTTAACTTTAATTCGTTTGACAAATAGTAATTTTATATCGGTATTTGGCGATATATCAACATTACCAAGTACATTACAACAATTGTATTTGAAGTCTCTTGGTACTTTAACAGGTGATTTATATTATTTACCATCACCTGTAACACGTATTGAAATAGTTTCACAAATGACTTTTACATACACTTCAGGTAGAAATTGGGTAAATAGCTTCCTTACATTATCATTGTCACCTACTAATGGTTGGTCAGGGTTTAATCAATCTCAAACTGATAATTTATTAATTGATACTCAACCTAAATATATTAATATACCGGGAGGGTCTTTATTTTCAATAAAATGTAGTGGAACCCCTAAACGAACATCGGCAAGTGATACAGCATTTACCGCATTACAAACACTTATTGGAAGTTCAAATGTAATCTTAAATTAATATGCCAACAACAATACAAATAACGACAGATAATTATAACGGGCAAACCGCGATAATAACATTCACACCTGATAATGGTGGTCCGGTGGTTAATCTTGGTTCACAAGTGTTACCATACGATTATAATTCGGATTATTATTATGGGACATATAGTTTATATTTTCCGGCATTTGATACTACTTGTACATTAGTTATTGCGGGTCAAACACCTACACCAACTAACACACCTACTCCTACGATTACACCTACAATTACACCAACACCTAGTCCAACATTACCTAAACAATATTATGTGTATAAAATTTGTGATAGGGATTATTATGTAATTCAAACATTACCGGTACCACCAATTAATGGTGTTAGTTTAAATCCAAATAATGCTTTTAAATTTGGTAATGATATTGATGGTTACTTTTGTTATGAATATCTATATACAACAACTAATCCAAATCCATTTCCTCCGGGAACAGATTTGACTAACTTTACAGGTAATTATTTTACACCTGTGTTAAATACTATATTTACTAATTGTACGTCTTGTAATTCACTCCCACGATGTACTACGGTTATATTTACTGTTGGTGGTGTTAATCCACTTTGTAATAGTGGGTTACCATCTTATGGTCACGCAGCTGTTGAATGGACAGATTGTGATGGTTTTCCTCAGACTCATACCTTTGGTGGTTCAATGACGGGAACTCAGTATCAAGTATGTGCTTTAACTAATGGTAATGTTATAACTGCAGGTCAACCTTATCCAGACTTTATTTGTGGTTATGGTACCGTAACAGATACTGGACAGAGTTGTACACCATTACTACCATTAAAGTCATTTTATTATGAAGGATTTGGACCTCCTTGTCCTGACCCTATATACCATCCTGAAATAAATAATTGGGTTAAATATCTTGATGAAAATGGGATTGAAAATACATTTATTGTTGGTTGTTCTCAAAATGGTTGTCAAGAAATTATGGCATCTAGTATTGTGGATACAAATAGGGTACAGTCTTGTACTCCCTAATTATGTAATATAAAAAACCCACCAAAAGGTGGGTTATTTTTTACCATATATTTTCTTGTTTCATATGACCAATTACGCAACAATAAGCATCCGTTTGGTCAAAGTTTTCTTTTTTAAGGGTGTTGTTCCTTGTGTATTGCCAAGTGATTTGAGGTTCTTTTTTTGCCACAAGTTCCCATATAACCATTTTCTTATCAACGTCCTTAGGAAGTCCTCCAAATAGGACGTATTTACCTTTATCATTTAATTGGATTAATTCAGGAAAGGCAAACTTACGAGAATTATATGTTGAAATGAAGTCAGGGACAATTCCAAAGATGTCGTATATCTCCTTAGTCACTAAAGTATTGAAACGTAATAGTGTTTGTATTGTATAAACATTATTAGAGTTTAATAGAGGTTCTTCAATAATCACTTTAGTTATACCTAAATCTTTATATTCAAGTAATTTGGTTCTAAATATTTCACCTTTAAGTAATAACTCTTTTATTTTATTTTCTTCCTTTGGTTTTGGAATCGGAGAAACGTGAGTTAATTCTAATAATTCTTTAGTTTGAATATCAAATAATGCGACACCAATAGTTTTTGTTGAAACATCAAGCCCTAAAACTTTAGGGCTTTCTTTAAGTATTTTCTTCATATTTTTTAGAAATCAAATTTTACTAAAAACTGTTGAATTCCCTGTCTTTGTACAGGAGATTGTAGCTTTGATACAATCATAAGATTCATATCAGAATCGTAAAGACCAATTTCAGAAATATATGAAGGTGTGTTAACATTCCAACTAGGATTTGAGGGAGCTAAAAATTCTGCTTGACCAAGATTTATCTTATATCTCATCTCATAAATGGTTGCTTGAATATCAGTTTCTAATGAACCATAAAAATAATATTCATCACCAAAATTTAATGTGGTGCCTGTTTGACCGGTAATTGGTAAAGACAATCCGTAGTTATCAATTGAAGGGTTATTCACATCATTACCTAAATTATAATAAGGTGCGTTTTCATAATCAATTTCACTGATTACAAATGTATTACCTGTAATACCACTTTGTGTGATATAACCGTTAATACTATCTCCACTAATTTGAGATGTTACATCAATAATTTTCCATTCAGAAGAATTTGGTCTAGTGTCTCCGGTGACTCTTTGACAAATAATTTCAAATCTTTCACCAAAGAATCCTGAGGTTAAATCACAAGTCACGGGTGATGGTGATAACTCAGGTATTTGATTTAAACAACCAAATTCACTACCAAATCTAATTGTTACGTTTTGAGTAGATGTTGGGTTACAAGATAAATCAGGTCCTTGTATTACGGTGTAATAGTTACAATGTAATGAATTTGTGTAAGAATTATCGTTAGTTAATCTATATGTTACATAAAAATATTCTGTGGAGTCTGTTAATAAACCTAATGTTGTTTCACCATTGGAACCACAAGTATTAGGTGTAGTTAATCCAATAGTTGGTGCAGGTAAAGTCCAGTTTCTATTTGATTTGTAAGACATTGCCGCAATGATTTCTTCATCATCAATAATGATAATTTGGTCATCAGGGAATACTCTACCAATTCTATTAGGTTTACCAAAATTTGGTCCCGGATTTGGGTTTGGATGTGTATCCCATAATTGATAATATCTTAACCCAGGATTATTCATATCTGAGTTTTTCTTTGATGTTATGTAATGGGGTTTAAATAATCCTAATTTCTCGTCAAAATCAGGTGGGTCAACATAAAATGTTTCACCAAAACAACATTCAGGGTTTTTATGCCACATTAATGTTGGTATGTGTAATTTAAAGTTTCTTGCTTCTCCCGTTGTATTATTAGGGTTTGATATATCGTAAGGTTCTAATGCAAATTTTTCACCATAAAAGAAATCTATACTTTGATTAGTGTAGTGAATTATTGCGATAGCTTTTTGTTGTTTAGGTTCTACATAAACCGTGTTACCAAATGAATTAAAATAATAAGTTGGTAGTTCAACATTATCATTTACGTCAATAAATGTTTGACCACTATTTGACATATAACCAAAATATTCTTTAGCTCCAATATATGATGCGGAGCCAAAATATGGGTAAGGTAAATTAACGTTATCGTATAGACCGGCAGGATTTTCTGACCAAGGAATATTCATATTCCAAACTTTAACGTCAAATTGGTCTCTATCACATACAGATTCAAAATTAATTACATCTTCCTTCCAATGAGGTGTAGGTGTAACACTATCATATAATGATGTCATATTTGGTGGGTATACAATAGTTCTAGCATAACAACAATCACTGAACATTGAAAAATCAGGTGTTGGTCTATCAAGAGTTATTTGTGTACCACAAATACCAACAATTTTATAAGTTAATATTGTGTAACAACTACTTACTGACATCTCGCACTCAGCAGGTGCCGGTGGAGGGCAGTAATAAGGTGTTGGTGTCGTACAGAATGTTGAGGTTGGTGTTGGTGTTACGTGTGGGGTACAAGCAAACCCTGAACTTGGTGTTGGTGTTGGGGTAACTTGACTTGACAAACAAGTTGTACAAGCAGTTTCATTACTACCATAATCACCACCGTTCCAAATTAAATTTGCGGGACCACCAATTGGGTAATTAACTAAATAACATTGATTATATATGTCTGTAACAACTTCCCAACTACCGTATGTGTTAGGTAATGAGATTATACCGTCAGGACTAACACCGTTACAATTTGTAACATAATATGTTTGATAATTTACAGGTGCGGGGCTTGATGTTGGTGTTGGTTCCGGTGTTGGAATGTAACTACAGTCACAATTAGTTTTCCCACTACCATCAAAGAAAATTGTGATTAGGTCACCAACCATTGGTAATCTAACAATGTCAGTATTACAACCGGAAAATGTTACATCAATAATAGTACTACCGGTTAATGTTGACATATCAACAACATAATTAGAATTGATTGTATATTGACTATTAGTTAACGCACTCCAATTGATAGTATCTAATGTTGTGTCACCTGTAAAAAAACCTCTCATAGCGGCTCTATTATAGATAGGTTGAACAACTGATGCTAAAAATGGTATTCCATAAGTATTACCGGTAATTCCATCAACATAATATGGGTATTTCACATATTGTTTGTTACGTTGACCCGGAGCGTCATTTTGAGAATTAAAATTTGGTACTAATATGTTAGTATTAAATTGATTATATGATGTTCCTGTTAAAGTATATGAAACCTCACTATCTCCAACTTGAAAATACGATATATTGAAACCTCCTTGAGATAGTTTTTGTCTACCTATGTCGGTCAATCTCGTGTTAATTAATCCTGATGTATTTTTTAATATAAAACTCATAATGATAAATATTGTTTTTTTCTTTTTGTGTTGTTTTAAGTTATAATAATATTACAACAATCACAACCACTTATATTTGCGTTTAATAATGAATAGGTGTCCGCGCTCTCACCAACAGTACAAAGTTCATATTCTGATTTAGTGACACTTGTTGATGTTGTAATGATTATTGTGTCGGTATTTGTAATTGTTTGAGAAATCCAACTTTCAGTTCTACCTGTTTGATAAACTAATAAATCTTGACAACTAGGTTTAAAATTAACTGTTGTTCCTGTTGTTGTTGAATAACTATCACGAACTATAAGAGTGTTGTTTTTATCAAATGATGTATTTGTACTTATTGTTGATGTATTATTGTTTGGTGATGAATTAAAATTATTGTTATGTATTAAATCAAATGATAATGTAACTCCATCAGGTAATGGTGGTGTTATATTAATTGTTGTTTTATATTCTTTAGTTAATGTGTATGTCGTGTTTGTTATTGTTGTGTTTGTAGTACTTAATGAGATTGAATACGTTGTTGGTGGTGTTGGTTCATTTAATGTTGCAACGTTACCAATAATATAGTTATACGAATCTTTAATTTTTATATTATAGATTCCGGTACACAAATTATTAAAAAATGGTGAATTACTGTATGTTAAACCATTATCAATAGAATATGTGTATGGAGGTACAGTATTACTTAAGTTTTTTGTGTTAATTACAATATTACCATCACATCCACATTTAGGTTGGTTAACACTATTTGACGAATTAATTTGTTTTAAATATGTTGATGGTGAACACACACCTTCGGTTACTGTTACTGTTCCCTGTAACCCACTAATTGTCCAATTTGTTAAAGGTGGATAAGAGGATGTTGATGTTATTATTGGACAAATACTACCAAGACAAGGCCAAGTTTGTAACTCCCATTTATTTAGGGAAGTACTCCAAACAATTTGATATACTGTGTCATCAGAAATCCATTTATTTTTTCCGTTATTATCAACACCGTTCGGATTAAAGTGGATTGTATTGTTACTTGTGTCTAGAATTAATATGTTCATACAGAAGTCGTAAAGTTTTTCTGTTGGTGTGGCGTTAAAATATTGTGGTTGATTGCAATACGTATTATATAAAATAATAGACGTGGTTGAATCTGGAACCATAACATTAATACCGGTTGTTCCGGTAAGTTGTTGTAAAGTCAAACCACTTGCGGGTAAGGATGTCCCATATATTGTTGCAATACTACCGGATGATACCGTACTCCAATATATGGTATATGGACCTGGTGACGTGAATCCTGCTGTTATATGTACGTTATAATATCTACTCATTTTTTATTTTTATTTTAGGTTATTAACAACTACAAGGTGTATTACCAATTATACAAAAACATTGTAATCCTGTTGGTCCGTAAGTCCATAGATGACCTTGATTTTGATAGTATCTACCGGATTGAATTTGATTTGATAACAATGAATCAGTGTAAACTAAATCACCATTATTCCAACTATTAACAGAACTATTAGTGTACACTGTTAATGGAGTTGAGCCTTGTAATGAACAAATGTCAAATTGTTCACACTTAGTGTTAAAACTCCAAGTAACATTCCAACTTTTATATGTTAAACCACATTGATTATCGCAATTAGAAGAAATGTAATCACCTGTTCCTGTTTCTACAAGAGTACATACACCAACAACACAACTATAGTTTTTAAGAAGTGGTGGAGGTGTACAACAATTACCTAACGTGATATATGAATCTGCATTAGATGGTAATGTTTGAGGAGAACCATTAACCATAATGAATAATGATGGTACAATAGCACCTGTTGTAATATCAATACAAGGGTTATAATCAGATTGACCTGAAGTGGTAAATGGATATCCACCAATAATTTTAGCGGAAGATTGTATTGAGTTAGTACACTCAGTAAAACTAAGATATACTGTTGAATCTTCTGACGCGTCTAAATCCGCTTGTCCAATATAAATAGTCCCCTCTTTACAGTTACACGGTTGTGGTGGTTTTGTTTGAGTAGGGGTAGGTGTTGGTGTTGGTGGTATAAATTCTACAACAGTACCACTAAACGCACAATCTTTTTCTGCGGTTATAGTACAAACTGTTGTTGCGGTAAAATCTCCGTAAAAATCAACAACAGTAACGGTATAATCACCAATATGTACGTATTCAATTGCTGCTGAGTTATTATTAGTTTCACCAATACCGGGACCTGACCAATAATATTTATAAGGAGGTGTTCCTCCGGTAATACTTACCGATACCATACCATCGTTTGCTGTGATAGAAGATGGGTTTATACTCTTACATTCAAGTTCCAATGGAAAAATTGTAATTACACCACATTCATTTTCGTATCCCATAATTTGTTTTGATGGGGCAGGAGGACAAGGATGCTCATTATAACAATCTGAACAACTATTAAAACTTACTAGCTCAACATTATTGTAATCGTATAGTATTACGTTTTGAGGTTTTGTTGGTATTAATTTAACACAAAATGTATTATTATTTACTGTAATTGAGACTGACGAATTTTGTGGTATAGGTAACCCGTTATAATTATTAACACCAATATATTTTGATGGTGTACAACATTTTTGAAAATATATTGTATTACTTTGAGGTGTTTGGGTTGGGGTTACACTAGGTGTTATAGTTGGAGTTAGAGTTGGTGTTGGTGTTGGTGTTTTAGTTGGTGTGGGTGTTGGTGGGTCTTGTGGACACAAATATTGGTTTTGTAATTGGCAATCTTGACATCCGTTAAGTGATAGAAATTCAGTACCATCCCAATCTAATGTTGGTATTGCTTCTGCGACATCAATAATTATATAACAATTATTGTCTGTTGAAGAACCAACCACTTGACCAACAGTAAGTGTGTTGGGTAAAGACATATAACCATCGGGTTTTATCTCACAACAATCTGCAACTAAAAAAGTTGCGTATGATATTGCACAACAACCTTCTAATTGGGGGTTAAATGCGTTTAAACTACCACTAATAATTGTTCTAGTTATTGTGGTTCCGTGTTTAACACAAGGTTCGGGAATATTGTTGATACTTTCACTAAATAAATATAATGTTTGACCACCGGGAGGACCGGTTTGAGGTCCAACACTAACTGTAACGGTTTGTGGATTGTTATTACAATCTGTATAATTAATATTGGCAACGCCGGGTCCTGCTTTATAATAAAATCCTATAAATGTGTCACAAGTACAAACACATCCACCACAAAAACTTGATACGGATGGGCTAATTATTAAACCTTCCGCCGAACCGTCAATAGGAGTTTCTAACGAACAGTAATATACAATTGTAGGGCCTGTAGTTTCAGGTTGTGCAGGTGGTACTTCAATTTCTCCCGACCATATCCCTGTATTACAGTCTTTATAGTTAAAATAACCGTATGAAGTTGGTGAATCGTTTTGTATTAAGTAGCAGTTACAAGCCATTAGTTTTTCTTTTTACTATAAATAATCAAAAATTTGATTTTTTTTTATTTTACTATAAATATAATTCATAAACTACGTTAATAAATGGTGAGTTAGGTGATATTTATAGATATGAAACTTATAGATACAATATCAAATGTCGTGACTGAAGCCAAAGAGGCTTATGAACTTGCTTGTGACAAAGGTGTTCCGGAAAGGGAACTTGATAGATTGGAAAAAAATTATTACGAGTCCTTAAAACTTCTAAGGATATATGAAAATTTGAGTAAAACACCTAAGAAATTAACTAATTAAATTCCACCGTCAGTTATTACCCAACCATACTGACCAATAGAGGTCCCTTCTAATTGATTTTTACCTGATTGTCCGGATAAAGTATATTTAATTGACCCAAAATTAATATTAATACCGTAGGTTAATGTTGGTAAAGAACTCCATCCATTATAAATTGAGTTAAGATTCGTTGTTGAGTAATCTGTGAATGTTTTAAATGACATAAAGTCGGTGAAGTTGGTAACCCCACTAACATTCCATCCACCTATATTTTGGTCAAAAGCTGTTGAATTAAAGAACATTGCTCCCATATTTGTAACATTTGAAACATTCCAATTTCCTATTGGTTGATTAAATAATGTTGAGTTATAAAACATATTACTCATATTTGTAACTCCTGACGTTATCCAATTATTAATGTCTGAACTACTATCATTATTAAATGCGTCAGAATTTTGAAACATAGTTGACATATTTGTAACTGAAGATGTGTCCCAACTTCCAATATTTTGATTAAATACCATTGTTCCTCCTCCACCACCGGCTCTTCTAAACATTCCTGACATATCTTGTACTAAAGATGTGTCCCAATTATCTAAAGGTTGATTAAATAGACGAGATTCTTCAAACATTCCTAACATAGTTTGAACACTACTCACATCCCAATTATTAATATTTTGATTAAATATATAAGTGTTGGAAAACATTTGTGACATAGTTTGAACATTTGATAGTGTGGAAGTTGTTGGTGTAGTTCTTTCCCAATTAGATAAAGGTTGGTTAAACACAAAACACTCGTTAAACATACTTTCCATATTAGTAACGTTTGATACATCCCAAGATGAAATAAGTTGGTTAAATGATTGACATCCAACAAACATACGTCTAGTTGTATTTGCAAAAGAAACATCCCAATTATTCATTCCACTACCTGAAGTTCCGGATGATAGACCATTATTAAATAGGGTACAGAATCCGAACATATTATAGAAGTTATCGGAGTTTGAAACATCCCAATTAGATACAACACTATTAAATTGTGAACAATTTAAGAACATTCCTTCAAATGTGTTAGTATTAGTTACAACCCAAGAATTTAAGTTATTAATTGTGGTGATTGACGAACAACCTGCAAACATATAAGTTAAATTAATTGAACCGGATAAATCAGGTGTATCTACAACATTTAATAATGTTAGATTAGTACATCCCCAAAATGTTGCTTCGTGAACACTTTTCCAAGGACCCCATTTTAAAACTTCTCTAATTTTTAATTTATCCACACCTTCAGGTCTAGTTCCATTATAGAATGACCAACCATCAAGTACACCATAAACTGTGACAATATAGTCACCGGCAAATGAGTATGTGTGTGTTCTGTTTGCGTAAGTATTGGCGGAAAAATTTCCGTCGCCCCAATCTATGGTTCCACTATATGTCCCTGTTGAATAATAAGGTAACGTAATTGATTCAGATGAACCTGTTGTTCTCCATACCGATATAAAAGATGGTGGTGGTGTTACACAACTAACATCCGATGATGCGGCTCCGACACCCGGAATTGTTGTTTGAACTAATGTAAAGGTTGGTATTGTTATATCATCAAGGCGATAAACTTTTCCTGTTGAGTATTCAAATAAATAAAGGTTATCATTCTTTGATGATAATCCGTAAACTCCGTTGATTGACGGACTAATGATTGTATCATATTCAACAACACCTGTGGTATAGTTATATTGGGTTAAATACGTATTACCACCATTTATATTTGAAACAAATAATTTATTTGTTGATGGAAAATAGAATAAATCACCACCAAGAACTCTACCTGTTCCCGGTAATGAAAATTTATTAGTTATTGTAGGAACACTTCCTGATATGTCTGCTTCAACAATAATATATGAATCACCAATACTTACTCCGGTTATTGTTGAAATTAAAGTATTATCGTCTTTAACACATAGTCCCAATAAAGGTTGTGATGGGGATAATATTCTATTATATACGGCAACAAACGGTGATGGGTTAATATAATATTCTGTTATTGTTTGAGGATTATTAATATCGGTTATCCAAAATTTATTATAATTATTGGCAATATCACCTATTGATGGTAGTGAAGGAAATGTTAAAAGGGTTAAAACATTAGTATCAATGTTATATTTAAATATATCTGTACTTCCGGTGGTAACATAACTAACGCAATCCACAATAATAGGGGTAACACTAATACAATCAACAATTCTAGATTTTACACAACCATCTAAGGTGGATACTTTAACCATAACTGATGGAGATGATTCAAATTGAGGTGGAAGATAGATTGTGGTTGTTGGTGGTACTGTGGTAAAAATTTGAGATAATAATGCACAATTACTACCATACACATCACAAACTTGAACGAAATATGGGTTAGTTAAACCCGATATTAATGGAATTTCTATTACTCTCATATTATTGAATCTAATAATCTCTTTTTATCAATCATTCTATTTTTAAACTCACCTTCAGTTAATTCAATTAGTGAATCAATAAATAATTTGTAATCTTCTATTGTTCTAAATTTAATACCATCAATTATATTAAATTTTGGTAATATAGGCTCAATAAAAATATCTATACTATAATCATCTCGTTTAATATGCGCTCTTTTCCCGCTTAAACTCATTGGTGATGTTGTTTCCCAAGTAGTTATTTCTCCAAAAACTTCTAATCCGTTTAAATCATTAACAACAATATCTATATCGTTAGCTTTTTTTATTAAATTTAAGTACCATAAATATGTACTACCAACAAATACCACATCATCTTTAGTATTAACAATACTTTTAATTAAATTAATCATAATTTGATTGTTAACAATTACCCGTTGGGGAAAGAGTTCCGTATGTTCCTAAAGATTCAGAAATAATTTGAGAGGCACAAAATGCAACACTACCACCCCAATATACAGTTTCAGTAACTTCTCCAACTCCTGAACAATTTAAATAAGTAACACTCGCACTTTCACCTGAGCGATTTTCTACAGAAAGAAAATACCCTAAACAAGGTAATCTTGTTGGTGTAACCGTTGGTGTAACCGTTTGTGTTATAGATGGTGTTGGTGTATTTGTTGGTGTTATAGACGGTGTTTGAGTTACTGGTGGTGTGTTACTAGGTGTTAGTGATATTGTTGGTGTGACTGTTGGTGTTGATGTTGGTGTTGGGGTATTAACGTTATTACAATTTGGACATTCTCCTCTATTTGAAAAACCATAACCGGCTGATAGTAATGTTATGCTTGAAATTTCTTGAGGGTTGGTGTTAATACCAACATAATGTATACATCTACTTTGACCGTTTACAAGTGCTTTGAAAATCTGAAATTCAAGAATATGACCCCCCTGAGGATTTTCAATTGAATCGTAAGTAAAATATTTAATTCCATCGGAGAAACAATCTTGGAATTCATTTGAAAATGGACAAATAATTTCATCATTTATCATATCAAAAGATACTGCTCCTGAAAACGTACAATCCCTTTCAACATTTCTTGATGGTGTAGGTGTAGGTGTAGGGGTTCTAGTTGGTGTTGGACTTAATGAAAATATTGTTGCATCAATAAATGATACGGGACAAATATTTGTTGATGTTGGTGTTACCGTTACTGTTGGTGTTACTGTGCTAGTTGGTGTAACCGAAGGCGTAGGTGGTAAATCACAATCAAATAAAACTGCGAAATCTAATGAACCACAATTATTTGTTGGTGTTGGTGTTGGTGTGGGACAAGTTCCCACAGTAAATAATTCATCACATAAGTCAGGACAAGTTGTTGAACAAGGTGATTTACCTGATAAGAAACAAGTACCACCTAATGTGTCAGACAAACACCATTGTGTGTCACCTGATGAATAGTAAATAAATAATCCGTTAGTTTGACCGGTGTAATATTGCACACCATTATAATTTGTTAGAGTATCTTCATAACTATCGTTATATAAAGGTATTCCGGTATTACTAATACAATATATTGATGATGGACACGACATAATTACGTTGTTAGAATTTTGAAGGATTCGCATCCATTATTATCAATAACTTTTAAGGTATAATCGTTTTGACCTTCAATTACAACAGGAATTTGAAATTCGTATGGAAATGAAGTAATGGTGCCAATATATATACAATTTGTGATTGGGTTATCACAAAGGTAGATATCAAAAGGTGATTGGCCGGCGATTACGTTAATATTAATGAATGTAGACATTTAGATTTAAGTTATTCCAATAAATATAGGAGGATTAAAAAACTAATAAAGTTTTGATAATAATAATTTTATTCGTATCTTTGCCTATATGTCAGATGATGCGGAAATTTTATTGGAGATATTACACGATATCTTAGGTGATGAAAAACTTCACTATGAGTCAAAAGGTCAAATATCTTTTGACTGTCCTGTATGCGATGAAGACCAGCACAAAGGAAATATGGAGGTGAATTACTTTGAACACGTTTATAAGTGTTGGAGTTGTGGTGATGAGAATAACACCAAAGGACCTCTTGGGAAACTTATAGACACTTTTGGTAATAAGAAACAGAAAAAAATATACAACCTACTCCAACCTGAAAATCACAAACCAAAAGAAAAACGAGTTACTAAATTAAGATTACCTGAAGGATTTACCAAATTCAAAGATAGTAGTTTGGTTTATCCGGTTCGTCGTCAGGCGTACAATTACTTAACCCAACGAGGAATAACTGATAAGATTATTGAGAAGTATGGTATTGGATTCTGTGATAAGGGTGCGTTCTCGGGTAGGATAATAATTCCTTCTTATGATAGTAAGGACGAGTTAAACTATTTTATTGCCCGAAGTTGGGACCCGAACTCAAGAGCCAAATACAAAAATCCTGAGGCATCAAAAGATGAGATAATTTTCTTTGAGAGTACAATTAATTGGAATGCCGACATTCATCTTTGCGAAGGAGCGTTTGATGCGATATTCCTACCTAATAGTATCGCTATGTTGGGAAAACATATGTCGGAGTTATTACTTAATACATTATACGAGAAAGCAAATGGTAACATAATTATTTGTTTGGATAGTGATGCTTGGAATGATGGTGTAAAACTATTCCACAACTTAAATGGTGGGAGATTATATGGTAAAGTTAAAATAATAAAATTAACGGGTGATGCCGATGTTGCCGATTTAAGGGGTGATATCAGTGATTACTTTTATACAATGAAATAGATGATAGATTTAAATGAGGTTGCAAAAGAGATTAGAGGGTTATTGGATAAACGAAGAGAGGAACTTGAGTTAACATTCGTTGAGGACACCCACACTTATTATATGAAGGATGAGACCGGTGTAGTCCGAAGTGATTATCCCTCCGTTAGTAAAGTGATGAAATACTTTTACGAGGAGTTTGATACGGAAGGTATCTCACTAAAGAAAGCTAAAGGTGACCCTGAAGTTCAACAACAACTATTGGATGAGTGGAAGGCTGCCGGAGATTACTCAACTAATATGGGAAGTAGGGTTCACTATATGTTGGAAAAGAAAACCATTGAGATGTTTGGTGATTACAAAGAAGTAAGACAACCCATCTTTGAATGCGATTTTACACAAATTTTAAAAGGTGATAGTATGATATCAGCAGGGACTGCATATCTGAACCTTATGGTTGAGAGGGGTGCCGTGTTATTGGATACTGAGATTGTGTTGGGTGACCCCGAGTTAAAGTATACGGGACAACCCGATAAGGTGTGGTTAATTATGAATAAAGAACAAACTGAGTTTGGGTTGGTCATAACAGACTGGAAAAGTAATAAACCAAAAAACTTTGAAGAGAATCATTTTACTCAAAAAATGTATTATCCATTTGATAAGTTACCAAACAACGCATTGGGTCATTACTTCACTCAATTACCATTTTATGGGAAACTTCTTATTAAAATGTTACAAGGAACCAAATACGAAAACATTAAATTGTATGGGTGTGTGATTGTCCTTGTTAAAGAAATTGGTCAATATGAAGAGTTCCGTGTTCCTAAGTCAGTTCAAGATACTATCTTGGAAATGGATATGTCAAAATATTTGACAAAGAAATAAAAATAAACTAAATTTATAAAAAAAAGAATATGGACGATTTATTAAAACCAAAGATTGATTTAAAACAACAACCTACTTTAGTGTGTGAGGAGTGTGATAGTATCTACTTCAAAGAAGTTACGATGATAAAAAAAGTTAACAAATTGTTAACAGGAAGTTCGGAAGACACTATAGTTCCGTTCCCAACATACAGATGTGATGATTGCGGTCACGTAAATGAGGAGTTTAAATTATTTGACAAATAAGATGATAAAAAAATTAGTTCACTTTAGTGACTTACATATACGATTATTTAAAGACCACGACTTATATCGTGGCATTTTAGTCAATATGTTGGAACAATTCAAAGAGATTGCTCCGGACAGGATTGTTTTCACCGGAGACCTAGTACATTCTAAGAATCAAATGACACCTGAACTTATTGAGTTTGTTGCTTGGATTCTTACGGAATGTTCTCAGATTGCCAAAACCATAGTTATAATTGGAAACCACGATTTCTTGGAATCGAACTCATCAAGATTGGATGCTCTTACACCGGTAATTGATTCATTAAAGAACAACAACATCGTTTATTTGAAGAACAGAGGAGAATACGAGGATGATAATGTTGATTGGGTGGTGTATTCATTACTTGACCATAACATTCCACCTGAGATTGAAAAAACGGGTAGATTAAAGATTGGATTATTTCACGGACCAGTTCAAGGATTAACAACCGACATCGGATATAAGTTTGAAACCGGATTTGAAACAGATAAGTTTAACGGATGTGACTTGGTTTTATGCGGGGATATTCACAAAAGACAAACTTTCAACATCCCGGGTGGAAAAAAAGCATATATGGTGGGTTCAACAATCCAACAGAACTATGGTGAGACAATAACCAAACACGGATTTGGAATATATAATGTTGAGACAGATGATTATTCATTTGTTGATTTGGATAATCCAAAACCCTTCTTATCATTTAAGATGAAATCATTTGATGATATTATAAACGGAACTGAAAAATTAGTTAATAGTGGAAATAAAACTAACAACTAATCAATTAAAGTCTGTCCAAGAATATTGTAAGTTAAACAATATTGAGGATGTGGATAAGTTCATATCCAAATGTTACACTGAAGGTTTTAACATTAACAAATATGGATTACTTGGTGATGATTCGGGAAAAACGGGTATTGTTGGTGAAAAACAGGTAGAAATTGAGGTAATTCGTGAAATACGGGTAGAAGTTCCGGTAGAAGTTATTAAAGAAGTTGAGGTCATTAAAGAAATAATCCGAGAAGTTGAGGTTATTAAAGAAGTGAGAATTGAAGTTCCTGTCCCAAATATAGATAAAATTGGGGACGAAACTCAAGTAAATGAACTGTTGTTAAAAATACAACAGTTGGAAGATAGACCACCGGAAATAATTGAAACAATTAAAGAGGTTGAGGTAATTAAAGAAGTCCCGGTTGAAACAATTATTGAGGTAGAAAAATCAAATGATAAGATGACAATGTTACAAGAGACTTTACAAACTTTAAGAAAAGAATTAAACTCAAAGACCGATGAGATTAAACAATTAGAAGAAATAAATAAACAATTAGAATCTATTAAGATTAGTCAGGGTGCTGTCTATTTGAAAGGTTCAAACATAAATGATACAATGTAATATGGAAAATTATTATTTAGACATTAGGGTTAGTGGTGGTAAGGAAGAAATACAAGAATTACTTGAATTACTAACAAAGATACAAATTTTAGGTTCAGTTGGGTCTAACAGAACCATCCCGGTCACAGTAGATGGTGATGGTAGTGCTAGACTACGTTTTGAAACGACCTCAACTGAAAATGACCAAATTGAAAAAATAAAAGAATTTCGTTCTATCCAAAAATTCATAAGTGAAGTTGAAGAAGGTGAGAACATAAGTACACATTATATAGGAGAATAAGATGATAATATTAATTTGGTTACTAGCGGCATATGGGATGACGAACATATTGGTTTATGGGTCAATATTCCAAGGATTAAGAAATGGTTTACAAAATTGGGGAAATAGTATGTTACCATTTAATTCATTAGGAAAATTTTTTGGTGATTTACTGTCTTGTATGATGTGTACATCAACGTGGGTTGGTTTTTTCCTTGGAATTGCTTATTATTCACCATCGTCATTCCTTATTGGGACGCCAACTTGGATTAGTTGGTTCTTTGATGGACTGATTGCTTCCGGGTTTGTGTGGGCGTTCAACGGGATGGTAGAATGGTTTGAAGAAAATAGACCAACAAAAAATTAAAGTATGGGAAAATTAGGTGAATTTATATTAAAAAAAATTGAGGAAAAGAAAACTCAACGATGGATTATTACTTCCGATGATTTATTTACCCTTTGTGGTGATATGGGAATTATAGAAGAGGATGATGTTATGATTGATATTATGGAGTATTTGGAAAACAATCAAATTGATGTTAATTTTCATAACAACAGTTCGGCGGGTTATTACCGAATATGGAATGAACTTGAAAGAAAAGTTAAGTTAAAGAAAATATTGAATGGAACCAAAACTGAAGTTCAACAAATGATTGAAAAGGTTGATAAAATTAAAGTTCAAGAAAGACCTGATTGGTTAGATTTTTACAAGAATGATGACGAAGAACCGGGAGATAAAGTAATTAAAACTGAGAATCAATATCAAAGAATTACTGATATGTTAACACAAGAACTTAGAGATATGGTAGACGAAGAACCGGAAATAACATTAGAAGAAATACAACAAGAATTTAACAACGAAATAAATAACAATAAATAAAAACAATTATGCCAAAGTCAAAATTACGTGGTGGTGCAAAGGCACACAAAACAAGAGTTACACACAGAAACAACACTCTTAGAGGATTAAGAAAAAAAGCTCAAGCAGAGTATCAAGAAATGTTTGAAAAACAAATGGAAGAGTTAAAAGCTCAATACCAAAATGAAAATGGTGAACTAGTTAATGTGAACACTGAAGTTCTTAGTGATGTAATTGTTGGTGAAACAAATGACATTAACGTAACAGATGTAGAAGTTGTAACTTCTGAAACTGTTTAGACATTCGTTAGACATTTTTTAGACATTCAACCAATGGATTTATTTAATCCCCCCATAGAATTTAATTACACAATAATGATAAAAGATTTAGATATCACAAGTTTTGATAATCCTTACTTACAGATTGTATGGGAGGATTACGCTGAAAACTTTACTCAAGAAAAAATTAAGAGTGTTCGTCATTACTTTCAAAAGAAGTATAACACAACCAACGTCAATGTAATAACAAAAACAAAGGTTGCTGACGACACCACACATACCGTAGACATATCCTTTAACATCTTGGATGAGAACTATCAATTAGAGTTAGTTCGTTCATTCTTGGAGTCAAAGGGGAATATGGAACACTACGATGATATCTACCAACTTAATAGTATTGTGGATAACAAATTGTTACAAACTCAAACTGATGCTGCCCCGTTCAAGAGATGGTATATCAAGAACATTGAGTTCTCAAACTTTTTATCCTATGGTGAGAATCAGAAAATAGATTTTGAGAAGTGTGATGGGATTACGGTTGTTGAATCAAACCCACCTAACTTTGGGGGTAAGACAGTTCTTACTGTGGATTTATTGATGTTCTTATTCTTTAATGAGACAACCAAGACATCTAAAGCGGAGGAGATATTCAACAGGTTTACAGAGAGAAACAAAGTTGCTGTAAAAGGTGAGATTACAATAGATGGTGAGGAGTATATCATATTGAGAAATATTGAGAGAAAGTTATCAAAGAAAAATGAATGGACGGTTAAGACCGAGTTGGACTTTTACAAAAGATTGTCTGATGGTAGTTTGCAGAACTTCACCGGAGAACAACGAAGAGAGACCGAGGCGTTTATCAAAACATCTATCGGGACCAAAGAGGACTTCTTAATGACCATCCTAACAACTGCCACCAACTTGGAAGAACTAATTGACGCCAAACCTACGGCGAGGGGTCAAGTTCTTTCAAGGTTTATGGGGTTGGATTTCCTTAAACGTAAAGAAGAGGCCGCCAAAGAAATTTATAGTGACTTCTCCAAAGGAATGTTGTCAAACATTTATAACTCTGAAGAACTTAAAACGGATAACCAAACTAGTCAAGATACAATTGATACTCTAACGGAGAGTAATCTTACTTTAGATACTCAATTGGAAGATGCTAAAGCAAGAATCCTTAAGGGTCAGGAGTATCGTGATGGATTGTTAAAATCCAAACACAATATTGATAGAGATTTAACATTAGTATCTCCGGATAAAGTCCAAGAGGAAATTAATGGGTTGGACCTACAGAAAGCCAAAGCCATTTCTGACAGAGATGGGGTTAAGGTTGTTGAACCATCTGAATTTTACCACGAGGACAAACACGATGAGGTGAAACAGAAAATTAAAGATTTGATTACTAAACAAGCGGAGAACAACGCAAAGATTAAAAGTATTGAAGAACTTAAGAGTTCTGTTGATGGTGGAATCAAATGTGAACACTGTGGTATTGAACTAATGAATGCGGCGATTACCAATGCAAAAATTGGGGAACTTGCAGGATTTATCACGCACAAAGGGGAATTAGAGGGGTTAATGCAGGATTTAACCAGCAAAGAGTTAGGTTTTGTTAACCTTAAAAAAGAATTTGATGAGTATGAGAAAAACAAACTTATCAAAGAGAAATACGAATTAAGTGTTGAACGTTTCCAATTGATGATTGATGCGTTGAAAACCAAATTGGAAAGATACTCTGAGGTTCAGGATAAGATTATTGAAAACAATAAGACAGATGGATTATTGATTAAAGCGGGGATTAGAATTGATGAACTTGAGGGTGAGAAGAAAACTATTGAAACTAGTATCTCAAACAATAAGTTTACGATTACCAATCTAACAACCAAGATAACATCTAACTTGGAAACAATTAGAAAGATTGCGGAAGAAGCGGAGAGAGAAAGAATCTATAAAATCTATTTGGAAATATTCGGTAAGAATGGTGTTACCAAACTTATAATGAAGACGATGATGCCACTTATCAATAGTGAACTTCAAAGACTATTGGAAGATAGTTGTCACTTCAGATTAGAAGTTAAGATTAACGATAAGAATGAAGTTGACTTCCTAATGATTGATAACAACACTCAGGTTGAGAAACCGATGGCGTCCGGGTCCGGATATGAAAGGTCAATTGCTTCACTAGCGTTGAGAGCGGTATTGAGTAAAATATGTTCATTACCAAGAGCTAACGTTGTTGTGTTTGATGAGGTGTTCGGGAAGATGTCTAACGACAACTTGGAGATGGTATCAGAATTCTTTAGTAAGATTAAAGAATACTTTGAAAAGATATTTGTTATTACACACAACCCATTAGTAACAAATTGGGCTGATAACGTGGTAAGAATTAGAAAAGAAGAAAATATTAGTTATGTTTCCCAATAAAATATTATTTTTTTTGTTTATTGAAATAATTATGATTATATTTGCATTATGATAACAACAGGACAAACAATTAGTAATTTAGCCATTGCAAACAATGAAAGCGTGGTTCAACAATCAATTATTGGATTTTTCCAATCTAAAAGTAATTTATTATTTAATAGATTCCGAGGGGATGATGGGGTTCTTTACGATGAATCACCTAAAAATAAAAAGTGGTATGTCAGTATTTTGTTTGAATTTAAACTTGATGAAAATTTATCAAGTAATAAATCTTTGGTAAGAGCTCTTGTGCAAGCTTTAGTTTATTTACATCGAATGGATGAATCAACAGAATTGAAGACACCTAAAGTGGTTGCAATTGTAGATAAAAATGAATTTGTTTATTTTCATACAAATCAACTTCTTAGTTATTTAGCAGAAGATATTAAGTGGCCTAGTAATGCCGTTGATGCTTGGAAAGAAGTGCCATTATTATATGATTTGGTTTTAAATGACTTAAATAATAATTTATTAATACCTATATATCATACAATATCCGCAATTAATCTCCCAATAATTTATGATAGAATATTAAATTATTGTAAAAATAGTGTACAAAAAAGACCAGTAACGTCTAATAAAATTAAAAAAGCGTTTTCATATTGGGAGGAAGATGTTCTAAAAACTAAAATGTTACCAAATGATTCAGTTAATTTATTTGTTCATTTATTTGTTAATCCAATGTGTAATGGATTAAATGTTAAAAAAAATGATGGTTCTCTGATTACAGAATCTTTTGGAAATTCTAAAATTAAAGTTAATAAAACAAATTTTGAATTATTAATGAACGGATTTAATGTTAATAATTTTTCAAATAATGAAAAAAAGAAAATAACATCAACTCAAGATACTTTAATTCAAGATTCTGAAAGAAGAAGATTAGGGGCATTTTATACTCAATCTGTTTGGGCTGAACAAGCGGATTTATATTATGAATCAATTTTTCCAAATTATAGAACATCAACAACTGATTTAGTATGGGATTCAAGTGCCGGAACTGCTAATATAACTAAAGATAGAAGATACTCAAATTTAATATTATCAACTAAAGATAGAGCGGATGTTGATACTATTATTCAATCGGGGTATAATAAAGGTGCAATTGTTGAAGAAATAGATTATTTGGAGACTAATTACGATTTATTGCCAATTAGTGTAAAAAATTTAATTGATAATGCGGAAGTAATAAATAAATTAGAAAATCCGCCATTCCTTACCTCCGCAAATTATGGGAAAACAAGTAAACCTGGTGTTTCAGACACATACATTAGAAAATTAATGATAAAAGACGGGCTAGGTAATTCGTGCGACCAATTATTTAATCAATTCTTATATCAAAATAATAATTTATATTTAAAAACCGGTAAAAAAGTTAATATTGGTTATTTTATGTTACCAATTTATTTCACAGGTGAGAAAACTAAAGAACTTAGAGAATTTATGGGTAGAAATTATAAATTTAAAAAAGGGTTTTTAATTAATGCTAAAGAATTTGCGGGTGTTAAATCTTGGCCATTAGTTTTTGCTATTTTTGAATGTGGAGTACCTGAGGACTCAAATACGTTTGCGTTTGATATATTGGAAAGAGAAGGGATTGATGTTGTTAATAAGGGTGTGAAGTTGTTTTACAATACGGATAATTTAGAATCTTCAAAACCGTGGATTAAATCAAAATGGATTGAAAAATCTGATAATGCTCAATTTGTTCCTACTATAAATGGGTATGATGTTCCTGTTCTAAATAGTAAAAATAAAGATACTGTTAAAACAAATTTTATTGGGTTTTTACATAATAACTCAAATTGTGTACAATTTAATTCTCAATATGTTGGACTTTATACAATGCCATTTGCTTCATCACACGGAGTTTCATTTAATGAAGAAGGATTTTGGGAGGCAATAATGATGTTTAATGCGAGAAAATTAATAAAAAATAATTGGTTAAATCATAAAGATGAATATTTAAAACCGGATGAAGAACATCCAAAATATAATATTTTTAAAAAATTATCATTAATAAGATGTTTATTTTCTAATGGTTCTAATCAAACTTCGTGGATAAGTAAAATATATAATGGTGTTAATTATAGGGTTAAAAATGAATTTTTTCCATTTATGAGACAATCGCTAACTAAACATATGGAAAAACACCAAGTGATGTCACTATATGATGATTTTAATTTATCTGAAGATAGATTTGTTGCAAAAATATTATCTGATGAAAATTTTTATGAAGGGATTCCGACTATTGCAAAAAAAATAATTGATGAGTATAGAAGAATTTATTTTGAAACAATTTTAAATTCAACTGAATATCCGTGGGATATGGGATATTCACAATTTAAAAAAATTGCGTCTGAATCTAATGTAGTATTAATTGAGAGTTTGGTTGAACAATTAGATAAAGAAATGACTCCAATGGTTTATGAACTTGGGTTTTTATTAAAATAATTTCACTATCTTTGTAACATAATATCTAACTTAAACGTATAACGTATGAATGACTTAACCAAATACATTTTATTTGTCTTTGCAAAAAACGACAACCCAAAAGAATTTACAGAACAAATCGCAGAAGAATTATGTGTTATTTCTGACTCACCAAATCTTAATTTTTATTTCGGACCAGAATCATCTGTGTTCACAATATCAACATTAGATTCTTATCAGGATGTGAAAGACTATATTGATATGATTTTAGACGTGGGTGATATTATGTATATATTATTACCTTACACCTCTGACAATTTGTCATATGGATTACCTGAAAAAATATCTAAACATCTTTTTAATGATGGTATTAGTGACTTTATGTCAGAAAAACCAAATAATTCGTACACAGAAGAATTTGAGGTACGAAAAATGATACAAGACAAAATCCGAGATAACTTTAACTTAAACGTTGATAATTTTGATTTTGAATATGATGAAGATGAGTGGACGGACATTGATGAAATTAAAAATAAACAACGCATACCATCTTTAGATGAATTATTGGAAAAAATTAAAGATAAAGGTTTAAATTCACTAACAGAAAAAGAATTATCACAACTAAATAAATACTCAAATTAATATGAAAGAAAAAAATTCAGGCATACCGATTAACCAAGAAGAGATTAACTTATATTTGAAAGACATTCGTAAGATTAAAGTAATGACTCCCGAAAGAGAACGTCAGTTAGCGTTACTAATGAATGGTAATGAGATTAGTGATACTAGACGAAAGGAGATTCAAAAAGAACTTCTTGAGGGGAATTTACGTTTTGTTATTACAGTTGCTAAACAATATCAAAATCAAGGATTAGATTTTCCTGATTTAATTGCCGAAGGTAACTTAGGGTTGATGAAAGCTATTAATAACTTTGATTGGTCTAAGAATCTTAGATTTATATCTTACGCGGTATGGTGGGTTAAACAATCCATTCTTCAATCATTAAACGACAATGCTCGTACTATAAGACTACCGGTTAATGTAGTTCAGGATTTACATAGAGCCAAGAAAGCAATTGAATCTAATGGTGGTAAGTTAGAAGATAAGTTTCAAAACTTACCATCAATGATTGACTTGGATATGAATATTAATGAGGATGGTGATACTTTAGTTGATATCATTGTTAACAATAATGCAGATATGCCCGACGAGTCATTTAATTCAGGTGATATGTTGAAGATTAAATTATTAAGTCTATTACATATTTTAGATGAAAGAGAAAAATTGATTATTGAGGATTATTTTGGATTATCCGGAACACCAAGAACCCTTGAAGATATCGGTGGGGATTTCAACCTCACAAAAGAACGTGTCAGGCAAATTAAAGAAAAAGCTTTACGAAAATTAAGGAATGAGAGTTCCGTATTGTTTGATTATATGTAAAAACTTTAGAACCTTCTATTTATTATAATAGAAGGTTTTTTACTTTTATAATAAACTTAATACAAAAATTATGAAACCAATTTTAAATTTTATTGATACTTGGGGTATTAGAATAATGTTCTTCCTAGTAATTATTACATTTTTTAAGACTTGTAGTACAAATTCAAAAGTCCAAGACGTTAATGATAGTGTTGATTCATTATCAGTTAAACTTCGTAGAGAAATAAAGATTGAAGGTCTTAAATCTGAGAAAAGAGCTATTCAAGCGTCTGATAGAAAAATATTAGATGTTACAAGACAAACTCAAATTGACCAAGAAATAAGTAAAATATCTAATGATTAAGAAGTTATGGGCATCCGTTAAGGAACACCCAAACAGAGCGATGTTCTTGATACCTATAATTTTGGTTGCGGGAATATCTATATCACACGTTGTATCTTGGTATAATTTGGCCAATCCCATCAGTTGGGCGATATACTTATCAATTGCTATTGAGATAGGTGCTATGACCGCATTGGTTGCGGCCACTAACAAAATCAAAGGTGGTGTATGGTTTATGTTTGGGATAATTACTTTCATCCAAATGATTGGTAATATTTTCTATTCATATAAACAAATTGATGCTAATGGGGAGTTATTTAAATCGTGGATGGAACTTACCGGACCGGTGTGGGAAATGTTAGGTTCAAAAGCTAATGACGTTATCTCAATGAAAAGATGGTTGGCATTCTTAGAAGGAGGTTTACTTCCTGTAATCTCATTAACGTCTCTACACTTCTTCACAAAATACGATGATGGAAAATCAGGTAATAATGAGGTAAAAGAGATAATTAAAGAAGTTATTGTGGAAAAAGAGGTTATTAAAGAAGTAATCGTAGAGGTTCCGGTAATAGAAGAAGTGATTGTTGAAAAAATAGTTAGAGTACCTATTGAAGTTGAGAGGATTGTTGAAGTTGAAAAGATTGTTGAGGTTGAAAAGATTGTTGAGGTTGAAAAGATTGTTGAAGTTGCAGTGGTTGAATTAAACAAAGATAACGATGAAGAAGAAGATTACTTTGACGAATTAATTGAAGATAAATATGTTAGTCCGGGAATGGACACACACGAACCACCACGTCCAAATAGGTTAAGTTATGTTAAACCAACAAATGACTAAATAAATAATTAAGTTATCTGAAATGATAGACATAATAAAATACGGTGACTTTAAGCCATCGGGAAAACAAAAGAAAAAAAATCAAATAATACTCACCCATACTTCAAGAAATTCGGGTGAGTATTTAATGATGTTAAAATATCGTTACAACGGGAAATTTAAAAGAGTACCAAACTACATTGTAACAAAAGAAGGTGAAATTCTCCAACTTTTAGAGAACAATGAACACACCGAATATTTCTCGGAACCAAATATTAATAGAAATTCAATTATCATATCATTAGAAAATTTAGGGTGGTTACAAAAAGAACCGCTAAGTGACTATTACATTAACTGGATTGGGGATATTTATAAAGGTAATGTGTTTGAAAAGAAGTGGAGAGATTATTTCTTTTGGCAACCTTATACTGATAAACAACTTGAATCTACTGCGGCGTTATGTAATCATTTGTTTGATAAAGTATCAATAAAGAACCAAATAATAGAACACAATACAAAAATAATAGGTATTGAAAAATACGAGGGGGTTGTGACTAAAAGTAATTTTGATTCTCAATTTACTGATGTGAGTCCGGCTTTTAAATTTGAAGAATTTTTAAAAAAAATAGAATATGAACAATTCACACGATGAAATCAAACAATTATTAAATGCTTCAAGAAGATTATTGGGAGACAATAATATTAATGAAGATATCCGTAGACAATATAGTTTATTAAATGAACAAGATGTTGCGGATAATGATGTAACTAAAAAATACGATGTTGCTCAATCAGTTGATGATGCAATTGAGGACGATACAGAGACTAATGACGATAAGTCACAGGCTTATAGAATCTCCGGTGGTGTGTTAGTATTACACGGTAAAGAACAAACTGATTTAGAGTTAACAACAGATGAAAAAATTGCATTCCAAGAGACTATGGATGAATTTGTTAATGAAGTTTCGGATTTAGTAGATTTTAATAAACTTAATCTTTATCCAAATAATGTTGAATGGTCTGGTAAAATTATTGATTTTGATATTGAATTCCTTCTTTCAATTGGGGAAGAGAGTGGGATATATATTAACGGTGATATGATTAAAACCGATGACGATTTTTTGGAAATGATAACAAAATTAAAGGCGTTTTATGAAAAATTTAAGGTAAAATGGTCTAAAGTATTGGCATCAAGAAAGAAAACAATTAAAACAGAGAAATAATGAAAGATATTACTCAAGGTAAAAGTCAAACAATTTTATTAATTATCGTCGCCGCTTTAGTGGGTTGGAATATTTTCACAACTAGTGGTATTAAAACTGACGTTAGTGGTTATAAAAAGAAAATTGAGGGGATACAAGTTAAAGTGGATTCTGCTCAAGTAGTTAATAAACAAATAGATACTAAAGTTATGGAGGTAAAAGAGAATGTTACCAACATTACTAAAGAAATTCATCATATTGATAATAATTTAACAATCGTAAAAGAAAAAACAAATGAAAAAGTTAATAATGCTAATAACTTTGGTAATGTTGAGCTTGAGCTGTTATTCGCAGCAAGATACAACCAAAGTAGTTCTTCCAACTAAAACAGCTAGATTAATCTATCAAGACTTATTAAGATTTGATGGATGTAAACAAGAGTTATCGTTAACTCAATTTAAACTAACTAAAGTTGAGGCTAGAGAAGTTCAGAAAGATACAATCATTTCTTTATTAGAGAAGAAAGATAAAAATAATCAATTTATTATAGGTCAAAAAGATTTACAAATAACTCAATATGACCTGATGACTAAGGATTTACAGAAAGAATTAAAGGCGGTTAAATTTAAATCTTTTATATATAAAGCCGGTACATTTTTAGGTGTATTGGCGACTTCATATTTATTAATAGTTAAATAATTATGGCACTAACAGCGACAGAAAAAAAAGATATTGAAGTTATGGTTCGTAAAGAAATTAAAGATTTTTTTGGGAGTAGTACTATGCAACAATATGAAAATAAATTAATTGATACAATATCTAAAGAACTTAAACGAGGAAAACTAGAAGGTGATGTTAAAGAAATTGCGTTACGAATGTTCCGAGAATTCTATCAATTTATGTGGATGAACAGAAGTTATTGGGAACCAAGACTTAAAAACGCTTAATTTATGTCAAACAAAATTCCAAGTTTAAAGGCCGCAATGGAAAAAGAATTTAGTAATGCTAATGTTTATCGTGGTGGTGTTGAGGCGGCTACAATAGCCGCGGAAACTTTATCATCAGTCTCAAATGAGTCTATGGATATTGATAAAAAAAATAAAAAAGAAGTTATGATTAAAAGACCTATTAAATCGGGGGTTGTTGATAAATTGGTTGGTAAGACTAAAATGAAAACACCTATTGGTAAATTAACAATGGGATTACCAATTATGGGGGAAGATAAAAGTGGTAAAAAACAATTTCAGAAAGATATTCAAACAGACACCGATTTTAAAAAGTTTAAAGAAAAGGATAATGAATTTGGTACACCAAATGTAACTGTGTCTGACCCGTTTATTAAAAAAAACAGATATAAAAGAGTTGGTAAAGAAGAAAGTAAAGAAAGTACCGGTTCAGGTTCTGCAGGTGGATTTTCCGCTCCATTATTCTCAACAACTAAAGGTGAAATGGAAGAAGAATGTTGGAAAGGATATAAACAAATTGGTGGTAAAAAGAAAAATGGTAAAATGGTTCCTAATTGTGTGAAAGAAAACAAAGAAGAATATTGTGATTCTTGTGATAGGGTTAAATCTAAATGTGTTTGTGGAGAAACCAAAAAAGTTGAAGCAACAGAGGCGACGGGTTCAGGTTCTTCAGGTTCTTATGAGACAAATGCGGCTTGGGCTAAATCAACAAGTAAAAAAGATTGGAGAGGAAAATCTAAAACACAAATTCCCGGAGGTAAATTTGTTCAAGTTAAGAAAAAATGTAAAAAATTTCCATACTGTAATCAAGGTGATATTAAAGCTCTAAAGATTTTTGAGAATGAAAATGTGAAAAATGCGATTAAAAATATAAGTGAAAGACATAACATAAGTGAAAATGTAATTAAAAGTATTATCGCTTATGAGTATGAAAATACCTTTCCTAAGAAATAAACTTGAAGATTAATATATTTATAATAAAAAAGAAAAATGAAAAAATTAAATAGTACTTACTTAGACAATTTGGTATCTAAAATTTTAAAAGAAACTTTAGAAGATAGAGCCGATAATATTGTTTCTAAATTAACGGAATCCGGTAGTGTTTGCGAATGCGGTGGGACAATGTATGAAGGTGAATGTAATGAGTGTGGATATAAAAGTGGTGATATGGAAGAAGGTATCTACGATGTTAAAGACATTGATAATTCAGAAGAATTTGACTATGTCCAAGAAGATATGGTGTTAGGTGATTCGGATAATGAAGAGTTAGATTCTAAAAATGAAGATGCTTGTAAATATCATATGGATAATTTTGGTCCTGAAGATGAAAGAACGTTAAAATTCTGTGGTTCAGATATGAACGAATCTTTAAAAGGTCGTCAAAAAAGATTGGATAGAAACAAAAACAATAAGATTGATGCTGAAGATTTTAAGATGTTAAGAAAGGGTAAAAAAACTGAAACAGACGAAGGTAATGCGTTTTCAGGGGCCTTGGCTAACGCTAAAAAAAGTGGGGAAGATTCATTTGAAGTGGATGGTAAAGAATATCAGGTTAAAGAATCTTATAGATTAACTGAAAGTGAATTAGTATCTATGATTGAAAGAATTGTTAAAGAACAAAAAACTGAAGCGATTGAAAAAACAACCGACACAAAATTAAAACCAATTGGTGGAACACCTAAAGGTTATTCGGCGTATGAGAAGGCTCACAAAGGTTCTGGTAAAGAAAATGACGATTACATTAAAGATGTTACTAAAAAAATGAAAGATTACCTTAAAGACGGTTCTAAAGGTGAATATTCAATGGAACCAAAAGTATTCCCTAAAGGGAATGGAGAGTTAGAAAAAATGAAGAAAACTGCTTATGAACTTTCTGACGATGGTAAAGAATTTATTGACGATTACTTAAGACCTGGGATGCAAACTTTAGATTATGATGAAATTCATCCTAATGAAGAGTGGATGGATAATAATATTGAAGGTTCATCAAAAACTGGAAATAATTCAGAATGGGCTAACGCTGTTGAAACTGATGAGAATAAAAAATTAAATAAAACTCGTAAGAAAGGTGCGTACAATAAAGCTAAAAGAGCGGCATACAATAAAGCCCCTCAACCTGTTATAAGTGATAAAACAGGTCAAGAATCGGGAAATGGGTTACATCTTAAAACTGAGAGTAATGAAAAACAAGAAAAATTAATTAGTGAAGAATTTAATAGAATGAAATCGTTGATGGGTTATAATCAAATAACTCAATAATTTACAAACACATAATATAACTTATAATTTCTCCATAGACGAACTCTATGGAGAATTTTTTTAACTACATATCAAAACCTTTAACACCGGAAGACGTTGACGTTTGGTTCCGGGTGAATAATATGATTCCTGAAAAAATGGAATTATACTTTGATTTTGCCCATTCACTTAATATTTTAATTTTAGAAACTTATTTAGGTGAAAATGACTTGCCTAATGAAACTAAAATTATCTTAACGGAAAACGACAATAAAAAACATTTTGAATGGTGTTGGGGTAAGATAATTAGTAATTTCAAACAAGAAGGTATTAATTTTCAAAATAACGGGGAACATTACGATTATTTTTATGAGTTCTTTACGGAAGTTTTTTATCATCAAAAGAACGAAAAGGTTAGAAGTTCCATCGGTAAATTCTTTAAAGAACTATTCAACGTTAAAAAATCCTTTACAAAATCAGACATTGATATGGTATCAACTATATATAAAGTGTTAGATAAAAATGTTAAAAAGTAAAAAAAACCCCTATAGTGTTTACTATAACATAAAAAAAATTATTTTTTACATAATAAAATAAATTATTAAACTAAATTTAAAATGGAAACATTAGAACAAATTAAGTCTTTAACTGAGGAATTATCAGTTGACACATCTAAATTCTTTGCCGGAAATAAAAGTGCCGGTACAAGAGCTAGAAAATCTGCACAAGAATTGAAAAAATTATTGGATAGTCTTAGAAAAGAGATTTTAGCAGAAAGAAAAGGAGACGAGTAATGAATAATATTAATACAATATTTTTATTTGTATTCATTTTTTCACTACTGACCGTTTTGAGAACGGTTGCTAGGATAATGAGTTCCCTATTTTCTAACCCACCAAAGAAATTTGAATGGTATAGAGGGGAACTTATATATCTTGGATTAGCAATAACGTATTGCTTAACCTATTTAATACAAAATTAATTATGAGTTTATATAAAGAATTTTCTGCGTTGTTACCTTATTTACAATCGGTTAGAAAATTAGAGAGTTATTTAAGTTTTGACCTTAGTTTTCCGACTACTTGGAAATTACCTAAAAAATATGTTGATGAAGATAAGGTGATGGAACAAACAAGTAAGGCTGATGGACATAGATTCTTTTCGTTTGTTTCTGAAATAAATGAAGAGTCGGTGGAGAAAATGTCGGAGAATTTAAAGAATATTATTAAATACAATCACGACAGAGAAGAAAAAGATAGATTATTCCAAAACAAAGTTGAGGAGCTTAAATCAATATTTGAGAGACAAGACTTGACTAGTTTAAAAAATCTTAATTTTGAATTAAAAACCGGTAAAATAGAATTAGTAGATGAAGAAGAAAGTCTTGAAGGAGTTGGAACTCCTAAAAAATGACTCACTAAAGAGTCAAATACAACTCCAATCCGAAAAAGAGAAAATAATAAACGAGTTAAAAAAATTAACGAGGGAGGATATTCTACCGAAACCACCTGAACCACCTAAAAAAATAACGTTATGGCAGAGAATACAAAAAGTATTGATGGGATTATAGAAAAATTAGCGTTAATTGCGGATGGATTGGAGGAACTCTTTCCTAATGGTGTTATCGCTGTCGCCCTTGAATTAAAATTAGATGAGTTTAAAAAAGTTCAAAAAAATTTCAGAACAATTGACCATTCTCATAAACAATTTAAGATTGATTTGTCGGGGGTTGAATTTATGTTTTTATTGGATGAGTCGTTGACTGACGTTGAAGATAACTCTTAGAGAATCCGTTATCAATTAAAAGATTGTATAAATATTTTCTTTGTGTGGTTGAATAGTCTTTAACAAAAATACAATCAGACCTTTTTTGTTCTATAAAATAATTAGAGATTGAATCAATAAATCTATTTGAGTCGTTATCATTCTTTAAGGTAAATAAATTAAAGGTGTTATCATTTTGAACAACAACTTTATTATTCAATTTAGATACTAATTTAAGTCCGGAACCACTTAAATATAATTTAATAAACTCTTTTGAGTTTATTTTTTTATTTGTGGTCGTGTCTAATATTAATTCTTCTGTTTTATATTTTGATATTAGATTAATAGTGTAATCGTCGTCATCTAAGTTAACTTTAATCTTTCTACCTAATTCATCTTTTAAAAAAATAGGTAAAAAACTACCTGACGTTTTTTCTAATATTGCTAGTTCATAACTACATAGATAACCATTTTCATATTCCCGTTCAAATATTACGGAATCACTTTCCATTAACAAATTTTTATAATACTCATTTGCCTTTTTATGAGTTATAAATTTATTTATTATTTTCTTTTTTATCTTATTTTTGAATAATACTATTAGATAGTTCATAATAAAAAATTAGTTTTATATTAAATATAAGTAAACAAGTATGGAAAATTTTTATCAAACATTAGGTGTTAATGAAAACGCGACTCAAGATGAGATAAAGAAAGCCTATAGAAAATTGGCGGTAGAACATCATCCGGATAAAGGTGGTGATGAAAATAAATTTAAAAAGATTTCTGAAGCTTATGATACGGTAGGTGACGAAAATAAACGAAGTCAATACGATAATCAACGTTCTAATCCATTTGGTGGGGGAGGTGGGTTTGACCCATTTAGTGGTGGATTTAATCCTTTTGGGGATATGTTCAACGGAGCTCAACAAAGAAAACGTGCGGTTCCGGATAAGATAGTTGATGTTAATGTTGGAGTGTTTGAGAGTTATAACGCTAAAGATAAAACAATAAACTACTCAAGAAAACATATGTGTGGGGATTGTAGTGGTACCGGTGGAGATAAAACAAATTGTTCTATCTGTAGTGGTTCCGGATTTATTGTTCAAAGAATGGGTACGGGAATGTTTAGTCAGGTATTCAGACAACCTTGTCACTCTTGTAGTGGTAGAGGATTCAATTTTACAAAAATATGTGGAGGATGTAGTGGTGAGGGTACTAAAAGTTCAGTGGATAGTATTACAATTAAATTACCACACGGAATTGATGACGGACAATTTTTAAGACTTCAAAATAAAGGTGATTGGAAAGATGGTATGTACGGTAATTTAGTTTTACGTGTTAAAGTTCAACCTGAAAATAACTTTGAAAAAAATGGGGATGATTTGATTTATAACGCCTACTTTAATTTAAGTGACTTATATAAAGAGATGTTAGAGGTCCCACACCCTAAAGGGAATATTTCAGTAAAGTTACCAAGTCAGTTTGATAGTTCAAAACCCCTTAGAGTAAAATCTAAAGGGTTTAATAACGGGGATATGTATATTAATCAATTTATTAAATTCAATAGAACTTAATATCCAAAATAATGTAGAATATCCTTAATCAATTTTATTGTACCATATATACCGGCAAATAAAAAATAAAGAGATGCGAATACTAGTATTTTTTGAGTTTGTCTAACAGACGATACAGCTTCTTTACCTTGTTTACAAGTTTTACAATTTTTTTTAGGGGGTTCAGGTACAACGTTTTTGTTTATTTCCGTTACGTCAATGATTTCTCCTTCTACAGTTTCCATAGTTATAAATTTAATTTAAAATAAATATAGTTAAAAATATTTGAAAGAGAAAGTTGCTTTTTCACTTTTTATTTCTTATACTTTATAAAAAAGAAATTATGGCATTATCATACATCGGGGGTAAATCTAAAATAGGTAAATGGATTGTTCCATTCATACCTAACGACATTGAAACATACGTAGAACCATTCTCAGGGATGTTTTGGGTATTCTTTAATATGGACTTAACCAAGTACCCCAATTTAAAAGAAGTTGTTTATAACGACTTCAATCCGCTTAACTACAATTTATTTCAGTGTCTTCAGAATCCTGAGAGATTATTAGAAGAAGTGAATAATATTCCTTGTCAGCAAAGAAATGAGTTTCCGACACCGGATATCTATAAAGAACAATTCATCAGCTTCCAAGCTGAAATATTTGCCGAGAATTTCAGCGTACAACCTTACGATTACGTTGTTGCTGCAAAATACGCATATGTATTGGCTCAGGTATTTTCGGGGTCTAAACCGGAAACAAGTTCATTTATAGATTTGAAAGGGAAATATAAATCAAAGTATCTTACATTCCGAGATAAGTTATCTAAACCTGATTGGGTGGAACACTTCTTAAAGGTTACTAAGGTGGAGAATATGGACTTTGAAGAGGTTATTCAAAAGTATGATGGTCCATCTACATATGTTTATGCTGACCCCCCATATTGGAAGACTGAGAATTATTACAACAACCACGACTTTGATAGTACGGACCACGAGAGATTGGCGGATTGTTTAAAAGGTATTCAAGGTAAGTTCTCATTATCGTATTATGATTTTCCACAATTACACACTTGGTTCCCACAACTTCAATATGTGTGGGAGAAGAAAGAATTTGCTAAGGCGGCTGCGGCTAAGAAGGGTAAAGCTCAAAATATGGGTGAAGAACTTTTAATTATGAATTATCAAAAATAATTTGGATTGTTGATAATTAGTATTATCTTTGTACTCTTGAATAAAGTTTAGCGAATTATTTACAAAAAACGAATATTTATAATTAAAACAATTAAAATGAAAATTACATCATTACTATCTAATTTAATAACTGAAAACGCACGTTTACAATTATTTTACGACAAGTTTGTTAAACCAAACCCAAAAGCAAAGAGTGAGACAGGAAGACCGGTAAAAGGTATTATGGATTTTGACACATTAAAAAATATAATATTTGGAGACCCTGATACTAAAGCTCCTCAAGGGTTTAATAAAGAAGGTGCAACTTTTGAAGAAATGTCAAAAGTTAAAGTTGGTAAATATGTTCAATGGATGTTGAGAAACTTTGTTCAACCTAAATTGGAATATGAGGTGGGTACACCTGAATATAAGAGAGCGGCTCAAGAATATAGACGTTTATTCATAGAAGATATGGATAAAATAAATGTTGATTTATTAAAATTTGAAAGATTTAAAGGTAGATTACCTGAAGGTGAAAGAGATATTGCAAAATATACACCGGCAACATTATCTTTAGCTGTTGATGAATTTAAATTATCTAAAGATTCTAAATCATCTAAAGAAGAAAGAATTACAAAAGAAAATCCATATCAATATCCCGGTTCAAATATTGAAATTGTTACACCTGATTGGACAATTGTAAAAATTACTGAAAATAATGACGAAGGTAAAAACGCTGGTGCTTATTTTGGTGGTTATTATGATACTAGAGATGAGAATGATGAAACTAATTGGTGTACATCAAAACTTGATGGTACCTATTTTAGTCACTATATCAAAGATGGTCCGTATTATGTAATACTACCTAATAGTTCAACAGAGTTTGGTAAAAAAACAGGGTTACCTAAAGAAAGATATCAATTCCACTTCCCATCTAATCAATATATGGACAGAAGAGATAGAGGAATTAATTTAGTAGAGTTCTTAAATGGTAGAGGTGCGGAACTTAAGGAATATTTTAAACCTCAATTTGCTAAAGGTTTAACAAGTGGTGGTGGTGATATTGTTGAGATTAACTATCCGGATAGTGCTTCAGGTAAATTCATTGCTCTATATGGTTTTGATGAATTATTTGAGTCTTTACCTGATACAATTACTAAATTGTTAATCAATAATAAGAGTCAAGAAAGAATTGCGTTAGAGGTTCCAACATCTATTGGTAGATTTAAAAACTTAGAAGCGTTAATGTTACAAAACATTGCAAAAACATTACCTGATACAATTTGTCAGTTAAAAGATTTGAATTTCTTAGCTCTTCCGGGTAATAAAGATTTACAATCTTTACCTGAATGTATTAAAGAATTACCAAATCTTGCGTTTATTAACTTAAAAGATGTTAATCCAAACATTAATATACCACAAGGTTTACGAGATAGACTTGATGATGAAGGTATGGGATTCTATTATTTAAATTAGTATTAACTAAAAAACTACAAAAATGAAAAATGTTGACGTTGAAATCTACATTAATCAATTTATAACTTTCTTTAACAACAACCCCAATGACTTACTTGAGTTAATTGGGGATGTTTTAAAGGATGACTTCTACGACAGAGTAAAACAACAATCATTAGATAATATTGAGAACGGAGAGGATGTTTCCTTAACCCAAAAACAAATTATATCTATTGTTGTGGCTCTTAAACAATCTCAGAACGATGAGGTTGATATGGATAAGATTAAGTCCATAATTTATCACACACAATTTGCTCATTTTTCCCTTAATTAATTTGTATATTCAAATTTAATGTCTTACTTTTGTGGTTCAAAATAAACCTGATGAAAGAAGAATTATTTAACTATACCGTAAAGAAGTATCAAGTGTCTGAATACTTGGATACCAATCCTATTCGTCCTCTTAAAAAAGAGGTTGAGGATGATTTTTGGGGAACGATTGAAACTAGTTTAAGTTCAGGAAGGCATACAAGTTATACGCCTTGGGGTGACTATACTTTTAATGCGGATTACGATACAGAAGAAAAATTTGTAGAACATTACGGGAACCCACTTGCTCAATTATATTTGAATAGGGTGATTATCTGTGTGACTAAAGAAAATGATAAAGTTTCTTTCAAGGTATTCAATTATAGTAAAACAAGACGTGTTGCGGGTAAATGGTTTAGATTAAGTACTAATTGTAAGTTTATTACATTCAACTATAAAACAAATGCGTTATATACCGGTTCATTAGACAACTACCATTTGAAGAGAAAATGTCGTAAAAATATTAGAAGAGTCCTTTTTAATAATGACCCTATCAATAATATGAGACGATACTTGAGAGAATCATTCAACTCAATAGTTGATAAAGATAAAGTGGATATTCCAACAATAGTTAATCAGGTTATCTCAACCTTTGTTAACGCCATTCCCGGAACTGAACTATATGCTGACTTACTTCCTGAACAAAGAATCTACAAAAGATACTTGGATGCTCAAGGAATTAAAGTTCCAAACAATTGGTTTGAACTTATGAATACCTATCCCCAACCAAAGAAGAAAGATTTGGTGAAGTGTGGGTATAAGTATATTGATGCTTTAATGAGGGTTCATAACTTAAAGGGGGATAAAGTTAAGAGGGTATTACATAACGTTAAATCATTTGATGGTGTTCTTAATTTTAATAACGCTTGTTCAATATTTGGTGAGAAGTTTATTTTAAATCAATCGGATGAGTTTGTCCAATTATTATTGGAACATAATAAACAAAGTACATTTCATAATAATATTGGAAAAGGGTTATTAACAAAAAAAGAGTTTTCCAATTTCTTTGAGATATATAAATTATGTCAAAAAGGGTTAGTTAACAGTAATGTAATTGAAGACCACTTTAGATTTTATCGTTTATTGGACCAAATGGAACCGGTTAAATGGACATCAAGAACTCACGATGAGTTTGTTCAAGAGCATTATGATTGGTCGGAGAAATATAACCATTACACCAATGGTGACTTTACTAGAATCTACAACCAAGAGTTTGTGGATAAAGTAAATGAGGTTATCTTAACCAAAGATGGGTCATATTATCCTGAGGTGTTAACAACATCCAAACGATACAACAACGAGTCCTCATTCCAATCTAATTGTGTTAAGACATATGTTAGAAGAATTGATTCCTTATTGATATCTATGAGACGAGGTCAAGGAGAAACTGAAGAGAGAGCGTCAATTGAATATCGTATTACTTTACCTTCACTACATAACACGTTTGATTTAGAAAGATATCAAACTTTGGGTAAACGTAATGATAGATTGGATGAAAGTTGGGATGACGCATTAATCAAATTGGATAATAAAATTTACCAATATGAGGATTTGTTTGATACCTTACAGATTAAAGGTGAGTTCAAAAAAAGAGAATTGTTCTCTGATTGGATGTCAAAAGATGTAATAAGATATTCTGTAACTAAAACCGGAAAAGACACTACTGAACGTCAATTATGTTGGAAAAATGATTCAATTATGCAATTAAATTCGTATAATTATAATATTGTTCCAGTTCAAAATTGGGATGATAATGATGTTTTCCCATTATAATATGAAAGAAATACCACAACATTGCGTAGATACCTTTAAAGAAAGGTTTGGAGTTCACCCTAGTATTATAGAGGTGTATCCAACAATTTCTAACGAAGATACAGACAAATTTTTAAATAAATCACATTTACTATGGTTTAATTATTTTGTGAATAATGAACACAAAATAGTGTATAATGATAGATTATATGAATATGATTCTACCGGTATTTTAATTTTACGAAAGTCGGAGACTAAGATATTTATTTTAACAAAGGTGGATAAACAAAACGTGGTAGATTATATTTTACTACAAATAAAACGATTAACAAAAAAAGATTAAGAATGGAAATTACACAAGAATTATTACAGGAAAAAATTAACAATGGGGAAAAATTAGTGGTAGACTTTTGGGCTCCGTGGTGCGGACCTTGTAAAGTTATGAAACCGGCTTTTGAAAAAGTTTCAGAGGAGTATAGAAAAGAAAATTCAGAGGTTCAATTATTCACTTTGAATGTTGAAGAGAATAAAGAATTTGCGTCTCAGTTAGGTATTAGAGCAATCCCAACAGTTAAATCATTTTCTGATGGTAAAGAAGTGTATTCTCAGCCGGGAATGCAAATGGAAGGTCAAATTAAACAATTGGTAACTAACCTAATCAATGGATAAGTTATTGTTTATCTTCACAATGGATGGTTGTCCGTATTGTGTTCAAATGAAAGATAAATTAAAAGAGTCTAATATTGATTTTCTTGAGAGAGATATCTTTGAACATAATGATGAGTATGAAATGTTTGTTGAGGTAACTCAAAACGATTTTGTACCGGCATTTATGATTATTGAGAATCCGGATAAGGATAATGAAAAAAGTTTCTTATTTGCTCCGGATAGAGATTATGAAGACATTGACGATGGTGTGTTAATTATTAAAGAACACTTTAAAAAATAAAAAGTCCCCTTGATTGGGGACTTTCTTTTTAGAATAATATCAGGTCTTTAACTTTATCTTTTACGAGCCAAGGTTTTTTATCAAATGGTTTAGTTAAATCTTCCATAATATCGTAACCTTTTATTTTATCATTAAAGATTAACATATCAAAATCAAATACATCTAAGACCATAGAGATTATATCTTTTCGTGGGAATAAACTCGTTGAGTAAAGATTAATTTGATTGTCCTCATCTTCTTTAACGGACGAATATTTGAAAGTTAACTTATCGGTTAGTATTACATCAAATAATTGATTACAGATGTATTCTGAATAGTAATACTCCTGTCTTCCCATACTTAAACTATACCCGTGGGGAAATTCGGATGATACATTTAACGGTGCGTATGTGAAATACGGTAAATTAGATGTGTTATTCTCTGAATAGTCCAACTCGTACTCCAATTTGGTTGTGTATTGAATAGTGTTGAATAAAGGTTGTGGGTTATCAACTAAAGTATTAATAACCTTGTGGTGATATGATGGTCTTGTTGATGAGTAGAAGTCAAAAGTGTAATCTGTTTTCTTCGCTAATTCCTGACTATAAATAATCAGGTCAATAATGTTTAGATTAGTGTAACCGTACTTCTCTAATAATGTTTTATATTCTTTGGTGAACTCTTCTTTCATTTGAACCATATCCAAAATCTTATCAGAGTTGGTTAAACCGTTAACGACAAAAAACTTACCACAGTCTGTAACTTCAATTACCACATCGTAATTATGTGTTTTGTTTATCTCTTTAACTAAAAAGTCAGCAAATATACTAACTAATCCTTTGTTTGAATTTTCATTTATGTATTTCATATTTTTAAATTATACCAATGAATAATGAAAATAATTTAATTAATAAATAGATAATAAAAAAAGGGACCGAAGTCCCTTTGAATTTTCACATAATGAAATATTATTTTTTGTTGTAATATTTCTCTACAACTTTACGGATTGACTCTTGGATTGGCGCTGTTTTAGGCTGTGGTGCCTGAGACGGTGCCTGAGGTTGAGATTGTCCCGATTGTTGTACCGGTTGTGATTGATTTGCTTTGTTTTTACATCCGCAGCCCATAATTTTAAATTATTAAACGTTTATAACCATAAATATCAACGATAATAGTAATATGTAAATATATTTTATATCTTTGTTGATATTTATTATTATGAATAAAAGAATACAACTTAACGAGAAATCATTATCCAAGTATATTAAAAAACTTACTGAAGAAGTTGAGGGGGAATATTATAAAATATCTCCGGAAGAATATTTGGAATTAATGAGATTGGGTAGTTATCACGGGAAAGCGATAACTAAAATGAAAAGGTTTGAAGGTAAACCTTTATGGATTACTGGTGACTTAACCCTTGATAGTACTCCAACTGATAGTTTAGGTAATGTTGCCTATATTGATGGGTCATTGAATATTAGTAGAACTAATGTGTCCAATCTTGGTGATATGAAAGTTAAGGGATATATTTCTGACCATAATTCTCCTCGTGAGAGAATTAGAGAAAAACAAGAACTAAATGCTAAACTTGGTGAACAAGAATCTCTTCGTGATGGCGATGAGTGGGCTTTAGAACAAGGTGATGAGACCGGAGAAAAGGCTCACGCGTTATTTGATAACTTAGTAAGTATTGGTGAAATTGATGCTTTAGATGAGGATGGTAGAGAAAAGTTGAAAGTTCTTAAAGTTAAGTTAGATGAGTTACAGAAAAGATATGATGAGACTGATGACGATGATATGGTGAGTCAATTAACTGATGCTATTGAAGAGACTGAAAGTGAAATTGAAGAATTAGAAGAGAATAATGTAGATGTGTATATGATGTATCCACAACCAAGATATACTCATTATGGTTTAACTCAATTTGAAGTTTTAATACCTGGATTTAAAGGTAATGAATACTCGGTTGGAACTTATGAAGAGATGGACGAGGCGGCATTACAATACGCAAAATCTTATATTGATGATGTTGGGGCTGATGGATTTAATGAATCATTTATTGAAGATTATTTAGATGTTGACGCAATTGTTAATATGGCGGAAGAAGATTATGATTATCAAATTAGAGATTATCCGGATAGTTACTTCAGTGATGAGGATTATCAATTGACTGATGAACAAGAAGAAAGGATAGAACAACTTGAATCTCAAATTGAGGATTTAAATCAACAGAGACTTGAATTAGATTCTGATGATGAAAATTATTATGATTATGATGAGGATTTAGAAAATCAAATTGAAGCTCTTCAAGAAGAGTTAGATAGTATTGAGGTTGAAACTGAACCAACTGACGATATGATTGATACTAAAGTTGCGGAACTTGTTAGAGACGTAAGAAGAGACCCATTAGATTATCTTAAAAATCTTGGTTTAGATATTAAAGAATATATTGATGAAGACGAACTTGCTCAAGGTTTAGTTGATTCTGATGGTTGGGGTATTATGAATAGTTATGATGGTCAATATGATAGTGAAGAAGTTAACGGTGTGACGTATTATATTATGAGAACTAACTAAAACTATTCCTTTTTACAAATAAGTTTCATATATTTTGAGTAATATAATATATGGAAAAAAAACAAAAAAATAAGAAGGTAAATTTTATTATGGACACTGATTGGTTGTTTGAGGGAATCCTTGACGCTGAACAGAAACAATACATCTTATTGGATTACTTCCAAAAGATGAATAAATATTTAGAAGAAATGAAGGTTTATCCTATGTTTATAGAACTTTCATTACATTTAGGGAACATCCAAACCCTAATTAATCAAAACAAAATTTTATATACGGATAGAAAATTAACTTCCAATGATGATGAACTAGTGTTATCTGACTTGAAAGTTAAGGATATCCCTATATTAGACGATGAGGAATTAATTGAGTATGAAAAAATATTAAAAACTTGTCAACCACAACTACACGACTATTTTAACTACGCAAAATCTATTTGGAGTATTGTTTACGATTCTATTGAAGTTGTCGTAAAAAGAAACAAAATGAATTTACAAAGTAAATCCGGATTCTTTTATTATAAAACTAAAGAAAAGTTGTATATTTGGATGTATACAACAAAGAAAGTCTACAAATCAAATAATCAAACAAAAACTACGTTGCAATCAATTTACGATGGTGAGTATTTAGATTTGACTATTCCAGAAATTATCTCTAAATTTTCTAAAACATACGAAAAAAATAATGAATCTGATTTTCCTATTTTTGAAGTGTTATGTAGCGACATATTCCCGTTGGAAGAAACATTGATTCCAATTTTCAAAAGAAGAGTATTGGCGTATATTAATCAAACTATTAATCTTAAAAAATACATAGAATAACAAATGGACAAAAAACAAATCAAATCATTGATGGATAAGTTACGACAACCAATCCACATCAGTTACATCTCCAAATACATTCTTAGAAAAGATATGGATGAAACAAAAAGACAATTAGATATTTTGATATCTGAGGGATATGTTAAAGAAAGTACTTTAAGTGGTGGATATTATGTGGCTATCTAAAAAAACATATTACATTGGTAGTGGTTGTAGTCAAACTATAATTAGAGTACTCAAGTATTCTATTTTATTTAGTATATCACCATCCGGGTGGTCTATTAGATTTAATGATGGGTTTGGGATTAATGTTACAACAAAACCATTATTCTCTGTAAGAAATGGTTATAAAAAAAGTATAAAAATAAATAAATATTATATTGTTAAATTATGAAAGTGAAGTTGGAATACATTTGGCTTGACGGATACAAGCCGGAACCAAATTTAAGAAGTAAAATTAAAGTTGTTGATACATTACCAAAAGAGGTTAGTGATATTCCTGCGTGGGGTTTTGATGGTAGTTCAACTATGCAAGCCGAAGGATTCTCTTCAGATTGTTACCTTAAACCTGTTAGAATGTATAAAAAAGGTAATACTAATTTGGTTTATGTTTTATGTGAGGTGTTGGATAAAGATAATAAACCACACGAAACAAACGACAGAAGTAAGTTAGGTGATGAAGATACCGATTTTTGGATTGGGTTTGAACAAGAATACTTTATTCGTTCAGCTCACAACAAAGATGTTCTAGGGTTTGAAAGAGGTGGAACTGTTGACCCACAAGGTAAATACTATTGTGGTGTTGGTGGACAAATAGTTGGTAGAGATTTAAGTGATGAACATTTAAATTATTGTCTTGAGTTAGGTATTAATGTTGAGGGAACCAATGCTGAGGTTGCGTTAGGACAATGGGAATATCAAATATTCTCCAAAGGTAAATTAGCATCAGCTGATGACTTATGGATGTCAAGATACATCTTACATAAACTAGCCGAGAAAAGAGGTTATGCAATTGAACTTCATCCAAAACCAATTCAAATTGGGGAGTGGAATGGTTCAGGGTTACACACAAACTTCTCAAACAAAAAGATGAGAGAAGTAGGTGGGGAAGATTATTTTAAATTAATTTTTGGTTCATTTGATTCAAGACAAAATATTCATATTGAAAACTATGGTTCGGATAATCATTTAAGATTAACTGGTAAATTTGAGACACAATCAATCGACAAATTTAGTTGGGGTATATCGGATAGAGGGGCGTCTATTAGAGTTCCTAAATCAGTTGGTGAAACTTGGAAAGGTTACCTTGAGGATAGAAGACCATCGTCAAACGCTAATCCGTATAAAGTTATTGGTGTTATTTATGACGCATTGGTTTTTGCTAACCAATTGGAAAAAACCATTCACGCAATGTATGACGATGTGGATACATCAAAAATCAGAGAACAATTCTCGGGTATTATGTCAAATGAAGAATTATTAGGGGAATATAGAGAAGAATAGTATGTCAGAAAATAAAGAAATGGTAAATCACCCGGAACATTACGGGGGACAAGACAATCCATATGAGGTTGTAAAAGTGTGTGAAGCTTGGGGTCTTGATAAAGATGCTTATATCTTCAATGTTGTAAAATATGTCGCAAGAGCTGGTAAGAAAGATTCTGATAAAGAACTTCAGGATATGAAAAAAGCGTTGTGGTATTTGAATCGTAAAATTGAACGTCTTGAAAGTGGTTGTTGATATTGATGAATACGCAGAAGGTGCGATTCTATTGGATGGGTTAGAAAGTGCAATAGTTGGGATTGTTGAGGAGTTTGGTTCTTCGGGCAGAAAGATATTATATTCAAAACAAGGGATATTAAATATACTACAAGAAAGAGACCTAATGACTTATGGTGAAGCGGAAGAGTTTTACGATTATAATATATTAGGGTTACACGCAGGTGAGCAGAACGCAGTGTTTTTAGATTTAGAAATAATACCAATTAAAAAAGAAGATGGTTGGGAATACCAATTAAAAGAGTAAGATGATAGAAACAGGAAAGATTATAAATGGAGATTGTATTGAGGTAATGAAAACATTTCCTGAAGGTTCAATTGATTTACTAGTAACATCACCACCATATAACGTAAACATATCTTATGATGTTCATAAGGATGATTTACCAATGGAAGAGTATTACGAGTGGTCAAAAGATTGGTTGAGAGAGGCGTTCCGAGTATTGAAGGATGATGGTAGGATTGCGGTGAATGTTCCAAATGAATTGAATGTTCAAGAAAGAGGTGGGAGAATATTATTTGTTGCGGAGTTTTGGATGATGATGAAAGAAGTGGGGTTTAAGTTTAGTGGGTTAGTTGACCTTACAGAAGATAGTCCCCATAGAGTTAGACAGACAGCTTGGGGTTCTTGGATGAGTGCTTCAGCACCTTATGTTTACAATCCTAAAGAGTGTATAATTTTAGCTTATAAGAAAACAAGTAAAAAATTATCTAAAGGGGTCTCACAATGGTTGGGAACACCAACTGAGGTTACTACTGAAGATGGTAAGGTTAAAAATAAAATGGTTTATCAAGACGAAGACAAGAAAGAGTTTATGAATTTGGTGTTTGGTCGATGGGAATATTTTGCGGACACTAGGTCATTAACTAAAGCTACATTCTCGATGGACATCCCGTCAAAAGCAATTAAAATATTGTCTTATAAGAACGATATTGTTCTTGACCCCTTTATGGGAAGTGGAACATCAGCATTTGCGGCTGAGTTATTAGATAGACGATGGATTGGAATTGAGTTGTCTCCGGATTATACTGAGATTGCAAGAAAAAGAGTCCAAGCGTTAATTGATGAACGAAAACAAACAAAATTAGAATTAAAAGAAGAGGTTGTATAACCTCTTTTTTATTTTCCGTATATTTATAACTAAAAGATTTATTATGGCAAAAAGATTTATAATTTCCGAAGAAGAAAGAAACGATATCCGTTCAAGATATAATTTAATTAACGAAGATGAAATGATGGGTGGGGCAAATAGTTTTACTGATACATTATTAAATGCTATTAAAAAAAATCCTGATTATGGATTACCTAAAACAAACGCTTTACAGGTAATTGCTGTTAAAGGTGCTCCCACAGTTGGTGGAATTGTTGTTAAGACTGGTTCTGCGATTCGTTTAACTGATAAAGTTACGATGAAACTTGGTGAGGCGATTGAGTTTAAAGGGATTAATGGATGGGGTGCCGGAAAATTAAGATGTGAAGATAATCAAATTAAATTTTTCTTAAGCTGGGATTAATATGAAAAAAACTATAACAGAATCAGAATTAAAAGAACATATTCTTCAAATATATAAAGAAGAACAGGAAAAAATACTTCAAGAAAAATGGGATACATTATCTAAAGAAGATAGAATTTTTGTTGTTGAGTTCTTACGTTCGGCTTATCCTGAAAAATCAAAACTTCTTAAAGAAGCTAAATGGTATAATACATTGGGTGACCTTGTTGGTATTTTTGACCCAACAGGTATTGTTGATGTTGTTAATGGTATTAGTTATTGGAGACAAGGGGATAAGTTATTTGCTATTTTATCTTTAATATCCGCAGTTCCAATTATTGGTGACGCAATTGGTAAAACGGCGATAGGTGTGATGAAAAAGGGTGGGGCAAGTACTAAAGCGTTTAAAGCAGCGGCCGTTGCTGGTGATGCAGCTAAGATTGCGGAAACGGCTAAAGCTGCGGGAGGTCCTATTGCCAAAATGGTTTCTAGTGCACCAAGTTGGGGGACTAAATTACTTAATATGTTAAAAGCGTTAATTGGTAGAGTACCATTTTTAGGTAGAGGGTTAGTTAAAGTTATTGAAGAATATATTCAAATTTTTAAAAGTGCCGGAGCAAAAATGGGTACTCGTTCAATTGAGTTGGCGAAATTAGAAGGGAAAACATTATCTTCACTTGAAAAAAAACGATTAATAAAACAAATAGAAAAAGATACTGCGTTTAGAGGATTCAGAGATAATAAAGGTTTGGCGAACGCATCATTTATGTCAAAAGTTCGTGGAGGTGTTCCAAGATTGTTTGGTAACAGAGCAACACGTTCTTTAATGGGTAGAACTAAATGGTATTTAAGGTTATTAGATTTTTTAGGTGTTGCGAATTTTGTTGGTCCGGATGAATTGATGCAAAAATACAGTGATTTAGAAGAAAAAGTTAATCAATTTAATCAAACACCTGAAGGTCAAAAATCTTGGGCGGAAGATTTTGGTGGTATTATTAATGGACAACCAACGACAGTTGCTCCTGTAACATCGGCACCTGCCGCACCTGTTGCATCAACTGGTGGTGACTTTATTGGAGACGCACTTAAAAGTATGTTTGGGACTGCGGTAAAGGCGGCAATATAATTATGAAAAAATTAATAAATGAAAGTGGTTTAAGAGATATTAACGCTCTCGCTAAAAGATATCCTAAGGCTGAAATATATTTTCACCAAGATTTAGATGGTGTTACGACAGCAATTGCGATGAAAGAGTATCTTAAAAATAACGGTATTGATGTAATTGATGCTCATATCATCCAATATGGTGATAAAGAATTCGCTGTAAAGAAGAATGATGCCAAAGGGGACGTGATGCCTGTCTTAGTGGATTTTGCTCACGGAAAACCAATGTTTGTGATTCATACAGACCACCACGATAGACAAGCCGGTGCTGAGGATACTAAATCAACTTCATTTAGAAGTTCTCGTTCAAATGTTGAAACAATTTCTCAAGTTGTATCTCCTAAAGATATATTTCCATCTTCAGATATCTTACTTATTTCAACGGTTGACTCGGCAAATTACGCTATGAATGAAATTAGTGTGGACCAAGTTATATCTTATTTATTCAATGTAGATAAAGAAAAATCATTAGAAAAAAATAAAATGTTAATGGGTTTAGTTGTTAACAAACTATTATTGGCATTTAAAAATAAACCAGGTTTCTTAGAAACTTTGGTAATGAAATGTACACCATCGTTATTGAATATTCTTAATACTATTAAATCAATAATGGTTGAAAAAGGTTATGCAAAACCGGAACAACTTGAAGTAAATAAAGATGAGTATGTTAAATCAATGCAAGACAGTCCTAATGTTAAAGTATTAGGTAATATTATCGTTCAATACGGTGGTGGGTCAATGTTTAAGCCAGGTTCTTATGATAGATATACACCATTTAAAAATAATCCTGAAGCTGACTTTTTAGTTATTGCTTGGCCATTAGGATTAGTTCAGGCATCTTGTAATCCTTTCAAAAAAGAACGAGAGTTAAAAGGTGTTAATTTAGGTGAGATAGCTCAAGAGGTATTGTCTAAATGGGAGGACCAATTAAAACAACGTGAAATACCTCTTTCAACTATTAAATGGGTATCGGAAACTTCAAAAGATTTTAATGCGGAATCAATTGGGTTTACATTTAAGGATTTTGTTGCGTTATATGGTAAAGAATTTAAAACAATGGAAGATGGTAAAGAGAAGTTAATCCACATTGGTGAAATGATGGAAAAACCTTTTTCAGAATTACCTGAAGAACATAGACAAATGTTGGATAATATTAATGTGAATGTTTGGGATTTCATTCAAGCAAATAGTGGGGGTCACAAATGTATTACAAATATTTCAGGATTAAGTTACTTAGGTAGAGGAAAAAGACCACCAAAAGGTAGTAGTAGATATAATGAGGCGGAAGATTCTCCTTCAGTTAAGTTTACTAAAATGATTCAGAATGAGTTTGTAAAATTATTACAGGAGAAGATAAATCAATCGTAATGAACAATTTTGTCTCCGGACTTAATACCTAATTCTTTACAGGTACCACCTTGAAGTTCAAGTATCATATCACCTTCACCACAATAATTTCTACAATCTTTGGTTTTACAAGGGGGACAGTTGTGGTGAATTTTTGTTATAATATCATCTTCAATCATAATAATATCCAATGGTGTTATACAATTCTTCATCCAAAAACAGTGTTGTCCTTCGGACATAATAAATAACATACCATTAAAGGTATTATCAAATTTTTTGTTCATCATTCCTTGACTAGTGTCTTTGGATGATATAACAGTTTTGACTTTGAATTTATTTTTGTTTATACTTAATTCCATATACATATAAATACACAAAAAAATATAAAATGAAAGAAGTAAAACGATATTCCGGTGTAATTGTCAAATGTGGTGATGAGGTGTTACTATGTAAAAGAAATGCTAAAGATTCATTACCTGGTCAATGGAGTATACCGGGTGGTAATTTAGAAAAAGATGAACATCCAATGGATGGAATTAAACGAGAATTTAAAGAAGAAACTGATTATACATTAGATAATGATTTAAAATTAGTTGGATTTGTTAAAAGATATAATCGTGATGGTTCAGAAGTAAAAGGTCTTATGTATGTGTTCTTAATGGAAACAGATGAAAAAATCAATCCGGACTTGGAAAACGCCAAAGATGGTGAGGAACACACTGAATGTGGGTACTTTGACCTTGAAAATCTACCATTTGATGATAAAACCGACCAATTATGTAAATTAATTAATAGAATCTTAAAGAAAGATTGATTTTTCTAATTTTATTGTATATTTATTTATTCAGCCAACAACCCCTTTCTACGGTTGGTATTATAAAAACCTTAACAGAGTAAAATTTGTTGAGGTTTTTTTTGTTTATTAAAATAAAAGTATTATCTTTGTCCCATAGAAAATTAAACATATGAAAACAAATACTTACTCCGTTAGAATTGAGAACGAAAAGTTCGGAAAACTATTACACGAAACATTTGTGGATGCAATCCAATTCAAGTTATTCTTGAAAATGGTTCAGGGTTGTCTTGAATTGAAAAATGATTTAACTTTCTTCAACGGAAGTGACTTCTTAATTCACGTTCCATTCAAACACTTGGTTGATTCAATCATCGTAACATCAGTTAATGATTACGATTTGGCTGACCATATGAGAAGTAAAGTAGAGGCATTAGTAACTAAATAATAATAATAAGATATGAGCACAAATTATTACAGAATACCAAAATCAGGTGAGGTAAGAGTTAAATACCTTGACTTGGTTGATAAGATAAATGATTTGGATATATGGAGTCCGGAGAACATTTATAATGGTTTTAGAACCACAAATAAAGGTTTTGAGAAATGGTCTGCTTGGGATGAGTTCCTTGATGGTATGAAAATTCATATAGGAAAGAGAAGTTCAGGTTGGAAATTTCTATGGAACTTCCAAGAGGGTAAATACTACACTAGTAAAGAAGAACTATTAAAGTTCATTCGTTCAGGTAGAATAATTAACGAGTATGGTGAATTACAGAATGTTGAAGAATTCATTGAGATGGCGTTGGAGTGGGGTCAACCTGATGGATATGTGTTGGATGAAAACTATATGAATGAACAAAGTAAAAAACCAGATTACAGACCAAGTTTCATTAATATGTCAAATTATTATGATAAGGAGGTTGATGGTCTTCGAGTATCATCAACAGCAGAGTTTTCCTAATTCTCTTTAAAGATAGGATGGTGGAGTCGCCGACATTATGTCGGTCCAAAATTAACCCTCACATAATGTGGGGGTTTTTTGCTTTCTATGATATTTATAAATAAACTGAATATGAAAGAAATTATATTAACAGAGAAACAACTTGAAAAGTTGGTTACCAAAATGAAAACCATTACGGAAACTGACCACCAAAAAGGTTCATATATGGCAAAACAACAATTATTTCTCATTGCTAAAATGACTCAAGCTATGTGGGAAAAAATGGAAGATGACGGTGATGACCAATTAGAAGATTGGATGGAAAGTAAAATCGCTCAAGCAGAACAAAGTATTTCATCAGTTGTTAAATCATTTATGTATGATGAATTTAAAAAAAATAATGACGAAGAAGTTGGGGGAATGAATAAACTAGGTTATAGCGACCTTATAATAGGAAAATAAAATGGAAAAAAAATTAATGCAATTCAAGAAAAAAGATATGTTTTTGAGAGAACAAGAAGAGCCGGAAACTAAACAAGAAGAAAAAACTGAAACAAGTAATATTAATAAATTAGTTTCTAAATTACTTCACTCTAGAATCCAAGTTCACATATTTCACTGGCAAACAAAATCGCAATCATCTTTTGCTGAACATATGGCTTTGGGTGGATTTTATGAAGGTATTGGTGATTTAACAGATGGTTTAGTTGAAAGTTATCAAGGTAAACACGATATCATTACAGGATATGATTCAATAAAACTTGAAGATTATCAAAGTGTGGAACAATTAATTAAATACTTCAAAGCGTTAGACCTTGCAATTGAAAAAGAAAGAAAAAGTGTGAAAGAATCTTACATTCAAAATCAAATTGATACAATTCAAGAATTAATCTATTCTACGTTATATAAATTAAGATTCTTAAAATAATATGGAAGAATTAATTAGACGTATATTACGAGAAGAACAAGAAGGACCTTTAACTAAAAAGGAAATTATGTTATTCAAGTATATTGATAAACATAAAAAGGAGACTAAGACTAAACCGGAAATGTTAAAATTTCTTAAGTCTATGTTGCCGGTTCTTGGTTTATCGTCTAATCAGTCAAATTTTTATTATGAAGTTTATACCGCCAATTTCAGACCGGAAGGTGATTACGAAAATATAACCAAAGAAAACTTTAAGGATTTTAAACAATTCAAACAAAAGAAAGTTGCAAACAATTCTGCTTATGAATACGCTTCAGCTAGAATGCCGTTCAAAGGTTCAAATGTTGAAGGACAATGGGATGTGAATAATAATAATGATTGGTACTATGTGATTAAATCGTATGGTTGGTATCCAGTATTCTTGTTCATTAATAATCAATGGTATAGAACTTTAGATACTTATTCTAGTTCAACAATAAAACAAATGAGTCAAGTCAACCCTGTTAAATTTGATTCAAACTTAAACTCAGATGTTATTGGTGTAACTAAGGGTGAAATAGAACGTCTTATGGATGGTCGTTATAATCTTGAAAGAGTTAATACGGATAGAGTTACAAACTTTGTTGGGAATAAAGATAGTGTAACTAACCAATCAAAATTAATTAGTGGTGGTTGGGGGGAAAATGCTCACAGAGTTAATTTTATGATTAACGATGTTGAAGAGGTTGACGGTAAGATTAAACTATATGTTAAAATTCTTAAAGCAGGTAAAATGGTTGATAGAAAAATGATTCCGGATTCCAACTTCAAAGACAACCCTGAACTAGTGGAAAACATTATGAAAACAATTAAACAAGACATACTGAGGACTTACCCAAAATACTTAACGGATGGTAACACGGTGATAGAATTAACAAATTAAAAAAAAGAGGAACATTTAGTTCCTTTTTTTTGTTTATATAAAATAAAGTATTATCTTTGTACTCACAAAACAGATATATTATGACAACTACCACTACTACCACCGTTTCAAGAGTTAGAAATTACGAAGGTTCTAACCAATTTTTATTAAACCTTAAATCATCTTTACAAAGATGGGGTCAATTAACACCAAAACAAATGGAATTTGCTGAGAAAGCACTTAAAAGTGTTAAAACAACGGTTAACGTTGAGACAATGTCAGAAGACTTACAAAAGATTGCTAAGTATGACGGACCAAACAGTTTTGTTAACGAAATCAAAAGTAAGTTAATTAAATACGGAACTTTGTCTGACAAACAAGTGAACGCTACGTTGAATCAAATTCAAAAAGATATTGATAAGGCAAACACTCACAAGTTGAGAATACCTACTCCGGGAGAGACTGTAACTGTTGGACTTAAGATTGGTCAACAAATGAAAGAGACTTATGGATTAGAATTTAACCCAATGATTATAGATATTACTAAATTGTTGGCGGTTTCACCAAAAGCGATTAAGTTTTCAGGTAAGATGACAGTAGGGAGAAATAAAGTTTGTAGATGTTGTGCTAAAACATTGACTGATGAGTTCTCAATGTTAACCGGAGTTGGAAAGACTTGTGCTAAACATATGAGAATCCCTTACATCACTGACATAAGTCAAGCTGACAGATTCCGTGAGGATTACTTGAGAAGAGTTGAAGAGATTGGCGAAATGGAATTTTGGGTACCTAAGTCTCAGGTTAAGAAATGGGAAGGTAAGACAGAAATCATCTTAAAAATGATATAATGTCACAGTACTGTAGAAGACTAAACTCCTTGTTGTCTGAGATATACAAGGAGTTTCCCCAAATGAGAAGACACCCTGAGTATCGGTTCTATTATTTACATTGGGGTTATTCGGAGCCAAGGGAATATTTCTTTGTAGTGACCAATAATATCCCGGATTCTAGAGAGGATGATTTATTAGTGTTTGTTAATACTACCGCACAAATATTTGGTTTTGTGGAAGGAGTGTTGATGACACCGGATGATTTTAAAAAACATATTACAGATGTTATGGAAGAATCGGCAAAAGATTTACGTGGTAGTGAGTTCAAAGTATTCGGATATGAGGTGTGGTAATTTGACTTTTGATTTAAATTGATTATACTATACAAACAAACAATAAAACAATTTTATTATGAACATAAAGAAAGCTTTAAAAGAGAAAAACCGATTGGTTAAAGAGATTTTAGATTTACACACTAGAGTGGCAACATACAACTCGGTTGAGGTTGGGAATGTTAGACCCTATTCGGCTAAAGAATCAATGGAATTACTTAACCAAAAAAGTAATGAGTTAGTGGAACTTAAATCAAATATCCACAGAGCAAATGGACCGGTGTATGGTTACATTTTTAGATTGTCAGAATTGAAGTCTATGATTGCGAGAATTAAAAACTTAGATTGTAATGAGGGGATTGTTCAGGATTACTACTCAAGAAATCGTGAGACACCTGCTGTGAAAGAGACGGAAATCTCAATTGTTGAGAGAGACGAGATGGTTAAACATATGGAAGGACAAATTGAAGAGATTCAAGATATTTTGGATAACCATAATCAAATCACCGAAATTTAATATGAGTGGTGATGTGGAGTTTGACGAATGTGATTTTTGTCATATAGAAAAACCGGTTGAGAGAACTTATCTAAGACCAACCAAATATGTTAAGCCGGAAAACCCTGATGAATATTTAAAGTTGTATAACGAAGGTGGATATTTCATCATTGTTAAAACTTGTTTTGAGTGTGGGGTTCCTAAAGTATAGTTCAGTGTCCGGAAGGAATATAATGTAATATATATGGACTATTCCGTATTACCTACAAACTCATTATGAAAGTCGTCGACGTTTTGATGATGATAAAGTACTCAAACCTCAACACTCAGCAGTTCAAAATTAATTTGTCAAAACTTAAAACTCTTTTTGATTTACTTATTGAACTTCCAACCTGACTATAACCTAACCCTCACTTAACAGTGGGGGTTTTGTTTTTTTAGAATCTTATTATGTAATCTAAGTCAACACTTTCTTCTTCTTCGGTGTTATAATTAAAATCAAATACTACAGTTTTATCTCTTGAGACAAATTCCCAACTTCCTTGGGCTCCTTCATTATTTTCCCATCCTGCGTGACTACCGTTTAACATTGAATAAAGTAATTCTTCAATAGGTTTTGGTATATCATATCGTTCTCCACCAATCATCATATCATCTTCAATGTAACCGTCGTCACCTCCACCACTAAAATCAACGGTAGCATTTGCTCCATCAAGTCTTTCAAATAATTCTTCAACAGCTTTTAATGCTTCCTCACCATAGCTAGATTCAATATCTTCTAAACTGTAATCACTACCGTGTGGTTCAGAACCATAAACAGTTTGGTAGGCGTTTATTATTAACATTCTTTCTTTACAATCAATTTCAACTTCAATTCGTTGTGAGCCATCACATTCGGTAAATTCATCAGTAATTGACTCGTTATCAACTAATTTTTCAATAAGTTCATCAATTTTATCATAACTTTCAATAGATTTACGTATTTGATTTGAAGACCAATCATCGTCTTGCCAATCTCTGCTACAAGCAGATAAATAAAATGTTGTAAATACATCGTCGGCACCGTTTGAACGGCAATAATATGCAAATACTTGTAAAGTTTTTAATTCTTCCGGAGTTAATTGTGGTACATTCATAAATCTTTTTACTATAAATATATTAATCTACATTAATATCTAATGTTCTAGTCATCCATACAGGTTTTTCCTTAGCATCTAATGCTAACATCCACTCTTTTGCTGATGGTACGTAATTAAAACAGTCCTCTTTGATGTGTTGTTCACCCACATAACGAGTATAGACGACTTTTCCGTCACTATTTATGAATGATGGGCCGAACTTCTGCTCCATCTCAAATATTCCTTCAGAGTGATGTCTAAAGACTCTATGTAATGAATGTCCATACCATCCTTTGGTTTCGTCCAACCAGTTATGTAAGTGGATATAATCTTCCCATATACCACCAAACTTCTTAGCGGAGGATTTTGAATGTAAAATTGGATGTGCCATTTCTATAGTTTTAACTATTTATAATTATAATTTAAGAAACGAAATAATAAATGAAAATAATCATTACAGAATCTCATTACAAAAACATTTTATTCCGATATTGGGATAAAAATGGTGGTAGTGTAGATAAGTCTTTTATTTCTCTATTTGGTTTGGATGGTAATAAAGAGATTACCTATGACCAAGCCTACAAATACTTAATTGAATGGAGAGGTGAGGAACAATCAAAAGACCTTGCTAAAAACTTATTACTTATAAATCGTCACCACATAAATAATTTTGGCGCTTACAATTTTTTCTTTGAGGTGACCGATATTAAGAAATGGGGATTAAATGATGATGCACCATTTGTTACCGTTAAAGTTAAGGTTGATGATTTAGCTGGTAGTGTTGATATAGGTGGTGACCATATGAGTTTAGATGATGCTCTAAACAATGATGATTACGGTTGGGAAGTAAGTGATGAGGTAAATTGGGGAATCAATGATTATTTCAAAGAGAACATAACATCAAAAACAGGTATTAAAGTAATATTCTTTAGACCTGATTATACAAGTCAAACTAAGATATGAACGAGAAATACTTAAAATACGTAAATGCCTTTAATAATGGTGATATAGATGAATTATTACCATATTTTGAAACTGTGGAAAACATATTAAGATTTTTCCATAAAAAAGATTTATTGGACTATATTGACCCATTTGATAATAATTTAGGTGATTATCAAATAGAGATATTAAATTACTCGTTAAACATTGCTAATGATAAGGAAATATTAGAAAAATGTATTGCACAACTATCTGATGTAATACCTAAAGATGGTATCTTTTATTTAAGGCTTAGAGATAGAGAGGACTTAGCTGATTTATTTTATGGTGGTGGTCGTGACACTACAGCTAGAGATGTTGCAAGAGCGGTGTTAGGGGAAGATAATGATATGTTTGAAAGATGGGGTAATACAACAGATGATATCTATAGAGATGTTATTGAAGAACTTAATCCGGAAAATATGGAACTATTAAAAAAATATATTTTAGATAGATTAACCAATTGGAAAATTGAGGTTGATGATGATAGTCCGGATTTGTTTAATAACTATGCTGATGATGAAGGTATTTTTTATCTAACACCTGAAAACGTTGGTAATGTGATTGGTGATGAGGAATCGTTTATGTATTTAATTGATAATGATTATTTAGATGATTTGTCAGGTGACTTATATGGTATTCATTCAAACGCTTATAATAGTGCGTATGAAACGGAAGTATATAATGATGTTACTAGTGAATTGGAAACATTCTTTGATATGAAAAGTGCTAAATGGGAGTCTGTTGCGTTATATGGTAATCCTGAAAAACTTACAGAGGTGTACTATATTAAATTTAACCCAAATGAGGTTGTTGACTCTATTCGCAAATATGTTGCGGAAAAAAATAATTGGGGGTATTATGATTATAATATTGACAGTGTTGGTACGTGGATAGGAATGATGAATACTTTAATGGAAAACGGTGATGAATCTTATCTTGATTTTAGAATACCGGATTACCCTGATAGTCGTTTAGTGGATAAATATATAAATGAGTTTTTACCTGATTACATATAATGACACCGAAAGAAAAAATAAATAAATTAGGTGAATTAATCCGTAGAATTGTTAATAAAGACAATAAAATGGAGGGACAATACACTATGCCGTATAGTCATTCGGATGATGATTATGCTGATTGGAAAATTAAGTTTACAGTAAACCGTGTTGTTCTTCGTCCAACGGATTCTGAACCTGGTTGTAAATATAGTGGTACTATTTATCTTGACTCAGATGTTATGGTTGGATTTGAAGGTGATTGGGAAAAATATATGATAGGGGATTTACCAAGTTGGGTAAAAGATGACATTGAAGATAAAATATTAGATAATATTGAAAAGTTCTTACCTATGGTTTGTGTTGATTTAACTTTTAATTAAGTTAAACCATTTCCAAATGAATCGTAATAACCAATTATTGCTTGTGTATACATATAAACATCATCAAAAAGATTCTTCTCATTCTGTACTATTGACGCAGCTTTCCATATAATGTCAGTTTCTTGTTCGTGGGCTGTATCGTCATATATAAAACTTTGAATATAATCTTGTAATGTGTCGTCATCAACATCTTCATTATCAATTTTAGGGTTATATAGTTCCAAATCTAAATGAAATCCAAGAGCTTCAGTTTCAACATATTCGATAGACCAATCCTTAATAAAGCATTTCGCAATTAATATTGAACCACTATCATTTAACGTTATTTCTTTAAGATTATTAAATGACCTATTTATTTTATTTCTAATTTCTTTATTGATATAAACATCTGATTTAGTTAATTTACAATAATCTATTGATAGTTGTGACCAATCAAGACCTGAACTAGGATAATGGGCATTTGTAATACCGGCTAATGTTAAAAAGTTGTGTAACATCTCTTCAAGATGACCTTCAACTACTGTAGAGGCAAATGAAACATCATTAGAGTTTTCTACTTCCCACTTTATTTGATAACCGACCATAAATGGGTGTAACACCAATCCGTGTATAATGGTTGGTTTTTTAAGTTTGTCGTAATATAATTTTATTAATCTTTGTGATACCATAACTATAAATATACATATTTATTAAATAGAATACAAGAATATGAAAGATAGAAAAAAAGTATTAAATGATTTAATTACTGACTTTGGAATAGAGAAATCATCTACTATGACAGGGTTATCAAAACTTGAATTAATTAGACGAAGTGAGTGTTATATTGATTTGAGTATGGCAAATGATATTCTTGGTGATTTAATTAAGGAGGGTTTATTTCCAATGAAATACAAAAATTGTCAGATAAGTTTTGAGGGATTTAGTGGTACCGTAGATTGGTATTGTGATTGGTCTGAGGATAATTGGCGTGACTATAAAGAAGAAATTACATATTCGTTAGCAACACCATTTTGGGATGTTAATGATGGTATTCCGGTTGATACCAATTCATATGATGGTGTTGATTTTTTTAATGATAAATTTTCATATACTGAAGGTGATTTAGATAGAAGTGAACCTTATACATTTATTAAATGGAAAGATGGTTTTGAGAATCTTGCTCTATATGATAGATGGATAAGAAGATTTTATTTACCACAGGTCTATAATGTTATAAAATTACATTTAGAGACTTATCGTAATTTTGCAGATTAAATAACAACAACACCTTTACCGTTAGCTCTAGTAATAATATTGGGTTTTTCTTCCATATTAAATAAGAAAGTATCTCCATTTTCATAACCTTGATAATCTTCAGAAATTTCTCGGTAGTCTCTTAATATTAAAGTTTGGTTATTGTTATAGAAATTATCAGCATCTTCTTTATCCACTTGGTCATCGTGTTTTAGTCCTGAGAAATACATTTTCCAACGACCACTCCAAGAAACAAAATCAGTATAAGTTATTTCAGCAGAATCTTTTGATTCTATTTTACCATCACCATCACAATATCCGCACTGAACATCTCCATCACCACCACAATATCCACAGGATTCGTTACCATCACCATTACATCTTCCGCAGGTTGTTTTACCGGCTCCTTGACACATATCACATTCTTCACCTTCTTCATCAACACCTGAACCATCACAATAATCACAATCTTCTTCACCGGTATTATCGCAACGACTACATTCTTGCTCACCTGTACCATCACATTGGTCACAATTTTCAAAACGACTACCGTAACACTCGTCACATTCAACCTCAGGTTCAGTATCATACACTTCAACTAATTCAATTGTGAACATATTATATTCAATTCTATCGTAGTCTTCATCAATATCTGATTCCATATTAAAACGTGGGGCCAATAATGAATAGATTACCAAGTCTTTAGCGTTAAGAACGTGAGATAATGCTTCATAATGATTATTTTCTAATATCATTCTATATACTCCGGTAGGACTTTGATTCTTAAAACTTCTACCTGTTTTTTTTACTAAGGTTAATAATTTGTGCTTTTCCATAATTCTTAAATTTCAGTTACACTACCAAGTTCATCGTCTAACATTTCACTATCTCTAGTATCTTCTTCGTATAAATCTCCGTCAAAAACATCTAAAGTACCTTCACTTTTTAAGGTGTACAAAAGGTCATTAAGCTCATCTTTATCGGAATATAATGAAATTGTGTTTTTATAATATTCATTAACAATTGACTTCATTGTAACAATCCAATCATATTCGTAATTTTTTAATGTTGGTTTTTTTAATGGCGAATTAAGAGAATTTTCTTCAAAAATATCTTCATTTAATTTAATAACATTATAAAGAAAATCCGTATCTTGAATTGATGGGTCAATTGAAAATAGTTTACAAACACTTTCAACCACTTGATAAAATTGCCAATCAGCTGAATTTTCAACCATATCGATATCGACATTATTGATAATTTGTTTAATAACTGAGAAGATAACTCTATCACTCATTTTTTCAAATACGCTATGTTCCATAAAAATATTTTACTAATAAATAGTATGATAAAATAATTTGTCTTATATTTGCCCTATGGTATCAAACGCATTACATAATGGTATAGATTTAGTCGGGAGAGGACATAAGGTCAATCCCGATTGGCATCGTAATTTCCGTGAAGACCAAGATAGAACTACTAAAACTATCAACAGACTTCTTGATATGGAGTTAGGCCATCATATTGATAAAGACAATACAATGTTATCGGAGGTTTATTTCACAAAGTATTGGGGTGTTTGTAACTATTGTTTTGTTTATAAAATGAAAGAGGAGTATAGTCAAACAGAAATTCTTATTAGCGCAGTTTTAGAATCAACGGATGAAGTATTGAGATGGTATGACTTGACTACTATGGTTAATTTTAATATTATTGTTGTCACACCATACAGAACTATTGTAAAAACTTATTTGGATTTGTTGTATGAATATATTACTATGAGTAACACTCGTAGATGGTCGGATGTTAGGGTTGTGATTGAATCTCACCCAAGAATTCAACAAATGAAAGAATGGGTTACAAGATATAGAGAATATGATAGAGTAACACAAAAAACTTCATTAGCTGGTGACCCCTATTCTTATATGGATAGAGGTAGAGAACAAAGGGAGTTTCTTCAAATAAGATATGATGGTAATCCTTTAAAGAGTGAACCAAAAAATCAATATATTGGTGGTGGGCAACAAATGAGTTATTCTATAGAACAGAGAGTAATTGAAAGACCAAAAGTTGATAAAGAATGGGTAAGTAAATTAAATAAATTATTAAATAAATTAAAATTAAAATTATGAATATGCAAACATTAGTGTTTAACAGTACAGATAAAACAGTTGTACTTCAAGAAGGGTTCAGAGGAACAGAATTATTAAACTTTAAAGATGTTCCGACTGTGAAAGTTGAGAACGGGTATTACGAGGTAATGCAAAAATCAGGGGAAAACGGAGGAGTGGTTCCGGTGTTAAGAGTACCAATGGCGAATACTAATATGTTAATTCAGAGATAATATGAAAAACTTATTAAAATTTATCGGAGTACTAGTAGTATTCTTTGTTTGGGTTGAGTTGGTTAATTTATCATTCTACCTTATGGATTTGTCGGACACCTATATTTTCTATGGTGGTGTTTTATTATTGGCGACAATAACGATGGGGCCAATATTCTATTTTGGGGATAACATCGCTATGTTCTTAAAGAATATGAAAGGTGTTTTCACGTATAAAGACGAAGAAGAAAAAAAAGATTAAAAAAAATTTGGTAGTACGGAATAAAGTAATATCTTTGTACCCAATTAAATAATTAATAATTAAAAAAGTAAAAAAATGAAAAGAATTTTAGTAATTGTAGGTGTAGTAGTATTGTTTTTCGCAGTGTTCAGTTCTTGTGAAGTAATTGACGCAGGTCACGTAGGGGTTAAAGTTGATATGTATGGTTCCGGTAAAGGAGTTAATAACGTAACAGCGTGTACAGGATGGGTATTTTATAATCCTATCACAACAAAGGTTTATGAGTTTCCAACTTTTATCCAACACAAAGAGTATAAGAATACTGAGGATGGTGACAACTCTTTCACGGTTAACACAAAAGATGGTTCCGAGTTCAGAGTATCTCCTATCTTAAACTACTCTGTAAGTGCCGATAAAGCTCCATCAATCTTCGCTAAATATAGAAGAACGTTACCGGAGTTAGAGGAAGGATTTTTAAAGACCGCTATCTATGACGCATTCCGATTGGCGACCAATAAATATACCGCAGAACAATTAATCTCTAATAGAGCTCTGTTTGAAGTTGAAGTACGAAAGTTGTTAGAATCACAAGTTGTTAAAGAAGGATTTATTGTGAATCAATTTACATCTAACTTGGAATATCCAACATCGTTCAAGAACGCGATTAACGCTAAGAACAACGCGGTACAGGCGGCGTTAACTGCAGAGAACCAAGTACAGACTGCGACAGCACAAGCTAAGATTAAAGTGGCGAAAGCACAAGGAGATGCTGAGGCTTTGTTAACAAACGCAAGAGCTGAGGCTGAATCAAACAAGTTGAGACAATCTACTTTAACACCGATGTTGTTACAACAACAATGGATTGAGAAATGGGATGGAGCACTTCCAAGTACTCAATTGTCATCAGGAGCGAACACAATGTACGGATTAAAATAAAATAAAGTTATGATAGTATTAGTGTTATTTTTGATTGTTGGTTTTGTGTCTTTATTAATTTATGAGGGGGTAAATCTATCTGTAACAGGATTTCCCCCAAAAGACGAAGATGTTTTAGAGTTCATTGAGAAAGTTAGAAAGAGTAATCCATATCTATTGGATGGTGCTAAACCGGATAGTATGATTAGTTCAAGTGGTAATCCGTATATCTCTTCAAGTTTAAGTACTTGTTTAATGGGATATTATATTTCATATGTTGGTGCAATACCAAGATGGTATAAGTCGTATGGTGAGATTCAAAAACTATATGTTGAGTTGGGAGCAAAGAGTGATAAAACAAAAAGAGAAATTTTAGGATTATAAAAACAAAACCCCCTTAATAGGGGGTTTTTTTATTTTACTTTATATTTGGTGAAGTCGGTTGATAATGGTTTTTCATTTTTGAAGTAGTATACTTCTGTAACACCATCATACTTAATTGTTTTTCTGTAAGCTGTTGGGATTGTTGCTCCGGTTGGAAGAAGAATTGATTTTGGTCCAAAGATACATCTGATTTCAACCTGAACTACTTTATGTGTTTTTGCTAGTTCTCGTTCTCTCACTTCAAGTAATCTCCAAGTTGTTCTGTTAAGGTTCTCTTGTTGTAGTGAACAGTTTAGGTAAGTGAATGTTTTATATAGAGTTTCTCTATCACAATTAAAATCGGCAGCAGGGGCTAAGTGACCTTTGTCGTAAGGGTTTTTTTCGTAATCTTTAGCATCAGATGTTTTAATTGTTTTATCAACATAAAAATCCATTCCGGTTCTTGATGCGGTCCCATTTGGGCACTGAACGGTATAACGAATAAATTTAGGTTGTTCCAATTTCTCTGAATATACAATTTCAAACATTGGAGTTTTAACCACAATACTATCTCTTAATGCTTGTGAGAATGATGAGAATGTGGTCAGGGTAAGTAAAACTAATAAAAGGTTTTTCATAATTAATATTTAACAATAAATATACACACCAATAATTTAGTTCCGGTATATTTATAGGTATGAGTTTAAGTAAAGATTTAACAATAGTCATACCCTGCAAAAACGAGGGGTTAATTATAAAGAAAACTTTAGGATTGTTAAACCTGCAAACTAATATCAAAGGTGTAAATGTTATGGTTGCCGATTCTTCAACGGACAACGGATATACGCAAAAATGTATTCTTGGTTCATATCATACCAATATTAATGTAAAGATTATTAAGGGAGGATTTCCTGCTGAAGCCAGAAACAATGGAACCAAAAAGATAACGACACCCTATGTTTTATTCTTGGATGCGGACATATACCTGAACGATTATAATTTGTTGAAGGAGATGGTTGAACAAATGAAAGAAAATGATTATCATTTATCCACAACCAAAATAAGAACTGACGATGGTAAGTATAATTATGTATATAAATCATTTGATGTTATCCAATACTTAACCAAATTCTTTACACCATTTGCGGTTGGAGGATTTATGTTATTTAATTTAGAGGTATTCAATTCATTGGGAGGATTTAATCCGGATGATAAGTTTGCTGAGGATTATCATTTAAGTTCAAAGATAAAACCAAATAAGTTTTATGTAGCGGACAAAATTGTTTATACCACATCAAGACGATTCAAGAACAAAGGTTTATTCTATATGGTTAAGATGATGATTAAATCTTGGTTTAATAGAAATAACGATGAGTTCTTTACAAAGGAACATAATTATTGGACTTAAAATGAAAATTATAATAACAGAAAGTAAATTAGAGAGAGCTGTCATTAATTGGTTGAGCGATAACTTTGGTGATTTGGAACCGTATGAAACGGAAGACAGACCTAATTTTATTCTATATAAAAAAGGGAAACAGGTTATATTTGAATACAATAAAAAAAGTGGTGATGTTTTTATCAATTATGATGAAATATGGTCATTTTTATCATCTTTTTTTAGTATGAATTATAAACAAATTCAGAACATAATGGAGAGATGGATTGAAGAACACTACAATTTAGAGGTTATGTATTTGGATTATCATTTCTTGTAAATAAGGTATGAAGTGTGGAAACATTACAAATTAAGATAATATGAAATACAAAACAATAATTCTATCAGACATTCACTTGGGTTCCAAATCAAGTAGAGCCAACGATGTTATAGAATTTCTTGAAAACAACACCACAGAGACCTTAATATTAAATGGGGATAT